>WNFJ01085374.1_pt1 | contig 10231 bp, 12 predicted proteins | sample 5400461 | NCBI WGS metagenome assembly WNFJ01 (sample SAMN13153349, study PRJNA577476) | soil metagenome | isolation source: 115 cm saprolite on Douglas fir-dominated hillslope | place: USA:California | collected 2013-09-17
TCGAACGCTGCTGGCTTCGGGGACCAAATAGCGATTATCGGAAGCCGAGGGAGAAGCTATGATTCGGACTGACAATCTGCGCAGCGCGTACATGCAGGACGATGTCGAGGAATATCTTTATGGGTTGCTGCCAGAACGGGATGCGGTCATCTCGGAAATAGAAGATTACGCGGCGCAGCACGATGTTCCGATCATCGGGCCGGCAGTAGCGCGAATGCTGGCGCTCTTTGTGCAAGTTTCCGGCGCGAAAAGGATCTTTGAGATGGGCTCGGCCATCGGGTATTCGACGATCTGGCTGGCGCGCGCGGCTGGGCCGAAGGGTAAAGTTATTTATACGGATGGAGATCCGGAGAAGGCGCGCCGCGCGAAGGATTATTTCCGGCGTGCGGGCGTCGCCAAGCGGATTGATGTGCGCGTGGGCAACGCGCATGATCTGTTGCGGAAAACCCCGGGGAAATTCGACCTAATCTTCAACGACGTGAACAAGGACCAGTATCCCGACTCGCTCCGTGTGGCGTTGCCTAAGCTGCGCCGCGGCGGCTTGTTGATCAGCGACAATACTCTCTGGTCGGGAAAGGCGGCGCGTCCAGCGGCGCCGGATGACGTCGACACACTGGGCATTCAAGAATTCAACCGGCTGGTCTATGCTTCGAACGAGCTATATCCCGTCCTGATACCACTGCGGGACGGCGTCACTGTCTGCCGCAGGAACTGAGTTCACTATGGCAACCGCCACTGCCTCGACTCCAAAAGCTCTGCCCGGAAAAGTCCCCGGGCCGAAAGGGCGTTTCCTGCTCGGCAGTTTGATCGAGGTGTCGGGCGACTGGCTGGGGTTTTACAACCGATGCGCCGAGGAGTATGGGGACGTAGTTCGCGTTCATCTCGCCCATGTCCCTGTCTATTTGCTGGCGCACCCCCGCGACATTGAAACGGTTCTGGCCGCAAACGCCGCAAATTTCACGAAATCCGCGGATTATCGCGCGCTCGCGCGCGTCCTTGGCAAGGGTTTGCTGACCAGCGAAGGAGATTTTTGGAAGCGTCAGCGCAGCCTCATCCAACCCGCCTTTCACCGCCAGAACATCCTGGCGTACGCAACGGTGATGACCCGAGCCGCCGGCCGCATGCTGGATTCGTGGCCGGAAAAGTGCGAGCGAAACATTCATCAAGACCTGATGCGCGTGACTTTGGAGATCGTGGCACAGTGCCTGTTTGGCGCCGAAGTGGCCGACGCCGCTGAACGAGTCGGAAAAGCCATGGAAGTGGTAACGGAGAGATTCATCGCTAACGCGAGCCTGGCCATGTTGTTTCGCTTCGATATCCCGGTTTTTCTCGCGCGCGGGGAGTGGCGGGCCATCCGCGAATTGAACGACATCATCGGTGGCATCATCCGAAAGCGTAGCTCTTCGGACCAGCCACGCGAGGATCTGCTGGACATGCTGCTTCGAGCGCTGGACGCGGACGGCAATCCCATGAGCGGCGAGCAAGTCCGCGACGAAGCGATGACCCTTTTTCTGGCCGGCCACGAAACCACGGCGATTGCGCTTTCCTGGGCCTGCTACTTGATTGCGCAAGACCCGCGTATCGAGGCGAAGCTCGCCGAGGAATTGCAAGAGGTCTTGGGCGGCCGCGTGCCGACGCCGGAGGACCTTCCCCGATTGCGTTATACAGAAATGGTGCTCAAAGAAACCATGCGTCTTTATCCCGCGGTGTGGGGCATCGGCCGGAGAGCTTTGCGGGATTGCGAGTTTGGGGGATATCGCGTGCCGGCGGGTTCAAACATCTTCATTCTGCAATGGCGGACGCAGCGCGATCCGCGTTTTTTCCCCGACCCGGAGCGATTCGACCCCGAACGCTGGAGGGAAGACCCTGTTCGCTCTGGGAAAATCCCGCGTTTCGCGTACTTCCCGTTCGGAGGCGGGCCGCGCGTTTGTGTTGGCGCTTCCTTTGCAATGATGGAAGCCACACTGCTGCTGGCTATGATTCAGCAGAGATTTCATCTCGAGACCGTCGAAGGGCATCCCATCGAACTCTTCGCGTCGGTTACGCTGCGTCCCAAGTATGGCATTCGCGTGCTCCCGCAGCGCCGAATGGCAAGCTAAAAATATCAATCGGCGCCTCCCAAGAGACCTGGCTCAAACAAACATCCTCGGGCGCAAGATGAAAGAAGACGAACCCTAATTGCGAAAGAAATTGCGGGCGAGGAAGCCGAGGTTGGCGGGACGCTCGGCGAGGCGGCGCATGAAGTAGGGAAACCAGTCCTTGCCGTATGGAATGTAAATGCGAACGCGATAGCCATCCTTGACGAGCCGGCGCTGCAAGTCGGTGCGCACTCCATACAGCATCTGAAATTCGAAATCGTCCTTGGAAATTTGTTTGGCCGCCGCATGGCGAATGCTCGCCGCGAGCATGCGCGGATCGTGCGTGGCGATACCGTGATAGAAACCGCTGTCGAGCAAGAGCTCCATCAGATGGACAAAATTGGCGTCCACATCCTCTTTTCGCGGATAGGCAACGTCCACTGATTCCTTGTACGCGCCCTTGCAAAGACGGATGCGACAGCCGACCGCCAGCAAATCCGTAACGTCCTTTTCACTGCGGTACAGATAGGATTGAATGACCGTGCCTACGGCAGGGTTGCGGGCGCGAACGCGTTTGACGAGGTCGATGGTTCGCTGGGTATAGGCCGATCCTTCCATGTCCACGCGCAGAAAATTATCGAAGCTGGCGGCGCGTTCCACGATGGAGCGGAGCAAACCCTCGCAAAATTCGATGTTGATATCGAGGCCGAGTTGCGTGAGCTTGCCGGAAACATTGGCGTGCAAGCCTTCCTGCGCGATGCGTTCAAAAATTTCTAGATAGGCATCCCGGGAATGTTGCGCATCGGAAATAGTGGCAACATTTTCGCCAAGGTAATCGAGGCTGGCGAACATGCCCGCGTTATTGCATTCGCGGGCGGCGGCGATGGCTTCATCCAGTGTCTCGCCGGCGACAAATCGGCGCGCCATGCGTCGGGTGGTGCCATTGGAAGTAACCCAATTGGCGAAACTTTTGCTTTCGGCAAGCTTGAGCAGGGTCGACCGGAGCATGCGGGAACAATTATGGCAGCCCAGGGAGAACGAAACTAGGGCTTGTGCTCTTCCAGAAACTTTTCGGCATCAATGGCGGCCATGCAGCCGGAGCCCGCGGCCGTAACCGCCTGACGGTAGCGATGGTCCTGCACGTCACCGGCAACGAACACACCGGGAATCGCTGTGAGGCTGCCATGTTTGGCCAGCAGGTAGCCGTTGGCGTCCATGTCGAGCTTTCCCTTGAAGATAATGGTGTTTGGATCATGACCGATGGCCACGAATACACCGTCGACGGGAATCTCCCGATTCTCCTTGGTCTGCTGATTGCGCAGGCTGACGCCCACGACGTGGCCCTCGGGAGCGGAAATTTGCTCTACGGCATAGGGAGTCACAAATTCAACTTTCTCGTTGGCCCTGGCGCGATCAATCATGATCTTGGAAGCGCGAAATTCATTCCGGCGGTGAACCAGATGAACCTTGCTGGCGTAGCGCGAAAGAAAGTTGGCCTCTTCCATGGCTGAATCACCACCGCCGATTACGGCAATGGGTTTGCCTCGGAAGAAATAGCCATCGCAGGTAGCGCAGGTGGAAACGCCGTGGCCGATGAGTTCCCGTTCACCTTTTAACCCCAGCAGACGCGCAGAAGCCCCCGCAGCAACGATCAGCGCTTTTGTTTCATAGACATCTTTTCCAGCGGTGATCTTGAACGGACGTTTGGTGACGTCAACTTCCGTGACGGCGCCGGACTTAAATTCGGCACCGAACTTTTGCGCCTGCTTGCGCATGTTTTCGATCAGTTCCGGTCCCATAATGCCGTCCGGGAAGCCCGGATAATTCTCGACGTGCGTTGTCAGGGAAAGCTGTCCGCCGGGTTCATGCCCGTCCAGAACCAGCGGCTTCAGGTTCGCGCGCCCGGCGTAAATCGCAGCAGTTAGACCCGCGCAGCCGCTGCCAATGATGAGCACGTTGTACATTCGGTCAATCTCCATGCTATTAGATTCAACACTGCGCCTGCCGGATGCAAAGGAGCCAGTAGTGTAGCATTCCCTCCCCCACGATTCGGAATCAGGGGCAGCCAAATTGGAGAGGCTCTTCGCGCTGCTGGCATTGACCGGCGCGAACGGCAGCCGCTATAGTCCAAGGAAACTTCAGGTTGCCCAGGGAGAAGGTCACCATGGATCCGCGCTACCCGATTGGGCCATTTAAGATGCCCGCGCAAGTAACGCCCGCTCGCCGCCAGGAAGCCATCGAGGAAATTGCGGCTGCCCCAGGCAAAATGCGTACGGCGACAAAGGGCCTGAGCGACTCGCAGCTTGACACACCTTACCGCGAAGGCGGCTGGACGGTGCGTCAGGTCGTGCATCACGTTCCGGACAGCCACCTCAATGCGTTCGTTCGGTTGAAACTGGCGCTCACCGAAGACAAACCGACGATCAAGCCGTACGACGAAGCGGCGTGGGCCGAGCTTGCCGATGCGAAAACGACGCCCATCGAAGCTTCGCAGACGTTGTTGGATTCCGTGCACGCTCGATGGGATAGGCTGTGGCGTTCATTGAAGCCAGAACATTTCGCCAGAGTTCTCATTCACCCCGAACATGGCGAGCGCACGGTTGACTGGCTGCTATTTCTTTACGAGTGGCACGGAAAACATCACACCGCGCATATCATGGAGCTTCGCAAGCAAAAGGGGTGGTAATAAGTCAGGCGAGAATTCATTCATCCCGGCATGTTTTGGGGGTGAAGTGGCGCAGCGCTGTCCGGCTCGTGTACGATGATCTGGCATAAAAGGAGATCGCATGAGCCGCGCGGCAGGAACCTACGCTGTATTTGAAACTTCACAGGGAAATATTGTGGTGCGTTTGCTCGAGAAGGAAGCGCCAAAGACGGTTGCGAATTTCGTCGGGCTGGCTGAAGGCACCAAAGAATTCACCAATGAAAAGACGGGCCAGAAGGAAAAGAGGCCCTTCTACGACGGATTGATCTTCCATCGCGTGATTCCACAATTCATGATTCAGGGCGGCTGTCCCCAGGGCAGCGGAATGGGCGGGCCGGGCTACAAATTTGCAGACGAATTTCATCCCTCGCTGAAACATTCGAAAGCCGGAAAACTCTCGATGGCCAACTCCGGGCCGGGAACGAACGGCAGCCAATTCTTCATCACCGTGGCGGCGACGCCCTGGCTGGACAATCGCCACACTATTTTTGGCGAGGTCGTCGAAGGGCAGGACGTGGCGGACAAAATCTCGAATGTGCCGCGCGATGCAAACGACCGCCCGCGAACGCCCGTATCCATCACAAAGCTGCGGATCGAGCGCGTCGCTTAAGCGGACGCCATTGCAATGCTCACGCCCGAGCGACTCCTCCGGCTGATGATTGAGTTCATTTTTGTGCTGCTCGGCGGCTTGTTGATATGGCTGGGGCTTGCCGGCCCTGCCCACGGGCGCACGGTTGACCGGCACGGTGCACCGTGGCTGGCCCTCAGCGTGGCGCTAATTCTCTGGGGACTCCGGGGGCTCTATAGTCCGGGCCAATGGTGGCGGCGCTGGCAAAGCTGGACGCGCGGGTTGTCGCTCGTGCTTCTGGGCGTTCTGATGCTTGCGATTTCCCGCGTGCCCTTCCCCTGGGTCGGTCCGATGCTGGCTGCCGGTGGCGGATTGCTCGTGCTGCGCGGCTTGATAGCTTCCTATTTGATCTTCAGGCCAAACTAAGAGGGTTCCTTCCACTTGAGCTGAACGGGCAATCCCGACCCTCGGCCCTTGTTCTGTTTCTTTATTTTGTGCTTCGACTATAATCCGCGGAACAGACAGCCCTTCCATTTGGGAAATCTGCTCGGGCCGTCGTGTATCTTCATCGAACAATAAAGGAGAACGTCTGTGTTTAAGGAATTCGCAATGCGCGGCAATGTCATGGATTTGGCAGTCGGCGTGATCATTGGCGCGGCCTTCGGAAAAATCGTCTCGTCCCTGGTGGAAGACGTGATTATGCCGCCGATCGGCCGCTTGCTTGGTCACGTTGATTTCGCAGGACTGTTTATCAATCTCAGCGGAAAATCGTATGAAACGCTGGCGGATGCGAAGCTGCACAACGCGGCGACGCTCAACTACGGGATTTTCCTGAACACCGTGATCAATTTTCTGATCGTGGCGTTCGCGGTATTCCTCGTCGTGCAGCAGGTGAATCGCTGGACTATGAAGCCAGCACCTGCCGCTGCGCCGACGACAAAAGACTGCCCGCAGTGCGCGATGGCCATTCCAATCGCCGCGAAGCGCTGCGGCCATTGCACGACGCAGCTCGGATGAGTCGAATGCAGGGCAGCAAGTGGACAGCCTCGGATATTTCAACACAGGTCGGCGGGGTACGCACCCCCCCCATCAATTTGCATGAATATCAAAGGAAAGGACTTACAGAAATTACATTTCGTAAGCGATTGATTCTAAAGAACGCGATTTCGGTTGTTTTAGGGTTGCAGGACGGAACCCCGACCTTGAAAACCAAAAGCGGAGTCATCCTCCACAGTCTGCTCGCAGATTTCTACAGAGTTAAGTGTATCTCAAAATAGCGGAAAGTCAAGGAAAAGTTGAGGAACCTGTCCTGATGAGGACTCTAAAACTGAAAACTCGCCACGCTATGTTTTCGGGGCTTTCTTCTTCTGATTGGCTTCCAGATGCGCGCGCAATCGGGCGACCACGATGTCTTCGTGCCCTTCGTCCATCTCTTTTTGCACTTCTTCCAGCGCGAAGTGCACGACGTCGTGGTGGTGTATCTCCGTGGGGGCAACGGCGTCACTGAAACGCAACCACAACCGATGGAGAAAATTGACCTCGTTCGCAGTCAGATTCGGCGCATGGGGCCCGAGGACTTTGTAAAGCTTGTCTCCATTGGGTAAATGGATTTCCAGATTGAATTGCGGTTTTTGATCGCCAAGTTTTTCCCAGGCTTCACCGATCTGCCGGGCTTGTTCTTCGTTCGATTCCTTTGTCGAACGCCCGGCCACAATGGTGCTGGATTGCAGCGAAGTGGCAGCGCGCAAGATGCCGTCCCACAAATCGTTGGCGGCCACGACCGCAAGGCGGATGGATTTGCCTCGTTTTTCGGCCATGGAAAGTGCTTGAGAGAAGAGCTGCTGCTCGATGCTTCCGAATAGCTGATCAGCCTCGAACTCGTTTTCGCCGGAGGCGGAACGGCGCAAGAGCCGAACGTGGAGCACGACAACGTCGCGGCGCCCGGGCTTAACACGGTCAAGTACGTTTCCAAGATGATAGAGCGCGTAGTGATTGCTGATCGGAACGAGAATGTTGCCGGGACGCGCACCCACGGCTTCGGGCGTCAATTCCGATTCCAACTCGAGATTGAACTGGTCCATCTCGACGTGCGAAGCGCCGCCTTGCTTACCTTGGCGTTCCGATATCGTGAATACGATATAAAGCAGAACGGAAAATGTTGCGCCCGCCATGGTGGCGACGGGCTTGGTGAACAAGTTCACCACGGCGATCAAGAACAACATCGCGGTGATCAACCCAAGTCCAACGGGAATCTGCACACCACGGAAATTGAAATTCAGCGGAACCTGAAATTCCCGCTGACCGGGACTGGTGTAGCGGAGAACGAGGACTGCGAGGCCGTTCATCGCGAAGCTCCAGATCACGCCAAACGCATAAAGGTTCGCGAGAAAGGTGACGTCGCCGCGGCTGATAATGATGGTGATAACCTGCAGCGCCACGACGATATTGATGATGCGGTAGCTGGTCCCAAACTTCTTGTGCGGCTGCCGGAACCAGGCGCTGAGCACGCCGTCTTCAGAAACGCGATTCAACACGCCGTTGGAACCCACGATGGCCGTGTTGACCGCCCCCGCCAGAATCAACGTGCCCACTACGACCACAAAACCATGGAATATCAAGCGGACGACATATGGCCCTTCCAGATTCATTGCCAGTCCGCCGATCAGGTTCTCGAGGAAATGTTGGCGTACATCGTCCGGAATAATCATCACGGCAAAGAACGAGACCAAAGAGGTAAAAACCAAACTGTAGACGAAAATGACCGCGCCGGCCTTTTTCAGGTTGGGAAGCTTGGGGCTTTCGATTTCGCGATAGACCTGCGCCAGCGATTCCTCGCCGCTCATCGCCAGGACAGAGTGGCCCAGGGCAATGAAAATGGCGATGATGCCGAACATATGAGGAAGGCTGCTGTGCGCGAGCCAGCCGAGGGCGCCGGGGCTGAGCCTGAGGTTGCGCGGGTGTGGCCAGGGGGGCAGGACGGAATGGCGCACAGCAATCGTGTACCCACACCAGACGATGAGCATCACCACCATGACGGTAACCAGCTTCATGATTTGCAAAGCTTTTTCGCTGGAGTCGGCCACTCCCTTGGTGTTCTGCCACCAGAAATAGAGAGTGACGGCAATGGCAAAGCTCGCGGCAATAAAACTGATTGCCCCGGAAGCAAGCGGGCCGGTCAGGTGAAAATACTGCAGGAGTTCATCGATCAATCCCGCAAGATATCGGCCGGCGGCAACGCCGCTGATCGGCCCCGTGAGGATGTAGTCGAACATCAGAGCCGAAACGCTGAATTTCGCAAGTGTCCCGCCGAGGGACATCTTCACGGCCCGATACACGCCGCCGCGCACAAACATGCTGCAGCTTTCCACGTAAACCGCGCGGACGGCGTACGAAAACAGCATGATGGCCAGGATGAACCACGGGGCCGTCTTGCCAATGTAGCTTTCTGCCTCGCCGCCGGCGTAGTACGCGGAGGAGGCGAGATCGTTGAGCACGATGGCCGCCGCCCGCCAGAACGAAATGAATGTCAGCAGGGCTGTAGTGGCGATGATGACACGCGGAATACCGTTGCCGCGGCTGCGCGTGGCAGCAGGGCTATTAGGGGTGCTACTCATGTATGGGTTTCGCTAACTTGCAGGTTGGAATGCTCGCATTTTTAAGCGAGTAAGTCTAGCGAACTGGCTCTAGAAAAATGTTACTCCTTCGAGCACGCGCGATTGCACGGGGACCGGCTGCAGGCGCTCAACCGGTGGCGGTGCGGAAGGCTTTGGCGCATTCAGCACAGGGGCAAATATTGCGAAGATGGTCGTAGCTGTAGATGCCGGTGGAGTGGCCGTCGGTGAAACTGATCTGAATGGCGTAGTTACCCACCTGCGTGGCAGCCTGGGCGCGAGGTTTCGGCTTAAACATGGGAAGTGCAGGAGATGACTTGAGTGACGAAGCCAGTTCGCCGAGCGAGGCCTTCTTCTCTCGCGCGTCGTTGCACGTGGCGCAGGGACATTCTTCGCGCAAATAGGCAAACTCGTAGTGGCTTGCGTGGCCATCGGCCCACACAACATCCACACCAGCGCCGTTCGAAACGTGAATCTTGACGCTCGTTGGTTTTTTTCGTGGGTCGAGAGGGGTCGGCATGGTTTGGGTGCGCGATCAGCCCTTGGACTTGCCGTCGCAGCAGTCGCCCGGCGGAATGGGATTGCCGTGCGGGCAGGTCTTGGGATGCCCGAGGAACGTGCAAATGCGCTGGTCCAGCTCCGGGCTGATGATGTGCTCGAATTTGCAGGCTTGCGTGTGCGCTTCTGAGTCGTCAACGGAAAAAGTGTCCTTGAAAAGGCGCTCGGCGAGACGGTGACGGCGCACGACGTCGCGCGCGCGCTGGCTGCCCACGGGCGTCAGCTGCACTTCCCCGTTTTGCATTTGCACCAGGCGCAGATCGGACATGCGAGAAAGCATGCGCGCGGCAGGCTCTTCGCTTACGACCGGCAGACTTCCCGCAGGACCTGTAGCGTGGAGACATTCTGGTTGGGCGGGCTTCCCTTCTTCGCCGCACACCCAGATCTGCTCGAGGAGATGGTCAAAGCGGATTTCGTCGTCGCTAGAAATGGGGGTGCAGCAGTCGGCCGTGTCGGCGAGCGGACAGTTCAGCGGATGGCTCGGCCCGTGCTGTGCCGTATCAAAGTGCAAATGGCCATGAGCCAGCTCGATGCGGCGGTCCGCCTGGCGCGCGATGTCCGGGTCGTGCGTCACCATCAGGATGGTGTGGCCCGCGTTATGTAATTCGCGAAAAATCTGGATGACGATGGTTTCGTTGGCCTCGTCGAGATTGCCGGTAGGTTCGTCGGCAAGAATAATCTTTGGCTGATTGATCAGAGCTCGCGCAATGGC
>WNFJ01182686.1_pt1 | contig 10231 bp, 11 predicted proteins | sample 5400461 | NCBI WGS metagenome assembly WNFJ01 (sample SAMN13153349, study PRJNA577476) | soil metagenome | isolation source: 115 cm saprolite on Douglas fir-dominated hillslope | place: USA:California | collected 2013-09-17
ATTATTGGTGAGTCCGGTAATTCGGGGCATAATCCGGGCCTAGATGGCAGGGCGAAACTTGCTGTTCATCGACGATTCACGAACGATTTCTCGGCGGAGGAAAACGTGGCAGCTGACTCATGAACCAAAAGGTCGCTCAGCCACTCATACGGCGCGAGACTCACTCGCTAAGACCCCCTATTTCCAAAAACCTTTGCTGTCTGGTACCGATTCTGAGCGAAACAGCTGAATCAAGGCACAATCACGGCTTAGATGGCTCAGCGAAAAACGCGATCGGCCCGAACAAATCTAGCGGTGATCTTGAAGCGGCCTCCCAGATCGCAAAACAGGGTTCATTCCGGGCTAATCCGGACAAGCTCTAACCAGCTATCAGGCCTCCAAACCCCTCCACGTCGGTTCCACGGGCACAAATACTGGTCGTTCCTATTTTTTCCGAACTATTTCGGGGACATCAGTGTCCGACAGTCATGCTGTTGGTCGATGCCTGAATTTCTTTTAGCTCTGTTGACAGTTGGTTGACTGTAGTGATGCGTGCGAAGCGTCGTCGTAAGGCGTATTCTGTGCGTTCGCGTATGGCATCGACTCCGAGTTCTTCGCCTGGCTTGTCCCAGTTCGGAATCGGAAAAGTCATCGTCGCCTCAGTGACAAAATCTACCGCGTAACCGAGGTCAGCCGCGATCCTCGCAGTCGTCTCGCAGCACTGCTCCATCTGGATGCCCGTGATGCTGACGCGTCTGACACCTCTTTCGATCAGGTAAGGTTGCAATGTCGTGCTGGTGAAGCAGTTCCGGGTGTTCTTGACCATCACCGGCTCGTCAGGCCTTGGCTTGAGAAAGTCCATGAGCTTGAACGAGGGGCTGTTCTTGGCGAACGCCTCATCACTGTCAGTATGCAAGAAGAACACGACCGGCAGATGCGCAGCACGATAAGCTTCGACGAGAGCGCTAACATTATTTTCAAAAGCTGGGTTGTTACGTCTTGCCCATCGCGCGCCGACTTTGAACGAATCCTGCACATCGATCACAAGCAAAGCCGACTGTGCAACAGGGACTTGGTTTGGGTCAAGCATAGTTCTCTCTACTGCGAGTCATCGTATATACTCACTCCCTCAGAGTCAGCCACTTGTTCGGAATAGAGTCTCTAGGCCATGAGTTCGAAGAGTGAGAGTTCCAAGGATCCTCTTAGCGTCCGAGTGTTCTTCGGTGATCTCGGAAAAATGACTTCAGGGGAGGTCGCTGACGGCGAGGTCTCTCTAATCGTCACCTCTCCACCTTACTTCAACGCCCCTTTCGATTATCCGGATCTTTTCCCGAGCTACGAAGATTATCTGGACTTGATCAGGTCCTTTGCCTCTCAAAGCAGGAGAGTGTTAGGGAGAGGTAGAATCTGCGCGATAGTCACCGATGACATGCTGGTGAAAGAAGGGAACAGCACTCGTGGAAGGAAATATCCTCTTGTTGCGGACACCACTAGGATCTTCCTGGACGCCGGTTTTCTTTACCGTGACAAGATAACTTGGGTCAAACCTTCTGGCTACACCAGAATCAGTAGACGGAGCGGCGTTGTTCTGCAACACCCATACCCCATGTATTTCTACCCCGATAATATCCAGGAATCAATTCTTCTGTTCCAGAATGGCGAGTTCGACTACAGCCAATTCAAGGATGCGCCAAGGAATGTTCTGGAATCCTCCAAGATAGACACCGTCCTACTCAACAAGGAGAGATGGAACCTGACTGTGTGGAACATTACCAATGTCCTCCCAATGCCCGGTCGGGTCGAGGAGGGAATCGCCGCCTTCCCCGAAGAAATTCCTCGAAGGCTGATCAAGCTCTTCACGATGGTGGGAGAGACTGTGTTCGACCCTTTCACGGGTTCCGGAACGACATTGAAAGCCGCAAGGGAAATGGGAAGGAGAGGAGTCGGATACGAAATTGACCTCGAACTTAGGCGAGTGATAAGGAAAAAACTCGGAGGCGAGAATCTCATTATTGAAGAGAGAGAAGGGGCCAGAAGACTCCGGAAGTCGCTCCAAAACAAGGTTCGTCGACAGAGAAGCGTTGCCAAGCAGCCGGTTCTAAGACCAATCCTTTAGAACCAGAAACAATAGCTCTTGTCAACTAAGTCGTTCGGAGTGCTCGTTATTGTTCCAACGCGTCAATTCGATGTTTGACGACTACAAGGGCATACCCCACGAAGCAAATCTTCTGATCTATTCCAGTTTCTTCACCTGGGCCGCCGCGGGCCTACTGTTCATCTCTCTCCAGGTTTTCCTCGTCTTGGAAGGAATCTCTTTCGCCACGAGCAGCCTCATACTCGGAACTTTCGGAATCGTAAGCGCTGCCTCGACCCTTCTATTCGGTGGCCTCGCTGACCGTTATGGCAAGAAGAAGTTCGTTGTAGTGGGGGGAATACTTGGGAGTCTTTCACTCGCCATCTTCGCTATAGACTCCAACATTTCCCACTTGTTTGGTGCCGCGGTTCTAGCCGGGCTCTCTGAGGCAATGTATGCATCTTCTTGGAGCGCCATGCTAGCCGACAAAGCGGGAAATCTGAAACGGACTAGTGCCTTCGGCCTCTCGTTCTTTGTAGCAACTATCGCCTCGGCTCTAGGGGGCTTCAGCACCAGCCTTCTCGGCTTGATGAAATCTCTCTACCAAATCGATCTCGTCACTGGCAACCGATACTTGTTCGTCAGCGTCGCGGCCATCAGCCTCATTGGCCCGATGATCGTCTACCTCAGAGTCTCCGAGTCCAGGCTACAAACGAACGAACAAGCTGGATTCCACATTCTTCCTAGAAAGGGTCGGGGTGTAGTCTTTCGATATGCGGCCTACGGAATCGTGATCGCTTTGGGAGCTGGCATGGTTATCCCCCTTGTCCCAGGCTGGGCCTTTCTGAAATATGGACTCGCAAACGATGTCACTGGGCCCATCTTCGGCGGGATCAACAGTCTCGTAATGGGATTCGCTAACCTTGCAACTCCACGGCTTGCCCGGAGGTTTGGAACCGTTCGGACAATCGTGCTGACGCAAGGATCGTCTACGTTGTTTCTCTTCTCGATTCCGTTCTCGCCAAACTTCGCGACGGCCTCCTCGATCTACATCGTCAGAAGCATGCTGATGATGATGTCCAACCCAGCGCAGAACTCTCTCTTGATGGGCTTGGTCCCGGCTGAAGAACGATCAGTCGCTTCCGCCATCGTAGCTTCTCTCTGGAGACTGCCGAACTCATTCAGTACCGGTCTCGGGGGCTACATCATGAGCCTGGCAACAAGCCCGAGCAGCATCTACCTGGCCCTACCATTCTTCATTTGCACCGCGCTCTACCTGACCGCGATCACGTACTTCTGGCGCTCATTCAAAGAAGTCAGACTACCAGAGGAGCAGGTTCTCGAACCCCTAGCAGAAGTCGTCCCTACCGCAACCTAGCGTATTTGGATCTAGGGTAGTATTCCGCCGATCTTTGCCAATGTCACAAGTCCAGGCTTCTTCTCAAAGATTCCGGCTGTTATTTCTAGGGCCTTCTTCTGTAGCTTTTTGTCTTTGTTCAGTTTGCGAAGCGCTCTCCTGTTCAACCGTTTAATCAACCAGTTATCGCTCAGCGCATACGTCACAGTATAATTCGCGTGCTTCGCTATCACATCTGCACGCACCTTTCGTTCTTTCTGGTATTCCAGCAGGGGATTCTGTGAAAAGTCTCCAGCAGCCTTACACTTGTCGATTACCTCGGCTAACGCGACCGCGTCTTCCAGCGCGAGGTTTACTCCCTGTCCTGCGTGCGGATGGAAGCTGTGTGCAGCGTCCCCGAGTAGCGCGATCCCGTTTCCCACCCACCTGTTCACCTGAATGTATGAGGGGGTGAAGTACGCCATCTTCGTCCACGCTTCCACCCCGGTAAACGCGTCCGCCATCTCCGGCGCAGCTTGGACAACCTCCGCTCTGAAAGAAGTCAAACCCTTCTTCTTCACACTGTCAAAAGTTCGCGGACCAACACAATGAAAGAGATACGTCGCTTCAGGACCCGAAGGCATGATTCCCAACATCTTCCCCGGACTCTGATATTGGCGCGCTCTACCCTCCAAACCCGGAACCGAACCAACAAGTCCGACAAGAAACGAGTCAGGATATTTCTTGGTCTTTACCACCGCTCCGAGGCTAGTGCGTATGCGCGATTGTGGGCCATCCGCCCCAACGACAACCGGTGCTCGGATCTCGTCGCTCACGCCTTCTTCTTCGAAGACCACTCCCTCAGCCCTGTAGTCGTTCATTAGCAATTCCTGGAATGATGTTCCCCAGAGTACTTTTGCCCCCGCCTTCTCAGCTAAGTAGACTAGCAGACGCTCTATCTCGGTCGCGTTGGCCGTCAAGAGATAATTCTGAGGATGGTCTAACAAGCCATAGTCTGCTTCTAGGAGGATTTCTCCCTCCCAGCTCTTTACTTCTAGAATCTGTGACGTAGAGCCTACTTCTTTGGCTCGGTCCAACGCTCCAAGTTTTTCCAGAACGGCCAACCCGTTCGGCTGAAAGGTCAAACCTCGGGAAATGCCCTCTGGGCTTTTCTGTCGTTCGAGAAGGATTGTTGAGATTCCCTTCTTCTGCAATTCCACCGCTAGAGCGAGAGCGGCGATTCCCGCTCCCACTATTACAACATCGGCCTTCCCAGGCAATTTTCCTTCCTCAGACGTCCTCGACCCAGTCTAGTTGATATCTTAAAATCATGCCTGAACCTTGGGTGAGCAGACTTGAGCAGAATTCACGGACAAGGTTCCACCGAGAAGCTAATACTCTATGATCCCGGAATGTCGGTCGCGCCCCATGTCTTCGACAAAGATCGACGATACGCTGTACTAGTCGTCGACATGCTCTATGACTTTGTCTACGGAAAGATCAAGACCGACCGAGCCCTCCCAATAATTCCAAAGTCCGGGGAACTAGCCGACGCTGCTCGCAGCGCAGACATTCCAGTCTTCTATCCTAACGATTCACACACTCGCCGAGACTTTGAGATTCAGCGTTGGGGCGAACATGCCATGAGAGGGACAAGGGGCGCAAAAGTCATCAGCGCCCTCCGACCAAGAAAGAAGGACATCGAGATTCCCAAGACGACCTACAGTAGCTTCCACGACACGAGGCTGGAGAAGGATCTGAAGAAAGCCTACAACGGCAAGGGAGCAAACACGCTCGTACTCGCGGGGCTGCACGCCGACTGTTGCGTGAGACATACTTGCGCGGACGCGTTCTTCAAAGGCTACGAGACGATCGTCGCCGAGGACGCAGTCAATTCGTTCACAGAGCAACAATACCGGACAGGATTACAGTACGTCAAGTTCTGGTACTTGACTGACGTGCTTCCGACAAAGAAGATCGTGAAGTTGTTCTAGGAAGGGCTCGGCCTCGAAGAGGCCCACCCGCATCATCATCGACCAAGATGGAGGCATAGACGATGCCCTCGCCCTCATCCTCGCGCTCAGATCTCCGGAATTAGAAGTCGCAAGCATAACAGCTGTCTCAGGCAATGTAGCAGTGGAGCAGGCGACACTGAATGCGTTGCGAGTCGTCGATCTCCTGAATAGAGGAGACGTGCCGGTTGCCAAGGGATTGGCAAACCCGCTTGTACGAGACGCAGTTCGGGCTACAAGCTTTCACGGGAAGGATGGACTAGGCGATTCCAACTTACCACTTTCAAAGATTCGCCCCGCAGAAAAAAACGCTCTAGACGCGATCTCGGACGAGCTAGCCGCTTCGAGGTATCATGAACTAACTATCATCTGCACTGCTCCTCTAACCAACATCGCTGCTCTAATGACCAGTTTTCCAGATACCGCTAAGATGATCAGAGAGCTGGTGATAATGGGCGGAGCCTACGGCGTAACAGAATATGGAGTTGGGAACGTAACTCCTGCGGCCGAGTTTAACATCTACGCGGACCCGGAGGCGGCCAAGATCGTGTTCGAATCCGGAGTCCCGTTGAAAGCGATTGGCCTCGACGTGACGATGATTCCCAAGAACCAGTTGACACTGACGGAATACGCGGGTCTCAACAAGAGCAAGGGCAGAGTAGAGGCCTTCGCGGCCAAGATCCTCAGCAAGAACATACACAAACATGGGATCTTCGCGTTGCACGATCCAATGACGGTCGCCTCAAAGGTCAAGCCTTCAATCTTCGAATTTGTCGGTTACAAAGTCCATGTCGAGACGAGAGGCGAACTCACTGCGGGCATGACCGTTGTAGACAGACGTGAGAGGCTAGCCGAAACCAAAATGCAAGGTGAAAAGATCATGATTTGCAAGAATGTCGATTCTAGAGGGTTCAAACGTCTGTTTCTAGATCGTTTGACCAGGGCCTGAGTGGCTGATACATCAAAACATGTGTTTCTGAGCCTCGTGTGAGAACTTTTAAACTCAATATCTGGCAATATACAGCTACTATGCCAAAGGAAATCGGCCACATAGAACTGGTATCAAAGGATCTAGTGACGACAAAGAAATTCTACAGCAAACTCTTCGGCTGGAAATTCGAGATGTTCGGCGACGGATATGCAATGTTCAAAACTACCCAGAAAGGCCTCGGTGGCGGCTTCATGCTCGGCAAGAAAGTCAAACCCGGCTCAACAACATTCTACGTCAACGTGGACACAATACCAGCTACGCAGCAGAAGGCGAAGAGTCTCGGCGGACGAATCCTGAAGAAGCGAAAGTCCATCGGCGGCGGAATGGGCTACTGGGGCACCATAGGCGACCCGCACGGCAACGTCATAGGCCTCTGGAGCAAAAAGTAAACCAACGCCCGCGTTCCTTGTAACGCGCTAGCCTAGCGCAGTATCAACTCCCTTTTTTTCGTTCATGCTGAACCTTTTCGAAAGGGTCCAATCCCGGTCTCTCCTAAGATTACCCCAACAAGACTGCTGGAACATAGTTAGATAGGTTCAAAACCGGAAAAGTCCCGCAAATCTCGCAAGAATCGCCCAAACTCGGCGAGAATGGAATGTGTTATATATCGTAATGGTAGTCCGTAGAACGACTCGATATGCAGCCGAAACCGAAACGACCAACCGGCGTTACTGTTCTGGCCATACTGGAACTTCTGGGAGGCCTAGCAGGCCTTGGAGCCGGAGCCATACTCATAGGAAACTCATCGGCACTGTACTCTGCTCTTGGTGGCCTTGCTCTGATCTTCGGCATCCTATCGTTAGTCTTGGGAATAGGTTTCCTGGGTGGGAAACGCTGGGCTTGGACTCTTGGAATCGTTGTTGGAGTACTCAACATAATAACGTCTATTGCAGAATCCGCCATCGGTATGTATGGAGACATCGTAGGAATAATCTTCCCAATCATCATCATCTACTACCTGATGCGGCCGCACGTCAAGGCTTTCTTTGGAAAGGGTCCAGCCATGGCCGCTGGAATGCAGCCTCCCCCGATGATGAGTTCGTCAATGCCAATGGGCTCGGCCCCGACAGGCTCGATGGGTATGACCTGCAAGAATTGCGGCGCCAGCATTCCTGCTGGGGCGAAGCGTTGCCCGAGCTGTGGCGCGAACCTATAGTCAAAGCCAATCGTTTCTTAACCGTTAGAATACAACACTCCCTCCCCAGTCTTCCACGTCTAATGACTCACTAGCTGAGCTGGAGACTAGTAACAGTCGGCTTAACATGTCGACGGTTAAGACATATTTTCCGCTATGATGCAGAAGCCTTCGCGGCCAATCGGCATTACACTTCTCGCAATAATTCAGATCCTAATAGGCGTCCTCGGACTTCTGGTCAGTCTCGCTATCATAGGCGTGGCGGCCCTATTCTCCACTGTTCCCACAGTCGGAACCCTGATCGGTAGTGTAGGGGTCGTCATCGGTGGAGTGTTTGCCTTTTTCAGCCTCATATGGCTGGCGACTGGGGTCGGTTTTCTCCATGGAAAAGGTTGGGCTTGGACCCTCGGGATGGTCTTCACAGTTCTCTCCATACTCGGCGCGGCCTACGTCGCGTTTACCGGGGTTTACCAAGCCGGCTATGCCTTAGTCTTCTGGATCATCATGATCATCTATCTCACCAGATCTCATGTCAAGGTCTTCTTCGGCAAAGAAACAATCTCAACCTCCATGCCAGCGATGAACACGCAACCGACATTGAGATACGCTCCAACTCTCCAATCGCAGACTCAGTATGCTCCGGCGGCCCAGCCAACTCTTCAGTACACCCCTGCCAGTCCGGCGCCAATACAAGCACCAGCAGCGGCTACCGCAGCCTCGAAGTGTCGTTCATGCGGCGTCCCTCTGGCTCCGGGCAACTCGTTCTGTACTAACTGCGGCGCGAAACAATAGCTCTCTTTACCGGTAGAATTCCAGGCTGAGCTATGCCCAGAGCCGACGCGGTCNCTCACCGCGCCACAACCGCTTGTAAGCGTCCCGTAGTTCAAGGGTCTTGACCTCCATACCGAACTCGTACGGCTCTCGATGAACAGCTCCCTTCTTCAGGTTACGGGCGAGATAGGCGTAGGCTCTCTGCGAGGACATTCCCGGAGATGGGTGGAACCATCCAAGCCTCTTCCAGGAACGGGCTGAGTATCCTGTCTCCTCTTCTAGCTCCCGCCTAGCACAGGCCTCCGGGCTCTCACCATTCTCGATGTGGCCTGCTGGCAGTTCGAGCTCCCAACCCTGAATAGCGTGGCGATAGTTCCAGATCATCACGAGCTTGTCACGGCCAAGAACCGGAACGATGATTGAGAAATCGTCGACCAAAAGTCGAGGATGGACCATTTCGAACCCAGTCTTGGACCGAATTCGGTCCCGGTAAAGCCTAAGGTCGCCAAGCGACGCGATCTTTGTGCTCTCCATGGTCTTCCAGGGCTTAGCAGTCTTTCGAAACCTCAAGTTCTCTCTTAGCAACTTGGAGCACCTTACGCGAGAGTATTGCGCATGAGCAAATGTTTCTTGCCCAACTTAGCGTGTGCTTTGAAGCCTTCCCTCTCAAACATAGCCACCGTTCCAAACCAGAGGGCCCACGATCCTCCCTCCTTGGAAGTGGGCGGGTACGCCTCGACTATTCCTCCACCCTGCTTTTTGATCGAGTCGAGCGCGGCCTTCAATGCGACTCTCGCTACGCCCTTTTTCCTGAAGTCTCTGTCTACGAAGAAGCAGGTGAGACGCCAGAGTTTCCTGTCTTGATCGCTCGGTAGGTCCAGTTTGCTGTAATTGCGGCCTGAATCGATCCGGGGCAATTCCTCTCTTGGACCATACTGGCACCATCCGACCGCTTGGTTGCCTGCGTACACAAGGATTCCGTGAGAACGGTCATGTTTGACCCGAGCCTTCTTCTCTTTTTGATTCAGTGCGATCGCGTCTTTCCTCTCCAAGCCCTGTTTCAGTAGGCGGCCTTCCATATGGTGGTAGAAAGTGCACCAGCAACCACCCTGAACTCCATTATGCTTCGCGAAGAACTTCTCGAAATCAGGCCAAGTGGTAGAGCTTAGCTCCTTGACCTCATAGTTTATCCGAGTTGGTGCTGATGTGGCTGTCTTCTTCGTTGCCGGGGTCCCCTTGATTATAGAATCGGTGGTTCTTTGTAGTCTCCGAAAACCTTCCGTCCCACGTCCATGATCTCCCCCAGGGTAGCGTAAGCTCTGACTGCCTTGACAAGGGGGTACATTGAATTCGCTTTCTCATCCTTGAACGTCTTCCGCAGCTCATTCAAGGCCTGCTCGACCTTGTTGTTGTCCCGCGTTTCCCGCACCATGTTTAGCCTTGCGATCTGGCGCCGTTGCGCTTCCTCGTTTATCTTCAAAGTATCGATGGGTTTTTTCTCTTCGATCTGGTATTTGTTCACGCCGACGACAATACGATCCCCTCTTTCCAATTCCTGCTGGTAACGATAGGAATTCTCAGCGATTTCTCGCTGTATGAAACCGGTCTTGATTGCGTTCAGCAATCCGCCTGCCCGCTCTATCTTGTCGAAGTACTCGAACGCGCGTTCTTCCATTTCATCAGTTAGCCATTCTAGATAGTACGATCCAGCCAAGGGGTCGATTGTGTCAGCCACGCCGGTCTCCTCTGCGATAATTTGTTGGGTGCGGAGCGCAACAGTAGCCGCCGCCTCCGATGGCAACGCCCAGGCTTCATCGTAGGAGTTGGTGTGAAGCGACTGGGTCCCACCGAGGACCGTCGCTAGCGCTTCGATGGTCGTTCGGACAATATTGTTGAGGGGTTGTTGCCATGTGAGTGACGCTCCAGAGTTCTG
>WNFJ01281814.1_pt1 | contig 10231 bp, 9 predicted proteins | sample 5400461 | NCBI WGS metagenome assembly WNFJ01 (sample SAMN13153349, study PRJNA577476) | soil metagenome | isolation source: 115 cm saprolite on Douglas fir-dominated hillslope | place: USA:California | collected 2013-09-17
CCGCTACCCGGGGCTGGGGATCGTGACCGCCAACGAGCTGCACGTCCCGGTCAGCGACGCCGCCCGGCCGACTCCGACGTTCATCACGCTGGAATCGGCTGACGTGATTCACAGCTTCTGGATCCCCCAGCTGGCGGGAAAGATGGACGTCATCCCGGCCAGCGCAACCGGACGTGGGTCGAGCCGCGGACACCGGGCACCTACGTCGGGCAGTGCGCCGAGTTCTGCGGCGTGCAGCACGCGGGCATGCTCCTCACCGTGACCGTACACTCGCAGGACGACTTCGCCCGCTGGGTGGCGGCGCAGCAGGCGGTAGCCGCCGACGTTCCCGCGGTCCGGGCCGGGCGTGACATGTTCACGTCCGTCGCGTGCATCAGCTGCCACACGGTCAGGGGCACACCGGCCAACGGCCGGGTTCAACCTGACGTTCCTGCCCATGCACTGGGCAGGGATGCTCGGTATGCCGCGGCGGATCTACACCTATCCCGCCGATCGCGGCTGGGATTTCTGGAACCTGCTCTCTTCGCTCGGCGTGCCGTTTCAGGCCGCCGCTGTCCTGATCTTCGTCATCAACGTCGCGCTCTCGCTGCGGCGCGGCGAGCGCGCCGGCAGCGACCCGTGGGACGCGTGGACACTCGAGTGGGCGACGGCCTCTCCGCCGCCGCCCTACAACTTCGAGACGGCGCCCGTCGTCGAAAGCCGGAGGCCGCTCTGGGATCTCAAGCACCCCGACGATCCGGACGGGCCGCACGAGTGAGAAAGGTAGGGAGAGTGAGATGACGCGCTTTGTCGCCTCGACGCTTGCGTTGGTTATCGCCGTCGCGATCAGCGCACCTGGGACCCGCGCGCAGCAGAGCCCGGTGACCGCCGAAGAGGTCGTGGCCGCGCTCGAAGCCGCCTACGGTGTGCACCCCGGCCAGCGTCGCAATCACGCCAAGGGCACCTGTGCCCTCGGCACGTTCGTCGGGATGTCCGAGGCGGCGGCGTACTCTCGATCCGCCCTGTTCGCGGGATCCCCGGTGCCCGTGGTGGCGCGGTTCTCGCTGGCCGGTGGGGACCCCGAGGCTTCCGACGCCGAGAGGAGTCCACGGGGCATGGCGCTGGAGTTCAAGCTGCCGAAAGGCGATCTCCAGCACATGACCATGATCAACACGCCGATGTTCTTCGCCGCGATGCCGCGGACGTTCCTCGACAAGATGCGGGCGCTCAGACCCGACCCGGCGACTGGCAAGCCGAACCCGGAAGCGCTCGCGGCGTTCGGCGCGAGTCATCCCGACAATCGAGGACAGGCGAAGTTCCTTGCCGACAACAACCCGCCCGCGAGCTATGCCACCAGCGCCTACTTCGGCATTCACACGTTCAAGTTCATCGATCGAGCGAACAAGGTCACGCTGGTGCGCTGGCGATTCGTTCCCGGGGACGGAGAGAAGGCGCTGACGGACTCGGAGCTGAAGTCGGCGCCGAGAGACTTTCTCGAGCGGGCGCTGATCGACCGGACACGGCAGGGGCCCGTGCGCTGGGCCATGCTCCTCACCATCGGCGAACCGGGGGATCCCGAGAACGATCCCACGCTTGCATGGCCGCAAAGCCGGAAGGAGCTGAAGGTCGGCACGCTGACGATCTCGTCCGCGATGACGCAGAAGGGCGCCGCGTGCGAGAACATCAACTACGACCCACTCGTCATGGCCGACGGGATCGCGCCGACCGACGACCCCGTCCTTCTGTTCCGTTCGCCGTCCTATGTCCGGTCGTACACCAAGCGGCTGCAAGGCCTGTAATCGACGAAAGAGGGACCAGAGATGACGACACCGCACGCAGACGTTTCTCATGGCATGGAGCTCCTGAACCGCCAGGGTCTGAACAAAGGCACCGCGTTCACGGACGAGGAACGGACCGCGCTCGGCCTGCACGGACTTCTGCCGCCGCAGGTCGAAAGTCTCGACTCCATCACGAATACCTACGACGGGCGGCGTGAGCAGATCGGACGAATAAGTGGAAGCCACAGGTCGCCCGAGAGTGAGTGATGTCAGTGTTGGATCGCTGTTTCAGAACACTGTTTCGCGCGTCAGCCCCTTTCTGCTGAGCCAGCGCAGAAGCTCACGATTGCGCTCAAAGGTCATCTCGTCGAGGTGGCGCGGAACCGCGGCGTCGGTGGCAAACGGGCCGAGACAGCCGACGATCTCCCGTTCGAATATTTCGAGGCCCCACAGTTTGTTGTACTCGATATCGCGCCGGATCTCACGCTGAACAGGTGCCATGGCGAGGTCTCCCCCAAGAATCATCGACAGCAGCCGTAGTGTGCCATATCGATCGGCCACATGATCTGCGGGTTGCCGACGGTCAATAACGTGCGGCCACGGACAAATCCGGCGCAAATACGGATGGCGCCACGGCTCGGGGAACACTCGAAATTTCGTGGCAACGGGCCACGAAATCACGCCCTGGTGTCCGTTGTGAGGCAATCCGTATTTAGTCCGTATTCGGTCGTGGCCCCGTGTATTTGCGAACGTATTACGGACTGGGTCAGTTCTCGTCGCAGCGGCGACCGCGATCCGGCGCGATCCCCGAATGGTTGCCCGGTGACGCCAGCACCTTCTCGTTCCGTCGAAAAGCGCGCCTGACGAGACATTGCGGGACATTTCCCGCAATTCGACGCGATCGGCCTTGTACGCCGTTGTGTTCGGGGTTACGAGTGTCCGCGATGCTGTCGACGTGCTCCGCACCTTCGCGCGATCGAGGCCCGCCGCGTCGTTCCGTGACATCGTGCTCCGGCTCTCGCTTGATGTGACTTGTCGACCAGGTGACGGAGTAGGAGGCAGGTATGTATCGGCGAGCAGTGATCGCGTTCCTGAGAATGTCCGCTGTCGTGGTGTTGGCGTTTATGGTCGGGTCGGACCCAGTCGGGGCGCAGAACAACCAAAACGTTGCCCCCGGACAGGAAAAGAAGGACCAGAATCAGAACGTCCCTCCCGGACAGCTGAAGAAGATCGGAACACCAACGCCCTACAATCCCTATCCGCCCGGCATTCTCCCGGATGATTTGGTTTCAGAGATCGACAGGGTCTTGCGGGAAATAGCTGTCATCGAACAGAGAGCGATTCAAAGGTGGCGCTCCTTACCGCCGCCGACCCGACCCGCTGTGCGCCCAGGACCGAATCCACCCGTCCTCCAGGGTACCGGAACTGAATTAACAGAAACACTCGGCGAGCTCATGCTTTTCGACAAGAACATGTCGCCCGGCAGAAATCAAGCGTGCACGTCTTGCCACATGCCGTACGCCGGCTGGAGCGGACCGATCCCGTCAGTGAATCTGACGATGATCGCCTATCCCGGAACCGTTCACTTTCGGGCCGGCAAGCGGACAGCGCAGCGACACACGTATGCACCGTTCTTCCCTGTACTGCAATACAACGCGGTACAGGGTCTGTTCTTTGGTGGAAACTTCTGGGATTCACGCGCGACCGGATACAAGCTAAGGAATCCCGACGCCGAACAGGCACAGGGTCCTCCCGTCGATACTCAAGAAATGGGCTTTCCTGACACTGCTTGCGTCGCGTTTCGGCTTCAGGAGGCTGTGTACAGACCTCTCTTCGAACAGCTCTATGGCGAAGGCTCACTCGGTATCAAGTTCCCACATGACACTGAGAAAATCTGCGCCACCCCAGGAGGGGCTGCGGTGTTCGGCGGGGACATCGAACCAATCAAGCTGAGTCCGGAAGACCGCACCAAGGCAAACACGGTCTATGACCGCTGGGGGCAGTCGATCGACGCCTACGAGCAGTCCGTGCAGGTCAGTGCCTTCACATCGAAATTCGACGCCATGCTGGCAGGCAACTACACGTTCACGGCAGACGAGATGGCCGGTTACCTCCTGTTCCGTGGCCAGGCCGCCTGCAATACCTGCCACGTCGACGGCCGAGGGAGCACGCAGACGCCCGGGACCGGCTTTGACAAAATCCCCGCTACGACGACGGGGACCGACACCAGCAACAAAGCGACGGCGAACCCTCCTGTGTTCACCTGCTTCGGCTCGGCCAATGAGGGTCTGCCGCTGAATCCCAGGGATGCTTTCTATTATCCTTTCGGCTTCGGCTATCGAGACCTGGGCATGGGGACCTTCCTCAGAAGCGGTTTTGGTTCCGGCCCCAATCCAAACCGGACGTGGATACAGTTTGCGCCACTTGTCGACGGCCAATTCCAAGTGGCCACGGTGCGCAATGTGGCCATGGCGCCGCCAGGTTGTACCACCGAGGCGCCCGGACCCTTCTTTCAGAAGGAGTTCTTCCACAACGGCTACATCAAGAGCCTGAAGCAGCTCGTGCACTTCTACAACACGCGCGACCTGTTGTCCTTCCCGGTGACGTCAGGGCACTGCCCGCCAGGCACAACCGAGAAAGTGGACTGCTGGCCAATGCCCGAGGTGACGAACAATCTCGACATGACGACCGGTAATCTCGCCTTGACGGACATGCAGGAGAACCAGATCGTGGCCTTCCTGCAAACCCTCACGGATGGTTTCACGACCCCTTACCCCAACAGCGATACCTTTACGGGTAGTTGCATGACCTGTAACCCGGCAACGGACCCGAATTGTTCGCCTTCGAGGCAAGGTAACGGGACGCTTATTCCGACTCCGCCGCTTCCGCCTTGCGCACCGGAGATCTGCGGTGTTGCGCCTGTGCCCAATCCGCCCATTCTGTAGCGGCAAGACGCTAAACGGGCGAATTGCAAAGGTGGACGAGGCGAGCGAGACACAGCGGACAGTTGGGGGCGCACACGCGCCCCCAACTCCCTTGCATGGTCTTTCCGAGGGAACGGTAATTGGAGGTGTGTCCATGCTGCGCGAAGGGCGGCATGCCGAGGGCCTCGACCTCCGGGCGCCTCGCCGAAGTCGACCGGCCACTCCTCCGTCACGTGGAGCATCGATCGACGGTTCTCCAGCGATAACGACGACGCAGACGACTCGGACTAGAATCGCTCGTCGGGCTCCCGGTCGAACGCGCCCTGATAGGAGCCGATCTCCGCGTCCATCCTGAGCTCCACGAATGTGGGCGCTTCCCAAGCTCCTGTCGAAATACGTCGACTACTACAATCGGACCCGGACACATTTATCCCTGACGAAAAACCCACCCGAGCATCGGACTGTGCAGCGGCCGACCGAGGGCAGGCTGGTGGAGGTCCCGCGCGTCGGTGGGCTCCATCACGAATACCTGCGGCGTGCGGGACAGGATGTGCCGCGACGATCAGTGTGTACCCTTGCCGTCGACGGCAGTCGGCGCTGGCCGCGTCGACGTGGAAGCGTTCTGGCGCCGCCTGGGCAATCCCGTACCATACCGCCATAGTCCTGGCCCAAATGCGATGCCATGCATTGTCCTCGGAAACTTCACTCCCTCCCGGCCTGCCAACGCGCAACGCTACATCCGCCATCGCCGTCATAAGCAGTAGCGGAAGAGGAGATCCACATGGCGCCGCCGCACGGTTACGAGGAGCGGGAACGGCCGATCACCATCGAGAAGCTGCTGTGATGTGGGCCGCGCCTGGCAGCCTCGTCATGCATCTCCACGCCTCTCAGGTCCTGGGGTTTGCTGGCGTCGCGCTCGGCTTTGTTGGCTATATGCCGCAAGTCGTCCATTTGATTCGACAGCGGTGCTCGGCCGGGATCAGCGTTCAGGCTTATCTTATCTGGCTCAGCGCAGCGGCCCTCCTCCTCACTCATGCGCTCCTCATCTATGACAGGGTCTTTATCGTGCTTCAAGCGCTCGGGTCGGTCCTCGATGTCGCTGTCTTGTTCCTCGCAATAAAATACCGCGGGACGGCCTGTCCCGATCATTGACTGCTCCGCGCGCGGGTTGGGTGCTGACGGTGGTAGGGAAAGAACATGAAACGCCGCATCGACTTCGTGAATCGCCTCTACACCTGGGTCAATAGCGTCGAGTGGCTCGCCAGGCTGGCGATACGCATTGCGGTCGGGCTCGAGTTCTTCGGATCGGGCCTGGGCAAGCTCGGCAAGCTGAGTGGATTGATCCAGTACTTCCGCTCGCTCGGCATCCCAGGGGCGGAAATCCTAGCTCCGTTCGTGGCGAGCACGGAACTGGTTTGCGGCGTGCTGATCGCCCTCGGTCTGGCGACCCGCCCGGCTGCGGTCATGCTCTGCGGCGTCATGACCGTGGCGATCGTGACGGCTGCCGTTCCTGAGAAGCACATCACCGCGAGCTGGCACGGGCTGCTACAGTTTTTTTATCTGCCGGAGGGGCTACTCTTCCTGCTGCTCGCGTGGCTCGTCTTCGCGGGGCCCGGGCGCGCGAGTCTCGACGCCCGGCTCTGTGCTCGCAGCTGAGTAGCCGAGTGCGGGTGCTGGTCGGCAGCGTGCCTTCGACGACACACTCACTAACTCTGTTTCGTCGGTCGTTGACCTGATTCATCGGAATCGGCGTAGCGCTCATGTTGTCGGTGCTGTGGCCGGAGAGGGAAGCCGGTACAGGTCCGACGACTAGCAGAGGGTCGGATGCGACCACAGGGAACGAAAGAGATAGTCGAGGCGGCGGCTATCTCAACAGAAAGCGTGGAACTGCCCGCTGCTGACGTGACGTCGTTCCCACGGAGTCAAAGGTGTTACGGATCATGGCCGGCTCGACCTCACAGCATTCGAATGTTGCTCCACCACGGGATCGCAGCTTCTAAACTAAGTCGACCACTAATGTCAGGGCGTTTCATATCGGTGGTTGCGGGCTGTCCTTCGCCAAAACCCGTTCGAGTTTGCTCGGGAGCACTCCGAGACCCGTTCGAACGGTGGCCGGGGCCAAGCCTGAGCGTGGTTGAAGGTACGGCGACCGGCGTCTTCAGACCGTTGGCTTGCACGGTCAGACGGCTTTGGAGATAGAGAACGGGGAGCAAACAGGTCGTGAGGACCCGGGGGCCAGCGGTGCTGGATCTACGCTGCCAGGCGGACGTAGCGATGGTGCAGGCCGCCGACTTCGGGAACCTGCACGATCTTGCCTGCCTCTGGGAGCCCGATGGGCCTGACGTCGGGGGCATCCTTGTCGAGCGCGAGGTGCGTGCGAGCCTGGTGGTAGTACGCGAAGTACCGAGTCAATCGGTACCTCATCCGGCGAATCGACGACAGCTCGAACGTGGTGCTGCGCGCGCGCACGCAGATCGACGCGCTCGAGGGCACCGACGGCCTCGAGCGGATCCGATGGCGCCAGCTCGACACCGGGGAATCGCAGACGCGCTCGATCCGTCACCTGTTCCTGATGGACCGGCGCCGACCCGAACACCGTCTGGCTCAAGGGATGCCTGGCGCTCGACGACAAGAACTTCGTCAAGACAGGAACCGACCTCCTCCCGGATGACCTCCAGAAGGCAGGATGGCCGCTGGTCCGTCGACCCGATCTGCTGGAGACGAGCAGGCCGGGCATCTTCGCGGTCGGAGATGTGAGGTCGGGCAGCGTGAAGCGAGTCGCGTCGGCCGTGGGCGAGGGCTCGGTGTGCGTTCAGCTCATCCACCGGGCGCTGCGCGAGCTCTAAGCCCACCCCGATCACCGTGCTGCAGGGCCGGTAGCACGACGCGTTGCCCTCCGCGACGGAGCCGCCCTGTCGGCTGTCGTGTTCTTGCTGAAAAACGGACGACTCGCGGAACGTGCGTCGCCGCCTCCCCCTCGAAACAGGCGCGGAGGAGCGACACCTTGCGTCGAGCCGTAGCCGTGATCTCGATTTCCGGCCTGCGCGTGGTCCTCGGGACCTCGATCCCGGGATGAGCCTCGGGTTGGCCGTGATGGGAATCGCCCCGACCCCGAGCATATTCGCGCCGGTGTCTACGCCGGCGTTTGCCATCCGCGAGCTGTCCTTTCTCGTGCTCGCCATCGTCACCTTCATCTTCGTCGTCGTCGCCGGCCTGACGGTCTACGCGATCATTCGCTACCGGCGCCGCCCGGGGGACGATGGTCGCGAGCCGCCCCAGGTGTACGGCAGCACGCAGATCGAGCTGGCGTGGACGGTGGTGCCGTTCCTCATCGTGATCGTCCTGTTCCTCACCACGGCCCGCTACATCTTTGCCATCGAGCGGCAGGCGGCGCCGCCGGACGCGCTCGAGGTGAACGTCGTCGGGAACCAGTGGTGGTGGGAGATCCGCTACCCGGGACTGGGGATCGTGACGGCCAACGAGCTGCACGTCCCGGTCAGCGACGCCGCTCGGCCGACGCGGACGTTCATCACGCTGGAGTCGGCCGACGTGATTCACAGTTTCTGGCTGCCCCAGCTCGCGGGCAAGACGGATGTCATCCCCGGCAAGACCAACCGAACGTGGATCGAGCCGCGGGCGCCGGGCACCTACGTCGGGCAGTGCGCCGAGTTCTGCGGCGTGCAGCACGCGGGCATGCTCCTCAGCGTGACCGTGCACCCGAAGGACGACTTTGCCCGCTGGGTGGCGGCGCAGCAAGCGGTGGCCGCCGATGTCCCAACGGTCCGGGCCGGGCGTGACGTGTTCACCTCCGTCGCGTGCATCAGCTGCCACACGGTCAGGGGCACACCGGCCAACGGCGTGTTCGGCCCCGACCTCACGCACCTGATGAGCCGCGCGACGCTCGGGGCGGGCGTGGCGCCCAACACGCCGGAGAATCTGCGCGCCTGGGTGAACGATCCCGCCTCGCTGAAGCCCGGCGCGCTCATGCCGGCGATGAAGCTCTCCAAGGACCAGCTCGATCAGCTGGTGGCCTATCTCGTGACGCTTCGCTGAAGGCGGACGACGACCATGAGCATCGTTGCCCCTCCGATTGCGGCGCCGGACACGCTCGTGGAGCGCGCCGGCCGACTCACCAGGCTCCACGAGTGGGTCGTCACCGTCGACCACAAGCGTCTCGGGGTCATGTACGTCGTCGCCGGCCTCGCGTTCTTCCTGATCGCGGGGCTCGAGGCGAGCGTGATCCGCTGGCAACTGGCCGCGGCCGGCAACACCGTCGTCTCGCCGCAGGTCTTCAACCGGCTCTTCACCGTGCACGGGACCACGATGATCTTCCTGGTCGGCATCCCGATCGTGTTCGGGTTCGCCAATTACCTGGTGCCGCTCATGATCGGCGCCCGCGACCTGGCGTTTCCCCGTCTGAACGCGTTTGGATTCTGGGCCTTCCTGTTCGGGGGGGCTCTGCTCTACTTCAGCTTTCTGGGCGGCGACGGGCTCTACGGCGCCGGCTCCGCTCCCGATGTGGGCTGGTTCGCCTACGCCCCCCTCACCGCGCGGGCCTTCTCGCCGGGCAACAGCACCGACTACTGGAACCTCTCCATCCTCGTGATGGGATTCAGGACGGTCGCGACCTCCATCAATCTCATCGCCACGACCCTCACGATGCGGTGCCGCGGGATGAGCCTCGGGCGCATGCCGCTCTATGTCTGGATGATGCTCGTGGTCTCCGGCATGACGGTCATGCTGCTCCTGGATCGCTTCCTCGGCGCCCACTTCTTCGACACCCAGGCCGGGGGATCCGCGGTCATGTGGCAGCACTTCTTCTGGTTCTTCGGCCACCCCGAGGTCTACATCCTGATGGTGCCGGGCTTCGCCATGGTCTCCGAGATCATCCCCGTCTTCTCGCGCAAGGTGATCTTCGGCTACCCGATGGTGGTGGTGGCTTCGCTCGCCATCGGCTTCCTTTCGATGACGGTGTGGGCCCACCACATGTTCGCGGTCGGCATGGGCGCCCCGCTGAACTCGGCCTTCGCGGCATCCAGCATGCTGATCGCCATCCCGACCGGCATCAAGATCTTCAACTGGGTGGCCACGATGTACGGCGGCCGGATCCGCTTCGCGACGCCGATGCTGTTCGCCTGCGCGTTCCTCTTCCAGTTCCTGTGCGCCGGCCTCACCGGCATCATGCTCGCGGTGGCACCCTTCAACTGGCAGGTCACCGACTCCTACTTCGTGGTGGCTCACTTCCACTTCGTGCTGGTGGGCAGCCTGATGTTCACGATCTTCGGCGCGATCTATTACTGGTTCCCGAAGGTGACCGGCCGCCTCCTGAGCGAGCGGCTCGGCCGCTGGCACTTCTGGCTCTTCGTCATCGGGTTCAACCTGACGTTCTTGCCCATGCACTGGGCCGGGATGCTCGGCATGCCGAGGCGGATCTACACGTATCCCGCCGACCGCGGCTGGGAGTTCTGGAACCTGATCTCGTCGCTCGGCGTGCCATTCCAGGCCGCCGCTGTCCTGATCTTCGTCATCAACGTCGCGATCTCGCTGCGG
>WNFJ01574373.1_pt1 | contig 10231 bp, 9 predicted proteins | sample 5400461 | NCBI WGS metagenome assembly WNFJ01 (sample SAMN13153349, study PRJNA577476) | soil metagenome | isolation source: 115 cm saprolite on Douglas fir-dominated hillslope | place: USA:California | collected 2013-09-17
GAGCATGCCTGGCTATTGGTTGGTCAAGACCGAGCCGAGCACCTACAGTTTCGACGACCTGAACCGCGAAGGTGTCGCCACCTGGGACGGCGTCAAGAACCCGGTCGCGATGAAGCACCTGCGCGCGATGCGGCCGGGCGACGAGGTGCTCATCTACCACACGGGGAACGAAAAGTCCGTGGTCGGGGTGGCGCAGGTGTTCGCGGCGGGCGATCCGCCGAAGTTCAAGGTGGTGCGGCGGCTCGCGCGCGCGGTCACCTTGGCCGAGGTCAAACAGGATAAGGCTTTCGCGGACTGGGCCCTGGTGCGCATCGGCCGATTGTCCGTGATGCCCGTTCCACCCGCGCTATACCGGAGACTGCTGACGCTCGCAGGCTGAGCGGCGTCATTTACTTTCCCAGCCGCACCTTCACGCCGCGCCGCGCGGCCCGCGCCCGTTCGTAGACCACCACCGCCGCCGCCACGTCCTGTAGCGCCATGCCGGTCGAATCGAAGACGAATGTCTGTTCCGCTGTCGTGCGCCCGGGCACGCGCCCGGCCACGATCGCGCCGAGCTCGGCCGCGACCTCTGCTTTGGTCATGGCGCCCGCGGCGAGCGCGTGGTGCAAATCGCCGATGGTCGCAGCCTGCTCCAACACATCCACGACGACACGACTCACGGCGAGCAGCCCCGGGGCAAGCTCGTTCTTCTCGGGATGGTCGGCCCCCACACCCGCCACGAACGTGCCGGCCATCACGTCGCCGGCTGCGAGCAGCGGCTCCTGCGCGGACGTGCAGGTGACGACGATGTCGCTCCGCCGTGCGGCGGCGCGCGGATCGGTCGCCACGGTGACATCGGCCTTCAGGCTGCGTGCCATGGCGCGCGCCATCTTCTCGGCGCGGCCGCGATCACGGTCGTACAGGTACACGCGCTCGAGCGGGCGCACGCGCGACACCGCGCGGAGCTGCACGCGCCCCTGCACACCACAGCCGATGATCGCCGCCGAGCGCGCGTCGGCGCGCGCGAGATAACGGGCGGCCACAGCCGTCGCGGCGCCCGTGCGCAGGCTCGTGATCTCCATCGAATCCATCACGGCGAGCGGCGTGCCGCGCTCGGCGTCGGCCAGGACGATCACGCCCTGAATCGTGGGCAGGCGGTGGTGGGTGGGATTGTCGGGGAAGTTCGCGTTGGTTTTCGCCGCGAAATACGGCCGCCCACCCACCTCGAGCACGCCCGCCTTGATATGGAAGCCGCCGCCCGGTACGGGCATGCCGAGCACCCCCGTGGGCGGCCGGGTGGCGCCGTGCGCGCGGAAAGCGGCTTCGACCGCCGCGATGCAGGCGTCGAGGTCTAAGAGGTCAGCGACGTCGCTGCGGGTCAGCAGCAGGGTGTCGACAGCGGCCATTGAAATGGGCCCGTCGCAGGAGGGAGAAAATGGCCAGGGGCAGAATCGAACTGCCGACACACGGATTTTCAGTCCGTTGCTCTACCAACTGAGCTACCTGGCCCAACGGAACGGACTGGGATTATAGAAGGAACCCTATATAAGGAAAGGGGGCGCCGCTCGCGCCCCCCGCCGCCCGCCGCTTAGCTGCCGCCACCCCCACCGCCGCCGCCCGACGGTGTATTCGCCGGGCAGGCACCGACGCAGTCGCCCACTTTCGCGGGACCGCCGATGAGCGTGCCGCTCGCCGATTCTGCGTCCGCCTGCGTGATCTTCAATTTGCCCACCGCAGTCGTGAGTCGACGTAGCACACGGCCCGTCGCCGGATCCTTGATCTCGCGGCCCGGCCGCACGACGGCGTACTCGGCACCCACCCGGATGCCCGCGTTGGTGCCCACATTCACCACGATGTCCGAGCCCGAGACGTCTGCGACGAGCGCGTGGATCTCGACCGTCGCCGGCGTGATGCGCGACGCGCCGCCCACGACCTCGGTTGTGAGACTGTCCACCGCGGCGCGCGTCGCCTCGCCGATGATGGTCCCGCCAAAGTTGGAGCTCGACATGTCGAACCCGCCGCCCGCTGCCACGCCGCCGATCGCCACGCCGCCCAGCAGCGACGCGCCCGAGCGCTTCGATTCACCGTGGCCCGTCGCGACCGCCAGGATCTCTGCGGTCGTGGTGCTTACGATGCGCGCGTCGATCTGTACCACCGCCTTGGCGGATTTCTTGCCGATGCCGCCGATGCCGATGCCGCCCACGCGCACGCCGCCGCCGATGCCGAGCTTCTTGTCGTCGCGGCCGAACTGCGTGATGCTGCCGATGATGATCGCGTCCACACCGAGGATCTTGGCGAGTCGCACCGCGCTTGCCGGATCCGCCCGGCCGCTCTGCTGGAAGTTCTGCTCCTGCAGCACGTGGTCGAGCTGCTTGCGCTCGATCACGGAGTAATGCCCGTCACGCACCAAGTTGGTGACGAGCATGTCGGCGATGCCTTTGCCGATGTCCTGGTTGGCGCCGAACAAGTCGGCGACGGAGGACTGGACCGTGGCGTAGTCGAAGTCGAGCACCGCCACGCGGGGCTTCGACACGGGGGCCTGGGCGCCCAGCCGCGCCGCGAGGGCGAAGGCGAGCACGACGAGCGAGCGGCGAGACGTGATCACGAGAACGGCTCCGTTGGGGGACTGGGTCGAGGGGCCCAAAGCTACGCGTTCGCGCGGCCACGGCAACGTCCGTACTTTGTGACCCGTGTCACGCGCCGCGTTTCCGAATCTCACGGTCCTGGATCACCCGCTGATCCAGCACAAGCTGGCCATCCTGCGCGACAAGCGCACCAGCACGCGCGACTTCAAGCAGCTGGTGAATGAGATCGCCATGCTGATGGCGTACGAGGTCACAAAGGACCTGCCGCTCGAGCCGGTCGAGATCGACACACCGCTCGAGCATATGCAGGGCGCCCAGGTGGCGGGCAAGAAGCTCACGCTCGTGCCGATCCTGCGCGCGGGCCTCGGCATGGTCGAAGGCATCGCCCAGCTAATCCCGTCGGCGCGCGTCGGCCACATCGGGATCTACCGCGATCACGACACGCTCCAACCGGTGGAGTACTACTTCAAGATCCCCGCGGGCGAAGGGGCGCGCGACTTCATCGTGCTCGACCCGATGCTCGCGACCGGCGGGTCCGCCGTGGACGCCGTCGGCGCCCTCAAGCACGCCGGCGCCAAACGCATCCGCTTTCTGTGCATCGTCGCAGCGCCGCCGGGCGTACAGGCGATGTACCGGGCGCACCCCGACGTCCCGGTGTACGCCGCCGCCCTCGACCGCGAGCTCAACGCCAAGGGCTACATCTTGCCCGGCCTGGGCGACGCCGGCGACCGGCTGTTCGGCACCCGTTGACAAAAAACGTCAGATCGCTAGAATTGATGTAATTCGTCATAGCTGGAGATTGTGACGTAAAATGACAAAGCTCTATGTCGCCGTCATCGCCGATGCGATCGATTCGCGCGGCTTGGCGCCTCCGGCCCGCAAGCGGCTGCAGAGCGCCCTGCAGCAGGCGCTGCCGCGGCTCAATCAGCGCTACCGCAAAGCCCTGGCGGCGCGCTTCGACGTCACACTGGGCGACGAGTTGCAGTGCCTCCTGGCGGACGCGCGCACGATCTGGGAAATTTCCCACTACATCCGCTACCAATTCCCGGAGGTCGACTGGATCGTCGCCTGCGGCCGCGGCCCCATCACCACCGCACTCATGCCCGGGATCACGGCGCCCAAAGTGGACGGCCCCTGCTTCCACGCCGCCCGGGCCGCGCTCGAGGCGGCGAAGCGCGATCGCCAGGTGCTCACCCTCTCCGGATTCCCGGCCGAGCACGTTCCCGCGTTCGCCGCGTATTACTCGGGACTGTATTGGAGTTGGACCGCCCGCCAGCGCGCGCTCGCCAACAAGTGGCGGGCCTGGGGCGACGCCGAGGCCGGCCTGCCCAAGAAGGTCCAGGAAGGCCTGCACCCGAGCGCGGTGTCTCACTTGCGCCGCCGCATGGCCTGGCCGCTCGTCGCGCAAGGCGATAGGATGTTTCGGAACCTCTTGGAGGCCCTGTGAATCCGCTGCTCGTGCTGCCGCTGCTCGCCTACACGATCGTCGCCGTGCTGTGGCCCACGCAGGTATCCGCCCAGCGACGCGGACCCAGTCTGCTGCTGCTCGAAACCGCGGTCGTCGCCGTTGCCTGCCTGGCGGGCTGGCTGCTGGCGCGCCTCGCGCAACCGAGCGCCGCGGGCTTGCGTTGGGGTGTCGTGCTGCTGCTCGTCACGGGCTACCTCTACGTGTGCGGCCGCGGCATCACGCTGGTGCGGGCCGTGCTCGACGTGCCGTCGCTCAACATGCGCCGCGAAGACGACCGCACCATGGGCGCCATCGAAGTGATCCGCGGCCGCGTGATCGGCGTGCTCGAGCGGGCGATCGCCCTCACGCTGGTCCTGCTGGGCCAGTTCGGTGCCCTCGCCCTGATCGTCGCCGCCAAATCCTTGGCCCGCTTCAAGGCGCTCGAAGACCGCGATTTCGCCGAGTACTTCCTGATCGGCACGCTGGCCTCGCTGCTGCTGGCCCTGATGGGCGGAGTGGCGATGCGGGCGGTGCTGCGGTACTGACGGCGCACGGAGCAGGCCGAGCCGTGCCGTAACCGCCTGCCGTAGCGCAGCGTACTGCTCCGTGCCCCTCTTCCCGCCCCGCGCAACCCTTTCCCTCCCCGCTGTGTCGCATAGAGGACCGTCCCTGCCCGGAGCTTCGTGGACGAACGTGAGCTGATCGCCCGCGCCCGCGCGGGGGAACCCGCGGCGGAGCGCGCGCTGTACGACGCCCACGTGGATCGGGTCTACCGGCTGGCGTACCGGCTTGCGGGCGACGACGACCTGGCACGGGACTTCGCGCAGGAAGCGTTCATTCGCGCGTTCGAGCGGCTGCACACGTTCCGCGGCGACTCGCAGTTCTCGACCTGGCTGCACGCCATCACCACGTCGGTGGCGCTGAACGGCCTGCGCAAGGTCAAGCGGTTCCGCCAGCGTGAGACAGATCTCGACGACGCGGCGCACGTGTCGGGCGGACCCCGATTGGCCGAGCCGGATCTGAAACGGCGGCTGCATGCGGCGATCGACGCCCTGCCCGAGGGCTACCGCACGGTGTTCCTGTTGCATGACGTCGAGGGCTATACCCACGAGGAGATCGGCGCCACGCTCGGCGTCGAAACGGGCACCTCGAAAGCACAATTGTCACGCGCCCGCGCCAAACTGCGCGAAGCGCTGGCGGATTTCGCGGGAGAATGGGCTTCATGACGCACTTTGAACGAGACGACCGGCTGAACGAGCGACTGCTCGACGTAGCACGACAGTACCACGCCCCACTCCCCACGCCGCGTGAGGAAATGTGGAGCGCGATCGCGGCCGGGCGGCAGCGCCGCTCCGAGCGGCGGCGCGGCCTGCCCATCCGCTGGGGCCTGGCGCTCGCGGCGGTGCTGGTGCTGGGCATCGCGCTCGGCCGCTGGACCAGGGGCGGGCGCGGGCCGATCGCGAGCGGCCCGACCGGCGTGCCGTCGGATGTCGCCTACCAGGTGGCGGCGTCGCAATACCTGTCGCGCACTGAAGTACTGCTCACCGATTTCCGCGCCGAGAGCCGCAGGGGGCGGCTCGATCCGCAATTCCTCGCCGCCGCGCGCGATCTGCTGACCACGACGCGCCTGATGCTCGACTCGCCGGCCGCCAAGGACCAGCACCTGAAGAACCTGCTCGAAGATCTGGAATTGGTGCTGGCGCAGATCACCCAGCTGCCTGCCGAGCCAGGCCGCCAAAACGAGATGGACCTGATCAACCAGGGAATGGACCAACACGGCGTGCTGACCCGGGTGCGGACCGCGACTCCCGCGGGACCGCCCTCGTCGCGCGCACAAGGAGCACTCTGATGGTTCCGCTGCTTCCGCTGTTCGCTGCCGTCACCTTCGCATTCCAGGGCACGCCGGCGCCCGTCGCCCCCAAGACGCCGGTCGCTCCGCTCACCGCGCTGACGGCGCAACTGGACCAGCTCGCGAACCAGACAACGCGGGCGCTCGGGCCCAAGAGCGTACAACTCGCCGTGCTCGGCGCGCAGCTGGCGTCGCTCGAGGGATTGCAGGGGCTCGCTGGGTTGCAGGGGCTCGCCGCGCTCGACGGTCTCGATGCCCTCGCCGCGCCCGATGCGGTCGGACTCGACGGCGCCGTCATCCACGTCCGCCGGCAGAGCATGGCGACCGTGCCGCCCGCGCCGTGGGCCAAGCAGGATCCGGGCGACTCGCTGTACCGGGCCGGCCGCGACCTGCTGAACCGCGGCCGCTACGACGACGCCGCCGGCATGCTCGAGCGCCTGATCAAGGTGTACGCGCGTTCCGCGTACACCCCCGACGCCTATTACTGGGCCGCGTTCGCGTTCTACAAGACCGATCGCGACGACAACCTGCGCCGCGCAGCGCGGCTGCTCGAGGCGCAGGCGGCGCGCTACGCCCAAGCCGCCACGCGCGGCGACGGCGAGACGCTGCTCGCCCGCGTGTACGGGACCCTCGCCAAGCGCGGCGACCACGGCGCCGCGGAGTGGGTGCAGGCCCACGCCGCCCCGACCACCTCGACGAGTACCACCACCACGACGCGCACCACCACCACGACGAGCTCGAGCTGCTCCGCAGAGGACGACGACGATCCGCGCGTGGCCGCGATGAATGCCTTGCTGCAGATGGATGCCGCCAACGCGGTGCCGATCATCAAGCAGGTGCTCGCCAAGCGCGATGCCTGCTCGGTGGGTCTGCGGCGCAAGGCGGTGTTCGTGCTGTCGCAGAAGCGCACCGAGGAAACCGAGGACATCCTCCTCTCCGTGGCGCGCAACGACCCCGACTCCGACGTGCGCCAGCAGGCGGTGTTCTGGCTGTCGCAGGTGGGGACGGAGAAAGCACTCACCGCGCTCGATTCGATCCTGCGCACCTCCACGGATCCCGAGCTGCTCGACAAGGCCGTGTTCGCGGTGTCGCAAATCAAGAGCGACCGCGCCGCGCAGATCCTGCGGGACTATGCCGGCCGCGACAACGCCCCGGAAGACGTGCGTGAGAAGGCGGTGTTCTGGCTCGGGCAGCAACACTCGCCCTCCAGCGGGGAGTTCCTGCGCGCACTCTACGCCCGCGTCACAGTCGAAGATCTCAAGGAGAAGATCATCTTCTCGCTGTCGCAGATGCACTCGGACGAGAACACGCGCTGGCTCATGGACCTGGCACTGAACGACAAAGAATCGATCGACCTCCGGAAGAAGGCGCTGTTCTGGGCGGGCCAGGGCGGGGCCGCGATCGCCGATCTGGTGCAGTTGTACGATCGCACCAGCGACCACGACATGAAGGAGCAGCTGATCTTCGTGTATTCGCAGCGCCACGAGACGCAGGCGCTCGACAAAATGATCGACGTTGCGCGCCACGAACCGGATCGCGAGCTCCGCAAGAAGGCAATCTACTGGCTGGGCCTGTCGCGCGACCCGCGCGCGGCGCAGGCCTTGCTGGAGATCATCAACCAATGACCCGCGCGCTCGTGGTCCTCGCCGCGTTCGCCGCGGCCCCGCTCGCCGCCCAGTCGCTCGCCGCACGCGTGGCGCGCGCGCCCGACGGCGTCGTCCACCTCACCTACGCCTCGCGCCCGGGCGTGTGCGGCAACGGCGCCGGCAACATCTCGTTCGATTGCGCGGACGGTATGTGCGGGCGCCGCCGCATCACTACCAACTCCGACTGGGACGACGACACGCCCTGCCCCTGCGAGGCGGGGCCGGTGCGGCTGGCGCTGGAGCTCACCGGCGGGCGCGTGACGCGGCTGCGCGCCTACGTGGGCGGCCATTGGAAGCCGGCCGCGCCCGGCGTGACCGACCTCGGCACCGTGGCCGCGACCGAGGCCGCGCGCTTCCTGCTCGACCTGGCCCGCACCAACCTGAGCCGCGTGGGCGAGGAAGCGATCTTCCCCGCGACGCTCGCCGATTCGGTGACGGTGTGGCCCGATCTCCTGAAACTGGCGCGCGATGCCAACGTGCCGTCGCACACTCGCAACCAAGCCGTGTTCTGGCTCAGCCAGGCCGCGGGCGAGGCGGCGGTGAAGGACCTCGCCGACCTGGTGGCCGACGACACCGTGGATCGCGAAGTGCGCGAGCACGCCGTGTTCGCCTTGTCGCAGGAGCCGCGCGACGTCGGCGTCCCCGCGCTGATCCAGATCGCGCGCGGCAACAAGGACCGCGAAGTGCGCCGCAAAGCGCTGTTCTGGCTGGGCCAGACCAACGATCCGCGCGCACTGGCGTTGTTCGAGGAGATTCTGACCAAGCCCTGACACCGGCGGGCCCAGGGCGTCCGTAGAGCGATGCAACGTTTCCGGCGGCGGCGGCATCCCATGACCGACAGCCGCCGGATGCCGTTCCACCGCACTCCGTCCCCGGAGTCCCCATGGTGCTGGCCGTCGTGCTCGCCCTGTTGCAGGCTCCCGACTCGAACGCCCTGCGCCACGCCAACGGCCTCGTCCCGCCCGCGATCACGGCGATCCGGGTGTCCCGGCCGCCGGCCATGGACGGCCGACTCGACGACCCGAACTGGGCCCTCACCACCCCCGTCACCGACTTGCGTCAGAGCGACCCGCACGAAGGCGCGCTCGTCTCCGAATCCACCGAGGTGCGCATCCTCTACGACGACGACGCGCTGTACATCGGCGTGCGGCTGTTCGACCGCGAGCCCGCCAAGATCGCCCGCCACCTGGGCCGGCGGGATTCCTTCACCCAGAGCGACGACTTCCGCGTCCTGATCGACAGCTACCACGACCATCGCACGGCCTATCGCTTCGACGTCACACCGCTCGGTGTGAAAGGCGACATCCAGTTCGGTGACGACGGCAATTTCGCCGACGACTCGTGGGACCCTGTCTGGGAAGCCGCCACCAGCATCGACTCGCTCGGCTGGATTGCCGAGTACCGCATCCCGTTTTCGCAGCTGCGCTTTTCGCGGGCCAAGCAGCAGGTCTGGGGCATCCGCTTCGTCCGCACCATTCTGCGCAAGAATGAGTTCGCGATGTTCCCGTTCATCGGGAAGACGGAGAGCGGCTTCGTCTCGCGGTTCGGGCACCTGCTGGGCCTGCACGACATCCCCGCACCCAAACGGCTCGAGCTGCTGCCCTACTCGTCGGCGAAGGGCACGTTCCAGCATGCGGGCCCCCCGGGCGACCCGTTCGACAAGGCCGCCGCGTATGCCGGCAACGGCGGCCTCGACCTGAAGTACGGCGTCACGTCCAATCTCACCCTCGACGGCACGATCAATCCCGACTTCGGCCAGGTTGAGATCGACCCGGCGTTCGTGAATCTGACGGCGTTCGAGCAGTTCCTCCCCGAGCGGCGGCCGTTCTTCGTAGAAGGCGCGGACATCTTCAACTTCGGGGGCGGCACCGGCGGGTTCCTGAACTTCGGCAATGCGCCGCAGTTCTTCTATTCGCGCCGCATCGGGCACCGGCCGTCCGGCGGGCCGTACTCCAACGGCAATTTCGCCGACATCCCCCAGCAGACCACCATTCTCGGGGCCGCCAAGTTGTCGGGGCGATCGCCGGGCGGCTGGTCGGTCGGCATCATCGACGCGGTCACCGCGCGCGAGCAGGCCACCGTGGACTCCTCAGGGGTGCGCTTCCACGACGACGTCGAGCCCTTGACGAACTATTTCGTAGGCCGTGTGAAGCGCACCTTGAACGGCGGCAACGACGCCGTCGGCATGGTCGCCTCCGCGGTGCATCGCGACATCCGCGTCCCGGCGCTGAATTTCTTGCGCGGTGACGCCTACGACTGGGGCGTGGACGTCAAGCACCGCTGGCATCACAACACGTACGCCATCGCGGCGGACCTGGGCGGCTCTTACATCACCGGCGACGTCGCCGCCATTCAGACGGCGCAGCTGGCCTCCAGCCGTTACTACCAGCGCCCCGACGCGCATGCCTTCCATTACGACCCGACGCGCACGTCGCTCAGCGGCGTTACCGGCGATGTCTACGTTGACAAGTTGGCCGGCAACTGGCTGTGGGGCGCCGCGACGAGCTTCACGTCGCCGGGCTTCGAAGTCAACGACCTCGGCTTCCAGCATCGTGTGGACCGCATCGCGAACGGCGTGTACGTCGCGCGCCATTGGACCAAGCCCGGGCCCGTGGTGCGCGAGGCCACGGTGATCCTGCAGGGCGCCCCCAGCTTCAATTTCGACGGCGACCCGATCCAGCGTGCCGTCTTTTTCAACACGTTCGGCACGCTGCACAATTTCTGG
>WNFJ01432678.1_pt1 | contig 10229 bp, 8 predicted proteins | sample 5400461 | NCBI WGS metagenome assembly WNFJ01 (sample SAMN13153349, study PRJNA577476) | soil metagenome | isolation source: 115 cm saprolite on Douglas fir-dominated hillslope | place: USA:California | collected 2013-09-17
GCATTACGGACTGCGAACAACCCTACACCACCAATGATGACCAGCGTGATCACCACGAGAATGATTGTGAGTGTGTCGAGTGGAATGCCGAATAGGTGTGTCATGGTTTTTTTGCTGGTTCCTGGGCGTGTTGCAAGGCTGTATAGAATACTTTCGCAATTTGCATATAACCGAGGTCGTTTGGATGCAGGCCGTCACTACTGATGTATTCGGGGTGAGCTTCGATGTTGTAGTTCTGCTGCGTCAGATCGACCAGGATGACGTGATGCTGTTGCACAATGCCGGCAATAGCTGCATTGTATGCCTGAACGCGGCTCTGCAATACCAGCGGGTCATACGTTTTGAAATAAGGCAAGAGCGTAAGATCCGGCACATTCGCGACAAGAATCCGCGCGTGCGTGGCACTGGCCTGTAGACGGCTTAGCATTAAGTCCAGGTCGTGAGAGTAACTATCAACCGGCACCTTAGCCACGAGATCGTTCACCGCGAGCCAGATCGTAACGAGGTCTGGATGCGAGTCGAGGGCTATGGGAAGCTCTATGCTAAGCGCCTCATGTACAAGCATTCCCGGTATACCGAGATTGATCAGGTGGACGTTAGAGCCAAGCATTCCCGCCAGGTCAGTTGGCCAGTTTTCTGAATAGGGATCTTCGGTCCCAATCCCAAAGGTGTCGGAGGCTCCAATTGCGACATAGGTGAACTGTCCATGCGACCCTTGCGCTCCCGTCTTCAAGCTGCCGGTATTGCTCGCCTGCCCGTCAGTTATTTGACCACAGCTCGCCAAAAAGCCTATGAGCAAGCAGAGCGACGCGATCGAAAGCAGTCTTTTCGCCCACGCACTTCCTGTTGGATAGCGGTGATAATGGCAAGGCAGAGGATTATCTGCGCTATTTAGATTGCCAGAGGCTATGATCAAACAAGGTTTCTTTCCGGCTGTTCTGTTCGACTAAGCAACTCTACAGATTATAGCACATCGATTCCTGGCCACTGATTTTGTCTTGCAGCACTGGGCTGTGATACACTTGCTATAAGCACCTCTTAATAGGTGCTCTCCACAAGGGAGGCATATCGATTGCGCTCACGATTGCCGACCTCAATCCGCATCAAACCTGGCGGCTGTATGCATAGACCGCTGCTTCAGCGCACGCATATAGCAAGATGAGCGCATAGAAATGAGTTGATGCTTTATGGAAAAAGACAATGGCTCAGTGAATCCCCGGGGAACCCGAGTCTCCGACGAGGAGGCTGCTGCGGTGATCGATTCTGCCATGCTGCACTCGCTTCAGCACTCGCTTCAATGGCGCCTGATCGGCCCATTTCGTGGAGGGCGAGTCGTAGCAGTGGCCGGCGATCCTGTGCATACGCAGGTATTCTATTTTGGTTCGACGGGTGGTGGCATCTGGAAGACCACCGATGGCGGCATCATCTGGGGAAATGTGTCCGACGGCTTCTTTAAACGCGCATCGGTTGGTGCGATCGCCGTTTCGACTTCTGATCCCAACGTGATCTATGCCGGTATGGGCGAGACGACCATCCGTGGCAATGTCTCTCACGGCGATGGCGTGTACAAGTCTACTGATGGCGGCAAGACCTGGACACACCTGGGACTGGCGGATACCAGGAATATCGCTAAAGTTCGCATCCATCCTCAAAATCCCGACCTGGTGTATGTCGCGGCACTAGGACACGCGCATGGGCCGAATCCCGAGCGAGGAGTCTATCGTTCGCGCGATGGCGGTAAGACCTGGGAGCAGATCCTGTTCCGCAGCGATAAAGCCGGGGCTATTGACCTCGCCATGGACCCGAACAACCCCCGTATCCTCTATGCGGCTATCTGGGAAGCTCAGCGCAAGCCGTATACGCTGATCAGCGGGGGCGAGGACTGTGGCATTTTCAAGTCTACCGACGGTGGCGACAGCTGGACTGAAATTACGCGCAAACCGGGCCTGCCGGCAGGAGTGCTAGGGAAAATCGGCCTGGCTGTCTCGCCCGCTAAAGAGGACCGCGTCTGGGCTATCATCGACGCGGAGGATGGTGCGCTCTTTCGATCCAATGACGGCGGCGAGAACTGGGAAAGGTTGAGCGAGGACCGTAACCTCTGGGCACGCCCGTGGTATTACCAGCACATTTACGCTGATCCCAAGGACCCAGAAACTATCTGGGCGCTGAATGTCCAGTGCTGGAAGTCGGTCGATGGAGGACGCACCTTTTTCGAGGTACAGGTGCCTCATGGAGATAATCATGATCTGTGGATCGATCCGCACATCGATCCGCACGACCCCCAGCGCATGATCGAGGGGAATGACGGCGGTGCCTGTGTGTCCTTCAATGGCGGCACTAGCTGGTCCTCGATCTACAACCAGCCTACGGCGGAGATGTACCACGTAACGACTGATAACCAGGTTCCTTATAGGGTCTATGGCGCTCAACAGGACAACTCGACCATCACCGTGCCCAGCCGTTCGGCTCTCGCAGGTATTACCCAATCCGACATCTATGATGTAGGAGGGGGAGAAAGCGGCTACATCGCCGTTCGTCCTGATGACACCAATATTGTGTATGCCGGGAACTATCTTGGGTATCTTACCCGCTATGACCACCGCAGTCGCCAGGAACGCAATATCGCCGTATGGCCTGAGCTTGCTTCCGGCTGGGGGGCAAAGGACCAGAAGTACCGCTTCCAGTGGACATTCCCAATCCTGCTCTCACCTCACGATCCAAACGTGCTCTACGTCACTGGCAACCATGTATTCCGCTCAACCGACGAGGGGAACAGCTGGCAAATTATCAGCCCGGACCTTACACGCAACGATGTCACGAAGATGGAAGCATCCGGCGGCCCACCCACGAGAGATAACACGGGCGCGGAATGCTACTGCACAATCTTCGCCTTTGCCGAATCACCGCTAAAACGCGGGTTGTTCTGGGCCGGTTCGGATGATGGCCTGCTACACATCTCTCAGGACGGCGGGGAGACATGGAGGAATATAACGCCCCCGGATTTACCCGAGTGGGCGCTCGTCAGCATCATCGAGCCGTCTCCTCATGACCCCGCGACCGCCTATGTCGCTGCGAATCGCTATAAGTTGGACGACTTTCATCCCTACCTTTACAAGACCAACGATTATGGGGCGACCTGGACGAAGATTACAACGGGCATCGCGGAGAACGACTTCACGCGCGCAATTCGCGAAGACCCGGTTCGGCGGGGACTGTTATATGCTGGGACCGAGACCGGCGTACATGTTTCGTTTGACGACGGGGAACACTGGCAGTCACTGCGGTTGAACTTGCCGGCAGTGCCTATCCACGACCTCGTAATCAAGGATACCGACCTCGTGGCAGCAACCCACGGGCGATCATTCTGGATCCTGGATGATATAACGCCACTGCGTTACATCAGCGAACAGGTACAGGATGCCCCAGTCTACTTATTCAAGCCGCGTCCCGCTGTGCGCTTCATAACCAGTTGGGGGTACTCGCGTGCATCTGCTCCCGGAATTTTCTATCGCAATACGGGTGATATTATGATTACTGCCCGGCGCGAACTGAAGCCCGGCGGGGAGACGGTAGATCGCAACTTGAATGCCGGGGAGAATCCACCTGATGGGGTGCTGGTGTATTATTTTCTCAAACAGAAGCCGGAGGGTGAAGTGAAGCTGACTTTCCTTGATGCACAGGGTGAGCAGATCAAGTCTTTCACCAGCGAACAGGCACAGAGTCAATCACCAAAGGCGGAAGACGCGCCGCCTGAGGCGCCGGATGAAGAGGAAGATAGAGAGAAAAAAGATCCCCGTGTGCCCAAAGAGGCTGGCATGAACCGCTTTCTCTGGAATACGCGCTATCCCGATCCAAAGAAAGTAGATGGATACGTGGCATCCGAGGCAGTGATGGCAGGTCCGGTCACCGCTCCGGGTACCTACCACGTACAGTTGGCGGTTGCAGATCAGACCCTTACCGAGGCTTTCGAGGTCCAGAAGGACCCGCGAGTACCGGCTACGCAGGAAGACCTGGATTCCCAGTTCAAATTGCTTCTGAAGGTACGGGACAAGCTCTCGGAAACTCACGATGCTATTAACACGCTCAGAAACATCCGCCAGCAGGTGGAAGATTGGGAAAAACGCACGCGTGAAAGGAAGGATCACGAGGCAGTGTCCAGTGCTGCCAGGTCACTGAAGGAGAAGCTGTCGCCCATCGAGGACGAACTCACCCAGTCCAGGGCGAAGACTCGCCAGGATACGATGAACTTTCCGGCCAAGCTCAATGGCAAACTGGCGTGGCTGGCCGGCGTGGTTGCCAGCGCCCAGGCTGCGCCTACACGACAGCAGTACGAACTCTATGCGGATCTTGCCGGGCGTATCGATGTGCAAATTCAGCGGCTGCAAGAGATCATCGATACCGATGTGGCTGCTTTCAATGGATTAATGCGCGAGTCGGAGATGCCGGCAGTTATTCCAATCGCGACGCTTGCCAGTAAGCGATAGGGTAGCCTGGCGAGGCTTGCCCTCGCCAGGTTATTTGCCCGCAATTTTCTTGCGTCTTCTCCTGCTCTGTGATATACTCACATGCTAGCGAGAGACGACTTTCTCGCTTATGCAATCATGTAAATACGCACGCTCTTTGATCAACGAAAGCCCTGGTACACCTCGATCTAACTAATTGGAGATACGGTGGTAGGTAGGGGTCAATGACCTAGGTATGGGAACCCTTGCGCTGATAAGAAAAGAGCGGAGGAACAAAAAGGGAGGATCCGATTTTTGGCAAACATTGTCTCAATGAAGCAGCTTCTTGAGGCCGGCGTACATTTCGGGCACCAGACCCGTCGCTGGAATCCCAAGATGGCGCCGTTTATCTTTATGGACCGCAACGGCATCCATATTATCGACCTGCAGCAGACGGTGACGCGCCTGAACGAGGCGTACAAGTTTGTTGAACAACTTGCCGCCCAGGGCGGGACTATATTGTTTGTGGGTACCAAGAAGCAGGCGCAGGAAGCTGTAGCGGAAGAGGCCAGGCGTTGCGGCATGTACTACGTCAATCAGCGCTGGTTGGGTGGTATGCTGACCAACTTCCAGACCATTCAGTTGCGCATCCGCTATTTGCGCGACCTGGAAGCCCGCCGTGATCGGGGTGATTTCGAACGCCTGCCCAAAAAAGAAGCGCAGCATTTGCAGGATGATATAACACGCCTCGAGCGCACCCTGGGCGGTATCAAAGATATGCGGCGCCTGCCGAATGCAGTCTTCATCATTGATACACGCAAGGAACGCACCGCCGTATTAGAGGCTCGACGCCTCGAAATCCCCATCATCGCTCTTGCTGATACAAACAGCGATCCTGATGAGATTGATTACCCTATTCCTGCCAATGATGATGCCATTCGTGCCGTCCGCTTGCTGAGTTCCAAAATCGCCGATGCTGTCATCGAGGGGCGTCGCGAACTGGAAGCTCAGCAGAAGGATGCCGAGCCGCAAGAAGTTGAGGAGGAGCCAGCGGGTGAGCCGGTCTCTGCTTCGCCCGCTGCTGAAACAGAGGACACATCTCTCCCAGTTCCGGTTGAGAACAAGCTGGAAGAGAACCTGGAAACTGCTGCTGAACCTGAACTCGTTGCGAAAGAGGCGAAGTAGGAACGGTGGCTCTACCCGGCCCGGCATAAGATCAGCAAGCATCGTTCCCAGGACGCGCCTGGGCTGGGTAAACCTGCAACTCAGAGGCGGGAGATAGGATCGCGTTCCATCTCCCGCTTCTATCGTATTGTAAAGCGACATCATACTATATCATTTTTGTCAAGCACTCAGGGACCAAAAAAGATGGACAGAAGCGGTTGTACTTTCATCAAGAGCCTGAGTACGATAAGATCGAGGAGTTAACAGTTATGGACTACACTGTTGCAGACGTCAAGAAGTTGCGTGAACAGACAGGTGCGACGTTTGCCGATTGTAAGAATGCATTAGTACAGGCGGAAAACTGGGACGAAGCCATCAAATGGCTTGAAACCAGGAGTGGCCACAAGGCTGAGAAAATGATGGCGGCTGGCCGCGAGACCAAAGAAGGCGGCATCTTCTCCTATGTTCATCATAATCATAACCTGGGAGTATTGCTGGAGCTTAATTGCAGCACCGACTTTGTTGCTCGCAGCCACAGTTTCCGCCAGCTGGCTAATGACCTGGCCTTACAAATCGCCGGCGTCGCACCCAAGTACATCAACTTTGAAGACGTGCCAGCCGAGGTTGTTGAAGAGGCCCGTTACGCGATTCTGGATGATCCATCAATGGAACGTGTCCCACCAGCGAGGCGCGACGAGGTCGTTGACAACAAGCTCAAGAAGGTGTTGGGTGAGCAGGTATTGATGATGCAGCCCTGGGTGAAGGATGAGACAGTAATCGTGGGCGACCTTGTGAAAAAGGTGATCGCCGAAACCGGTGAGAATATTGTATTGCGGCGTTTCAGTCGCTTTGCACTGGGCGAAGAGATCTAGGCCATCCATTCTGGATGCCCTGACAGTGATTTTCGCGCATGGGAGTATCACATAAGATGTCTCAAGAGTCTTCATCTCTGGCCTATCAGCGTATACTGCTTAAATTGAGTGGCGAGGCGCTCTGTTCCCGCAGGGGCTATGGTATTGATGCGGAGAAGGTGCGGGATATAGCTAGTGAGATTCAGCGTGTGCACATGCTTGGTGTGCAGGTGGCCGTGGTGATCGGCGGCGGTAATATCTGGCGAGGCGCGGATGCAGCCGCGACGGGTATCGATCGTGCAACTGCCGATTACATGGGCATGCTGGCAACAGTCATGAACTCATTGGCAATGCAGGACGCCATGGAAAAATTGGGTATGGTCACGCGTGTGCAGACCGCTATCGAGATGCCACCTGTGGCTGAACCGTTTATTCGCAGGAGGGCTGTTCGTCACCTGGAAAAGGGACGCGTGGTAATTCTTGCGGCGGGAAGCGGGAACCCGTTTTTCACAACCGACACTGCGGCAGCCCTCCGTGCTGTTGAACTCAACGCTCAAGTATTGCTTAAGGCTACCAAAGTGGACGGCGTCTATGACGATGACCCCATGCATAATCCCAAAGCCCAGAAGTTCGAAGAACTCAGTTATATGCGGGCGCTCAATATGGGACTGAAAGTCATGGACAGCACTGCACTTTCGCTGTGCAAGGATAATCACCTGCCGATTATCGTCTTCAACCTGAACGAAGAAGGTGCGCTCGAGGCTATTATGCGCGGCAAGAAGTACGGAACGCTGGTTCATGATATGAATGATCTTGAGATCCCATTTATTGCGCCCGTGTAGCATGATCGATCGACAACGCAGGGGCCGCAGTACTGCGGCCCCCTACAAAGCAAAGGGAGCATTGCTATGGTAGACGATCTTTTCGGGGATGCTGAGCGGCGTATGCAAAAGGCGGTGGAGATATTGAAACAGGACCTATCGGCAATTCGTACTGGCCGTGCCAGTTCGGCGCTTGTGGAACGTATCACAGTCGATTACTATGGGGCACCGACACCCATCAACCAGGTCGCCTCGATTTCTGTTCCTGAAGCGCGTTTGCTGGTAATTCAGCCCTGGGACCGTAAACTGCTGACCGATATCGAGAAAGCCATTCAGAGATCTGACCTGGGTATCAATCCAAACAATGATGGCCAGGTGATACGCCTTGCTATTCCCCCGCTCAACGAAGAGCGTCGTCGTGAAATGGTCAAGACCCTCCACAGGAAATTGGACGAGCATAAAGTTGCTATTCGCAACATTCGCCGTGATGCTCATGACAAATTGCGTGATCGTGAAAAAAAGAAGGAAATTTCCGAGGATGAGCTAAAACGTAGCGCCGAACGTCTACAGAAGCTCACCGACCGCTTCATTGATGAAATGGAGAAGGTTGGGAAAACTAAGGAACTGGAGATATTGGAGGTCTAACCTTGGCCAAGCTACAGAATCTCATTCCCTCCTCAAAAGGGAAAGAGACCATGCAGTCGCAATCCGAACAACAACCTGGACTGCGCCACCTTGCCATTATTATGGATGGCAATGGGCGCTGGGCCGCCAGGCGCCACCTGCCGCGCCTTGCCGGGCACAAAGCCGGCGTGAATGCCCTTCGCCGGGTAGTCGAAGCCGCTTCTGATGAACATATCGAAATGCTCAGCGTGTACGCCTTTTCAACCGAGAACTGGGCCCGGCCGCGCATCGAGGTAGAGGGGCTGATGCGCCTCTTCTGGGAGACCATCCGCTCGGATTTAGAAAAACTGCACCGCGATGGAGTGCGCCTGCGTCATCTTGGTCGTTTGCAAGACCTCTCCCCCGATATCCAAAAAGCTGTGCGGGACTCGGTAGAGATTACGCGCAATAATACCCGCATCGGCCTCAACGTCTGCTTCAATTACGGTGGCCGGGCAGAACTGGTAGATGCGGTTCGCCAGATTATCGCCGATGGGCGTGATCCCGATACCATCACCGAGGAGTTGATAAGTTCCTACCTGTATACCCGCGATCTACCGGACCCTGATATGGTTATTCGTACGGCCGGGGAGATGCGTGTCAGTAACTTCCTGCTCTGGCAATCAGCTTACAGTGAATACTATGCAACGCCTACGCTCTGGCCCGATTTTGGGCGAGAAGACTTGCGCAAAGCGTTGGAGAGTTACCGTCACCGGCAGCGGCGCTTTGGACGTCTCCAGGTGTCATAGCATGTAATAGGGAATTTGTAAATTTGTAAATTTGGTCGCTCTGTGGTCCTGCCAAAAATCGGGTGCCAAGACGCTTGCCTTGTCACCCCGTAACGTGTAGCGGGCAAGGGCCGGTGCCTGTTGGGAGTTACCGTGAGGTGTTGTCGTTCTAGTCCACCGTGATGACGACATGTCCCTTTTTCTGTCCCGTGTCGACATACCGATGGGCTTCGGCTGTCTGTGCTAACGGATAGCATCGATCGATGACTGGGTGTATCTTTCCCGCCTCAATCAGCTCTCTGAGGAAGATGAGATTTTCTTTCCTTTGTTTGAGGCCCGTGGCAGCAAACAGTGCTTTTTTGCTGCCGATCTTTGCAGTCCACCCTGTTTGGAGCAGAATCGCCAGTGTAGGGACGGTTGCAAGATAGACTCCTCTTTGCGTGAGCGAGCCTTTACTCTGTGAAAAAGAACTCTTGCTTACTGCTTTGATGGATTTTGAGCAGAACGGGCTGGGAAAAGAGGTCAAATGTGGATTGATGAGTGAGTGGATCTCGGCCAAAATCTATTGATAGAGATAGACAAGTACGTTAAAATAGGGGAATGAAGGAGAAAGCGTTCTTATCAGCAGGAGAAGCAGCTCGCGCATTGGGCGTATCGGTTAAAACCATCCAACGCTGGGATAAGGCCGGGCTTTTGCCAGTCATGCGCACCGCGACCAATCAGCGTCGTATTGCCGCTGCTACTCTTCACCAGTTGCTCCAAGCGCGGGGAAGATCCCTGCGCTGCGCCATCTATGCTCGTGTTGGCAGTGCCAAACAGGACCTGATGGGGCATTTGACTCGCCAGGTGGAACGCTTGCAACAGGTGGCAAGGGAGCGAGGCTATCAGGTGGTGGCCCTCATCGCTGAGCAGACATCCAGTCTCAATGAGCAGCGCACAGGCTTGAAGCGACTCTTGACGCTCATCGATCAGCAAGAGATCGATGTGGTCCTGACCGAAGATCCTGATCGTCTGGTGTGCTTTGGCTCTGGCTATCTGGAAGAGGCTTTTCGCTGGAAACAGGTCCGTCTGGAAGTGATCGAACCGCCCAAGGCGCAACCCCTGACCGAAGAGCTGGTCGCCGATTTGCTCAGCATGGTCACCGTCGTTGCTGGCCGGTTGGATGGAAGTCGAGCGAAACGAGTTCGGTCCTGCGTGGCCAATGCGCTCAAGGACTGTTTGAAAGCAGAAGAGGCAGATGGGACAGACCGCGAGAACGACCAAACTCCTGCTTGATCTCTCCGCACGAGATCAGGGAGGAGCGAATGCAGGCAAACGAAGCCATCTCGAAGAAACGGTGAAGATCCTGGATGCAGCCCGCCAGTTCTATCTGGACCTTTTTCTGGCCCATCCCGACAAGCTGATGGAGCGGGTCGAGGTGCTTTCCAAAAAGACCGGCGAGCTCAGAGAAGGGCTGATCTCCTCTGACAAGTTGCTGACCTGGGCCGAGTTTCACACAGTTGCAACGGCTGAGCATCCAGATCCGCTCCCGCAGTGGAACTTCAGCCAGGCATTTCCCGA
>WNFJ01434584.1_pt1 | contig 10226 bp, 5 predicted proteins | sample 5400461 | NCBI WGS metagenome assembly WNFJ01 (sample SAMN13153349, study PRJNA577476) | soil metagenome | isolation source: 115 cm saprolite on Douglas fir-dominated hillslope | place: USA:California | collected 2013-09-17
CACGACGAGTGGGCCTACTGCCAGCCGTGCGTCTCGCCGGTGTGGGACACGGCGCTGGCGTGTCTCGCCCTCCATGACGTGGCAGGCGCACGTGGCAGCGTCCCCGCTCAGGGCGGCACAGCGGTACGGCGCGCGCTCGATTGGCTCGTCAGTCGCCAGCTCACGGACGAGCCGGGCGACTGGCGGCCCTCGCGCCCCGGCCTAGAGGGCGGCGGCTGGCCGTTCCAGTTGGAGAACAGTCACTACCCCGACCTCGACGACACGGCGATTGTGGGCTACGCACTGCGCGAGGCGGGCGACGACCGGCACGCGGACGCGGTGCGCCGGGCCGCGGAATGGACCCTGGGCATGCAGTCGCGCAACGGCGGGTTCGCCTCGTTCGACGTGGACAACACGCACTACTACTTGAGCGAGATCCCATTCGCCGATCACGGCGCGCTGCTCGACCCACCCACGGCCGACGTGAGCGGCCGCTGTGCCATGCTGCTGACGCTGTTCGCGGACGGGGAGTCGCGCTACCGCGTCGCCCTGGAGCGCTGCCTCCGCTACTTGGAGCGCGAGCAGGAGCCCGAGGGCTGCTGGTTCGGACGCTGGGGGACGAACTACATCTACGGGACGTGGTCGGTGCTGCTCGGCCTCGCCTGCGCGCGGGTCGCGCCCGGCACGCCCGCGGTGCGACGGGCGGCGACGTGGCTCAAACAGGTGCAGCGGCCCGACGGCGGGTGGGGGGAGGAGAACGACAGCTACCACGACGCGGGGCGGCGCGGCCAGGGGCGCACCAGCACCGCGTTCCAGACGGCATGGGCGCTGCTCGGGCTGATGGCGGCGGGCGAAGAGACCGCGTCGGAGGGGCGGCGCGGCATCGACTACCTGCTCCGCACGCAGCAGCCGGACGGCGCCTGGCAGGACCCCCTTTTCACGGCGCCCGGCTTTCCACGGGTGTTCTATCTCAAGTACCACGGGTACGACACCTACTTTCCGCTGTGGGCGCTGGCGCACTATCGGGCGCTCGGGGCCGCGCGGGAGGTGTGACACCTGGCGTCGCCGTCGCGCTCGCGGCCGAGCTCCGCAGTCTCACGACACAGGCCATTGCGCCGGGCTCCTGCGTCCGGCTGCCCGGGGGCGCGCTGGTGGCGCTCAGCGGTGTGGGGCCGGAGCGGGCGCGCGCCGCTGCGCTCCGGCTGCTCACGGCGGGGGCAACCGCATTGGTGAGCTGGGGCGTCGCGGCGGGGCTCGACCCCGGGCTCAGGGCGGGCAGTCTCCTCCTCCCAGAGCGCGTGATCGGGGCGGACGGCACCACCTACCGGGTGACCGCCTCGTGGCGTGCCGAACTCAGCGCGCGGATCGCGACGCGCATCGCCGCGCACGCGGGCCCGCTAGTGGAGGCAACCCGTCTTCTCGAAACTCCCCAGGAGAAGCGGGCGCTGTTCGAGCGGCATGGAGCGATCGCGGCCGACATGGAGAGCGCGGCGCTCGCCCGAGTCGCCAGAATGCGCGACGTTCCGTTTGTGGTAGTGCGGGTCGTGCCGGATCCAGCGGCCGGGCGTACCCCAGCGTGGGTCGGGGCTTTGGTCGATGGTGCGGGTAAGGTTCGCGCGTCCCGCGCTCTCAGGGAGGCGGTCGCGCACCTCGGCGATTGGGGGGCAGTGGTCGTGCTCGCCCTCCGATTCCGCAAGGCGCGCGAGGTGCTGCGGCGCGTCGCTCCCCTGCTACTCGCGACGCCGTGAGGGATGCGGAAGCGCCGGGCGAAGATCGCCCGCGCGGCGCGCTTTGGTGCTACGAAAAAGGCTCGACCGTCGGCACATCAATGAAGCGGCCGAGCCGACGGAAGGCGGCAGCATTGCGTGTAACGAGGACCGCGTCCAGTCGCGCACACTGCGCCGCCAACAGGGCGTCGTTCCAGAACGAGCGACTCTTCGTGACCGCCGTGCCACCAAGCCGCGCCAGCGGGCGGAGCCGTCAAACTCACTCGACGACGGCTTGGACCTGCTAGGGAGGAGCCGGCCGGCCATCGAGGGCCTTAAGGAGTACCGCGCGAGCACCTCGGCTAGGGGCGCCGCTCCTGGCTAGCGAGGGCGAGCGCGACGCCGTTAGACCATCCGAAGCCGTCCTGGGTGGGGTACTCGCCACCACCAGCGCGCCGAGTAGGGTCTGCGACATCGTATTTCTCCGTCATCTTGCCGGTCGTCCGATAGGTGCGCCGGTTCAAGGCGAGCCAACGCGCGCGGGCGCTGTCGGCCAAGTCGGCGCGGTCGTAGCGGCGCACTCCCTCGATCGTGAGCCACTCGAGGGGTGGCCAGCCGTTGGGGGCGTCCCACTGCTGACCCGAGGCGACGAGGGTCGTGACGAAGCCGCCCGGCTTCAAGAACTCCCGTTCGAGGCGCGAGGCTACGGTGCGACCCTGCTCCGCGGTGGCGAGCCCGAAGTAAAGGGGCGCCGCGGCGGCGAGGGTGGGGCGGTCCGTCACGCGGGCGCCAGTCTTCCAGCGGACGTCGTAGAAGAACCCGCGCGCGGGGTCGTAGGCCGCCGCGAGCAGGGCCCGGCGTCGGTCTTGGGCGGCCTGGGCGAACCGCCCCGCCACTTCCGCGTCGCCCGGCTGCCGGCGGAACGTACGGAGCGCGGCGATCAGGCGCTCGGCATGACAGAGCAGGCTGTTCAAATCCACCGGCACGAGCTCGGTCGTCTCGAGCGTCCGCAGGTCCTTGGGGTCCCGCATCCAGCGGCTCGAGAAATCCCAGCCGCTTTCGGCCGTGGCCCGCACGTTCCGATAGAACGTCTCGCGGTCCGCCGCGGGCAGCGTCTGACCCAACTCGTAGTCCTCGCGATAGGACTCAGGCCTCGGCGCCGCCCGATCGTCCCAGTAGCGGTTGAGCAGCGACCCGTCCTGTAGCCGCACCACCCGGCGGGAGGTTTGGCCGGGCGCGATCCGCTCCGCACCGTCCATCCAGTACGCGTGCTCCGCTTCGAGCGCGTCGAGGTAGCGCAGCGCCTGCGTCGTGTCCGTCGCCGCCGCATAGAGCCCCACCATGGCGGCGAAGAACGGTGGCTGGCTGCGGGTCAGGTAGTAGGTGCGGGTGCCGTTCGGGATGTGGCCGACCGTGTGGACCAGGTAGGCGAAGTTGTCGAGCATGTCGCGCACCAGGTCGGTGCGACCGCTCTCGATCAAGCCCAGCATCGTGAAGTAGGAGTCCCAGTAGTACACCTCGCGGAACCGGCCGCCCGGGACGATGTAGCGGTGTGGCAGCGGGACGAGCGACGAGCGCGTGTCCGGGGTATCGGGCGGGCGCGTGAGGAGCGGCCACAGCGCGCGGATGTGCCGCTCCATGGTCTGAGACGAGTCGCTGTGGAACGTTGGCGCAATGGGCTGTGGGGGCTCGAAGTACTGCGCCACGAAGGCTGGGAGACTGAAGCCCGGGGCGCCGCGCGCGGCGGCGTAGCGGGCAGCGATCTCGGGCGGCGCGAGCCGCGGTATCCTCGCCAGCTCGACGTCCTGGAACAGAGGCCCGAGGTCGTGGGGGGGGTCGTACTGCACGAGCCGCGTCGGGGCCCGGAGCGACTCCGTGGCGCACGCGGCCAAGAGCGCCAGCGCCGTGAGGAGCCCGCTGCGGCGAGCGGCGCTCAGCGGAACACGATCCACAGCACGCCGATCGTAGCGACCAGGACGACGGAGAGAATGATGTTGAGGCGGCGCGGGCCGCTCGGCACCGGGATCGCGGTGATCTCGGGCGCGCGATAGACGTAGGTCAGGCCGTCGGTCTTGGCCGCCGCGGGTGGGGCGGTCGCGAGGCTGACCACGATGAGGATCGCCGCGCACAGCGCGAACAGCAGGGCCGCGAAGTGGAGGAAGTTGACGCTGGCGAACCAGAGCCAGACGGTGCCGCTCGCGAGATGGGCCTTCTCGAGCTCGAGCACGAGGCGCGCGGTGCCGAGCACGAGACCGGTCCACAGCGCCGCGATCGCCCCGGCGCCGTTCAACCTCGGGTACAAGACGCCCAACAGGAAGCAGGCGGCGATCGGCGGCGCGATGTAGGCCTGCACGCTCTGCAGGTAGATGTAGATCTGGGGCGAGATGTACTTCATGAACGGGATCCAGAGGAGCCCGAGGCCGACGAGCAGCACGGTGGTGGCGCGCCCGACGGCGACGAGCCGCTGCTCGCTCGCCTGCGGCCGGAGCTTGCGGTACACGTCCCACGTCAGCAGGGTCGAGCAGGAGTTGAAGGCGGAGGCGAGCGAGCTCATCAGCGCCGCCAGCATTCCGGCGAGCACCAGGCCCTTGAACCCCGCCGGCAACAGTCGCGTCACGAGCGCCGGGTAGGCGGTGTCGGCCGCCCCACCCCGGATGTCCGGGTAGAGCGCCGCGGCGATGATCCCCGGCAGGACGAAGATGAACACCGGCAGGATCTTCAGGAACCCGGCGAAGATCGTGCCGCTGCGGGCTTCGCTCACGTTGCGGGCCGCCAGCACGCGCTGCACGATGTGCTGATCGGTGCACCAATACCAGATGCCGAGGATCGGCGCGCCGAACACGATGCCGGTCCAGGGGAAATTGGGGTGATTGACGGGCTTCCACATGGAAAAGAAGTCCGCGGGCACCCGGGCTTCGAGCCCGCTCCAGCCGCCGACTGCGTGGAGGCCGAGCACCGCGAGCGTCGCCGATCCGATGATCAAGACGACCGCCTGCATGACCTCGGTGTAAATCACGGCGCGCAGGCCCCCCAGCACGGTGTAGAGCCCCGTGATGACGATCAAGATGATCGCGCTGGTCCACACGTTGAGCCCCGTGACCTCGCGCATCACGATGCCGCCCGCGAACAAGGTGACGCTGATCTTCGTCAGCACGTAGCCAATGATCGACACCCAGGTGAAGTAGGTGCGTGAAGCGGAGTTGAAGCGCCGCTCCAGGAACTCGGGCATCGTGTAGACGCCGCTCCGCAGGTAGAAGGGGACGAACAGCCACCCCAGGAGCAAGAGGATCAAGCAGGCGAGCCATTCGAAGTGGCCCACGGCGAGCCCGCTCGCCGCGCCGGTGCCGGCCAGGCCGACCAGGTGCTCGCTGCCGATGTTCGACGCGAATAGGCTCGCGCCCACCACGAACCAGCCCACGTCGCGGCTGGCCAGGAAATAATCGGCGCTCACGTTCTTCTCGCGCCGCGCCGCCCAGTAGCCGATCCCGAGCAAGATGAGGAAGTACGCGGCGATGACGACGAGGTCGAACGGGTGCAGTTGGCTCATGGTCCTGGGGGGTTGAGGAGGAATTGAACGGCGAGGTCGGTGAGGCTCCACAGTTGCACGTCGGAGCCGGCCCCGTAGCGCGTCGGGACCAGGCGTCCGTTCTCGATCTGGTAGCTCCACAACTCGGCGTGTCGCACGCCGGAGCCCTCCACCGCACTGGTGAGGCGCCGCAGCGCCTCCTCGAGGGGCCTACCGGCGGCGCCCGGCGGAGCGGCGCGGAGCTGCTGGGCGAGGCCCGCGAGCAAGATGTTCACGTCGCGCCCCCACACAACGGTGGGGGAATGATAGGCGTCGCGGCGGAAGCTGTCCCACACCGCGGGGGGAGCCGGCACGGCGTTCGCGACGAGCGGCCCGAGATCGTCCACCAGGAGCCCCACGGGATAGGCGGCCACGATGGGGGCGACGAGCGCGCGCGCGCGCGCCGGAGCGAGTGGCTCGAGCAGGAGCGCCATGGCGGGATCGGTATTCACGACCGGAATCGGCCGCCCCACCCCGGATGTCCGGGTAGAGCGCCGCGGCGATGATCCCCGGCAGGACGAAGATGAACACCGGCAGGACGAGTGCAGCCAGGCAGTGACCCGCTCCGACAACGCGTCCGGGGCGAGCGCGACGTGGAAATGCCGCTCGGCGCCCTGCCACACCGCGACCGCCCGCTCGAGCGTGCGTCGGTCCCGGGCGTAGCCGGCGAGCGCGGCCTCGTGGAGCGGCGGCGTGATGGCGAGGCGGTGCAGGGCATCGAAGATCGTCCCGATCGCTGCGAGCGCGTGCGGCACCCAGATCGCATTCACGTCCATGGCGAAGCGGCCGCTCGCATAGCCGGCGCGGCTGTCCCGCCAGCTCGCCGAGATCCAGCGGCCGTCGCTCGCGCGCGGAAAGCTCACGAGCTTTGTGGCGATCGGATCGCGCGCGTACGGCGCGGCCTGTCGCGCCACGAACCCCAGGTTGGCGAGAAGGCGCGACAACCGGCCCTGCGCGAGCAAGAAGCGGCGCTTGCGGGCGGCGGGTACCCGGGGGTCGGCCAAGTAGCGCGCGGCGACGACGGGCAGCTGGAAGTCGTCATCCACCATGATGTAGTTCTCGCGCACGCGGTCGAGCCGGGCCAGCACCGCGCGGGCCGCCGCTACGCGTCCCCGGCCCACCAAGCGGTTGTATTCGGCGGCGTTCTCGCGGATCGCCTGCCCGCCCAGGGCTTCCTCGTGGCTCACGTCGCCCTCAGGCGAGAGCTTACGGAGTGCGCTGGCGATCACGTGCTCCGGCATCGCGGGCGTCCACACCGGGTCCATCAGAAGCGCCGTCATCAACATGTCACGGCCGAAGTAGGTGGCGAAGTTGGGCAACCCTGCCATGAGTTTCTCGGCGTAGCACAACAGCTCGGTGCCCCGCACCTCGCGCTCGATCCGCCGGAACGCGAGCGGGTGCGCGGTGTCGGCGCGCACTCGGGCGTAGAAACGGCGAAACGCGTCGTTGAAGATGTCGTCCCGCGTGAGGGGGGTGAGGGCGGGGGCATCGGTGGTCACCTGGACGACGAGCTCCACGGGCTGCCCCGTATGCGACCGGATGGTGAGCGCTCGGCCGGCCAGCGCGGCCGCGGTGGTCCGCGGGTCGCCCCGCAGCTCAAGCCACAGGTGGGTGTGTGAGTCGAAGCTCGGCTGCGCGACTCGCACCACCCACATCGTGTCGCCCGCCGTCGCGGCGATCGTAGGGTCGAGGCGGGCGCGTAGCTCGGGCATCGTGGTGGCGCGGAGCAGGGCGAGCTCGCGGCGCCGCTCGGTCGGCTCCAGGCGCGCGAGATTGGCCGTGAGCTCGAGCAACTCGGGCTCGGGGAAGGCGGGCGCGTCGAGGGGCAGGGTATCCCGCGCTTGGCCCTGGAAGTCGCGTTCCACGCGCATCGAGCCGAGCAGCCAGAGGCCGATGCTCGCGGGAGCCGGACCGAGCGCCAGGCGGTAGGCGAGCGAGCGGGTAGGTCCCGTCGCCTGCACCACGCCCCCGTTCGACGCCCAGGCGAGCGCCGCCGGTCGACCGGCCGAGTCGCGCACGGTGAACCCCACGCTCTCGTTCGCCGCATCGGCCCAGACGTGCACTACGCGGCCCGAGCGGCGGTTGAGATACACCTGGAGCGCGTTACCGCGGGCGTCCCGATACACCCGGGTGGCGTAACCCGCATAGGCCGCGGAGTCGTCCAGCCCGGGCTCGGGGAGCTGCACGAGGGGCGGCACGGTGTCCGCCGGGGCGGCGAGGACGAGCGCGACGAGCGGCCCGAGCAGGCTCACTTCGGGATGAAGCGGGCCGAGTCGCGCTCGACCACGACGTCGAAGCGGCGGCCGCGCGACGAGACGTTGCGCAACACGAGTCGCGTGAGGGGCGCCGGCAGCACCGGCCGGTACACCGGGCGCACCCCGGCTTCCCGCAGCCGCAGCCCCGCATAACCGAATACGACCTGCTGTAGGAACCCGCCGGCGCCGGTGAGGAAGTTGACCGCGTCGTTCTGCGGTGTCTCCGCGAGCACGTCGAAGGGAGGCCGCAGATGGCCCCGGTAGGTCAGCGGCAGGAGCGAGTCGACGAGGGCCGTGTCGCCCAGTTGCGCCGCGATGATGGGGTAGAGCGTCGTGCCCATCATCGCCCCCCCGCCGTGCGCCAACAACAGGCGCACGGCATCGGCCAGGTCGTTGCGCTGCGCCGTGTCGCTCATCGGCAGCTCGAGCGGGTAGGTGAGGAGCGGCACCACGGCGCCCCGGCTCTCGGGCGGCGCCCCCTCGTAGGTGGGGTGGTAGTCGCCTATCGAGTCGTAGGGGATGACGAGTCGCTCGGCGACCCGGGCCCAGCGCGGGTCGGGTAGCCGGCCGAGCCGCTGGCTCGCGGCCGCCGCGATCTCCAGGTTTGTGCGCGCCACCGCGTTGGTATAGGTGTCGTTGCCGATGCCGATCAGCCCTTCGTTGACCGAAACGATGTGGCGGATATCGTAGCGGTTCCGCACGCGATCGTAGCTCGCCCGGCTCACCCAGAAATCGGCCGTCTCCCTGATGACGGGATAGCCCTCGCCGGCGAGCCAGGCCGAGTCGCCGGTGGCGCAGTAGTACTGCCACTGGGCGAGGGCGACATCGCCGGTGACGTGATTCTCGTACAGCGCGTTTTGCCAAGCGAACCGAGGCGTCGTTTCTTCCCCGCGCTCATCTGACTCCCAGGGATACATGGCGCCGCGGTAGCCGTGGGAGCGGGCGTTGCGCTGTGCCGCCGGCAGCACGCGGGCGCGGAACCCCACCATGGAGCGCGCCAGCGCGGGATGCAGCACCGCGAGCGCCGGGAACATCCACGTGTCGGCATCCCAAAACACATGACCGTAGTAGCCCGCGCTCGACAGCCCCATTGGCGGGATGCTCAAGTCGGTGCCCTCGCGGAGGCTCGCGAGCAGGTAGAAGAGCATGGCGTGGAGGACCCGCTGCAGTTCGGGATCGCCCGTGACCTGCACGTCGGTTTCCCACAGCCGATCCCAGGCGGCCTCATGGGCGGCGCGGAGCACGTCGTAGCCCGTGAGCGCGGCCTCCCGGCTCGTGGCCTCGGCGCGGGCGCGCGAGCGGGCGACATCGGGACCCGCGACGACCGCGACGTACTTGTAGAAGGTGAGTGGCAGTCGCTCGGACGCCTCGAACCACCCCTCGAGCGCGACGCCGCTATCCGTGACGATCCGCCGCACCGAGGTGGCCCGCTGCCCCGCGGGCCAGAACACCTGCGCGGCGAGGGCGACGGGCGTGCCCCGGCCCTCCGTCCGCCCGGCGAGCGACAGGGTACCGCCACCGGGGCCGAGCGGGTCAGGCGCGGCGGCGACGGCCCGCCGTTCCGTCACCACCACATGGCCCGGGTACCAGACGCGCGCGAGGTCCCAGGCGGGATCGGTCTTCGTCAAGCGCGCGAGCGCCAGGCGCCGGGGAGCGGGCCGCGGGCGCAGCGGGAACGCGACCCCGACCGCCCCCCCGAAATGGGGGACCAGCGTGAGCTTCACGACGGCCAGGCTCGGATCGGCGCGGGAGACGAAGACCTCGCTAGTGACCGAGGTGCGCCGATCCCCGTCCACCCAGTCATAGCGTGTCTCGAGGATGCCGTCGTGCAGGTCGAGCGTCTGTCGGTAGTCGCGCAGCGTCGTGGTGTCGGGGGACGTCTGGTTCAGCCAGCTGCGGCCATCGAACACGTCGATCGCGTTCCACTCGGGCAGCGCCGCGATGCGCGGCACGTCGCCCGGGGCGTGGTCGTAGATCGCGGCGGCGAAGGACGGCGCCGGCGCCGTGCCCAGCGGCGTCGTGACGAGACTGAACGCGCCGTTGCCGATGAACGCCGGGGTGCGGTAGGCGGGATCCGCCGTCGCCAGGACGAACGTCGAGTCTTGCCCCGACAGCGCGGCGACCAGAAAGACCACAAGCGAGCCAGCCACCGAGAGCGTGCGCCCTCGTATGGCTGACTCGCCCCACTTCACGCGACCGCTACCCGGGTCACGCAGCTAAAACCTGTAGCCCACCGATACCTCCAGCGCGCGCGGCAGGATGGGACGCGCGAGGAACAGACTGCTCGTGAAGCCACCGACCAGGCTCAGGCGGGGGTTTCCCTCTTCCAGCCCGATCGACTGATAGGCGTTCCAGAGGTCGGCCCGAACCGTGAGGCCCGTCGCCGGAATAACGTATTGCGCCCCCAGGTTGAGATAGGTGTAGGTGGGCAGCTTGGTCGTGCAGCCGACGGCCGACGTGCAGCGCCGATCCACGAAGTGGAAATCGGCATCCAGGCTCGCCCCCGATTTAGTGCTGTAGGTGATCGCAGCGTTGCCGACGATGGGCGGCACGCCCGACAGCAGGGTGCCGACATCGGCGCCCGTGGGGCACGGTTGAAACGTCCCGGCCGCCCCCGTGGGGCAGCTCGAGTACTCGGCCCGCAGCAACGTCCAGTTGGTCACGGCGCTGAACCCGGTGTTGGGCAGATGGCCCGACCCTTCGAGCTCGATCCCATAGGAC
>WNFJ01591028.1_pt1 | contig 10226 bp, 8 predicted proteins | sample 5400461 | NCBI WGS metagenome assembly WNFJ01 (sample SAMN13153349, study PRJNA577476) | soil metagenome | isolation source: 115 cm saprolite on Douglas fir-dominated hillslope | place: USA:California | collected 2013-09-17
GTCGGTCAAATTGGCCTGCTGGGCGCGCCCGGTGCGGTCAAACCGCCCGCCCACGGTCCAGCGGCGCGTGAGGCGGTACTCTCCGGAGGTAAAGAAACCAAATGCGCGCTGCGTTTGAAACAAGCTGAGCGGCGAGAGTTGATCGCGCTGGCTCCAGACCAGTTCGCTGCGCGCCAGGAAGGAATGGTAGATGGCGCGGCGCAGCGGCTTCCAGCGAAAAGTTGTGTCCACGCCGTACAGTTCCGTGTGAAAGTTCGACGGGAGCGTGATTAAGTCCGTGCCCGGCGCGCTATGGCCGCGGGAGTACGAGGCCCCGATGTCCACGTTGGTGGACTCGCTGAGGTCTTTGTAGGCGCGTATGTGGCCGACGTAGCTCACGTCCTTGTGCGTGACGCTCTGGAATATGGTGGAAGAGTCGCCGCGAAAGGCCTGCCCCGTCGCTTCCAGGAAGATCCACTTGGGCGCGGGGAGGATGCGCGTGACCGAAAGGCCGGCGTCCTCAATGCCATCTTCGCCGCCGAGCAAGTTGTCGGTCACCAGGGGACGATCGGTCCACTCCAGCGCGTGATTGTGAATCGTATTCACCTTGCCGAAGGCCGCGCGCATCTTGCCGACTTTGGCGACGAACCCGCCCGGCAAAGACGTAAATGTGATGTAGCCCTCTTCCACATTTACGCCCTGTTCGCCGAAGGAAAGAAAGAAATCCCCGCGAGCGTACGGATCAATGATCGCCTGCAAACCAACCTCGGACTCGTGCAACTCGAGACTCCGCACGGGGCGAATGCTGTTGTTCCCGGCGGTGCCGAGAAAATCCCCGATGACGCTGATGTCCGGGTTGAGCAGCTTGGCGTTCGATGTCGCCCCGCCAAAAACCTGTGTTTGCGCCGTGCCGCTCCCTTGCGGAGGTTCAGGAGTTGCCGCCGCCGCGGCGCTTTCACGAGTATAGGGCGCCGAAGCCAGCACCAATTTGGGTCGGGCGCCGGGCGCATTGGCCGCGGACTCGCGGGCGGTCTTCAATTCGCCGCGGAGGCCTTCGACTTCGGCGGCGAGCGCGCGCACCTGCTCTTCGAGCGTCTTCAGGCGGTCTTCGCGCTTCGCTTCGGTGGATTCCTTCGATGCGTCTTGCGCAGAAAGCGCGCCGGGCAAAACCAATAGAGCACAAGCAAGAACCATCACGTTCTTCATAGCAAACTCCTCTCAAGAATTTTCTGATAACCCAAAAATCGCCCGGACGGGCGCCTGTTTTTAGACGGAAGGGGGAGCGCGGGGGGTACGGGATTCCGCGCGTTCCAGTCCCGGGGTAAGTGGGAAAGAAGATTTTTCGAGAGGCTGGACGGCCAGCGCGACGCTCAAGCTCGAATGGATCGGAAGAATCGCCCACGTTCCGGAGGCACAGATTTGGCACGCGTGAACCGCGCCGCCGAAGCCCGGTGTATCCATACACACATGGAACTGGGCGGCGAGAAAAGCCACTAAAATCGCCAGTGCCAAGAAGCGGGCTCGGTTCAGTTGCATAGCTTGTGCCTAATAAGATTCAGCGTAGGGGACATAGGGTTGTTTCGTCAAGCTGACGTTCCATCGCAAGCAACCATAACCGCGGGCGGCTTGCGCGGATTGCTGGCTATTTTGCCGCCATGCGGATTGCGCCGTCCAGGCGAATCGTCGAGCCATTCAGCATATTGTTTTCGATGATGTGCTGCACCAGGGCGGCATACTCCCCGGGCTGGCCAAGGCGCCGTGGGAAAGGCACCTGCTCGCCCAGCGAAGCGATCGCCTCCGCGGGCAAACCGGCGAACAGCGGCGTATTGAAAATACCCGGCGCAATCGTCACCACGCGGATACCGTGGCGCGCCAGCTCCCGCGCCAGCGGCAGCGTCATGCTCACAATGCCGCCTTTGGACGCGGAGTAAGCTACTTGCCCAATTTGGCCCTCAAAGGCCGCCACCGAGGCCGTAGCAATGACCACGCCCCGTCCGCCATCCTCATCGGGCTCGTTCACGGTCATGGCGTGTGCGGCGCGGCGAATCACGTCAAACGTGCCGATCAGGTTCACCTGCAACACGCGCGCGAACCTCTGCAGATCGTGGACCCCGTTTTTGCCGACGAGCTTTTCCGCTACGCCAATGCCAGCGGTAGCCACGGCGATATGCAGCCCGCCGTGCCGCTTGACCGTCTCCTCCACCGCGCCGCGGACTTGCTCCTCATTCGTCACATCGGCCTTCACAAATGCCGCCGAGGCGCCCAACTCCTGCGCCAGGTGCTTGCCTAAATCCTCGTTGACGTCCGCAATCATTACCTTTGCGCCGTGCGCGGCCAGCATGCGCCCCCGGTCACCAATGCGCTCTTGCCCTGAATTTTCATGGATGTACACCTTCAGTCGAATCTGAAACTTTGAGCCGCTCGATTTTACGGGGGGCAATGATAGCAGGAATTGGCCGCGGTTCGAGGCAAGCTCGGCGTCTACAGGGAGCGTAGGAATTCGAGGAGGGCCGCTTTTTCGGCGGGCGTGAGCTTTTCGAACTTTTTGGTGACGTGGGCGGCTTCGCCACGGTGGCGTAGGATGGCGTCGGTGAAGGTGAGAGATGCGCCATCGTGCATCAAGCGGGAGTGGAGGCGGAGGCCCCAGAGCGGGGCCGTGCGCATTTTATTGGCGGTGTTGTTGAATTCGGGGATGGAGAGATTTTTCCAGGTGATCGAGTACATCCTTTTGCCGTAGTGCTCGGTCATGGATTGAACGATGCCGTCGCCGGTGCCGACGTTGTGGAGCAGAAAGTCGCCGTAGGGATGGAAGGTCTTACCGCCGAGGGCGGGGGGAATGGTGAAAGTGCCGCCGTTGATCGCAGTCCCCGCGGAAGCGGTGGTGAGCGTGGAGACATGACAAGTGGCGCAGCCGATTTTGTCGAAGAGGGCTTCGCCGTGCTTGGCTTCTGGTGATTGGGCAAGTGTAAGGTCACGCGCAGGGGCTTCGGTGGCGCGCATGAAGCGGGCGAAGTGGTCGATGTCGAAGAGGCCGTCGGGGCCGACGGTGTCGTTGGGCTCGGAAGCGGTGTTGCAGAGATTGGTGACCTCGTCGGGCTGGAGCCGATTGGTGATGCCCATTTCGTTGAGATAGGCATCACCCGAGAACAAAAGCAAGCTGGCATGCTGGTCTTTCCAGCCGAAGCGGCCCACTCCGGTCTGGCCGGGAGCTTCGACAATGGGAACGTAGAGAGCCTGGCCGCAGATTTTGTGTCCGCTCTTTTTGCACTGATCCTTCGCGAGATTGACGAGGGCCTGGTCACCAACCGCTTCGACGAAGCCGTCGCCGAGAAGGTTGAGCGAGACGCGGAAGGTGCGAATATTTTCCGTGTCTGGGACGTGCTCTTGGATTTCGGTATTGGGGAAAGCGCCGCTCGGGCAGATGGCGCGGTCATTTATCAGGGAGCGGCTCTTGATGATTTCTGCGCCGCGGTTTATGGGAATCTCCGGATTCTGAAACTGGCCCTTGGCATCGTGATGACCGACGCGTAATTCAGAAACCTGACTGGAGCCGCCGGAGGTAGGGTTCTGGTGGCACTCGCGGCAGGATTGCGCGTTGTAGAGCGGGCCGAGGCCGTCGGCGAGAGCCTCGGTTTCCTCGAACTTGATCTGGTCGGCCGCGTGCGTGGCGGCGTCGGTGAGGCCGTTGCTCTTGTTGTCGAAGCCGGCGGGGGCCTCGGAGAGCTGCGGTGCCAGGGAAAAAAGAGCAAGGGACACAAACGCGGAGAGAGCAATCAGGATTTTCACGGGCACCTCGGGGGCTAGGTGACGAGGAATGGTACTCAATGGCTGAATAAAAGCCAAGTGAAAAAGCTACCAGCGGTTTTTCATGGTGTGTGCGCGTGGTGCATTCCGCCGTCTCCTTTGATTCGCGCGCGGAAGAAAATCATGAACCCTGCCGGATGGTCTCCGTAGAACGGCTTGATTGCCGAAGGCGTGGAGTACAGAGTGAAGTTGGCTCCGAACCCGGTCTGCAAATGCGAGATGATTTTGAAGTCGCGCGTGTACCCGAGCGTGTACGCGCCGATTCGAAATACCGACCCTGCTGTGGCGGCGAGCCGTTGCTGCAACTGTGGCTGGTTGGCGAAGAGTTCGTCCTTGTCCACCAACTCGATCCGCCCGGTCAGGTAATTCTTCTCGCGGAATTGCAGCGTGGATTCCAGCAAGTAGGAATTGATGTCCCGGGCCTCCGCTGTTTTGTGGTTGCGCCCCCAGATAAGGCTCGCCGCCCAATTTCCCTGCGCAAACCGCTTGTTGTACGAGACCGATGCGGTCGAGCGCACGATATCGCCCGGCTCGGCCGCCTCCGGGTGGCGCAGTCTGCCCACGGAGACCTGCCCCGCCCAGTTCCCTGTCGGGGCCGCCGAAATCCTCCCGGCCCAGGAGTCCACCGCTCCGGCATCAATGTTCCAGCGGTTTTCGTCTGGCTCCGCGCCGTGAAACCCGCTGGCCTCGAACCCCCAAATTCCGCGCTTCACGCCCAGCGTGAACACTTCATTGGCAATATGGGAAGAGTCCTGCAAATGATGGCCGAGCGGCGCCTGCGGAACCTCGCTCGCCGAAGCGCGATGCGGAAACGCCACCGGGCCGAGCGCCGGATCGCCCGCCGGCGCGGCGTAGAAGTTCAGCGTGGTCTTCTCGCCGAGCGGATGAGCGTATTCCAGGGCTATTTCCATAAAGAGGTCGTGCGGATGCTGGCCATCGGCGATTGGCGCTCCGAAAGCCGTTTCCCCGGTCTGGAAGAGTTCCGGGTAGCGCCGCTCCGTGACCGTAGCAGGGTCGAGGCTGAGCATGGTGCGAAACACGAGGCTGCCTTTTCCAGCGCGATGTTCGGCCATGCCCATAAACCAGTTGGCGGAAAATAACTTGTCCGCCCCCCGCGGCCCGGTCTGCTGAGTGTCCGCGAAAAAGAGAATGCCGTGAAACATCAGGTTCCAACCGGCGGCTTTGCGGAAAATCATTTCCTGCGGGGCCGATTCGGGGTTCCGGCTCGTCCCCGAAGCTTGCTGCATCAGCGCCATGTCTGCGGGGTTCATGTCCTCGCCGCCGGAGCGATCCATATTCATGGGATGATCGGTCTGACCCTGCGCAGACTGGGCGCTGCAGGATTTGGCAACGGCGAAAACCAGGACGAAAGAAAAAAGCGCAAACAGCACGAATGATGGTGCGCGGCGCATCCAAACACCTCCCCGACGCAGACAGCAAAAAAGCTTTTTATGGAATGGCTTTTGTGATTTCGGGGCAGGAGGACTAGATACGCAAGACGAACACCGCCGGGACCAAACAGAGGGGTTCTGAAGTAGCGGCGATCACCATCTCGTGTAATTTCAGGATGTTGCTCAAGGTCTGACTTGCCGCGTCAGGGACGGCCAACACGCCAAGCGCTTTCACTACAGCTTTTGTATGGACCGCGTGCTGCGGTGCTGCGGGATGGGACTCGTGCGGATGGCAGGGACTGCTTGCATCCGCCACGAGCGAGTCCTCCAGCCTGCACCGGAAGTCACACGCAAGCGCCAGAGAGGTTACCCCCACCAGCGTCACAGCCAGCAAGCCTGCCACAAGCCTCGACATATTGCCTTTAGATTGCCACGGGCTGGCTGGGGTTGCAAATCGAATGCAGCCGCACATTTGTGCGCCGCACAGCGCGACGAAAGTTCCCCATTCAAGAATGGGCGCGGGGTAAGGTAAACTTAGCTTCATGAAATACCTTCTTGCAGTAGCTTGTTTGATTTGCGCAGCCGTCCTCGCTCGGGCGCAATCAGCTCCTTCGCTGGCCGGCGTCCCGGCTTTCCATGACAAGGCGCCGGCCAAGGGGGAAGTACTTCCAGCGGTGATGACGGAAAAGCAATTGGCCGACGGCGGCTTCACTACGCCGGTTCAGACGGAATCCTATAAGGCCGCGGCCCAAGTCCCGCGCCTCCTGTACCAGCTCCCCTGCTACTGTTTCTGCGACCGCAATCACGGACACACCAGCCTGCATTCCTGCTTTGAGTCTCCGCACGGAGCAAGCTGCGGTGTTTGCATGGCGGAAGCGCTCTATGCCTACAAGATGTCCAAGAAGGGCTGGAGCGCCAAGATGATCCGCGACGGCATCATCCGCGGCGACTACAAGCAAATGGACCTGCAACATCCTGACCCCATAATGTAGGACGCGCCGCCGCGTCACCGAACGTCCCAAGTGTTTGCCTGATCCTTGTTTCTTTTTGTTTTTCTTCATCCCCAGGGATTCGCATGCGTCTCACCGAGTGTTGAAATTAACTTAGAAATTAGATATAAGACCTTGCTGGATTCCTTCCCGCGAGGTTCTCCCATGGCAACGTTCGACGCCGTAAGACGGGCCGAAGAGCAGGAAATTGCGTTTATCCGTAAGTTGCCCAACTCCACCCGCCTGGAAGGTGAACGGATTGGCTTGGCGTTTTCCGGCGGCGGTATTCGGAGCGCAACCTTCAATCTTGGAGTTCTCCAGGGCCTCGCGAGGTACGGCCTGCTGAAACGCATTGATTATCTCTCTACCGTTTCCGGCGGCGGATATATTGGAAGCTGGCTTGCCGCATGGATCAGAAGAGCCCGGATCGGCGCTAAAGCCGGGATCGACACTGTGGAGAAAGCTCTTCCGGCGGAATCCCCTTCGGAGTCTTTGCCGCCGCCCACGGCTCCGTACAAGGAGCCCGAGCCTGTCAATTTCCTTCGCGACTACAGCAACTACCTCACGCCACGCGTGGGCATTTTCGGCGCAGACACCTGGGCGGCCATCGCCACCTATCTTCGCAATGTTCTGCTCAACCAGACGATCCTCATCTCCTTCCTGGCCGCGGTTCTTCTCCTGCCATGGCTGGTGGGCTGTCTATTGACCAATCTCGCGGGCGCCGACGTCTCCCCGATACGCATAGCCGTCTTTGCGGCTCTCCTGTTGTGCATTGCTGTTACGGTTGCCTCGGCGAACGCGGCGCGATGTTCGCTGAGCGCAACTGCGCCGCGCTACACGCACGAAATCTGGGTTCTCTTTTTTGTGGCAGTTCCGCTGTTCGGCTCCGCGCTTTTGACGGGACTCTGGCTCTGGATGAGTTCTCCCAACAACTCCTGGAAATTGTGGTGCCTGAGCGGCGCGGTTTTGTGGGCCGTCCTCGGCGCAGCGGTCTATGCGGGAGCCCACATTCTGGGTGTCGTCGCCCGCCATATCGTCAACCGCAATGCAGGTGTTCCAAAGCGCGCTTTGCCGCCGTGGCAGTGGTTTCTGGTCCCATTGTTCGCCCTGTTCGCAGGAGCGTTCGGAGGTCTCCTCTTCGAGTTGATCAGCAAGCTGTTCGTGTATTGGAAGTGCCAGACGCCCGCCTCAGGGATCTGGCACGCCGTAAGCTGGGGCACTCCGCTCATGGTCGTGGCTTTCCTGCTCGCGGGGGGCTTTCACATCGGCCTGCTGAAATTTGCGATTCGCAATGAGGAGCAGGAGTGGTGGAGCCGACTGAGCGGCTGGCTAATGATTTGGTGCATCGCCTGGGCCGGGATTTTCGGCTTGGCGCTGTTTGCGCCGTGGGCTTCGTACGTTTACCACGGCTGGATTAAGTCGAAACTCGCGGTCCTCCTAGGCTGGCTTCTCTCCACCGGAACCGGCATCTTGGGCGGCAAGAGCGACAAAACCTCCGGGAAGGCGGGCAGTACCTCGAAAATGGAACTTGCAGTGGCCGTCGCCCCGTACGTTTTCATCATCGGCCTGCTTGCTTTGCTTTCGCTTGGTGTGCGCGGCGCCGCGACGTATGCTCTCAAGCAACCGGCAGTCTCTGCCTCCCAGCCGTGCCAGGAACCCGACTGCGCCAAGACTGCCAAGGCAGAGCACGCAGCACCATCGGCAAAGGAAGCGCCGCCTCTCCAGATCAGCAGCAGTGGCGAAGTCGCTTGGAACCCTGCGGCCCCGGCGAACACTGAGGGCGCCCCAGGGAGCATCACGTTCCAATCCAAGTTCACCGTTCAGCCCAAGGCGGGAGAGCAGCCGGCCGGCCAGCGGTCTGAAGAATACTGGAAGTCTGCCTGCACGCTGAGCTGTTGCAAGTTGCTCATAGCCCTCCTTGGGCTGGCGGGATTTGCCCTCGCGCTTTCCTGGCGCGTGGATATCAACGAGTTCTCCATGAATCTGCTCTATCGAAATCGGCTGGTGCGCTGTTATCTCGGCGCCTCGCGCGATAACCGCCATCCCAACGCTTTCACCGGATTTGACCCTCTGGACGACGTCCTGCTGGCTGAGTTGTCCAATCTTCAGCGGCCCAAACCTTCCTCGAGTGAACTCCCGGCGGGGCCCTATGACGGGCCTTATCCCATCCTCAATTGTGCTCTCAATGTGACCCACGGTCAGCGCCTGGCATGGCAGGAGCGCAAGGTGGAATCATTTGTCTTTACCCCGCGCTTTTGCGGCGTCCAGTATCAGGAGATGACGCCGATCCACGTCCACGGCCAGCAGGAAGACGGCGAGAATCCGCAGCCTAAGGAAGGCTATCGCGAGACATTGCATTATGCGTTCGAAGATGGGGGCCCCTATCTGGGGACCGCCCTGTCGGTCTCCGGCGCGGCGGTCAGCCCCAACATGGGTTATCACACCTCTCCGCCGCTCGCCTTCCTGATGTCTGTCTTCGACGTCCGTCTCGGACAGTGGCTCGGCAATCCTCGTCGCAAGGATTCTTACAACCGCCCCGGCCCGAAAGTTTCCTTGTTGTATCTGCTGTCCGAGCTTTTTGCGCTCACCGACGACACGCGTCCATACGTTTATTTGAGCGATGGGGACCACTTCGAGAATCTCGCCCTCTATGAACTCGTCCGCCGCCGCTGCACCCACATCATCGCTTGCGACGTTGGGGCGGATGCCGGTTTCTCCTTCCACGATCTCGGCAACGCCATTCGCAAGTGTCGCAGCGACTTGGGCGTGAGCATCACCTTGGACACCGAGCTGCTCAAGCCGAAAGGCGATGACATGCTGGCGAAGACCCATGGTGTTGTGGGAACGATCCACTACCCGGATGGCGGCAAACCCGGAAAGCTGCTTTTCATCAAGAGCACGGTGACCGAGGATGACCCTCGCGACGTTTTTGCCTACCGGGCGGCAAACCCGGTCTTTCCCAACCAGTCCACTGCCGACCAGTGGTTCGACGAATCGCAGTTTGAAAGCTACCGTATTCTGGGCTGGCGCTCGATTGAGTCCATCCTGGGCACATCGTACCTGGAAGATTTGCACGACACTCCGATGGAAAAAATCTTCTCCAACCTTCCTGCCCAGTGGAAGACCTAATTTCGTGGCATCAGGAGCATCGCCGGCCGGTTCAGATGAATCCTCTGGCCTTTCTGATGGAAGGTAGGTTCCCTCCAGCCATTAAATGAACTTTTTGGTTGCCTTACGGGGAGCGGGCTTCGCAGGAGTGTCCGGCCCCGCCTTCCGTTGCATGTCTTCGATGATCTGGGGCAACTGCAAGCGGTCAACTACCTCGACAAATGGTGTGGATGGCCCTCCATTTCCGACGACAAAAATCGTCGGCGTGTGCTCCAGGCCAATGCGCTGTCCCAGCGCGTAATCGGCCTGTACTTTTGCCTTCAATTTGCCTTCGGGATCAACCGCGAACGGCAGAGGGACTTTGTTTTCATCGGCAAATTTCTGGATGTACTGTCGCAGGTTGTCCAAGGTGATCTGCGGCTGGTTCTGGTAAATGAAGCCGCGAAAATCGTTCCCCAGTTTCTGCGACTTGGTATCGAAGAAGCGGGCATAAATGGCAGCTTCAAAGGCCCAGGGATGCTTGGACAGCGGAAAATCGTGCAGCACCACGGGAATATGATGAACATTCGCTACGTCCCAGACCAGTGGATAGGCGCGAGCGCAATCCGGACACTCCAAGTCCTCAAACATCACAATCGCTACGTGGGCGCCCGGAGGCGGCTTGAGGGAGGAGCCATCCGCCGCGGCAAAGGAGAAGCTGGCCGGGCCGATCAGAGTCAGGGGAACAAGGACTGAACTCAATAACCCTTTCATATGGCTCCTGGCTGTGAATGGATACTGTGAGCTTACTCCTTAGAGCCCCCTCGGCTCAATCTCGAGCGCATGGACGCCGCCTTCGCCTCCGGGCTACAATGGCGGCGGAGCGGTACTGCGAAGCAGGTGATGGCGCGAAGGTTGTTTGAACCAACACTGGATCTCTGGGGAGCCAAGTTCATCCGGCCGGTGTGCATGGCCT
>WNFJ01757937.1_pt1 | contig 10224 bp, 2 predicted proteins | sample 5400461 | NCBI WGS metagenome assembly WNFJ01 (sample SAMN13153349, study PRJNA577476) | soil metagenome | isolation source: 115 cm saprolite on Douglas fir-dominated hillslope | place: USA:California | collected 2013-09-17
CGCCGAAGCCACGGTCCCCAAGATCACGGTCATCACGCGCAAAGCCTATGGCGGAGCGTATTGCGTGATGTCGAGCAAGCACATCCGCACGGATGTGAACTACGCCTGGCCCACGGCAGAGATCGCCGTCATGGGGCCCGAAGGCGCGGTGAACATCGTCTACAAGCGCGAGCTGGAAAAAGCCGCCAATGGTTTCATCAATCCCCAAGAGCGCGAGGCCGCCATGGCCGCCATGCGCAAAGAAAAGACCGAAGAGTTCCGCGACCGCTTCGCCAATCCCTATGTGGCCGCCGAGCGCGGATACATTGATGCCGTCATCCCGCCAAGAGAAACCCGCAAAAAGCTGATCCAGGCGCTGGAGATGCTCGACGGCAAGCGCGACAAAAACCCGCCCAAAAAGCACGGGAATATACCGCTGTAAGAACAGGAGCACTCAAGGAGTGGGGGTGGGGGTACTTGCTCAGCGGTGGATAGGACCCTAAAACAGCGCTGATCTCCGCATATCTAGCGGCTGACGTTGATGTCAGGGTGGGGACTTGCTGGAGGCAATTCCGGTTCTCGATCCTCGAGGAAGCACGACCATTTTTGGGCGCTTAAGCAGCGGGGGTGTGGGGACTTGCTCAGCAGTAGACAGGACCCTAAAATAGCGCTGATCGCCGCATATCTAGCGGCTGACGTTGATGTCAGGGTGGGGACTTGCTGGAGGCAATTCCGGTTCTCGGTCCTCGGAGGAAGCACGACCATTTTTGGGCGCTTAAGCAGCGGGGGTAGGGGTACTTGCTCAGCAGTGCGTGGGACCCTAAAACAGCGGTGATCGCCGCATATTTAGCGGCTGACGTTGATTTCAGAGTGGGGACTTGCTGAGGCAGTTCCCGGTTCTCAGCTCTCAGATGAAGCGCGGTCATTTTGGCCGCTTAGATAATGGGGGCGTCGTCCGCGGATATTCATTCCACCATGCAACGAGTTGTCAAAGACCTTGGGGCACAAGCCCTGGGACCATGGTGACACACAATGCCCAAGAAATGAAGGATTTGATATCACAGTGATACCATGGGTAGTTCTCAGTTCTCAGATAAAACGCAAAGTGTTTCGCGAGGAACACTTCCAGAACAAGGGATGCTCGACCGTTGTTCTGGCCCTACCTTTTTTGCCGAGTCGTAGAAGTGAAGTTTCACCGTGGAAGAATTGAGGCAAGAGTCCCGGGTTGCCTTCCAACCAGAATTTCAGCAATTACAGCCCCCCGCCCCCTCTAGGCAAAGAAGCTAGGGCGAGGAAATTAATTATGCGCCAACTGTTTTAGGCCGGCTATTCTTCCTTCGGAATTAATCAGGGAAACCTCAGCTTACCCTCTTTCCACACTTTTAATGTCATCTTGGCATTAAACCCTATCCAAGGAGGCTCCTTTGAGAGCGATTCTAGAACTGGCACGCCTTTCTCAGGGGCGAACTCAAGGGCGTGTGCTGCAGCCCAACTGCGAATACCCAATTCGGGAGAATTTAACAATGGCAACAGAAGGGACTGAGCATCAATTCCACGTCGCCTCAGCTCGCGGTATGCGGATGCAAGTACATCGTGTGCCCGGTTTGCGGTCTCGGGATCAGCGTTGTTGGTTGCTTGCTGGTGCTCAAACGCTGCTTTTTGGTACATCTCGATCAGTTGTTCATTGCTCTTAGACTCCATTGCCACTTTGTTCACTTGCTTATCTCGTATTGGCGCAGAACCTCTTGTCCGAAGTCGCGTTGTTCTTCGAAGGATTGAGTAGCCAGCCAATCTCGCACCGTCATTCCCTCTGTAAATGCCTGTTTAGATGAATAATAGGCGCTTATGCTGCCTTCTCCTATATGAAGGTCTTTGGGTACCTGGATTAAGTTCTCGGTGTTGTGAATTGCTTCTGGCCCAAACCGTTCGATGTTGTTGGCAGTCTGTCCCACAATATGATGCCACTGCATACCTTCTGCCGCGGGGTAAGCTTTCTTAAACGCCTCAAATGTCCTAAAGCCCTTAACACCTACGGCGGCGTCTTCGCCTAACTGCCCTATGACTGGTAAGGCGAAAGCCAAAGAGAGAGCAGCTTGCCCGTAGTGACCTTGATAGGTTGAAATCCCAGCGCTAGCTATATTGCCGACCATCCCAATTGGGCCTGGAATCAGGCCTGCGGCATCGAACACCATTTGTGTTGCTTCCAGAGGGGTCATTCTACTGCCCTCGCCACCACCTATACCGCCCTGACCGGCAATATCATCAAAGCTCGATCCGCTAGTAGGCAGGCCCGGATCGAATGTAGGCATCGTTGACGGAAAATCCGGCAGATTGAGAGGAGTGGAGGGGAGGTTGACTGGCGGTGGTTGAGGATCACCATCGCACACTACCGGGCCGCCCGGAGAGTTGATACCGCAACTGGTGCCTGTTACAACCACCTCCGGATCTTTGTACTCCAGTCCTAGCGGATCAATATACCTAAGTGGATTGTTCGTAACATAGCTATAACGGTTGAGAGTTTGGGGGTTACGGCCGCTTCCTCCCACGATATCTGAGGAGATGAATCTTCCAATGCTATTACAGTAGTATCTTGTTCCGAAGAAATCACAGCCAGTCTCGGAGTCGCGTTCCTGGCCGGTGAACTTGTAGTGATTCGCGAAGCTCGGAAGGCCTGAGGGGTTCAGGGCAACGACCTGGACATCGTCGTAGTAGATCGTCCCTGCCCCCGCGATGTAATGCAGATGAATGCGGAGTAACCCCGTACTATTGGCCACGTAGGTCAGCATCACCTGCTGCCAGCTCTGTCCCGGCGTGATCGCCGCCGTACTCTCAGCGTTGCCCCCGGTAGTATCGTGCAGCCACAAGAACATCTGGGCCGTGGTCCCGGCATCTGCCCGCACCCACACCGAAACCTGGTAGCTCGCTCCCGGCACCAGCCCGCTTACATCCTGGTAAGAGCCTCCCGTGGTGGCCCCGGTCTGCGCCAGAGAGTAGCTGCCAGAGTGTGCTTGCGTGTTGGTTACTGCAGAACTCGCGCCCCAATATCCCAGACCCCAGCCCTGCGACGAATTACCTTCAAAGCCGGGATTAATGACATCAATGACCTGATTGTTGTTGACTACCCGTTCTCCACCAAAGGGGTAGTAATCCGATTCTTCCTGGATGTGCCCGGCGGCATCGGTCACTACATTCGCCGAACCCAGATGGTCGCTGAAATAATACGAGTACCCGTTGGTTACGTTGTAGCGGGCGATGCGCTTGCCGCCGAAGAAGACGTACTCATTCTGAAGATTGCCGTTCAGGTCGGTTTCTTGCAGCACTTGACCGCCCGGCCCTTGCCAGTACAGCGTGCCCGTGCTGCCATTCGATTTCTTCACCCGCTGGCCATCGGCATCATAGCCATAGGAGGCAGTGCCGGCTCCAGTCGTAGTCTGGGTCAGCCGGTTCTCTCCGTCAAAGACATTCTCATAGGCAGTGTGGTTATTGGCGTAGGTCGAGCAGGGGTTGTTGGGACCGACAACGTTGCCAGCCGCGTCGTAGCACCAGTTGGTCGCCTGGTTGTTGCCGTTCACCGTGACACTCAGAGTTGTATCGCCGCCAGCAGCGTTCCTTGCCAGCAGGTAAGTGAAGCCTTGCCACCAGTTGTGGTAACCGCCACTGTTCAGGTTCGACGTGTATGCCGAGGTCAACCGGTTCAGCGCATCGTAGCCGAACTGCTGGCTGCGCGCCGCATCTTTATTGTTGATAAGCCAAGAGACATTGCCGTTATCGTACTGACCGAGGCCGAAGTCATAGCTCAGATCCAGCACCGCTGAGCCTCCTGCGGTCGTCTTCAGTTCGTAGGGCTGCATGCGAACGTTGTAGCTGTTGGTGGTAGCAATGCCAGCGAAGGAAGAGGTATTACCATTGACTACGCTGCTCAACGCTCCCCAGGCGGTGTAGTGCGCACCTGTGGCGAAGTTGATGTTGTTGGTGGAATCCACCGCAGAGACCAACCGCTGGCCAACGTTGTAGCTGTAGTTGATAATGCGCCCGCTGGGATAGGTAACCGATTTGAGCGAGCCATCCAGGTTGTAGGCATAGTTGAACGTCTTGAGCGGCGCGCCCAGACGTAGCTCGACCTGCCACTCCGGGCGTCCCATCACATCGTAGCTGGTCAAGGTGTTGGCGTTGTTGCTGGAGACGCCGGTCGCTACCAGGCGCCCAATCGGATTGTGCATGGTCAAGCCCCAGACGGACGGATAGTCATAGTACAGATACTCGCACGGGGTGCCATCGGAGAAGCACTTCGAGTACAGCCGGTTGAGTGCGTCATAGTGGAAAGTAGTTTGGAGAGAGGCCCCGCTTGTCTGGTTAGGCATGGGCGAGATCTTCGAAATCAGATTGCCATTTGCGTCGTACCCATAATTAATCGTTCCCGACTCGGGATTGCTTGCACTCAGCAAACGCGACAGCGAATCGTATTGGAAGGTGCGGGTGCGCCACTGGCTGGAATCGGAGACCCCGCCGTGCTGTTGTACCTGCACCAGATTATCCAGCGTGTCATATTGATAGTCGGTCTCGTTGGGGAAGGTCGTACCCGTGGCCGGATCTGGCTCCCACACTTTAATCAGCCGTCCCAGAGCGTCACCCTGGCTCTGGCGCGCATGCCCGGCTTCATCGGACGCCGTGATCTTGGGAAATTGCGAGTAATCGGTGCTGACGATACTGCCATCGGCGTGGGTTACGGCTGTCAGGCGACCAAGGGCGTCATAGGTGAAGCTGTCACCTGCGGGTGTAGCGGAGTCGGGCGGGCAGTGATAGGTGCCCGGCTGTCCCCATCCTGGCCCTTGATAGGGATAGGTCTCATACTGCTTACGCCCAAGGCTGTCATAGCAAATATCCACGTCATCAACCCAGCGGTTGTGATCAGTTTCGCCATTGAATTTGGCGGTTCGGATGACCCTACCCAATCCATCAAGCAGCGACCATGACGTAGTTTGGTTGTTGGCATCAATTTTGTCTTGCCGGTACGTTACGGGAGAGTTGTAACTGGGGGTATCAACGTAGCCGTAGGTTGTCTGCGGCTGTTGATTGCCGTTATTGGGATCAGGCGGGCCGGTGACGCTGGTTAATCGTCCCATGCTGTCGTTGTAGGCGAAAGTAGTGGTCTGGTTATTGGGGTCGATGTCCGAAGCCAACGAGCCCGTACAGGAGTTATAAGCCTTGTGAGCAACGTGCCCGAGGGCGTTGGTGACACTGGTAAGGTATGCCGCGGCATTGCCACCTGAGGGCACGCACGAACCCTCTCCCCAAGAATCTGCATAATTGAAGTAGGCAGGGTTACCGTTTGGATCTGTGGTTTTGACAACATTGCCGGCGTCATCATACTGGCTTCGCGTGGTCAAATAGGCTCCATCGGTATTACGCCAACCCTCTATGGCTGTGACATTTCCTCTGGCTCCATAACCCGTACCATAAGTTGCATCATGCTGCACAGCGCCGCTTCCAGCGATGCCTTCGGTATAGTTGTCGTATTCATACACACTCCGAGCGGCCCAATTTCCCAAGCCATCGGTGACCGTGACACTCGTAGGGCGATCTAACATGTTTTTGCTGAGGTACGAGGGATCGATCACATAGCTAACGAGCGTTTGCCGGTCGGGTTGCGACGGTGGTGCGCCTACGTAGTAATTCCATTCTTTGGTCGCTGTTATATTTCCGCTAAATAAATCACCGTAGCAGTTTCCAGTTTGCTTGTCGTCATAGCAATATTCTGTTTTCTTCGTTACTCCTGAAGCGGGAATGGTTGTGGTTGATCTAACGAGTTGACGGCCTCCCCATTCGTCAAAGCCGAACACATCTTGAAAAAAAGTAATTGGGTCGGAATAATCGCGTGTAGTCGTAGTCAACAGATTGCCAGGGCTGACGCTCTGCTTATAAATGTCGATTTTGGTGCTCCACGGTGTTTGCCAGTCAGTAAAAAAAGTGAAGGCGTAAACGGTGTTGTCGCCGGTTGGTTTAGTCACGGTTACCTGTCGGCACGGCGCATTGCTGACAGGGCACTGGTTCTGATTCAGTATTGCAGGGATAAAGTACGTCGTTGCACCTGCCGACGTATGTGTGTATACCCATCTATTCTCGCTGTGAGTCGAGTTTGGGCCTACATGCATCGCGCCAGCATCTTGAAATGTGATATAGGAATAATTGACTTGTCCTCCAGAAGGCAGGGTCACGCTTGTCAATTGTCCAAAATGGCCGGGTGTAGTTCCACTGTCGTAGTCGAAGACATACGAAGTTCCGTTTGGAAGAGTAAGGCTCTTGATTTCGAAAAAATTACCAGAAAATTCACTAGCACCAGGAACGCCGAAATTCGTACTTGCAGCGAGAGCAACGGTTTGAGTAGTAAACCTGGAGCGGGAGCCCTGCGAATCCAGCACATCATAGAATGTTTGATCTCCTGATGCTGTGGTGATGACCGGAGTTCTCCCCAGTGTGTCAACGATATTGCTATTTCCATCGGTCGAGAAAAAGTTTCCATTCGTATCTTTTGCTGAAGGAAAGACCTGAGTTCCATCGTGGGCATAGACGGAGATTACATCGTTACCTCCGCCAGCGGTCACATACATGTGATATCCGGAACCATCAATTGCCAGCGCATCCCCAGATAAAATCCCCGGAAGATTGCAAGTAGCATAGATTGGAGCGTACCGAATAAAAATATTGAATACGTGCGACGTGCCATCCGGCGCTGTCCAAGTGTATGGATTAACATCAACCCAGTGCTGTGGGCTTCCATTGCCGTCAATACAATAATTATCGTCTCCTGGGATTCCCTCGGCGTGGCCACCGCCACCCATTGTTGTCACCAACCGCCAACCACCGTGATAAGGAGTTCCAAGCGTATGAGGAAGGCTAAAGTTGACGGGAGCCCACCCGGGGCCATTTCCGTCAAGACCCCAAATGCCGCTGTCGTAGACTAACTTGGCCTCATACTGAAGACTGCCTCTTTGTGAGAAAGAGGCAAGAGGAATTTCTAGATGAAGTTGGCCATTTGCGACGTTCACAAAGCCCAGTTCGACTGGCTCGGTGGTTGCGAAGCTCGGACGGCCACCCTGCGAAAGATAGTTCTGCTGTGCATTTCCAGAGAGAACAAGCGCGAGAATTAGCAGTCCGTATCCAAGGCTTTTCTTAAAAAAGGAGTGAGAATTACAGAGTTGTTTGGACTGGCTCATATGTTCTTCCTCGCTTATGCTTACTGCACTGTTATGGGTTGATTTCAGTTATCTTGGATACAAAAAATCGCGAAGATTTGACGCTTACTGCTGATGGAATGAACTGAGAAGTTATTTCTTGCAGGCTTTCTTGAAGAACAGGCCAGAGGCTTGTTGCAAACAGTTATACCCGCAGTCGGGGCCCTGTGAAAAACTGCTAACACGTTTCTAAGATAATGCTTGCGGATTATTTGTTCAATAGGATTAGCTATTTTTTAACAATAGGGATTTTCTTCGGACGAAAAAAGCACCAGCCTGTCGAGGCTGGTGCTTTGAAAGGTTGAATTTTCCCAAATCAGAACAATTTCCAAATCAGAACTTGAACTTTACTGCAAACTGAATCTGACGGGCTGAGCCGGAGTCGCCGGTCGGGAAGCGGGTGTTGGTGATGACGCCGAAGTTGGTCTGGCCGGGCGACAGCACGGAGTTTACTGAACCTGGGGTATTGGGTTGTCCCAGATTGGGATGGTTGAGTATGTTGAAGAATTCCACCCGCAATTCAGAGGTCACCCGCTCGGTGATTTTCGTGTTCTTAATGAGCGAGAGGTCCACATTTTCGAAGCCAGGTCCGACGAGCGAGTTGCGCTTCATGGTTCCGAAGCGGCCGGTCGGGGTAAACAGCAAGCAGCTTGAAGTTACCGGGAATGTAGTGCCGTTGCATACCGTCGAGCTTCCGTTATTGGTGAACCACTGTATGTTGCCAGCCTGGGGGCCGGAGGTAATAAGGTGGTCGATGGTCCCAATCGTTCCCAACACATCAGGCCGAACTGTATTGGCCGAACCAGTAAGCCCGCTCGTGGTTACTACATTGACTGGGTTGCCGCTTTGGAATTGAGCGATGCTTGCGAACTCCCAGCCTTCAATGAAGCGGTTGCCATGGAAGGGAAGATTGTAGAGACCGCTGAGGACAAAGCGATGGCGCGCGTCGTAGTCAGAGGGGCCATAGTTCAAGCGCGGGTTGGTGCTGTCTTCCAGTGGAACCGTCGTTCCTTGCTGCGAACCGAGCGAGTTGTCGTCCAGCGACTTGGACCAGGTGTAGGAGGCGCTGAATTCGAGGCCATGCGAGATACGCTTAGTTGCTGAGGCCCACAGGGCGTTATAACTGGAGTTGCTGGCATCATCAATTTCAGAGATATTGCCAAGCGTAGGACAGGTTGTAGCCGGTGCAACCGGGCAGGCGAATGACTGGCTGCTGACCAGTCTCGGAAATGGACGAAGCGTGCTCGATACCTGATACAGGATCTGATTCAGATTTCGGGGAACGCGCAAATGAGTTCCCTTCGATCCAAAATAACCGATCATGATGCCCACCGTGGGCGTGACTTGCTGCTGAACGTTCAGGTTCCACTGCTGCACATAGGCATCTTTCAGGTTGTGATTTACAGCGTTGGGCGAAAGCGTGTTAGAAGCGGTCACCAGGGCAAAGGCATTTGTGATGGGAATCGGCAGTACAGGTATGGGAGCGGTGGGGTTGTCTACGAAATTAATTGGATTCGAAAATGGCGGGTTGGAAGACAAAGGTGTCACCAGATTCGAAGTTGGCTGATCCACGGTGTAGCCATAGGCGGAGCGCAGGATGGTTTTCCCATCATGGAACAGGTCCCAGGCGAAGCCTACGCGCGGTTGCAGGTAGGCATTCTGGTTGTACACATCACCCACTCCAGTTCCTACACGGACCAATGAACTGGTCGCCGGATCAAAGTTCATAAAGCGGTTCTTCGCCTCCGTGGGAGACATATTCCAATCCAGCCGCAATCCCAAGTCCAGTGTGAAGTAGGGCAGCACTTTGTAATTGTCCGTTACAAAGAAGCCCACAGCATTGACAGCAATGCGGCTGGGCCGATTGCCCGGAGTAACCACAAAGGCGTCGGCCAAACCATTCTGGAAATTACCGAGATTGTTAAAGGTAAATCTGGCAGTATCACCCGTAAAGCTATTGCCATTGAAGTGGCGGAACTCGCCGCCAAGCTTGATGTTGTGGTTGCCGTGCAGCCAAGTTACGGTGTCGGAGAGAACAGCGGTGCTGTCGCCTCGTCCTTGAGGAAAGCCGGAAGGCCCGCCAAAATTGAGCCCCAAGGGATTCACCTGAATCTGGGGCAAGCCAATCGCGGTGGTGACTCCATCGCTGATGCCGAAAGTCGCCGGATTGAGTTTCACGTTCGGCGAGAAGGTAATAAAAATGCGGTTAACTCCCAAGCGCGCCTCATTGACCCAATTCGGCGAAAACACGTGCGTCTCGTTCAGCGTGAAGATCTGGCGGCGTGATTGGCGGGTATCGCCAAAGCCGGGAATGTTGTTTCCTTGCAGTGTTGGCTCCTGTCGCAGATCTTGCTGGAGAGCATAGTAACCGTGCAGGCGATCATTGCTGTTGAAGGAGTGACTGATGTCGGCGGTGCCCTGGTCAATATTGACCGGCGCGAGCGCAGAGCTGATAAAGCTGCTCCCGGAGTTCGCCAGAGGGATGAACTGCAGCAACTGTTGGACCGCAGGACTGCTTACGCCTGCGCGTTGTGCAGGTGTCAATACCGTGGCGCTGGTATCAACTCCCTGACGCTGCCGCAGGGCCTCATAGCTCAAGAAGAAAAACGTGCGGTCTTTCCAAATCGGTCCGCCTACTGCGCCGCCGAAGTTGTTACGTTTAAAGGTGGACTGGCGATTGTGCTTGAAGGCGCCGGGATTAGCGGGATCAGGGATTGATTCCTTGTTGAAGAAGTTGCGCGCGTCAAAGGCGTGGTTACGGACAAACTCAAAGACCTCGCCGTGCAAGGCATTTGTTCCTGAGCGAGTTGCGATGTTGACGATGGCTCCAGAGCTGCGGCCGTATTCGGCGCTGTAGGTCTGGTTATCAACCCTGAACTCCTGCACCGTGTTGATCGAGGGCTGGAAGGTGATCTGGTTCTGCACCATGTCGTTCAGGTTGATGCCGTTAATCATGAAGTTGACGGCGTCTTCGCGGGAGCCTGCCGTGTTAAAAGAGAACGATCCCTGTCCG
>WNFJ01182205.1_pt1 | contig 10223 bp, 6 predicted proteins | sample 5400461 | NCBI WGS metagenome assembly WNFJ01 (sample SAMN13153349, study PRJNA577476) | soil metagenome | isolation source: 115 cm saprolite on Douglas fir-dominated hillslope | place: USA:California | collected 2013-09-17
CATCTGGCGCTTGACGCGCGAGCGGATTCGCTTCTCGACCTGCAGCACCGAGATTTCGCTCTCCATCAGCCCGAGCACCTTCTCAAGGCGCGCGGTCACCGACAGCGTCTCCAGGATAGCCTGACGATCCGCGATCTTGACCGCGAGATGCGAGGCGACGGTGTCGCCGAGCTTGGCAAAATCGGTGATCGCCTGGACCACGCCGACGACTTCGGCGGAGATCTTCTTGTTCAGCTTCACATAGCTCTCGAAGTCGGACACCACCGAGCGCGCCAACGCTTCCGCCTCGACGGAAGTGGCGTCGGTATCGGCGAGCGCGACCGCGGTCGCTTCGTAATATTCGGCGCGGTCGGAATATTTCTGCACGCGCGCGCGCTCAAGCCCCTCCACCAGCACCTTCACGGTGCCGTCGGGCAATTTGAGCAGCTGCAGCACGCTGGCAAGCGTGCCGGTTTCATAGATTGAATCCGGGCTCGGATCATCGTCCGACGCGTTCTTCTGCGTCGCAAGCATGATCAGGGCGTCATTCCGCATGACCTCTTCGAGGGCGCGGATAGATTTCTCGCGGCCGACGAACAACGGCACGATCATATGCGGGAAGACGACGATGTCGCGAAGCGGCAGCACCGGATAGGAATGGCTTTCGCCATGAACGATAGATGGCCGGGGTTTGGGGGTAGTCATGGCCTATTCCTTTTGTTGTGCCCCCTTGCACGCAGTCCGCCATTTTGCGCAACCGCCACAAGGTGCCGAGATTTCCGGGATCGTTTGGTAGTCTCGCGGCCTGCTTCTCCGGATCGCTGTGGCCGCGAATCTCAACGGTGGTTTTGATCGCCGATAGCATTAGGTGGCTATCACCCATGGGGGTGTCAAGTCGTTGAAAAAGGCCCGCCAATTGGGGATCAACGCGGAGGATGGCCTACGCAAACACGGCCGCGGAAGGAGGCTCCGCAGCCGCCTTTTCTCGATACTCGATTCGCCGCGAGGCGAGCGCGATCAGGCGCTGGCGCTGCTTTCGACGGCGCGGTCGGAACGATCGGCGTAGATGTAGAGCGGGCGAGCCGTCCCCTCGACCACTTCGCGCGAGATCACGACCTCTTCGACACCTTCCAGGCCCGGCAGGTCGAACATGGTCTCGAGCAGGATGCTTTCGAGAATCGAGCGCAGGCCGCGCGCGCCGGTCTTGCGATCGATCGCCTTGCGGGCGACCGCGCCGAGAGCTTCGTCGGCGAATGTCAACTCGATGTTCTCCATCTCGAACAGCCGCTGATATTGTTTCACCAGCGCATTCTTCGGATCGGTCAAAATCTTCTTCAGCGAAGCTTCGTCGAGATCCTCCAGCGTGGCGACCACCGGCAGCCGGCCGACGAACTCCGGGATCAGACCGTACTTCAGCAAATCCTCTGGCTCGACATGACGGAAGATTTCGCCGGTGCGGCGATCTTCCGGCGCCAGCACCTGCGCGGCGAAGCCGATAGAGGTCGAGCGTCCACGCGCGGAAATGATCTTCTCCAGGCCAGAGAACGCGCCGCCGCAGATGAAGAGAATGTTGGTGGTGTCGACCTGCAGGAACTCCTGCTGTGGATGCTTGCGGCCACCTTGCGGAGGAACCGAGGCGACCGTGCCTTCCATGATCTTCAAAAGCGCCTGCTGCACACCCTCGCCCGAGACGTCCCGGGTGATCGACGGATTGTCGGATTTGCGACTGATCTTGTCGATCTCGTCGATATAGACAATGCCGCGCTGCGCCCGCTCGACATTGTAGTCGGCCGACTGCAACAGCTTCAGGATGATGTTCTCAACGTCCTCGCCGACGTAGCCTGCTTCGGTCAGCGTCGTCGCATCCGCCATCGTAAACGGCACGTCGAGAATCCGTGCCAGCGTCTGCGCCAGCAGCGTCTTGCCCGAACCGGTCGGTCCGATCAGCAGAATGTTCGACTTCGCCAGCTCGACATCGTTGTGCTTGGTCTGGTGATTGAGGCGCTTGTAGTGATTGTGAACCGCGACCGAGAGCACCTTCTTGGCATGGCTCTGGCCGATCACGTAGTCATCGAGAACCTTGCAGATTTCCTTCGGGGTCGGAATGCCGTCGCGCGACTTCACCAGTGAGGATTTGTTTTCCTCACGGATGATATCCATGCACAGTTCGACGCATTCGTCGCAGATAAATACGGTGGGACCCGCGATCAATTTGCGGACTTCGTGCTGGCTCTTGCCGCAGAACGAGCAATACAGCGTGTTCTTGGAGTCGCTCGTGCCGACCTTACTCATTCTTGTCCCGCTCGACCGCTCCATTCCGGCACCTACCGGCACAGAGTGTAGATAGAGCAAATTCCGTACCAAAAAAGACCCTACACTCCAGATGCCGCGCGTACCGCGGCTAACTCGAATCCCCCACGATCATAGCCTACCCGGCATAGCCAACCATGGTCGCACCCGACTATCAAGAATTCGCTAATCGGCCGAACACCCGATAACCGTGACAATACCGTGATTTGCGGCCTTCGCACGAGGAGAACCTGCGGAAATCAGCCGGGCGTTGCGCGATTGCCACGCTGCCAAACCAGCACGAAAGCGGAACTTTCCGCCTGTCCAAGGCTGAGAAGTACCGTTTGCGGGCCGGAATCGCCGGTGACGATCGTCGTTAACGCCGATGCAAGGCTTGTGATCCCGGTGGAATTACGGGCCTTTCGCCGCGGGAGCTTCGGAGCCTTTGCCCATCACTTTGTCGACAATACGGTGGGGTCTTCGGAGCGTTTGTCGATCACTTTGTCGACAATACCAAAGTCGCGGGCCTGGTCGGCGGTAAGGAACTTGTCGCGTTCCAGGGCATCCTCGATTGCCTTGAAGGTCTGGCCGGTGTGCTTCACGTAGATCTCGTTGAGCCGTTTCTTGAGGTTCAGGATTTCCTGGGCGTGCAGCATGATGTCGGTGGCCTGACCCTGGAAGCCGCCGGAGGGTTGGTGCACCATGATGCGCGAATTCGGCAGCGAGAAGCGCATGTCCTTGTGGCCGGCGGCCAGCAGCATCGAGCCCATCGATGCCGCCTGTCCGGTGCATAGCGTCGACACCGGCGGACGGATGAATTGCATCGTGTCGTAGATCGCGAGGCCCGACGTCACCACCCCACCGGGCGAATTGATGTACATCGAGATCTCTTTCTTCGGATTCTCGGCTTCCAGAAACAGGAGCTGCGCGACGGTGAGCGTCGCCATGCCATCCTCGACCGCCCCGGTCACGAAGATGATGCGCTCTTTCAAGAGGCGCGAGAAAATGTCGTAGGCGCGTTCGCCACGGTTGGTCTGTTCGACCACCATCGGCACGAGGTTCATGTAGGTTTCCACCGGATCGCGCATTGGTCACCCAAGGGTTGAGGAGGCGAACATCCGCCGGCAAGGCGGAGCTGGTTCGAATTGCCAGCCGCGGACGAACGTCTCGTGATGCAGGACTTAAAAGACAGGGTTCACAGATATAGGTCAATTTGCCGGTGACAAGGCCGGAGCCGTTTCGGGGATTGATTCGCCGCCGTTGAAGCTGGTTCGCAAGGCCTCCGCGTAGCGACGGATACGCCGCCATTCCCTTTCGCTGCGCATCCTTGACGCCAGGCCAGCACGATCAGGCGGTGCTCTTCTCCGCCTCATCGTCCCTGTAGAGATCTTCGCGCGTAACTTTCTTTTCGGTCACGTTGGCGAGTTCAAGGATGAAATCGACCACCTTGTCCTCATAGATCGGCGCACGGAGCTGGGCCAGCGCATTGGCATTGTTGCGATAGTAGTCCCAGACCTCCTTCTCGCGTCCCGGCATCTGGCGTGCGCGCTCGATCACCGCGCGGCTGACCTCATCTTCGGTGACCGTGATCTTGTTCTTTTCGCCGATCTCGGACAGTACCAGGCCGAGCCGGACCCGGCGGTCGGCGATCTTGCGGTACTCTTCCTTGGCAGCCTCTTCCGTGGTGTCCTCATCGGCAAAGGTCTTGCCGCTGGACTCCATCTCGGCCTTGATCGAGTTCCACATCAGATTGAATTCTTCATCGACCAGAGAGGGTGGCGCTTCGAAGCGGTGGCTTTCGTCGAGACGGTCGAGCAGCGTGCGCTTGACCCGCTGGCGGGTGGCGCTGGCGAATTCGGCCGTGAGCCGCTCACGCGCCGCCTCCTTCAGCTTGTCGAGCGATTCAAGACCTAGCGTCTTGGCAAAATCGTCGTTGATCGCGGTGTCCTGCGGCACCTCGATCGAGGTCGCGGTGGTCTCGAACTCGGCCGGCTGGCCGGCAAGCTTCTCGCTGGCATAGTTCTTCGGGAATGAGACTTTGAGAGTGCGGGTTTCGCCGGCCGCAATGCCAAGCAGCTGCTCTTCAAAGCCGGGAATGAAGGTATTTGAGCCGATCGTAACCTGGATACCTTCGCCAGTGCCGCCCTCGAACGGCGTGCCGTCGATGGTGCCCTTGAAGGAGATCGTGACCCGATCTCCGGTTTCGGCCTTCGCGCCCTCGCCTTTCGAGGCAAATGCACGATTCTGGTCGGCGATCCGCTTGATGGCTTCGTCGACATCGGCGTCGGTCACCTCGGCGACCGGCTTCTCGACTGTAAAACTCTTGAAATCGGCGAGCTGGATCGGGGGAACGACCTCGATCGAAACGGTGTAGGTCAGATCGGATTTTCCGGTGAGGATGTCCTCGACGGCCTTTTGCTCGGTCGGCATGGTGATCTTGGGTTCCGTCGCCAACCGGAAGCCGCGTTCCGTGAAGATTTGCGAGTTGGTGTCGCGGATCGTCTGATCGATGGTTTCCGCCATCACCGAGCGGCCATAGACCTTCTTGAGGTGGCTCACCGGCACCTTGCCTGGACGAAAGCCGTTGAGACGGACCTTGTCCTTGAGGTCGACAAGACGAGCGTCCGCCTTGGCATCGAGATCCGATGCGGGAACGCTGATCTGGAATTCGTGCTTCAATCCCTGAGCGAGGGTTTCTGTCACCTGCATGGCGTCAATCTTCTTCCGCTTTCTCCGGCTAAACGCCGCGACATTGTCAATCTGGTCGACGCGCGGCATGGGAGCCTGCGCCGGTGGTTCGGCGGACCCAATCCTTCGGGGGAAACTTGCCCCTTCGGAAATAGGTTCCTCCAGTATCGTCATGCAAACGCTGTCAGCGCTTGGTGCGGGCGGAGGGACTCGAACCCCCACAACTTTCGTCACTGGAACCTAAATCCAGCGCGTCTACCAGTTCTCCGCCACGCCCGCTGATAGCATCATCTCCGGCCGCGATGCCGCGGGCGGCGGGCTTATAACATGGGCCGACCTGTCCGCAGCAAAAAAATGGCCGTTTCAACCTCCCTGGGCGTACCTCACGCCAGCTGGACATATCCAGCGGAAAATGGTCCGCATCGATCATGGCAGATCGCATTTTCCGGCTAGACCGACGCGCGCTTGTGGCCGGATTGGGCGCGGTAGCCCTAAGCCCAGCCATGGCTCGGATCGCTGCCGCTCAGGGGCGCCCGTCCCTGATGCTGGAGGCCAAAGCCGGCGTCATCGCCCTGCGTCCGGGAGATGCGAATACACCGATATGGTCGCTGCTCGGCTCAACGCCAGGGCGTGATTTCAGCTTCAGGCGCGGTGATGAGCTGGAAATCACGCTCGGGAATGAGCTGCCGGTACCGGCAACGCTCAATTGGCACGGGCTCGACGGCGTCCCGGCAGTCGAATCGCTGACAACGCGGGCGCCCCTCTCACCCGGGGCTAAGGAAACCTTCGTGATTCCATTGCGTCACGCGGGTACCTTGATGTGTGACGTTCGGTTGCTTGGCGATGGCAAGACACCGCCGTTGGCGGCACGGGCGTTGGTTGTCGGAGAGAAAGAGGCCGTCGCTGTCGACCGCGACGAGGTGTTTTTGATCGAAGATTGGCGGCTGCGCCCGGACGGCACCGCGATCGCACCCGGCTTCGATCCAAAGGACGCCATGCCGCTCTACACCGTTAATGGACTGAGCACGCCGGACATCCCAACCCGAACCCATGAGCGACTGAGATTTCGCTTTATCAATGCCTGCCAACGCAATGTCATTGCTCTAAAAATAGAAGGGTACGACGTCCGCGTCATGGCCTTGGACAGCCAGCCTGCCGAGCCATTTCTGGCGCGCGGCGGCACACTCGTCCTCGCGCCGGGAAACCGGGTCGACGCGTTCATTGACGCGATCGCACCGCCCGGCTCGACGTCAGCGATCCTGCTGCATGATGGCAAGGAGCCCCGCCCGATCGCCCGGCTGGTCGCTTCAAAGGAGCCGCCGGTCCGGGACGCAGCCCTACCCGCCGCGCCCCCGCTGCCGTCCAATGGGCTGCCGAACCAGCTCGACCTCAAGAACGCCTTGCGGATTGATGTGATGCTCGGGGGATCGCCAGCCGATTGGGTGGCGCCCGCGAGCTTCGCAAGCTCGGCCGCGCCCGTGTTCCGCGCCAAAGCCGGCCGCACCGTGGTGTTAGCCCTGACCAATCGCGGCGATGTCCCTGAAGCCTTTCACCTCCATGGGCATCATTTCAGGCTGCTGGACCGGCTCGACGACGGCTGGAAGCCATTCTGGCTGGATACGCTGGCAATCGAACCCGGGCAAACGCAGCGTATCGCGTTTGCGGCCGAATATGCCGGGCGATGGCTGATGGAGGCAATGGCGGTCGACTGGGCCGCGCCGCGCCTCGTGCGGTGGTACAGCATCGAGTAGATTGCGGGTCACTCAATAATCGATGCCGAACTCGTCGTAGAGATACCGGAACACCGCGGGCAGCACTTCCGGCAGATCTTCCGCAATCAGGCCGGGGCCCGCCTCGCGTGCCGCCTCACCATGCATCCACACGGCGATAGAGGCGGCCTCGAACGCCGCCACGCCCTGCGCCAGCATACCCGCGATCATCCCTGCTAACACGTCGCCTGCGCCCGCCGTCGCAAGCCAAGGCGGCGCATTGGAAGCGATGGTGGCGCGCCCGTCCGGCGACGCCACTACCGTGTCCGGTCCCTTGAGCAGGACAATGGCGCTGGAGCGTTCGGCTGCGGCCCGCACCCGCTCCAGTTTCGAGCGGCCTGGATGCTTGTTGCTGATATCGCTGAACAGCCGCGGAAATTCACCTTCATGGGGAGTAAGAACAACCTGCGGGTCATGGGAGCCCTTGATCGCTTCGAACAGATGATCGGGGGCTTCCGCAAAGCTCGTCAGCGCGTCGGCATCCAGCACCAGGTTCCGCTTCGCGGACAGCGCGGTGAGGACAAAGTCGCGGGTCCGGTCGCTAACACCGGCGCCCGGTCCGATCACGCAGGTGTTGAGCCGCTTGTCGGTCCACAGCTCGGCGAATTCGATCGCAGTATCGATGGGGCGAACCATCACGGCTGTCAGCGCGGACGCATTGACCGCAAGCGCATCGGCGGGAGAGGCCACCGTCACCAGCCCGGCGCCGGCTCGTAGCGCGCCGCGCGCCGACATCCGCGCCGCCCCGGTCGTCGCGATATTGCCGGAGACGACAATGGCGTGTCCGCGGGCGTATTTGTGGCCGTCGATCCCCGGCACCGGAAATGACTTGCGCCAAAACTGCGGAAGGTCTTCGAAAGTCTGCGGGCGAATCTCCTCGAGCACGCGCGGATCGATCCCGATATCGGCTACCCGCACGCGGTCGCAATAAATCCGCCCCGGCAACAGCAAATGTCCCGGCTTGCGCCGAAAGAACGTGACGGTCTCCGTAGCGCGGACGGCGATGCCCATGACGGCGCCAGTGTCGCCGTTGATGCCGCTTGGCAAGTCAATGCTGAGAACCGGCGCGCCGTTGGCGTTGATCGCCTCGATCATGTCGTGCGGTTCGCCTTTCACGGGCCGGTTGAGACCGGCGCCGAACAGCGCATCGATGATCAGCGCGGGCTTGCCGATGGCTTGTGGATTGAACGGCAATACCGGATATTTCCAGCCGCGTGCCGCCGACGCCGCGTCGCCCTGCAAGCTGTCCCGCTCGCACAGCAGGATGACCGAGACCTCTCGGCCGCGTGCCGCCAGTTCAGCCGCGGCTACGAAACCGTCCCCGCCATTGTTGCCGCGACCGGCGACCACCAGGATCGGCCCCTCCTCCGCGAGGTCCATCGCTGCCTCTGCAACGGCCTGGCCCGCGCTCAGCATCAGCGCGAAACCGGGAGTACCCGCAGCAATGGCGAGCTGATCGGCACGCTCCATTTCAGCGGTGGTGAGAATTTCCATGCCAAATCCCTGGTACAAGCGCCTTATCCTGAGGCATTTCCTATGCCGCGCGAATTCCAACCCCTAGCGTATGCATATCGATTGACCTGTTTGCCTATTTTGTGGGCTGCGCTATTGCAGGCCGTTCGCTCCAACCCCCCGCCGATGCCTGTTAAAAGTCTGATAACATTTCAAAAATCAGCCGTCTCAACAACTTGGCATAGACCCTGCTTTTGAGGAAGCCGGCTGCTACTCCGTCGTACTCACGGCAATGAATGAATGTACTCGGCTGCTCGCCCGGGTGGTGAGAGGGCGCCGCGAGGGGCCGGCATAAACGATCGAACAACCTGCGCGACCCTCGCGCAGAAACGAACCCGCAGTCTAAAATATGAAAGTGCCTGGGAGGCGTTCAGTGAAAAAAATAGAAGCCATCATCAAGCCATTCAAGCTCGACGAGGTGAAAGAAGCGCTTCAGGAAGTAGGACTGCAGGGTATTACCGTCACCGAAGCCAAAGGTTTCGGACGGCAAAAGGGTCACGCCGAACTCTATCGCGGTGCTGAGTACATCGTGGACTTTCTACCCAAGGTCAAAATCGAGATCGTGATCTCGGATGATCTGGTCGAGAAGGCAATCGACGCAATCAGGCGCGCGGCCCAGACCGGGCGTATCGGCGACGGCAAGATCTTCGTGTCCAACATCGAGGAAGCCGTTCGCATCCGAACCGGAGAATCCGGGCTGGACGCCATTTGAACCGAACTTGCCCATACTCTGATATTGTATTGAACATCACCCAATTGTATTGAGCATTACCCACGGTCGCTGCCCGCGGCCAGATCACGACCTGTAAGCCAAAAGGGGTATTCATGAAGACCGCCAAAGACGTCCTTAAATCGATCAAGGACAACGACGTGAAATACGTCGATCTGCGTTTCACCGATCCGCGCGGCAAGTGGCAGCATGTGACTTTCGATACCGGCTTGATCGACGACGACGCTTTCGCCGAGGGCTTGATGTTCGACGGCTCGTCGATCGCCGGCTGGAAGGCGATCAACGAATCCGACATGTGCCTGATGCCCGATCCGGTCACCGCGACCATCGATCCGTTCTTCGCCGAAACCACCATGGTCATCATCTGCGATGTGCTGGAACCGACCACCGGCGAGCCGTACAATCGCGACCCGCGCGGCATGGCCAAGAAGGCCGAGGCCATGGTCAAGTCGATGGGCGTTGGCGATACGGTCTTCTTTGGACCCGAGGCCGAATTCTTCGTGTTCGACGACGTCCGCTTCCAGACCACCCCTTACAACACCGGCTTCAAGCTGGATTCGTCGGAATTGCCGATCAACTCGGACACCGAATATGAGGGCGGCAATCTCGGCCACCGCATCCGCACCAAGGCGGGTTATTTTCCCGTTCCGCCGCAGGACTCGGTGCAGGACATGCGCTCGGAAATGCTCGGCGCGATGGCCAAGATGGGCGTCAAGGTCGAGAAGCATCACCACGAAGTTGCGTCCGCCCAGCACGAACTCGGCATGAAGTTCGACGCGATGACGCTGATGGCCGACCAATTGCAGATCTACAAATACTGCATCCATCAGGTCGCGCACATCTATGGCAAGACCGCCACCTTCATGCCGAAACCGGTCTATGGCGACAACGGCTCGGGCATGCACTGCCACCAGTCGATCTGGAAGGAGGGCAAGCCGGTGTTCGCCGGCAACAAATACGCCGACCTCTCGGAAACCTGCCTGTCCTACATCGCCGGCGTCATCAAGCACGCCAGGGCGATCAACGCCTTCACCAATCCCTCGACCAACTCCTACAAACGGCTGGTTCCAGGCTATGAGGCGCCGGTGCTGCTCGCCTACTCCGCGCGCAACCGCTCGGCCGCCTGCCGCATCCCCTACACCACCAATCCGAAGGCAAAGCGCGTCGAGGTGCGTTTCCCCGATCCGATGGCCAATCCCTATCTCGGCTTCGCCGCGATGCTGATGGCCGGTCTCGACGGCATCAAGAACAAGCTC
>WNFJ01063054.1_pt1 | contig 10222 bp, 9 predicted proteins | sample 5400461 | NCBI WGS metagenome assembly WNFJ01 (sample SAMN13153349, study PRJNA577476) | soil metagenome | isolation source: 115 cm saprolite on Douglas fir-dominated hillslope | place: USA:California | collected 2013-09-17
CGTGGTCCTCGCCGGCAGCAGCCCGCGGATCTCCTCGTGCGTGATGACCAGCAGCTGCGGATAGATCGCTCGCACGACGCCGCGTCCCTCCCACTGCTGCTCGCCGGCGCGCGCGCCGGCGGCGCACGCCGCCCGCTCGCGCTCCAGCCGCTCGACCTGCACGCGCGCGGCGCCGAATTCGCGATCGAGCGCCTCCGCCCGCCGGCCCCAGGCGGCGTAGCCGAGGGCGAGACCGACCGCCAGCGTGAGGTTCAGCACCAGCGCCACCTGCCACACGGGCATCACGGAGCCCTCCTGTGATCGATCAATGGACGTGATCGTCGGGGAAGGGAGGCGGGCTCTTCTCTTCGTTGAGCTTTTCCACCTGCGCCTGAACCGCGGCGGCCTGCGGCATGCCTCCGGTGGCGCCCTCCCAGATCGCGCGGATGTAACCCTGACGGTCGACCAGCAACTCCGCGTGAGGTCCCGGCGCGAACATCGCGTACGTCGCGACGATGTCGGCGTTGCCGTCGGTCACCACCGGGAACAGGACGGGCGGCGACGAGCCGAGCTCGGCGATGGCCTCGGACGAGGCGTGCCTCGGCACGGCGATGACCTCGACGCCCATGATCCAGAGCACGTCGTAACTCCGCGCCAGCTCGGTCATGCGCGCGCGCGAGCCGGGCAGCGTGTAGAGCACCACCAGCACCATGCGCCGCCCGCGATAATCGCGCAGCGCCCCCGGCGCCAGCGGGCCGACGGCGACGGTGAAGTCCGGCGCGACGAGCCAGGCGCGATCCGGCTCCACCCGGCGCCCGATCGTCCTCGAGGCATCGGCGGCGCCGAGCATCCTGATGAAATTGATCACGTCCCAGCGCCGGCGCTCGGCGAGACGGCCCTCGAAGGCAGGCATGCCGTGTGCCGGGATGCCGTGGCTGACCAGCCAGAACAGCTCGCCCGCGTGACGGCGCGATGCGGGCGGCGAGCGAAGATCGGCGAGCGGCCGCAAAGTCGACGTGCCGTCACCCGCGCCGGCGGCACCGTGGCAGGCGGCGCAATGCTCATGGTACGTCGCCATTCCGGAGGCGATCGAGGCGGCGTGATACGTCACGAGCGGGCGCCGGTACGTCGTGGGATAGGCGTCGACCACGAGCGGCGGAAGGCCGATGCCCGCACCGACGGCGACGAGTGCGAGGGCGCCCGCGACCACCGGCGCGCGCCGGCGGCGCAGGAGGAACGAGACCATCAGCGCCACCACGCCCGCCGTCGCCAGCTGAGTGCCCAGCAGCGCCCGCCACCTCGTGGCCGGCACATCGAGCAGCGCGTCCAGCGAGAGTCGGAACGGCAACGGCCAGACCGGCTCGGCGTGGCGGGCGGGCGTCGTCAGCGTCATCGCCGCCGCCAGCCCGAGCAGGACGAGCGCGAGCACCGCCTCCAGCCCGACGAACGCGGCGAGGCGCCGCATGGCGTCGGGGCCGGACAGCGCGGGAAGAATGCGCGTGCGGTTGACGGCGGCGAGGACGAGGATCGGCACGAGGACGGCGAGCTTGCCGAGGAGCAGGCGGCCATGCGTCGTCCCCGCCAGCCCCGCGATGCTCTCCACCTGCGCGATCGCGTTCATCACGCCCGAGGCCATGAGGACGAGCATCACGAGGAGCGCGGCGCGCGAAAAGCGACGGGCGGCGCGCACCGCGTAGGCGCGCGACTCGGCGTCGTCGTCACGGCCGGTCGCTTGCAGCAAGAGCGCGAGCGCGACGAGGCCGCCGAGCCAGAGACCGGTTCCCACGAGGTGCGCGACGTCGACCGCGACGGCGCGCAGCGTGCCCGGCGTGATCGCCGCGGCGTGACTGGAGCCGCTCACGAGGGCCAGCGCCAGCGCGGCGAGCAGCAGCGCCTCGGCGCGGGCGGCGATCCAGTTCCGCCTCGCCACGACGTCCGGCCGAATCGCCAGGAACGCCCCGAGCACGAGCAGGACGCCGTGACGCGCGAGCCAGACGAATCCCGGCCACGTATCGAGGACGGCGCGAAGCACGGCACGGGGATCGAGCGCCGCCTGGGCACGGCTCTCGAAGAGCGCCGTCCGCGCCAGCAGCCAGACGATGCCCGAGCCGATCGCCAGCAGCACGAGGACACGGGACCCGGCGACCACGGCTTCATCCCATCGCCGTGCCGCCGAAGCACGCGGCGTGCCCGCCAGCAGGAGCATGAAGAACGCCCCCATCAGCAGCACGGACGCGGCGAGGTGCACCCAGAGGGCCGTGAGGAGGAGGACCCTCATTCGATCCTGAACGTGAAGGTGCCCTCGGTCACGTCGGCGTCGATCGAGAGCACGCGCCACCGGACCGTGTACGTTCCCGCCGGGAGCGGCGGCAGCGTCGCGCGGAGGAGGACGGGGGTCGCACGATCGACGCGGCTGTCCCGACGGTCGATCTGCACGCCGCGGTCGTTCAGCACGCGAACCGAGCTGTAGGCCGGCTCGAGGCGCTCGGTGAAGTAGAGCTTCACCTCGTCGGGCGAGCGCTTCTGCGTGCTCTCGACGCGCGGCTCCGCTCGCTGCAGGACGGCGTGTCCGGCCGCGACGGTGGCCGTCAGCACGCAGGCGGTCAGCGCGAGGCCGAGCCGCCTCGCGCTCGCCCGCCCCGTGCCTGCCACGCGAGCGCCGTCCCGCTTAGCTGAGTCCTGCCTTGGCCTTGTAGTAGGCGACGACGTCGCTCGTCTTCAACCAGAACAGGTCGTAGGTCGAGCCGGTGCCGCCGGCCGTGGAGACGAGGCCGGGCCCACGATCGTAGCCGGCCGACCAGATCATCTTGTCGCCGCCGGCCGTGAACATGGGGCACGCGCCGTCGACGTTCGGCTGGTTGAACGGCGCCTCGACGAGCGGGCCGCGCCACTCCTTGCTCGCCGGGTCGTAGTGCACGAAGACCATCTTGTGGAATTTTCCGAAGTCGTGCACGGAGACGACGCCCAGCACCAGGCCGTCTCGGGCGACGGCGTTGAGGCGGCACTTGAGGCCGATCGAGTCGAGGAGCTTGCTCTCGTACCGCTTGGCGGGTTGCCAGACACCATTCTCCATCGTGCTCGTGTAGAGGTCCGACGACGACGGCTCGCCCGACGCGCGGGGTCGAAGCGAGATGAACACGGACGTATGGTCCTCGCCCGGCAGACCCAGCGGCATGAAGCAGTGGTCGACCTGCTCGGAGTTGACGTTCGGTCCCAGGTTCTGCGCCTGCGCCCACTCGCCGTTGGGCTGCTTGTGGGTGACCCAGATGTCGGCACCGCCGCGGCCGCCCGAGCGCCGGCTCATGAAGTAGAGCGTCTTGCCATCCGGGGTGATGCGCGGCTCCTGATCGATGGAATCGCTGTTGACGGTGTCCGGCAGTCGCTCGGGCGGCGTCCAGTCGGCGCCGGTCCCGGGCCACTCGCCGCCCCGACGAACCCGGTGCGTGACGAAGATGTCGGTCGTCGTGCCGAGCACTCGCTTGTCACCGCTGCCCGCAAAGCGGGCGAAGTAGATGGTGTTCCCGTCCGGAGTGATCGTCGGCTCGTAGCTGCCGAATTCGTCGTTGGGCGGGAAGGGGAGCTTCCTCGGAACCAGCTCCTTCTCGGCGGCTTGCGCCCGACCGGACGACACCAGCGGCGCCAGGAGCGACGCTCCGACGACCGTTCCCGACGTCCGAAGGAAGTGCCTGCGCGACAGCGTGTTCATGATGTTCCCCCTTGCTGGATTCCTGCACGTGGGTCGGCCGTCATAAAGTGCCTAGTTATACACCCGACGAGCTGATTGCTACGAATCGGGGACGAGAACCTCGACGATCTCCGCGGCGCGGTCGCCTTGCTCGGCGTCCCAGGTAACGAGCGGCAAACGGAGCCGGGCTGCGGCGGCGATGTAGACGGCGTCGGCACCTCGCGTCCGAAGCCGCGCGGCGACGGCGGCCGCCGCGCGCGCCAGGGCCTCGTCGATGGTCAGCAGCCTGAGCGATGGGAGCTGCAGCACGCCTCGTGACGCGTGTCGTGCGGCACGAGGTGGCTGACGACGACGCTCGCATCGACGATCATCAGAGCTTCCGCCGGCCTTCCCGGACCGCCCGTGCGGCGGACCAGCCCTTGGGCCAACGGACTCGGTCGACCAGGCGGCTGACGGCGACTGCCGTGAACGTTGCCTCTCCACCGGCACGAGCCGCGCCACCACCCGGCCGTGATGCGTGACCTCGATTTCTTCGCCCCGCTCCCGCACCCGGCGCAGAACCTGGCTGGCGTGTTGTTTCAGCTCCCGGACACCGATCGTCGCCATGATGGCTCCCTGTGGTTACAAATGTGGTCACAATTATGACGGCGCACCGCGCGCCCGTCAACGCGTCGAAGACGATACAGTGCATACGCATGCCCCCATCGCGCCTCCGCTCCCTCGACGCCTTCCGCGGGCTCACCATCGCGGCGATGGTGCTCGTCAACAACCCGGGGACGTGGGTGGCCGTCTACGCGCCGCTGAAGCACGCCAGGTGGCACGGCCTGACGCCCACCGACGTGATCTTTCCGTTCTTCCTCTTCATCGTGGGCGTGGCGATTCCGCTGTCGCAGCCGAGGGCGGGCCGGGTGCTCCGCCGCGCGGCGGTGATCTTCGCCCTCGGCATCGTGCTCAACGGGCTGCCCGGCTTCGACTGGGCCTCCATCCGCATCCCCGGCGTCCTTCAGCGGATCGCGGTGTGCTACCTGGTCGCGGCCGTGCTGTTCCTGACGACGAGCTGGCGAACACAGGCGGGCGTCACGGCCGCGCTGCTGCTCCTGTACTGGGGCGCGCTGACCCTGGTGCCCGTGCCGGGACACGGCCGCGGCGATCTCGGACCGGAAGCCAACCTCGCGGCCTGGCTGGATCGTACCGTGCTCGGCCCACATATATGGAGGGTGGCGCGCGTCTACGATCCCGAAGGCATCCTGAGCACCGTGCCCGCCATCGCGACGACCCTGCTCGGGGTGTTGACGGGGTGGTGGGTGCGGACCGCACGACCGCCGCGCACCATCGCCGCCGGCCTGGCGCTGGCGGGCGCGATCGGTACGACGCTCGGCGCGGTCTGGGGCGTGTGGTTCCCCGTGAACAAGGCGCTGTGGACCAGCTCCTACGCGGTGCTGACGGCCGGGCTGGCGCTGCTCGTGTTCGCGGCGTGCTACGCGGCGATCGAGATCCGCGGGTGGCGGCCCTGGGCGACGCCGTTCGTCGTGCTCGGCGTCAACGCGCTCGCGCTGTTCTTTCTGTCCACGCTGGTGGCCCGCGTGCTGACGCTGATCCACGTCGGCGACGGCACGCTGGAGACGTGGATCTTCGAGCGCGGGTTCGCGCCGTGGGCGAGCCCGATCAACGCGTCGCTCGCGTACGCGGTCATGTACCTGGTCGTGTGGTGGGGCGCGATGTGGCTGCTCGACCGCGCCGGCGTCCGCCTGCGCGCGTGATCTAGCCACGCACGACCGCGGCGGCGGCGTGCAGCAAGGCCTCCGGCGTGTCGGGGTTGATCGAGCAGTCGGGACCGAGCAGCAGCCCGCGCCCGTGCATCTCGTCGACGGCGCGCTTCGCCCGCGCGGCGATGTCCGTCTCGCTCATCGACGCGATCTCGGGCTTGGCGGGCAGGCCGCCGACGACGGCGCGGCCGGTCCGCCGATGGACCTCGGCCAGCGACGGGTTGCCGGCGCCGAGCGCCCAGGAAAAGGCCGTCACGGGGTAATCGGCGAACTCGTCGAAGTGCACGGCCGGCCCGCAGACGTGCAGCAGATTGAACGGCGCCTGCGCGACGGCGCCCAGCACGCGCAGGTCGTGGGGGCGCTGGAAGCGGCGGCACTCCCCGGTGGTGAGGCCGTCACCGCGCGCGAGGTTCGTCGCATAGAAGAGCCCGTCGGCGCCGGCCTCCACACACGCCCGCGCGTAGGCCGCCAGCGTCTCGGCGATCGCCGCCAGCCCCGCATCCATCGCCGTCGGCTCGGCGCGGGCGATGGCCAGCGCCTGCTCGCGCCCGCCGGCCAACAGGGAGGGCATCACCATCATCGGCGCGAAGATCGTCCAGATGATCGGTGTGTCGGGACCGACGGCCGCGCGGATCGCGGCCAGCGCGGCCAGCTGCTCGCCGAGCGCGCCCCGGCGCGGATCGACGGGCTGGAGCCGGGCGACTTCCGCGGCGCCGGCCAGCGGCGTGTGCGTGACCGTGAACGGGGTCGCGCACTCCGGGGATGGCCGGTACCTCAGCCCCCACATCTCGGCGAAGCACTGCGCGCGCGACTGGGGCTTCAGGAAGTCCCAGTCGAACGTGCGCGCCAGCCGCAGCGTTTCCGCCGCCAGCCCGGCCGCGGAGTTCTCGGTCACGAAGTTGTGCAGCCAGAAGCTGAGCGGCACGCGGTCGACGCGGTCGCCACCCAGGGCTGCCAGCACGCGCGCACGCTTGGTCATGGCCGTGGTCACCTCACTTCAGCGCGTAGGGGTTGATCGGCGTGCCGACCGCGCGCGTCACGGGCAGCGGCGGCGCCACCAGCAAAAAGGCGTAGCGCCCGTCGCTGGCGCAGTCGGCGGCCAGCTCTTCGAGGAAGAAGATCTCGCCGAGCGTCAGCCCCATGTTCGGGATGGCCACGACGTGGAACGGGTTGCGAAAGGCCGGGAGCTCGGAGGGCCGCACCTCGACCGCATAGTTGTCGCTGGCCACCGCCGCGATCTGCCTGTCGTGCATCCACGCGGTGGTGTGCACGGACACACCGGGGAACGGGTCGAGGTCGAAGTGGCGCCAGTCGTTCTTGTCCAGATAGCGCGACATGTGGCCGGTGCGGATCAGAAGCAGGTCGCCGCGCTGCACGGTCACGCGCGCGGCGGCCGCGGTGGCCTCGAGATCGGCCACGGTGATCGCGTAGCCCGGCTCGAGCGCGCGCACCCCCTTGTGGCGCGCGACGTCCAGCAGCACGCCCCGGCCGACGATCTTGTCGCGCGTCTTGTCGATGCTGTTCTTCGCCGCGCCGCTGCTGGTGACCAGCGTCGCATCGTAGCCGTTGTACATCTTCCCCTCGTAAAAGATGTGGGCGAGGCTGTCCCATTGCGTCGCGCACTGCAGCGGCATGACGATCCAGTCGTCCGAGCCGCCGTAGCCCTGCATCTCGGCCACCTGCGCCGGCGTGCGGGGCGCGTCGCCGCCGTCGCGGAACATCGTGTGGATGGGATTGAAGCGCTGGCGCGTGCCGCTCTGCGGCCCCTGACGGTCGAGCGGGATCCCGAGCGCGAACACCTTGCCCGTCGTCACCAGCCGGCCGGCGGCGGCGATCGTGTCGGGCGTGATGTAGTTCAGCGTCCCGATCTCGTCGTCAGGGCCCCAGCGGCCCCAGTTGCGAACCTTCATGGCCAGCGCGCGCAGCGTCGCCTCGTCGCTCATGGTGTCCTCTCGGGAGCGGGTGTCAGACAACCGCGATCGCCTCGACCTCGATGAGATAGTCCGGGTGCGCGAGCGAACTGACCTCCACCATCGTGGAGGCCGGGCCCTTGGCGCCGAAGAACTCCTCGCGCACGCTGCGAAAGTCCAGACGGTAGCGCACGTCGGTGACGTAGGTGGTGATCTTGACGACATGGTCGAGCGTGCCGCCGCCGGCCTCGACGAGCGCCTGGATGGCCGCGAACACCGCGCGCGCCTGGGCCGTGAAGTCGCCGCGATGCTTCACGCCCCCGTTCGCGTCGTACGGGACCTGGCCGGCCGTGAAGAGAATGGTCTGCGCGCCCGTGACCCTGATGCCCTGGCTGTAGCCCGGCGGATCGTACACGCCGGCCGCGCCGTACTTCTCGATCTTCGCCATGCTCGGCTCCTCCCGCCCGAGGATGATATGTCAATGTCCGGCCTCCGAGACATTGCGTGCCGGGCCAGGCGCGCGTTACCCTCGCACCAGTGGACGTGAAAGAACGGAAGTGGACGCGGGTGGAATACGAGCGGCTCGTCGAGGCCGAAATCCTCGGGCCGGAGGATCGGGTCGAGCTGCTCGGCGGCGCGATGATCGAAAAGGAGCCGCAGTACAGTCTTCACGCCGCGGCCATCCGCCTGGTCGTGCGCGTTCTCACCCGCGCCTTTGGGCCGGGTTGGGACGTCCTGTCCCAGATGCCGGTGGCGCCGGACGACGAGTCGGTGCCGGAGCCGGACGTCTGCGTCGTGCCCGGCGATCCGCGCGACTATCGCGACGCGCACCCGACGCGCCCTGTTCTCGTGGTGGAGGTCGCGCTCTCCCGTCTCGGTTTTGACCGCGATCGCAAGGGCAGCCTCTATGCTCGCGCCGGCCTCGCCGACTACTGGATCGTGAACCTCCAGGACCGGCGCCTGGAGGTCTATCGCGGGCCCGCTCCGGACGGCGCCGCGCTCTTCGGTTGGCGCTACGGGAGCGCGCAGGCCCTCGGTCCCGACGAGCGCATATCGCCGCTCGCGCTCCCGGGCGTGGCCCTCACCGTCGCCGACCTGCTGCCCTAGATCCTTCGAGGATGAAATGGTTGCTCTGCCGGCCTGTCCCAGCTCATGCTCGGTGCCGGGCACGGTGGCCGGAAAGGGGAATCGATCCACTTCGCCCGCAGCGTCGAGCGCGTCGTTCTTGCGCGCCATGGTGGTTGACCTCCTCCGTCGGCCGTCATTCCTCCGGCACGGGCAGCGCCTCCACCCGGCCCGAGCTCTCGCGAGCGCGCTCGTTCTGCTCGGCATGCACGCGCCGCATCAACGGGATGAGCGGCAGGATGGCGAGGAAGACGATCGAGATCAGCCAGAAGTCGTCGGCGTAGGCCAGCACCTGCGCCTGCTCTTCCGTGCGGCGGTAGAGCAGCGCCAGCGCCTGCCGGCCGGCGGTGAACGAGTCGGCGCCCTGGCTGACGAAGTGCGCGGTCAGCTCCTTGAGGCGCCGGGTCGTGTCGGCGCTCCAGACGTCCACGTGGCTGACCAGCGTGGATTGGTGCCGCTGGCTGCGTCGCACGAGCAGCATGGTGGCGAGGGCCACGCCGACGCTGCCGCCGACGTTGCGCACCACGTTGTAGGCGGCGGTGGCGTTGCCGAGACGCTCGAGGCGGATGGTGGCCAGCGTCAGCGTCTGCAGCGGCGGGAAGATGAAGCCCATCGCGAACCCCTGCAGGAAGCGCGGCCAGGCGAGACTCCAGTAGTCCATGCCGAGGGTCAGGTGCGTCATCAGGAGCGCCGCGAAGGCGTTGAGCAGGCAACCGCCGCCCAGCATGAGCCGCTGGTCCATGCGCGCCACGAGGCGGCCCGAGATCATGAGCGAGATCATGGTGCCGAGCCCGCCGGGCGCCAGCACGAGCCCGGCGTTCCACGCGTCGTACGAGAGCATCTTCTGCGTGTAGAGCGCGATCAGCAGCATGCTGGAGTTGAAGGCGAGGCCGACGAGCGCGATGCAGGTGGTGCCGACGGCGAAGTTTCGGTCGTTGAAGACGGTGAGGTCGAGGATCGGCTCGGCCGTGGTGAGCTCGCGGACGATGAACCCGACGAGCGTGCACGCCGCCAGCACGAACAGCGCAATGATGAGACGCGAGTCGAACCAGTCCTCTTTCTCTCCGAGGTCCAGCGCCAGCTGCAAGAAGCCGAACCCGAACACCATCATGACGAGGCCGGCCAGGTCGATCCCGCGGGGCTTGTTGACGAACGGCGAGTCGAACAGGAACGCGCTGACCATGAAGAAGCCGAGGGCGCCGATCGGGAGGTTGATGTAGAAGATCCAGCGCCACGACCAGTTGTCGCACACCCACCCGCCCACGGTGGGACCCAGGATCGGCGCCAGCATGATGCCGACGCCCCAGACGGCCATGGCCGTGCCCCGCTGCCGCAGCGGAAAGATCTCCCACATGATGGCCTGCGCCATGGGAATGACCGGGCCGCCGCCGAGCCCCTGGAACACGCGCATGGCCACGAGGAACTCGAGATTCGGCGCGATGCCGGACAGGAACGAGCTGACCGTGAACAGCACGGTGCAGATCAGGAAGAGGCGCCGGCGGCCGAAGCGGGCCGAGAGCCAGCCGGTGGCCGGGATGGCCACCGCGTTGGCGGCGAGGTACGAGGTGACGACCCACGACATCTCCTCGATGCCGGCCGACATCGAGCCCTGCATGTGGGGCAGGGCGACGTTCGTCACGCTGGTGTCCAGCACCTGCATGACCGTGACCATCATCACGGAGAGGGTGATGGCCCAGCGGCGCGTGGGAGAGATCGGGGAGTCAATCATGTGATATAAGGCGTCCATGCGACGCCTG
>WNFJ01319580.1_pt2 | contig 10222 bp, 8 predicted proteins | sample 5400461 | NCBI WGS metagenome assembly WNFJ01 (sample SAMN13153349, study PRJNA577476) | soil metagenome | isolation source: 115 cm saprolite on Douglas fir-dominated hillslope | place: USA:California | collected 2013-09-17
CCGGGACGGTGCGGGGGGCCGTGCTGGCTGCTCAGGACGCGATCCGCACCGGGAAACTGGTCGCGATCACCCCGGACTCCGGCTTGACCGGCTTCTGGGCCGGCCTGCATGCCGAGCATCCGCACCTCGGGATCACCGCCGTGCGCGCGCCGCTCCGCCAGGACGGTCTACGGGCCGCGGCCCGCATTGCGGCCGAGCCTGGTCGCTACCGGGAGTTGACGGTCCAGGCCGACGGGTCGGTGCGCGAGCTGGTGATGGCGGCCGCAGCACTGGACCGAGGAGATCTGTTCCCGTACGGCTCGGACGACGTCGTGTTGATCAGCCGCGGGGCTGGGGCCTCTGGCCTAGCGCTCGCGCAGGTCATTGCCTGCACCGGCGCGGCCATCGCGGTGGTGGGCCGGGATCACCCGCGTCGTGACGACGCGGTCATCGCCGCCCTCGAACAGCTCAGGCACGCTGGCGTGGCGGTCGGATATGAAATCGTCAACCCGGCGAGCGCTGCCGCGCTCGACGCGGCGGTGTGCCGGATCCGGCGCAGATTCGGTCCGGTCACGGTCGTCGCGCACGCTGTCGGCGCAAACTCAGCCGGTCCGATCGCGCGCCTCGCACCGCAGGACGTTTGTGCCCGCGTGGCCACGCAGACCAGGCCGCTCGACCAACTCGTCGCCGCCGTCCGCACCAGGGACGACCAGGAGCGGGCGACCGCCAGCTACCTCAGGCTGATCGTCACCTTCGGGTCGCTGATCGGGCGCTACGGGCTGGCGCAGGAGAGCCTGACTGCTCTGGTGAGCGGCGCGGTCGCCGACCATGCTGAACGGCTCGCTGGCGCCAGTCCCGGCTGCGCGGCAGTACACGTCGACTGGCCGGCCTGGTCCGGCACCGAGTTGGGCGAGCGGCCTGACCTAGCGGCCCGGATGGGTGCGGCCGGGATCGCGCCGATGCCAGTGCAGGATGGCTCCAGGCTGTTGTTCAAGCTGCTGGCGGCTCGTGACCGGCCGGCTAGGTCCGTGATCCACGGCAGGATCGGCCGCCAGGCCCCTGGCCAGATCGCTCTCGCGGGCACGGCTCGCGACGACGGCTTGGCGACCGCCCAGCAGGGCGAGCCTCCAGCCCACTCCCGGCGGTTCGTCGAGCGTGTCCTCGTGCACTATCCAGATGTCGAGCTGATCGCCGAGGCGACGATCGGCCCGCACCGCGATCTGTACCTGACCGGCTATGCGATCGACGGAGTCCATCTGCTGCCGCCGACGATCGCGATCGAGGCGATGGCCCAGGTGGCGACCGCGCTGACAGGGCAGCCCATGCGGTCGGCGGCGAACGTCGCCATGGCCGCGCCCATCGTGCTCCCCGCCATCGGCGCGAGCGGGCCAACGTCCGGACCTGGCGGGGATTCGCAGCCCGGCACCGTGATCAGGCTGTGCGCTCTGGCGCAGGACGACGGCGTGACCGTGGTTATCCGGTGCGCGGAAACCGGCTTCGCCGTCGACCACTTCCGCGGCACGTTCAAGAGCGCACCCGCGGCCGGGAAGCGAACTCAGGTCAGCGGCGTCACCACTGGCGCCGTCGACGCCGATGAGCTCTATGGAGCTGTCTGCTTCCAGGGCGACGGTTTCCGGCGGCTCACGTCGGTCCGGTACTCCGGCTCGAAGTCGGCAGTCGGGCTGGTCACCGGCGCCGACCGAGGGCCGTGGTTTCACCCCGGTCCGTCATCGGCGTCGAACGAGGCGTCCACACTGCTGCTCGGCAGCGCCGGGGTCAACGATGCGGCGTTGCAGCTTGTTCAGGCGTGCGTCCCGCATCGCCGACTGATGTTCGCTGGCTGGGAATCGGCTATGTTCACTGGCCAGGCCTATGCCGGGGTGGTGACCATCCACGCCATCCAGGTCCGGGCGACCGATCCGGGCGTGACGCCGGTCCTGGTGCCCAGGCAGCGGGACGGCGGCCAGCGCCATACCGACCCCGTCGTCGCGGTCGGACCGGCCGACAGCTTCTGGAACATCGAGGCGACCGACGGCGACGGCGTCCGCGTCGCGGTGCTCGGCAGGCTCCGGATGCGCGATGCCGGTTCGCTCATTCGGACCAGACCGTGGCCGGTCCAGCTCGCCGGCTGCTTCATCGAGCGGGTCGCGGCCGAGCTTGGTCTCGACCCTGATCTCGACGTCAAGGTGAGCCGCCGCGGCACCGGCCTGGTGCTGCGAGTACGCGCGAACGGGCCGACGACCTGCGGCTGGCGAGCGGTCAAGCCCGTTGGCCGCAAGGCGGCCAACCGCGACCTGAGCGCGGTGGAGCGGGCCGAACGCTGGCTGGCGGTCCTCGACGACGAAGACCTTGGCCCGCGCGAGGACTCCACGCGGTGGGCGATGGCGTGGGCACTAGCCGGCTGTACCGGAACGCTCGTGGCCCGGCCAGGATTGTCGGCGACGGAGCGTCAGGTCGCCGGGACTACCTGGCTCCAACTCCGCTCCGGTACGGCCCGCCTCGCCGCCACTGTCATCGAGGTCGCGGGCATCGCGCACCCAGTGGCCGTCGCGATCATGACGGGCGTTCTTGACTCTGCTGATCAACCGGCGCTGGCGGCTACCGGCGCAGATCGCTAGTCGTGAGGCGGGCCGGCCGACTCGAGATAACTCACGACGCTCGCCGCTTCGAGGAGGTCGGATTCGCCGACCGGTCCGGCCCGCAAGATCTCGATCTGGCGGCCAGTCAACCTGACCAATGTAGATCCGCTGCTGTACCTGATCGACTCATCGTCATCGACGATATAGATCGTCTCATCCGCCGGCCAGTTCAAAGTCTGCCGGTCAAGCTTCCTGACCGGCGCGGACGGCGAGCCGCTCACGTTCAGGCTGGTAGCCGTCAGCGGTGCGGCCACCTCCCGGATGACCTGCAAGGTGGCCGGGTGATCGGGTACCCGGATTCCGACGGTTCCGTCGATCGTCACGAGCCGATCGGCGAGCATCGGCGTCTTCGGCACGATGACAGAAACAGGACCGGGGGTGAAAGCCCCTAGCAACCGGAGGGCCAGCGGCGTCAGTTCGCCAATCGATGCCGCCATCTCCACGCCAGCACAAGCGACGTGCATGACGTGCGCCTGGTCGCGCGACTTCACCGCGAACGCCCGCTCGACCGCCGAGGTCGACGTCGCGACCGCGGCGAGCATGTACCCAGTTTCGGTCGGCAGCACCGCCAGTGAGCCCCGCCGAAGGCTGTCCGAAATCCTGGCCACCTCGGCGAGCGTGAGCAGCCCGCTTGCTGAATGCGGCCTGATGAATTCGAACCGCGTCATTCCTACCTTCCTCGGCGAGCCGTCCAAGCAGGCATCGCTACCAGGCGTCATGCTAGCGTGACCCGAACCAGCACACGCCGTGACCGCGCGCTGGGCAGGCCGCGGGAACCTGCGCAGGCCGCGGACGCAGACCCGATAGGAGAGGTGCTGTGCAGGTATTCGACTGCCTCACCGACGAGACCCGATCCCAGGGCATCGCCGCCGCCGTTTCCGCGATCTTCAGCCAAGACCTGATCATCATGCCGACCGATACGTCCTATGCGCTGGCTGGTTACGCATTCGGGGAGTCACCCGCCCAGAAAATTCGGTCGGCCAAGGGAATCGGGGAAACGACCCCGCTGCAAGTCCTGATCAGCGACAAACAGGTGCTTGACGGGATATCGATGCAGGCTCCCGAGCACGCGCGAATACTCGCGGACGAGTTCTGGCCCGGGCCGCTGACCCTCATCGTGCCGGCATCACCGTCGCTGCGCTGGCATGTCGGCGGCGACGAACGCCTCGTCCAGGTCCGGGTGCCCGATCAGGAGGTAGCGGTCGAACTCCTCGGTCGGACCGGTCCGCTCATCGCCTCGGCGGCGCGAGGCCTGGCGTCGGGCATCGTCCAGAGCCGGGACACCGTCGGTGACCTCGCCGAGCACGTGGTGACCTTCCTGGATTGCGGCACCATCCAGCCAGGCGCGTTCTCGACCGTGGTCGACTGCAGCGGGGTCGACGTCGCCGTCCTGCGCAAGGGAAAGATCACCGTCGGCCAGATCGTCGACGTGCTCGGCTATATGCCGCGGGTTCTCGCCTAGGAGCCCGCTGAAGACTGTCCGGCGGTCGCAGCTAGCGCTACCCGCCGCTAACTGGACTCCTTACCCCCATTATTTTGGAAAGAAGTCCAGTTACCCGCCGGTAGGCAACCGGGGCGCGGCATGATCACTCATGCGCGACCCGGCGAGCCGGCGCAAGGGGCTCCAGGCCGGGCTGGCCAGCGGGACCGGAGCGGGCACGAGCCAGGCGCCGCGCTGCCCGGGCTAGCGGGGCCCGTACTCGATAGGCGACTGCCGCGGTCTAGCGATCGTCTGTCACCATGGAGAATGACGTGATCTGACCATAAGGCGGCAACCTGTGACGAGGCCCACATCGCACCCCACGCCGGTCACCGGTGAGCTCGACATGTCGCAGAACGAGTTTTGGATGATGTCGCTTGCCGACCGGCAGGCGGCGTTCGCCCGGCTGCGCGAGTTCGATACACCGCCCTATTTCACCGACCCCGAGGTGCCTTTCGCCGACATCGAGCGAACGGGGTACTACGCGCTGGTCAAGCACGCCGACGTGGCCGAGGCCAGCCGACACCCGGAGATCTTCTCATCAGCGAGGGGATCGACCAGTTTGGTCGACCTTCCGCCCGAGTTCAACGAGTACTTCGGCTCGATGATCAACATGGATGATCCACGGCACGCGAGGCTGCGGCGCATCGTGTCGCGGGCGTTCACTCCGAAGATGATCAAGAAGTTCGAGGAAGACGTCCAGCTCACCGCCGCGGCCATCGTCGACGACCTGCTCGTCACCGGGGCGTGCGACTTCGTGCACCACGTGTCGGCGCGGCTGCCGCTGCGGATCATCTGCCAGATGATGGGGATCAGCGACGATCACTACGACATGGTGTTGCGGAACACCAACACAATCCTGGCTGGCGCGGACCCCGAGTTCCTCAGCGACGACATGGACGTGGCCATCGGGCAGATCCTGACCGCGGGCGGCGAACTGGCCAGCCTGGTCACCGATCTGGCCGCGGCGCGCCAGCAGGACCCGGCCGATGACCTGACTACGGCACTGGCTACCGCCAACGTCGACAGCGAGCAGCTCACACCGGCTGAGCTCGCATCTTTCTTTATCTTGCTGGTGGTGGCCGGCAACGAGACCACCCGGACGGCGATTTCGCACGCGCTCATGCTGCTCACCGAGCATCCCGATCAGCGCGAACTCCTGCTTGCCGACTTCGATGGCCGGATCGCCGGCGCCGTCGAGGAAATCGTCAGGTACGTCTCGCCCGTAATCTGGATGCGGCGCTCGGTCACCAGGGATGCCGAGTTGAACGGCCACCCGTTCCGCGAGGGCGACAAGTTGGCTCTTATCTACTGGTCGGCGAATCGCGACGAATCGGTGTTCGCCGACCCGCAGCGATTTGACATCACCAGAACGCCGAACCCGCACGTCGGCTTCGGCGGCGCTGGACCCCATTTCTGCCTGGGCGCTCACTTGGCCAGGCGCGAAATCACCGTCATGCTGCGCGAACTGCTGCACCGCGTGCCGCAGATCCGGGCCGCGGGCGAGCCTGACCGGTTGTTGTCCAGTTTCATCAACGGGATCAAGCACCTGCCGTGCGAGCTTAGCTAGCGTTATCAGGGACAAATCGACTGTCGCAGCGGGTTACAGGTGAGGCCATTGTTGTAACTGACTGTAATCTTGCCTGGACAACGTGTATAACTAGAACCCCAGACGGCATGCTGCCAAGGGGTCGCTCCCAGGGGCAGACATAGAACCGGGACGTGTCGTCAGGGGAATGGGGGACGCCGCGCGTCGCGGAGGGGGGCCTTCGTCCGGGGGGACGCGGTGCCGTCTTGGCTGGCCGCCAGGACCTGGCACGCGTCAACGATGGAGGTTGCGACGAGCGGCAGGGTCAATGTCCCGCGGACGGCGCCGCCCGGGGGCGCGGCTCCGTCCGCGGGACAAGATCCGGCCCGATGCTCGCCGGGCGTCGCGACCTCGACCACACCCAGCGACTCTCCCCGCATCCTCGCAGTCGAAAGTGCTGCGATTCGAATCGGGTCAGGGCAGCGCGTTGATCTGCCCGGCCAAGGCGAAGTCCGCCTCGGTCAGGCCACCGGCAGAGTGCGTGGAGAGCGTGAGCGTGACCCGGTTCCAGCTAATCGCGATGTCGGGATGGTGGTTCGCGGCCTGAGCCAGATGCGCCACCGCTCCGACATAAAGCATGGCATCACGGAAGTCACCCAGCTTGACCGTTCGAGCGATCTGGCTTCCTGTCCGTTCCCAACCAGCGACCTGGCTCAGCCCGGCGGCGATCTCGTCCTCGGTAAGCAGACTCATCGCTCTATCGTCGCAGCACTCGCCACGCGGCTGCCAGGGCCTCGCCTCAACACCGCGATCGGGTTTGCGCAGCGATAGGCTTGGGCGGCATCGCATGCCGAGCCGATCATCGCGTTGAACTTCCCTTTGCCCAGGAGTCGCAAATGCCCGACCTGCAGCCTGCGACGCTTCGGCCTACCCCGCTGGCGGAGGGGCATGAGGCGGCGGGAGCCACCATGACCGACTTCGCGGGCTGGCGGATGCCGCTGCGCTATCGCAGCGAGATCGCTGAGCACAACGCGGTACGGACCGCGGCCGGGCTGTTCGACCTGTCGCACATGGGCGAATTGCAGGTCACCGGCCAGCAAGCCGCCGCGGCGCTCGACTACGCCGTGGTCAGCGAGATATCGGCGATTCGTCCTGGCCGGGCCAAGTACACAATGATCACCGACGCCGATGGCGGCGTCATTGACGACCTGATCGTGTACCGGCTCGACGAGAACGAATTTCTCGTGGTTGCCAACGCCTCGAACACCACCGAAGTCGCGGCCGAACTGGCGGAGCGGAGCCGACGCTATGCGGCGCAGGTGCGGGACAAGACGCAGGACTACGCGCTGATCGCGATCCAGGGCCCGCGCTCGGCGGACATCCTTGCCATCTTGACCGACACCCACCTGGATGACCTGCGGTACTACGCCAGCTACGACGCCAGCCTCGTCGGCCGTGACGTATTGCTCGCCAGGACCGGCTACACCGGCGAGGATGGCTTCGAGATCTTCGCGGCACCAGACGACGCGGCCCCCCTGTGGATGACGCTCATCGAGGCCGGTCAGGATGCCGGTCTGGTTCCCGCGGGGCTCGCGGCGCGGGACTCGCTGCGGCTGGAAGCCGGCATGCCGCTCTACGGCAACGAGCTATCCAGGGCGGTCACCCCGTATGACGCTGGCCTTGGGCGGGTCGTCAAGCTCGACAAGAGCGCCGACTTCGTCGGACGCAGCGCGCTGGCCGCGCGGTCACAGCAGCCACCGAGCCGGGTCCTTGTCGGGCTGACCAGCCTCACCAGGCGAGTACCAAGGCATGGCTACCCGGTGCTCTGGGATGGCAAGCCGAGCGGCTCGGTCACGAGCGGTGCCCACTCCCCCACGCTGGCCAAGCCGATCGCGATGGCGTATCTGGGCGCGGAGGCGACGCAGCAAGCGGAGCAAGCGGAGCAAGCCACCCGCGCCGAGTGGCCGCAGAGCGATGGCGGGGGCCAGGGCCGACTGGCCATCGACATCCGTGGCAGAGCGGAACCTGCCGCCATGGTCCCGCTCCCGTTCTACCGTCGGGAACGCAAGGGCTGATCCGAGTTGGTCCCGCACACGACGTCACCTACAACCGCAGGCCGCCGGCACCTGCCCGGGCCGGCCAGGGAAGGGATGGAACGATTAGCGTCCCAGAAGAGCTGTACTACACCGCCGAGCACGAGTGGGTGGCGATCACGGATTCCACCGCCAGGATCGGCATCACCGACTATGCGCAGCGGGCGCTCGGCGACGTCGTGTACGTGTCCGCCCCGGCGCCTGGGTCACGGGTCACCGCCGGTGACCCGTGCGGCGAGGTGGAGTCCACCAAATCGGTCAGCGACATCTACTGCCCTGCCGACGGCGAGGTGAGCGAGGTCAATCCAGAAGTCGACGAAGATCCCGGTCTGGTGAACTCCGATCCGTACGGTGCCGGCTGGCTGTTCAAGATAAAGCTCGACTCCGATGATCAGGTCCCGCCCGGGCTGTTGTCGGCCGCTGAATACTCGGCGCTGATCCAGGACGAGGATCAGTGACCACGGCCGCCGACGCCGACGACCTCAAGCGGCTCAACGCGGCCACCGCCGAACTGGAGCCGCCGTTCGCTGTCGTCGACCTGGCGGCCCTGCGATACAACGCCGCGGACATGGCTCGGCGCGCGGCTGGTACCCCGATCAGGCTCGCCAGCAAGTCGGTGCGCTGCCGTGCCCTGATCCGCGACGTGCTGGCGATGGAAGGATTCCGCGGGATACTCGCGTTCACCCTGCCCGAAGCGCTGTGGCTAGTCGACTGCCAGGTCAGCGACGACATCGTCGTCGCCTACCCGACCGCGGATCGTACCGCGATCGCGCGGCTGGCAAGTCACCAAGCGGTCGCGATGGCGGTCACTGTCATGGTCGACTGCGTCGACCACATCGACCTGATCGCGCGGTCCGCCGCAATGGTCACCGACCCGCACCCGATCAAGGTCGCGATCGACCTCGATGCCGGGTACCTGGCCTTCGGCGGCCGACTGCACGCAGGTGCCAAGCGGTCCCCGATCCGAACCCCGGCGCAGGCAGTCACGCTGGCGCTGGCCATTACCGCGAGGTCAGGTCTGCGGCTGACCGGCCTCATGGCTTACGAAGCCCAGATCGCCGGTGTCGGTGACAAGCCGCCGGGACGGCCTGCTTATGCCAAGGTCATCCAGGCCATGCAGGCTAGGTCGGCTCGCGAACTGGCGGTGCGACGCGCCGACATTGTCGCGGCGATCCGCGATGTGGCGCCGCTCGACTTCGTGAACGGCGGCGGTACCGGCTCGATCGAAAAGACAGCGGCTGAGCCGGCCGTGACCGAGATCGGCGCGGGTTCCGGGCTGTATCCGCCGGGGCTCTTCGACGCCTACCGGGCCGTTAGCGGCCGACCGGCAGCGCTGTTCGCCCTGCCTGTGGTGCGCAGACCAAGCGCAGGCGCCGTCACCGTGCTGGGCGGCGGCTACCTGGCGTCTGGTCCGGCCGACGCCGCGCGTCTGCCTTCGCCCTATCGGCCTTCTGGGCTGAGGCTCGACAAGAACGAGGGCGCGGGCGAAGTGCAGACACCGTTGCTCGGCCCAGCAGCCGACAGCCTGCGAATCGGCGACCTGGTGTGGTTCAGGCACGCGAAGGCCGGCGAACTGTGCGAGCGGTTCAACGAGCTGCACCTCATCGATGGTGACTCGATCACCGCGACCGTGCCGACTTACCGCGGTGAAGGCAAGGCCTTCCTGTGACTCACCAACTGGTGCGGACAGCAAGACGACCGGGCGGTGAGAGAACTAGCCGCGGCGGCGCCGACCCCAGACTCGGTAGATCACGATGCCGGTCACCGCGAGCACGACCGCAGCCGTGGCCAGCTGAACCTCGGGCTTGCTCAGCTCTCGGTTGGCCCGTTCACGCAGTCTGCGCACGTTGCCCGTCGGGCTGACCCGGTCAGCCAGCGTGTCGATAGTGCGGGCCAGGTTCTGCCTGGTCCGCTCTATTTCGGCGACGATGTCCTCGGAGTCGCGTTTGCCCGCCCGGCCGTTCGCCGTAGCCGTGCCGGTCAACGCGACCTTACCGTTTGTCGCCCTCGCACGAGGCTGTGCCCGGCTATCAGGATCGGCCATCAGAGGTATCCCTTCCGGCGAGCCGCGATCGCGCCTAGCCAACGCTTAGTTTTCCAGGAGGCCTAGGTGCACCGCATCCCTACCCCGGTTGTTGGTCCTAGTCACATTTGCGCCGGAAGCGGTGGGCGGCGGCCCAGGCAGGATCCCCGGAACCGCCGCCGCATTCAATCCTCCTCAACTTCTCGATGGAACGGCTAGCCGTTGCTGGCCAGGTCCCGAGCGGCCTGGATGATGCGTAGGCAAGTGAAGGTCAAGGCTCCGAGGTGCCTGACCGGATTGGCGGAGAACTCCGCCAGCGCCAGCTCGTTTTTGATCTGGTTGGCGACCTGGTCCCTGGCGGTCTCGAGCTGCCTTAGCGCGTTGACGACGCTCAGGTAAGCCGTGTCGCCGAGGCTCGTGCCGTTGATCGCGGCGGTGTCGGCAACGAGGGTGTTGGCACCGAACTCGCCCACGCTTGAG
>WNFJ01686301.1_pt8 | contig 10222 bp, 8 predicted proteins | sample 5400461 | NCBI WGS metagenome assembly WNFJ01 (sample SAMN13153349, study PRJNA577476) | soil metagenome | isolation source: 115 cm saprolite on Douglas fir-dominated hillslope | place: USA:California | collected 2013-09-17
CATTCCCGGAATCGGCGTTACCGGGCAAAGCGTCGGATACGGTGTAGGGTTCGCCCAAGGCGATTTCATTCAACACAACTATCACTGGCGCGATGTTTTGACGCATGTCCGCGGCGCGCACGTCATAAAAGTGGGTTACGAAGGCTTATACGGCGATGACGTCGAGCCTTTCCAGGGACCATGGTCTCACCCCGGATTCAGTTTCAACAATTTGTTATCGCTGGCTCAAGATGCGCCCTTAACGGAGGGCGGCGTCATGTACAACCCCATAACGGGTGTGCAGCAACTCTGGAACTGGGACGCCGCTTCCAAAACGTGGGGCATCTTCGCTGAGGACACTTGGAAGGCACGGCGCAATTTGACTTTGACGCTGGGCTTCCGTTTCTACGATCAGGGTAACCCGTACTCCAAGTCAACCGCGACAGTTTTTGGCAACTTCTACCTTGGCTCCGGCGCAACGTTCCAAGATCGCGTGGCTAGTGGATTTGCGAAGCCCACTCACAATGCGCTAGCCAGTGCACCCAAAGCCTATACTCCCCGGATCGGCGCCGCATGGGATATCACCGGAAGGGGTGACTGGCTGGTACGTGCCGGATTCGGGATGTTCTCCAATTGGCTCACGCCCGCCAATATTCAGGAGGAATTCCGAGGCAACCCACCGGGCCTGATCCTACCGACGTTTTTCGCGGCAAATGCACCAGCCAACCGGCCAGTGTTTGTCCAGGGCACCACCAGCAAACCCCCGTTCGGATTCATATTCCCCCAGTTAGCTGGCACAACTTTGTGTCCAGTGGCACCCTGTTTGGACGCCGCAGGAGGAATACCGGGGGCAAGCCTAGGGATTGGGGGGATCAACCCAAACATAGTCTCTCCCACTGCCTACATTTGGTCGGGTACGCTCGAACACAGGCTCGGTAGCCGCTTTGTTGCGGCGGCGCTCTACAGCGGCTCTCATACCTCCAACCTCGTTGGAAACGGCAACGCAGGAGGCCAAGTGTCCTATGGTGTGGACATCAATGAACTGCCGGGAGCCCTAATTGGGTTACCTCTCGGCTCTGCCCCACCGCGTCCCAATCCGAGTTTTGGCCAAATCGCTTATACCCAGAACAATCGGTACGCCAACTATGAGGCTGTGACCTTTGACCTCAGAGCCAGGGCAAGCCGAGGGTTCTTTGACGTTTCCTATACACGCTCTTCCTCCAAGGATGACGGCGGCAGATATCCAACCCCGGAGAATCCTGGTCTGTATTACGGTCCATCCCCTTGGGATACTCCCAACCGTGTCTCCGCAAGCTTCAACTATGAGCAGCCCGGCTTGAACAGCGGTGCGGGATTTGTGGGATACGCAACCAGCGGGTGGGGCGTAAGCGGGACGAGTATTTATCAGACCGGTTATCCATTTACCGTCTTTACAGGAGCGGCCTACAACGGCGCAAACTATGTTGCCGGCGCGGATGCCAGGACGACTCAGACTGGAGACTATCTCGCCAATGGGGATAACTTCAGCTATCCAAACGTGGGGAGTTATCAGCAGGGAACCTCGCGGAGCGCATATACAACGGGAGTCTTCTCGGCCGCACAGTTTACTGTGCCGACTGCGGGCACGAACGGCAATGAGAGGCATGGCGCATTTCGCAATCCAGCCTTTATACAGACGGATATGACTGTCTACAAGAACACGCACATATCCGAGCGCTTGGTCTTTCAGGTCCGGTTTGAGTTCTACAACCTGTTCAATCATGCCAATTTCCAGAACATTCAGAGCGATCTATCTGCCGGCAATTTTGGCCAGGTTACCGGCCAAACGCTGCCGAGATGGTGGCAAATTGGAGGGAAGCTCACGTTCTAGCCTGACTTGACGAAGAATTAGGGGCCACCGCTCTACACCCCGAGCCGCTGGCCCCTGGGTCCAAGAGACAGGCACGTCCAACACGCGGCGGTTCGCCGATATCGACAGTCCAGAGTTGACAAGCATCACAGTTTTGCAGTGAAAGAGGCGGAGGTGGCGCAGCCCCCGCCTCGATTTATTTGCTGGCTACTGAATGATCTTGATGGATACTAATTCAACGGAATGTTGAGTGCCACGGCGGACGCGGGCGAGAACTCAACAACAATCGTTCCTCCGCTGACGCTCAGTGTCTTTGTTTGAGGTATAACAACGTCGCGTTGTTCGAACGTATTGTGTGCGTGAATATCGGTGTTGCTCAAGAAGCTCATGCTGGCTTCTTTGACGGTTGCACCCCGCAATGTTATTTCCACCAAGCGAGGCTCGCTCGTGCTTGGATTTACCGCGGTGATCGTCAGGTTTTTGTCGCGTACCGAGGCAGAACCCCGCAATCCCCAAAACGACGCCGATTGTCCGTCGCGGTCATAGTGCAAATTGGGCGCTGAGAAAACCGTGCGCAACGCTTGGCCACCCTGATGGCTCGCATACAATTCAAAAACGTGGCCGACCGGAGTGATCACGAACTTATCTTCGTGCGCGAGGTAAAGGCTGTTTAAGCAGTTGATGAGCTGCGCGCAGTTCGCCATCGCCACTTTTTCCGGATGCCTGTTGAAGATGTCCAGCGTCATGCCGCTGAACACCGCGTCACGCAATGTGGGCATCTGCTCAAGCTGGTCGCCAGGAGTGGCCTCGCTTCCTGGGCGGTACCACGGCCCCCATTCATCGACCACAAGCTTCACCCGATGTTGATGGTCAAATTCGCTCAAGACTTGCCAGTGGCCGGTGACCAGCCCTTCCATCCTCTCTCCTTCTCGGAGCAACTCGTACCAATCGACGGGCTCAAACTTTACCGCGTCGCCTTTCCCGGCCACCCATTCTTGCGTCTTTCCGCGGCTCAAGTTCCATGCGTAATGATGCAGCGCCATTCCGTAGATCCGACGCAATCCCCCTGGACCTTTGCGCAACACTTCTTGGAGAAACTCCCTAGTCCAATTCCAATCATCGGTGTTCGGCCCCGAGGCGATGAGGTTCAAGTTGTCGCCGTATGCCGGAAGCCAGGTGGAATACCGGCGAAACTCCACGGCATATTCCCGAGGCGTGAATTCGCCCCCGCAACCCCATGATTCGTTCCCGACGCCCCAGTACTTCACGCGAAAGGGCTCCTTGTATCCGGCCGCCGCGCGTGCGTCGGCAAGCGTCGTGCTTCCCGTGGGCGAATTGCAGTATTCCACCCACTGCTGGAATGCCGACGCCGGAAGGCTCCTCACATTCGCGGCCAGATACGGTTCCGCGCCGATGAGTTTGCAAAAGTGCACAAACTCATTCGTTCCGACGGCGTTGGGGTCGTAACGGTGGCTAACCGGCGCTTTTTCGGATTCACCCATAGCCCAGAAGTTCGTCCGGCGGGGCCGCTTTTCAGCGGGGCCAATTCCATCGCGCCAGTCGTAACTGTCGGCAAAACATCCGCCGGGAAAGCGAATCACGGTGGCTTTGATCTTGCGCATGTGTTCGATCACGCTCTTTCGAAGCCCGTCGATGTTCGGCACGGGCGAATTCTCGCCCACCCAAATGCCGTCGTACAGCACGCCGCTGAGATTTTCGACAAAGTGGCCGTAGATGTTTGGAGAAATGGTGCCAAGCGGCTCATCGAAAAGAACTTCAATGCGAGAATCCGCGGCTCGCGTGCTGGCTGCGGAAGTCCGACCAATCTTTGATGCCAATAAGAGCGCGGTGGCTCCGAGTGTTCCCTGGTGCAAGAAATCGCGCCGATGGATCATGTCGGTCTCCTCTGGGACAGTTGCAGTCCATGGTGATCTAGGCTCTCGGATAGTTATAAACGGTCGCTCTTGAACGGTTTAGGTATACATCGAGAAAACGTTTACTTCAAGCCCCGAGTCGGTGCGCCATGCGCCGCGTGTAATTACCGTGAGGTCTCTGTCAGAGGTTAGAACCACTCTCTGGATCGTTGCCGGCCTGAGTGTTAACAGTGTCTTTCGAGAATCTGCCAGGGAGGGGCTTGACTCTCACTCGCCGTCGAAGCAATCTCGCGCAGACACTCTGCCTATCACGCCCGAACGAGCTGAGGTACGCGCCGTACTCGGATTTGCTTCTCCTGCTTGCGCGTCTGCGCAATGTCATAAGAGGACTGCATCTGCATCAACGTATCCATCTTCACGCCAAACGCTTTTTCAATCCGGAGCGCCATGATCCCAGAAAGGTCAGCTTTGCCGTTAAGCAAACTCGACAGCGCCGGCCGCGAAACCTGCAACGCCGCCGCCGCCGTCACCGACAAGCCCGCCGGCTCGATAATCTCCGTCCGAATAAAATCTCCGGGATGGGGAGGATTCTTCATGGGCATAACATTTGCTCCTTTGGGGGCAAAGTTCCTGTTTTCACTCAACGGACTGTAGCCCGTTGCTTAACACTCATCAATATAACAACTACGGGTTTGAGTGACGATTTGGTGGTACGTAAGAGCGGGGGCGGCGCCGCATCTTTAGCCTGGTTCGTCCACTATCTGAAGGGCGAGCCCGCGGCCGCATTGATGACCAACCGCGAAAGCTATCTAGGCTGTGAAAAGGAATTGAAAAAAACTCAAGGAGGCGACCGCAAGGACTAAGTACCAAAAGTGAGATGGGGTTCAAGCCCTCAATGTCTTTCGGATCAAAGGAATGCCGGGGACGCCTGGATTCTAGAAATGGCGGGCAGCTAGGCGAGTGAGAACGGGGTCGTGTTCCTCTAAGAGGGAATCCGCGAAACCACGCGATGGAACGCGCAACAATAGAAAGAGTTCGCCTGCCCACAAAAGAATATCCAGCAAGCGGCCGCGCTGCAAATTGTCGATATTGTCGCAGTGCAGCGCCACCTCGAGAGCGCGTCGTGAGCATTCTTCGATGAACGCGCGCAGCGACGGCAGTTCGAGCGGCATGCGTCCGCGCTTCTGGCCCCGGGGATCGATGCGTTGCAAGTTTTCGTAGCAGAGATCGATGAAGTGGTTCAGGCAAAAATCCTGCTGAGCCAATGAAGCCACAGCGGCCCCTTCACAAAAATCCACTGCGCAGATTCTGTCCTCAAACATCGTTGATATGACCCCCAATTCAAGTCGTTCTACTCCCGCGCCGCTCGCATTTCTCCAATCTAGATGACCCTTAGCAGAGTTGGATGTTGCGAAGGCGGCCAGCCGTTGCCGCAGCCTAAGTCCGGCGGAAAGTTAGTTCTGACGCGTTCCAATGTGTTCTCAGGCGACACACAGCGCCGTTTCCTCGTTCAGCTCAGAGTGCATCCCTCCTTCGGAGCAGGACAGTTCGAATTCGTGCGGAACTTGCGCCGCCCCCGGAACGTAGGCGGCGAGCGTTTGAACGCGCAGGCAGCGATCCAGATACGGCGCCAACAAAGCGCGTACCCACCGCACGTTTTCCTGGCAGCGTTGCATCCGGTTCTCGCCGCTCCACAAAGTGACAATGGTGACGAGCCGCGCTTCATGGTTTGCGATCATCACGAAACTCCCGGCGAACCCGGCTACTTCTCCGAACGCTCCATCAATCGCAGCGGGCAAGGCTGCGTGTACTTTGTGCGCTTCATTAGGCTTGGCAACAAACTCGATGCTGAGAGCGGTGACGCATTGGTACTCAAGGGATTTGAATCGAGCGGGCGTGATACAGGATTGGAAAGACTGTGGGTTAGCAACGAACGTGACACGGAGCCTCCAAATTTCTTGGTCCTCCCCGGTTTGGGGGAGGCGCATCCTCGTGGGTCCAGGTCCGACTCGGATGCGCCCTGGTGGGACACGCGGGGGGACAGGGGAACCGTCCCTTCGCAGCAGGACGCCCAAGAGTACGATGGGTTCCTACAACGGAATAGTGCAGGAGGCAGGCATTTCGTTTCACCGATTCAGCCCAAAATGGGAAAGATTGCTCCTGGTAGATAGCGCGGATATACTCCTCAGCACAATCCGGGGGCTACGTGGAACTCTTCGCATTCACCAGGGAATACGTGGAGCGTCTCCGCGGGGGAGAACCCTCGACGGAGCAGCACTTTGTCGCCTATTTTGACCAGCTTCTGCGCATCAAATTGCGTGCAAGGATGCTCGCCTTGGAAACCGTGGAAGACCTGCGCCAAGAGACCTATATCAGGGTCCTCGTTACCCTTCGTAAAGATGGGGTGCGCCAGCCGGAGCGCTTTGGGGCTTTCGTAAACGGCATCTGCAACAACGTTATACAGGAGTTCTACCGGGCCACATCGCGAACCAGCCCTTGGGACGATTCCTACCTGGAACTGCCGGATCACGCGCTGGACACCGAAGGCTTCCTGATTACCAAGCAAATGAAGAAACGGGTCCGCCGAGTCATCGAGGAACTGCCTAAAAAGGACCGGGACCTGCTCCACGCCTTTTTTCTTGAGGAAAAGGATAAGGATGAGGTCTGCGACCTATTCGGCGTGGACCGCGATTATTTCCGGGTTTTGCTCCACCGGGCCAAGGATAAGTTCAGGGTTTTGTATGAGAAAGACAAGGATGCGCTCTCTGGCAGGGGAGTCTCAAAAGGAGTCGCATGAAACGAACTGGTCCCCTCCTGCACTACTCATCGGTGGATCACAAAAATGACAATCATGGACCATAACGAAGCGGTGCGCCTCCAGGCGGCCGAGAATTACGTCCTGGGGAAACTCCCGAAGGAACAGCACGCGGAGTACGAAGAGCACTTTTTCGACTGCCCTGTGTGTGCTGAAGAGATCAAGGCTACTGTTGCCTTTATGGAAAGCGCGAGACAGGTGATTCGCGAAGAAGCTCTGGAGCCTGTTGGTGCAAAGCGACTTGCTCCAGCTACTCAAGCGACCGGCGGCTGGTTCGCCTGGCTGCGACCTGCATTCGCGCTTCCTGTGCTTGCAGCCCTTCTCCTATTCATTGGCTATCAGAATGGGGTCACGATCCCTCATCTGAAGGATTCCTCTTCTAGGCAGATGGGACAGATCATTAGTTCTTCCTTCCAACTGCGTGGCAGTGTGCGCGGCGGGAGTGAAAATGGCGATGCCGGGAACAAGGTACGAGTCCGCTCGGGGGAGAGCTTCGCCCTAAACTTTGACTTCACGCCAACTGGCACGTTTAGCGAATATGACTGGCAGCTGCGGGACCAGGCTGGCCGAGCTGTGAAATCCGGTCACATTAGTGGCGATAAGAAATACCAGACTGTGTCTTTGAATGTGGCAGGTGGAGTGGAGAACGCCGGCAAATACAGTCTAGTCTTCTTCGGCAACGCCGATGGCACCAGTCAAACGGCCAACGAGAGCGAAGCTCAGCGGCTCACATTTACAGTTGAATTTCTTCACTAGATGAAAGAGTATTAGGCTCCATTTTAGCTACCTGAGGTGTCCCCGATGGATCGTGTTCAGCGCATTCCCTTCCACTTTCGTGCCGAGGCCCATGCTTTCAGTGGCGAAATTCATCACCCCTTTTGGTATCCCATTAAAGCGAAAGCATCCACAGCCTTGCCGACGATTGGCGGCCTTGCCACAGCGCGCCACGAAAATTTCTCCTGCCACGAACTAGTGTCATTCAGAAAGGCTCACTCGCACGTCTCGGGAAGACAGGTGGCGAAGGAGGTCTATGAGACCCATGCCACGACGACAATAGAGCACTTGGACATCGAGGGGGTTTTCACGGCCGATCGCATTGTGTGCCGTCTCAGTTCCACATATGACCACAAGCATCCGGAGGGCCTAATCCTGGCCGCAGGCAGCAGATTTGAAAACTTGAAGATCAATGGTCACAAGGTTGAAATAATACTCCGGCATGGGTTTCTGGAAGAGTGCGACAATTTTGAGAAGCTGAGTAAAAAGGTCAAATCCGAGCAGGACTCCGGGAAAATAGCAAAAGTCAGTGGCGGAGTCGCAGTTTTTACTCTCGTTGAGAAAATCGTCTCGGACTTACCCTTCGTGCCCAAAGACGGAGGTTATGTCTTCGAGGTGCCGAACTTCGGCAAGGTTACCGTCGCCGAGATATTTGCAGAACCAGCGGCTCGCACCTTGACTATGCTTCATCTCGAACTTGGCTCACCTCAGACGGCCAACCTCACGGTCGCAGAAGGCGGCACCAACGGAAAACCACCACCACCATAGAGTGGGCTGTGCGGGGTTGTTGAAGTGCTTTGTTCGACCAAGCTAGACTGCCCGGGGAGGGTACTCAGATGGGCAGTCTGTCGTTCATTCCTTGATAATCCGGTTCCCGAATTGAAAGGAATTCGCCCCGTGAGCTCTACATTTTGGGAATATGCAAAAAAGCCAACGGTCTCACGCCATTTACTTTGCGGGCCTTATTTTTCTCTCTGCGTTGATGATCGAGACTTGGGCGTCCGGTTGTGGGAAGGCAGACGCCCCCAATACGCTTTACGAGCAGATCGTTCACACCGTCGACCACGGCGACCTGAACACCTCGCTCACTGACGTAGAGAAGGCCCTGAATCAGAATGCGGGTCATTCCGTCGAATGGCATTGGCGCTTTCTCGTACTGAAAGCGCGGATTCTCATTTCCCGTTCCTCGTTCCAGGACGCTCTCAACCTTCTTCGCGATGAACTGCCTGCTTCGTTGGCGTCGTCGGACATCGCGGTTCACAAAAAGCTGATGGAAGGCATTGCATATAGGGACGTCCAAGAGTTTGAAACATCAGGGCGGGGTCTTGACGATGCGCTCGCGCTGGCCCGATCAGTCCAGCCCCAGTTGGCTTGCGAAGTCATAAAAGCGATTGGCGAACTCCAGGTCGACGAAAACAAATATGCGAATGCCGACGAGTCCTTTCGGCAAGCGCTAAATAGGCAAGATCAGGTTGCCGGAGTGCTTGTCGACCTAGCCCGTCTCTCGACAAGCGAGGAGCACTTCGGGGAGGCTATCGACCGTAACCAGGCTGCATTGGATCTTTCTCGTTCGTTGGACATGCAAGGGCTGGTCGCCACAGTTCTTGGAAACACTGGCTGGAGCTATTTCGAATTGGGTGACTTCGAGAAGGCGCTCTCCTCCTTCAAGGAGGCTGCCGCTGTCGCCGAACGAATCGGGCAAAAAGGCTACAGCTTTTACTGGCTGACCGGCGTTGCAAATTCCTACATCGCAATGCACGATCCAGGTTCTGCCCAATCTCTCCTCACGGATACGCTTAAGCGTGCCCGCCGACTCGAAGACACTGCGACCATCACGGTCTGTTTGAACGCCCTTGCCAAAATTTCTCTAAAGGCTGACCGCCTTGATGAGGCCGCGAACTATGATTTGGAAGCGCTTAAGCTTGAGGAGGCAGGGCTAGATCATTTTGAGACGCTTCAGTCATTGCTTCTGTCCGGTCGCATCGAGACAATTAGGCGGCATTTCGCTCAAGCTGAGAAACTCCTTCAAAGTGTGCTTCAGGATCCCAATGCGGATACTCCTTCGCGCTGGGAGGCGCAAGCGAGGCTTGCGAAGCTACACGATGTCCAAGGCTTGCCAAAAGAGGCCGAGCGAGAATACAGCGAATCCATAGACACCATCAAGGTGGGCGGCTCCGCGATTACACAACTCGAATTGCGGCTGAGCTTCCTTTCCGGTGCAATTGAGTTCTACGAAGACTACGTAGAATTCTTGATCGATCATGGCAGGCCGCAAGATGCTCTGAAAGTCGCCGAGTTGAGCCGTGCGCAAACACTTGAGGAAGGCTTCGGGCCTTCGGCGAAAACCACCAAGGTTTCAGCAGGAAATTTTCGGCCTCAACAGGAAGCCAAGGGACTGAAGATGACGCTTCTTTTCTACTGGGTGGGCGAGAAACATTCGTATTTGTGGGTGATCACGCCCGTAACAACGGCTTGCTTCAAGTTGCCTCCTGCGTCGGAAATCGATTCGGCGGTCAAGTCGTATAACGAAGCGGTTGTGGGCTCGGAAGATGTGGCTGAAACGGAACTGGCCGCTGGCGAGAAGCTGTACGCGATGCTTGTAGCTCCGGCGGAGAAGTTCATCGCGCCGAATGCGCGTGTGATTCTGCTGCCCGATGGGAGTCTTTATTCTCTGAACTTTGAGACGCTGATTTCTCCCACGCCGAAGCCGCATTTTTGGATAGAAGACGTCATCTTCAGCACAGCCAGTTCGCTCTCTTTGCTGGCTTCCGGGACTAACCGGCCGCCTCCGAAACATAAGAATCTGCTATTGATGGGAGACGCGTTGAAGGCGAGCGACGAGTTCGAACCTCTGCCGCATGCCGAAGACGAAATGCAAAATGTCGAGCGCTACTTCCAGGAATCGAATCGCACGGTTTTGAAGCGCGAACA
>WNFJ01319802.1_pt3 | contig 10221 bp, 14 predicted proteins | sample 5400461 | NCBI WGS metagenome assembly WNFJ01 (sample SAMN13153349, study PRJNA577476) | soil metagenome | isolation source: 115 cm saprolite on Douglas fir-dominated hillslope | place: USA:California | collected 2013-09-17
GATCTCCTTAGCCGTTTTGATTGCACCCTAGAGTGCGTTGATCATCGGTAGCTTAACGCCATCCGTGATCGGGGATCGACCTTCTCATCCCATCTATCGAGATTTAACGTCAATTCATCTGCCGCGTTGCGCTAGAGGTGGTGCCGATGTCGGAGCTTTGATCTTTGATCTCGACTTTCGTCGCGTGTCGAGGAAGTCACAGTCTGACATCCTACTCAACTCTGACCTGGTGTGGACCAGAGTGCAGACCTGCCATTTGACTCCTAGGAACCGGGACGTTTTCTCATGCGCAGCTTTTCCTGCTGCGATTTCTCATAAGGGGATATTGAATTGAAGCCGTCCTTAGCCCAGCGCGTCGGCATCATTGTATTACTCAGTCTCGTGTCCATTCCACTGCACGCAAAGACGGGTCACCCCCAATACCGGCCTCCTCACCATTGCTCACTGCCATGTTCTCGTAGCTCATTTGTGGAACGAGTGCTGGGAGAACCTAATTCAGGGAAAGAGAACCTAATTCAGGGAAACGGCCTACCGTAAAACTCGCGTCCGGGCCGCCCTCGTAAAAGAATTTCCAGAACATGATCGATTTCACCTCGATTTTGCGCCCTTTATCTATGAAGGAGATTTCAAATGACCCCGCGCCAAATCGAACTCGTGCAGCACAGTTTCAAATTGGTCACGCCGATACTTGATTCGGCGACAATGATGTTTTACCAACGCCTATTTGAACTCGACCCTTCTTTGCGCTACATGTTTCATGGGCCCCTGGAGGAGCAGGCGCGCAAACTGGGGCATGTGCTGACAGTGGTGGTGAAAGGACTGAGCCGCTCGGAGCAAATTCTGGGCGCGGTTGAGGAGCTTGGCCGGCGTCACGCCAATTATGGCGTGCGGCCGGAGCATTACGACACGGTTGGCACGGCATTGCTGTGGACGCTCCAAACCAGACTCGGAGACGCATTCGCTTCCGATGTTCGCGACGCCTGGGCCGCCGCCTATCTGTTTTTGTCAACCGCCATGCAGGAAGCAGCGGCTAACGCCGAGACGGTGGAATGGACTGCCGTCCCGCAGCCGGCTTGAAAATCTTGCAAACTCAAACCAATAGGGCGAGAACAACGACTTGAGCCTAGGGCTGGTAAGCGCCGGACTTCATCGCTTCACTGATCGCGCCCAGTGCGTTCTTCCACGCTTCGGACGTGCGCTGATCGAAGTCGGCGCCCAAGGCCTCGCCCAGTGTCCACAAGAGGGCTTTCGTTAACGTTTCGTATTGCTCCGGCCGCACGCCATAACTGGCGTGCTTGCGGCCAAGCTCTTCTAGTTTGGGACGGATGCTTTCGAAATCGTCGAGCGACTCAACCACAGAGCTCAACATGCCCATAAGTTTGGGCACCTGAAGTTCGAGGTCGTTGTGAAACATGGGACGCACCGCGGGCGCCAGTTCAAAGAGCTTGCCATAAAACAGAAGGCCCATGGGCCCAGCCATCGTGCGCACAGATTCGAAACTCTCTCGCACCAGGCGACGCTGATTGGCGGTCATGGTTATTGTTTTCGCAGGCATATAGTTGTTTTCCATGTTATCGGGCTATCCGCGAAAGTGTTTCCTCCACCTCTTTCATCTCTGATCGATCATCCTCTGAAAACCTCGAATCGGACTGGGCCGCCCGCCATGCGGACAAACTCTTCTCCAACCAAAGCCTCGCTTGTTCTTGGTCCCCGGTTGCGCGCAGCGGGCTTGAGTCTAGTGCGGCATATGTCAGGCCCATCGCAGAAAAGGCCCGCGGCATGGCCGTTGCTGAGGTGCCTGCCGAAAAAACCTGGCTGGCATCCAATGCATGCTGCGCAAATTCCATAGCTTGGTCGCGATGCCCGAGTGCGATCGCGTCCTGTGCGAGACGGCGGCTGGATTGCATATAGATGAGAAAGCATGCCGCCTGGTCCAGCTTCATGCACGACTCGGCATCCGTTAGGGATTCCAAATACACCGGCGTTGCTGCTGCGAATTTGCCGGCCGCCACCAGCGCGTCGCCCTCCTGCTGCTTGATCACGGAGCGGTATACGTCGACCGAAGCGTCTCGCGAAGTGACGTTCGCGGCTAGCTTGGCTTGCGTCTGAATCTGTTGCATACGAATCTCAGCAATCCGATTTTTATGAAGGGAAACTGACAAGCCAACTGCGAACGCCAGGAGCACCGCCAACAGTGCCGTCATCTTGCCGCGGTTACGCTGTATGAATTTCGCCGCCACGTAGCCGCTGGTTTGCGGCCGCGCATGCACGGGTTCGCCGGCAAAATACCGTTGCAGATCGTCGGCGAGTTGTGCTGCCCATTGGTAGCGCTGCGCGGGCTCGTGCTCCAACGACCGCATCACGATGCTGTCCAAGTCACCCGAGAGCTGGCGGGAAATTGCACGGTCTTTAGCGGCCTCGCTCGGCAGCACGATCGGGGCAGTACCAAAAACATGGCTAGTTGCAGGTGCGGTAGGGCTATCCCGGCGATAGGGAAGCACGCCGGCCAACAATTCGTAAAGGATAACTCCCAGCGAATAAATATCAGAAAGAGGAGTGACCGGGCCGCCATGAACTTGTTCCGGGCTGGCGTAAGCGGGCGTCAGCGGAGTTCCTACGCTCTCGTGTGCGGAATCGTCGCGGAGAAGTTTGCAAACACCGAAGTCGAGCAGTTTCGGGATGCCGTCGGAGCCGACCAGGGTATTTCCTGGCTTGACGTCGCGGTGAACGACAAAATTGCGATGCGCACAGTCAACCGCCGCGCAAATGCCCGTAAACAGGCGCACGCGCTCAGGAATGTCCAGCTTGCGCTGCCTGGCATAGCGAGTGAGGGAAGGGCCGTCGATATACTCCATAACAATGTAGGGCACTCCCTTGGGGGTGGTGCCTCCGTCGAGCAGCCGGGCGATGTTGGGATGCTGTAGTCGCGCCAGAGTCTGGCGCTCGCGGCGAAACCGGGTCAGGATGAATTCGGTATCCATCCCTGGGCGGACCAGCTTGATCGCCACTTGCGCGCGGTATTCATCGTCATTGCGCTCGGCGAGAAACACGGTGCCCATACCGCCACGCCCCAGCTCCCGGACCAGCCGGTAAGGCCCGATTATCGTGTGCTCAGGGTCTCTGCCGGCTTCGTTGAAAGAAGCCAGGACACTCTTGATTCTGTCTTGGACGAAGCCGCCGGGCGCGGCATCATGACTGGCAAGCAGCGATGACACTTCGTGCCGGAGCTCCTGGTCGCCACCGCTGGCTTGTTCAATCCATACTTGCCGCTCGCTGGCGGCAACCGCTAGCGCTCCTTCGAAGATCTCGCCGACCGCCTTCCAGCGTTCAGGATTCATGATTGCGCGCCAATTCGCGGTGAAGCCAGGCCTCGGCCATGCGCTGCTCACGGCCAACCGTGGCAACCGAGAGATCCAAGGCCCGGGCTGTTTCTTCCACGCTGAAGCCGCTGAAATAGCGCAGCTCGATAACTCTGCACTTTCGTTCATCGAACGCGGCCAACGCGTTCAGGGCATCGTCAAGGGCGATGATGTCGTTGCTTTTTCCGAGAGCGAATCCGGGAACCTCATCGAGCGAGAGGGCGGGCACACCTCCGCCACGCTTCTCACTGCGATGTCGCCGGGCATGGTCGACCAGGATTTGCCGCATCAGGTGCGCCGCCACGCCGAAAAAGTGCGAGCGGCATTGCCAATCAGGGAGATCCTGCGCCACCAATTTCAAGTAAGCTTCGTGCACCAGAACAGTGGGCTGAAGGGTCTCAGCTGCGTGTTCGTCGCGAAGGTAATGCTGGGCGAGGCGGCGAAGTTCATCATAGACAATTGGCGTTAACAGCTCGGCAGCACGGGCGTCGCCGTTTTTCCAATCCAGCAGCAGACGTGTCACTTGCGGACGGGAATCCATTCTGCCGGTCTCTTTTCTGTCCATGATGGGCAGTCAGTAATGCTCAGAAATCCAACCTGCTTGCGATAACCGTCTGGCATTCTAAGAACGCCGACAGGAAGCGATTGCGCTATTGTCACTTCCAGCGAAGGAAACGCAGGGGCGCTTAATGTTGCCCGGTTTGCTGCGGTTTTTCAAGTAACGTAAATGTAAATTTTTTGGCTGTGTCCCATCTGGGTAAGCGCCCTTCTGCTCTCCGCGGCAGCGGCCTTTTAAAACGAAGAAGTTCGGGCGCCGACAAAGGCGTCCGCCCGGCCACGGCGCAGCGAGGGCGGCATTGTCTTCCGCTGTCTCCCTTAAACGCTGCATCGCACCTTTACAGTAAACCTTCCCCCGCAAAATTCCTCTTTGGGTTTCCGCCTTAACAGATGAGGCCACAAAATGGCCTTCCTCAGCACCGCTTCAGGGGATCCAACCTACTGCAGCGGTCGCCCTGCACGTCCTTAAGGACCTTTTACTTGCAACGAGCTGATCGAAATGCCGCTCGTTTTTCGCCCTTACTAATGAAGGCGATTTGCCCGGAGAAGAGTAACCGCGAAAGAGAGGATGGCTGCAATGCAAACTTTGACGAACAACGTGCTCCACAACAATGCTGCTTGGTGCGGTCTGACAATTCTCGATCGAGCTGTCGCCTGTATCGAATCAGGGCGGGTGAATCAGGCCATGGATGATATCTTCACTGGCCTGCGGACAACGCGTGACCAGATGTCTGATGAGGACTGGGCCGAGTTCGCGCGCTACGCCCGCGAGAATCATGCATTGGGGAACTGGATCTATCAAGATCCCATGACCAGGAGGGCGTACGAGAAGCCTCGCGGGTACGCCGGTGACGCGGTCATGATGGACTATCTTTATGGGATTCACGGCTACCACGATGCGGCCGCCGAGGCCTCCGAGCTCGGGCGGGAGATCTACGAGTACATCCGGGGATGTCTGGCGCCATCAGCGGTACGTTACCGCCGTGAGCACATAGCTCAACTGATCGATAGGATGGCAAGGGGTGGATCCCGTCCCAGCGTTCTAGCCGTCGCCGCCGGTCACTTACGTGAGGCTGAGCTTTCAAGCGCTCTCGCGTCTGGACACCTTGGCCGATTTGTTGCGCTGGATGCCGACGCGGAGAGCCTTCGGAACATCGATACGCACTATGCGCGCCTAGGCGTGGAGACCGTTCACGCGTCGGTCCGTCACCTCCTGATGCGAAAAATCCGGCTCGGAACGTTCGATTTTGTCTATGCCGCGGGGCTCTACGACTACCTCGGCGAAAACACCGCCCAGACACTGTCGGCCCGCTTGTTTGAAATGGTGAATCCAGGCGGCCAGATGTTGATTCCCAATTTCGCACCCCAATTGCGTGACCGAGGGTACATGGAGACGTTCATGGACTGGACTCTGATTTACCGCGACGAACCGGCTATGGTGCGGCTCCTGGACAAGGTCGAACCGGCTCAAATCCAGAGCTACGACGTATACGACGATCCCAACGGTTCGGTCGGGTACCTGCTGGTCAAGAAGCGGAGCCAGGTGTGCTGATGGGTTACTGTTGCATCGAATTCGCAGCTCATCCGGACTAGGTTAGGATAACCGGGTTCGGGTCTCTCAATCTCGAATCTCAAAAACTCAACTCTGGGCAGGGCGGGCGCCGACAACGGCGTCCGCCCGCTTCTTCTTGTACCCCCTCTCTCGCCCTGCCGTCTCAATCCAGCCGCAAAAAAATCTTTTTGCCGTGATCGATTTTGCCTGACGATTGCGCCCGTGTAGATGAGGCACAAAAAGCCAAATCTAAAAAACAGGAGAAGTACAATGAGCACGCAGAAAATCGCCACGTCCACAAACGGGACGCTCGGCAAAGGTTTCAAATTCGCGGCAGCTACTGCAGCCGTGATCATCATGATGGTCTTCGCGGCGGGAACCGCAGTCGCCGGATCGCCATCGAACACCACCCCTCAAAATGTCGACGTCGTAAACACGCCGACAGTCAACGTCGGGAACACCCCGAACGTCACTGTGGCAAATACCCCAAGTGTCAATGTCGCGAACACGCCGGCGGTGAGCATTTCCGGCACGCCGAACGTGAATGTCCAGTTCCCGGCAAATCAGGCAGTGACGGTTACGCCTGGGTCATCGACCAATGTAGGCCGCCTGCCGAGCGACCAGGTAACGCTGGTCTCGCCTTTCCAGGGTTGTCCGAGCCACATTCTTCAGGTTGGAACCGACGGCAGCGGTTCATGCTTCGACATGGCGAATCACCCGGGTCAGGTCCTAGTGATAACGGACATATTCTGGGAAGGGCAGGTAGCCGCCGGCAACACCTGCTTAGCCAACCTTGAAAGTCCACTCGGGAAAATTCTTTTTATTTTCAGCGCGGTGGGAGCCGCTGACGGTTATGCCACAAAGTCTGAACACATGACGACAGGTCTTAAAATGACGGTCAACGCAACGCCACTCGCTGACAACGGTTGTTCTAACCCTATTTTCTGGACGCAAGGCTACTTGCTGACAAATCAATAAGCGCTGCAGTTCTGTTGTAACGCGCTTCGCCAGGCCCGTCCCCTTAACGGACGGGCTTTTTCACTCTCTGCCGCGCGCCGCTTCGCTGCCCTCCGGGTTGTAATCCCCAAATTTCGGCGCATCCGCAGGGTTACCATGCCTCGCCTACTTGTCTTCTACTCGGATCCCCCCGCTCGTTTTGTGGCCAAAGAAAAAATCTCCAACTGTGATCGATTTTGCCTGCCGATTGCGCCCGTATAGGTGAGCACCAAACACAGAAAATCATTCGGGGTGCACAAGTAGGACACCAGATTTCAGTGACACAGGTAGTGTCACATGCAAAAAAACAAATTTCCGAAGGAGAAAAAATATGTCACAAGCTCACACCGTACACCAGAAGCAATCGAGGATGAATCACATGAAAAAGTTCGGAAAGCCATTTCTGTATTTGATTGGCTTTGGCCTCCTGGCCATCGCCGTAGTTCCGCTTACCAGTCATCCAGCAACCGCGAACAGTCCGCTACCGGTGATTGTGTCCAATACGCCTCTGCCGGTGCAGCTCACTCCCGGCCAACCTTACCAGGACGCTTGCCAGGTTGTTGATCTTGGCAACCTCTCGTGCGCGTTCCACTCGGTGCCGGCCGGCATGCGTCTGGTCATCCAGGAAGTCGATAGCAAGGTTGTTTCGGCACCGGGGACGTCTGCGGTTGGCGTGGAAGTGGGAACGCTGCTCGCCAAACCGCCGCTCAATGCGATCCTGTTGCATGAATTCCCACTCACAAATCAGGGCGAGCTGTCCGGCGAGTTTTACCAGAGTACACATCAGCCGACAACGCTGTATGCCGACCATGATACGGGTTCCCCAAACTGCTTAGTTGAGGCTACGCCCGGGGACGTTCTTGAGGCCGGATGCGCGATCTCTGGCTATCTGGTTCCTGCGCAGTAAAGTGAAGCTCGCCTCACAGTTGAGCTACTGGGCGGAGCGTCGAACCTGGCGCCCGCCTAGCTTATTGTACTTGCATCCCGCCGCATTCATTGCAGTCCTCTCATTGCCGCCAAGGAACAAATCTCCGACCATGATCGATTTTGCCCGCTCCTTACGCCCGTATAGGTGAGCACAAATCGTAAAACCATTCGGAGCGAGTCATGAAAAACCTGAATCATCGTCTATCTTCTGCATTGCTGCTGTTGTGCATTCTCCTCGCGCACCTAACTGCTTTCGCGCAGATCACGCCCAGCCAGGACGCCTGCATCAACACCGCCACGGCCGCCACTAATTACGGCACCGCGGCCACTCTCGGCGTAGTCAGCTCGGCGTCGTCGATCCAGACCACCTATATCAAAATCGACTTGTCGTCGGTCCCGGCTGGCTATACCAGCGGCAATGTCGCTAATGCGACGCTGAAGCTGTACGTCAACAGCGTGACCAACGCCGGCAGCTTCGACGTCGATCGGGTCAACGGAAGGAGTGAGAAGACTGATCTCCGCACTTCAACTCTGGCGAGGGGGCGCTGATAACACTGTACGCCCAGGCAAACAGCAAATTGAGATTTGAATTTCAGGAGAACGACAATGATTAACCAACCGACATCCAGGTCCGAGGCGGCTCCATTTCGTACTCAGCCACGCGAGTTGGGCAAGAAAATTCTCTATGGTCTGCCGTGTGCGAATTGCAGAAGTTACTACCCATCCGATCTCGCGATTTGTCCGATATGCCGGTGCGGCGAACGAATCTCTCAGAACACCCCCCTTATTAGTAAGGCAGCGGCGCTCTAGTGTGGGTCGCTGGGTGCAGTGAGGACCCGCTTTGGGCCGCCAAGCCCTGGGAGCATTAGCTCTCAGCATCCGCAGCCGAGGGCTTGTGTCAGAGAGACAATCGATGCGAGCACCTAGTCTCGAAGCAAGAGAAGGTCAAAAATCTACGTGCCTCATCTTAATCGCGATTGCACTCATCGATAACGGGTTTCGATTTGTGAGCTGGGTTTTGTTTTCATGCCAGTTTCAGCGGTGGAACGGTAGAACCGAACAAGCACTGGGGACCCGTGTCATAAACGTGTCCCTGCGGTCGTCATCGAATGCGCCGAGGCCGCCATTCTCACAGCATTCCTCAGGCACCTCCGTGCGGGCTTTGTTTCTCGGCAAGTGGTTGATGTCATATGATTTGAAACGAAATCTCGGCCTTCGGCCAGTCAATCGGCCGTCATTCACCATCGCGGTTTGCCAGACTAGGCTAGCCTCCCATGTGCGAACCTGCCAGCTCACCTCGAGAGAGCAATACCTCCGCGATCATTTCGGCCTCGGGTCTGATTCCAGCAGATAATTTCTACCAATCGCGGGCAGTCAGTCCAAGAGAGCAATAATCCATTGGGCACGACGGCCCAATCCCGCTCCGAACGCTGCTTGATGTACGCGCCTTGCCGACTTTGACGGTTGGGTCCGAACGGAGCAAGTTCCCCATGTGTCCGCCGCTCAGATCCGCGTGTTTGACCAGCAACTGAGGGATGTCGTCATGTCCTAACCTGACAATTATCGAGACCGTGAGTGGCCCTTCGCGAGTTGCTTTGGACTGTGCGTGACGGACGCTTTGGGGATGAAAATGTCCGCGGGAAGTTTGAACCGAGTGCTCAATTTCCGCACCTGTTCTAAGGTGAGACTGCGCTGTCCTGTCATGAACATCGAAACCGCGCTCTCCGAACCAAATTGAGGAATAAGGTCACGCTGCGTCAGATTCTGCTGTTCAATGAGAAAACGCACAACTGAAACTGGATCAGCCTCGGGAATGGAGTAATGCTCTTGCTCGTAACGTTCCACGAGCAAGGTTAGGAGTTCGATTGCTTCAACTTCAGAACTGGAAGGACTTTCTAGCGCGGTTAGTCGGAAAAGAGCATCGGTATACATTTCAAGTTCTGCATCATTGTGTATGACGTGGGGAGCGCCATTCGCAATCATTTCCGCCGGGTTTGCGAGAACTGTGCTCATTGTTTTCCGTACCTCCTGTCCCAGTTGCTGCGATTGTCGTATTGCTTGTGCGTCAAGAAGGATCGGATGTAGACATGTCCTTGAGTTTGCCTTTCCTTCGTTGTCTTAGCATAGTGGATGACGGTTATAAGCCTGTACCGGTTGTGCCTGACGTTAAAGATCACGTAGTCGTCCACAGAATCGGCATCCTTGAACACGCCGCGAACATCATCAAAATTGTGCCAGCGAACCGCCTCGACAATGGCGGTCCAGGCTTTGATTTCGTTCGCCGCATCTGGGTAGCTTTCCATCGCCTGCTCCAGGTGCTTACGCGTAACGACATGCACTGACCAAGAATACTTCACAATATGTGAAGCTGTCAAACGTGCAATCGCAGCTCTGTTGGGTCGCAATACATTCCCTTATACTTTATTTAGAATCAATTAGTTACACGATCCCTTTTGCGATCAGTTGCGACTTCAAGCTGAAAGGATCAACGATGCCGCTTCCACAAACCGAGATCCTGGACGTTTGCAGGCGCAACTGGCTGGCGCTTGCGTTGCGCCCAACATTTCTGAATCCGGCTACTCCCGCCAACAGCACTGAGGTGTCTACAACACCTCTGGGGCGGCGTCGCGATCTTTTCCTAGGAGACAACCTCGACCTCGGGCTGGAGGCGACTCGCGCTACGATATGATCGTACAGCTTCGATGATCTGCTTTTCCGACAGACCCCCGCCCTCATTCGCAGCATTCTTCAGGGTCCGAAGGAACTCCTCCTTCCAGCCCTTTCTTTTCCGGCCTCTTGGTATATCACGATAGATGTTCGCCAGCGGCA
>WNFJ01319913.1_pt1 | contig 10221 bp, 6 predicted proteins | sample 5400461 | NCBI WGS metagenome assembly WNFJ01 (sample SAMN13153349, study PRJNA577476) | soil metagenome | isolation source: 115 cm saprolite on Douglas fir-dominated hillslope | place: USA:California | collected 2013-09-17
CGAAGGAATACTCCACTCGAGCGTCGTTCCGTTCCACGGGTTTTCCGGAGCAGGCGCACCCTTATAACGGCTGTATATCAGGTTGAAGATGAAGATGAGTTGCGCCGCGCCGGTGCAGAGAGCCGCGATGGTAATGAACTTGTGCAGCGGCAGCAGCGGTCCCGTGTAATCATTTACGAACGCTGAATAACGCCGGACGTTACCTACCAATCCGAGGTAATGGAACGGCATGAAAATGCAATAGGTACCGATGAAGGTGAGCCAGAAATGAAGCTGGCCCAAGGTCTCGTTCATCATGCGGCCGGTCATCTTGCCGAACCAGAAGTACGTGCCGGCAAAGACGCCGAAAATGGACGCCACGCCCATCACCATGTGGAAATGGCCGACCACAAAATAGGTGGCGTGCAATACGATGTCGATGGAGGGTTGCGCCAGGAAAAAGCCGCTAACGCCGCCGCTGACGAACATGGAGATAAACCCGAGCGCAAAGAGCGACGCCGCGTTGATTCGAATGTTTGCGCCGTAGAGGCTGCCCAGCCAAATCAGCGTCATGATCGTCGCCGGAATCGTAATCGTCAGCGTGGGGAACGAGAAGAGCAGAGATGAAAATGGATTCATGCCGCTCACAAACATGTGGTGTCCCCAAACCATCCAGCTCAGGAATCCAATCGACATCATCGAGTAGATGATGACGCGGGCGCTCAAGAGCGGCTTGCGCATGCTGTTGATTAGAATGTGCGAAACGATGCCCATGGAAGGCAAGATCGCGATGTAAACTTCAGGATGGCCGAAGAACCAGAACAAGTGCTGCCAGAGAAGCGGCGATCCGCCCGAATGCGGCTGCAAGCGATCACTTACCACCAGGCCGGAAGGAATGAAGAAGCTGGTCCCAGCAGTTCGATCCAGAATCAAGAGTATGCAAGCAGGAAGGAAGGAGCACGGCGAAGGCCAGCAAAGCGATGCAAGAAGTGATGAACCACGCCCAAGTGCAAATCGGCATGCGCATCAATGTCATGCCCTTGGCGCGCAGGTCCAGGGTCGTGGCGATAAAGTTGAGCGTTCCAAGCAGGGAGCCAATGCAGAAAATGGCGATCGAAATTGCCCAGAGGTTCATCCCCCATCCCATGCCAGGCCCAGCATCCTTGCCGACCGCACTCAGCGGAGCATAGGAGGTCCAGCCGGAGATCGGCGGCCCGTCAGGAATGACGAACGCGAGGATCAGCACCAGGAACGCGGCGAGGGTCGTCCAGAACGACATCATATTGAAGCGTGGGAAAGCCATATCTTCCGCGCCGATCTGGATGGGGAGAAAAAAATTGCCGAACGCGGCGAAGGGAGCGTTGGTGAGTACGAAGAACACCATCAGGGTGCCATGCATGGTGAGCAGCGAGAGGCAGTATTCCGGCGTGATGATGCCGCCCGGAGCGCCGGCTTTCGAAATCAGTTCCAAGCCGGGAATTCGCGTCGTTGGCCAGACGAGGTGGAAGCGCATCAGCCAGGAAAGCGCCATGCCCATGCAAACGGCCAGGAGACCAAGGGCATAGTATTGTTTTCCGATCACTTTGTGATCGAGGCTGAAGACGTACTTCCGGAGGAATCCCTCCGGCGGTGCATGCACGTGTGCTTGCTGGGCTGCCGTCTCTTCCATCTGCTCTCCTCGCTCGGGGAAAGCCGCGGAGCGGGTGCGATGAAATCGCACGCCGGTCTGGCGGGCTGGGATTACGAGTTCACAGCTCGGACGCCTTGTGTTTCAACCACTTTTCGAAATCGTCCTCGGCCATCACGTTCAGATACGCCTTCATGTTGTAGTGGCCCAGTCCGCAAAGCTGGGTACAAACAATTTCATACCTTCCGGTTTTGGTGGCCGTGAAATGCACGGAAAGATCGAGACCCGGGACAAAGTCCTGCTGGGCGCAACTCCCTGACGTAGAAAGAGTGGCCCACATCTTTCGCGTGCATCATCAAGTGGATTTCGCGGTTGACGGGTATCGCCAACTCCGCCGAGACGATGTCATCGCGCGACTCGATCTCGTTGGCGGGGTCCAGGCCAAAATAATTCTGGTTCCCTTCGTCAATCTTGTCGGGATGGATGGCGCCGAACTTGCCATCGGCGCCCGGATACCTGAAGTAGAAGGCGAATTGACCCGCCTGGGCCTGGATTTGCAGGGCATCCGGCCGGGGTGGTGTGAAATAGACATTGGCCCAGGCTCGCTGGCCGAAGACGCCGAGAGCGAGCACCTCCGTGCCCACAAGGATGAATGCGGCGGCCACCATAACCCTGGCGCCGCCAGGAAAATTCTTCAGCCTCACGCCAACTTTGCGTTCCGCAAACGCCCATACGAAGAACGCCAGGACGAACTGGGCAAGAAGAAAAGAGATCCCCGCCTCCGCCATGATGTCCGACAACTGCTCGTCAATCTGATGGCCGTGGGTGGAGATATCCTCCGGCATGACGTACATGTGCGTGACGATGGGATACGCAGATGCCAATGCGATGATCACCAGAACGACTGCAAACAGCTTACCCATGGCGCCTCACTTCTGCACTGAGTTTATGCGGATTTGATTTCTTCGTTTCGCCAGCAAACTGCATTCTGAGACGACTCCCACCGGTCGTTCAAAAAAGGCTCAATAGGGCTTGGCTTTGAAGGCAAAGTTTACGTTTTTCGTTTCACTGCCGGCGATGGTCACTTCCTGCGACTGCTCACCGTAGGACTCGTGGTAAGCGGTGACCGTGTACTTGCCTGCCGGCAAGTTGGGAAGCGAAAAGCCACCGTCTCCGCTTGAAATGGAGTAATGGGAGTTCTTGAGCGGACCTCACTGTGGAGACGAGCGAATTCAAAGTGTTCCAGGATCACCTCCAGGCCATTCAATTTGCCGAGCAGGAGTCTGCCGACGCAAAACGCCGCCTGGAGAGTGCGGAACTGGTGAGGCAAACGGTGATCCGCCACCGGGAAGACGAAACCGCGCGTCTGGCTGCCGCGCAATCTTCCGTGCAAGATCTGGAGCAGCGCATCAATGCGATGCGGCATGAAGTGGAGCGCCGAGTGAAGGCGCCGGGCGCGGACCTCAAGGCCGCTCCCTTCCGCGCGGCCGCTAACGTGAAGACTCTCGCGGCGTATACGGAGGTGGTCATCGTGATCGTCACGCCGCACTGGTACGGCTTGGAAACACCGGACGGCCAGCGTGGACGGATGCCCGCGGATCAATTGGAAACTCTTCCGTGAAAAGACCTGGACGGAAATTCCTCACCTCAACGATTCGAATGGGGGGACTCGGTGGAGTCCTCAGCATTCTGTTGACGACCGCGGTTTTTCCTCAAGCTGTGCCTTACGCTCGCGCGTTTGCGAAATCCGCGGAAGAAGTCGAAGGAGCGCTGAAGGACCTGCAGGCGTATTCAGGCCAAAAGCTCCCAATCGTGGACGGCTTCGTGGCGACCGGAGACAAGCCGCTCAATCAATACGAGCGTGCGTTTTATCAATTCTCGATCGACTTGCTGCCGGGAACAGCCGGCGGCACGATCGTGCGTGTTACCGCCAAAATTACAGCGTGGTATGCGGACAAAGATCCCGCAAAGTCCGGTTATCAGGTGCTGCCGTCCAATGGGCGCTTGGAACTTGATCTTTTTGACCGGTTGGAAGAAAAATTTGGCGGCAAGCCGGCGTCCTCCATGGCGCGCGCGCTTTCGAATTCAACGATCTCCGCTCCGAAAGCGAAGCTCGATCTTGGTGGCGTCCCGGGTGTCCAAATTCCATCGGCAGCGACTGCTGCAGCAAAATCCGGAGGCCCGACCGACGAATTGGGCTCTCTGCGGTCCAATCGTGAAGCCGAAGAAAAACACATGAGGGAATTGGACGCCGAACTTCAGAGCTTGCAGGAAATCAAGAAAAATCAGGCGCACCCACTGAACTTGGTGGTCGTGAAAAAAGCGGGTGCGCCGGTGCTCGCGAAGCCTGCGGAAGGAGGACGCGCGCTCTTCAACGCCGCCGCGGAGGATGAGTTCGAATTCATCGACGCGGAAGGCGAGTGGATTCACGTGCAGGTCTCCAGACCTTCTCGCGGATATATCCGCCGAAACAATCTCGAGTTGCCGGAACTCATCGCCACGCGGCTTAATTCGCAAGACGCTACGGCTCCGGTAGAAAAAGCAGCGGCATTCCGCATCGTGCGCGAAGAAAATAGTCCTTCCCGGAGATTGGGAGCCCCTGAAGGGAAAGGCAGTGAAGATTTTCACCGTGCAGCCCATTTCGCAGGATCCCAAGGAATCGGGCGCGCGCGCGAAACTCGCCTTCGCTAGCTCCCTTTTTCAGAAATACGCGACGGAGAACACCGCATCCTCTTCGGCCGTTGAGGGCGTCGTTGTAATCTTCGATTCGGCGGACGGCGGCATCGTGGGAGCCACGCTCGCGACCTTAAAACAGTTTACCGCCGGCACACTTTCTTCCGAAAACCTCTGGAAGCAGTGCTACCGCGATCCGCTGGAGGCGTTCCAGGAATCCGGGAAGCCTTAGCGCAGGACACCTGGATGTTCCGCGGCGGGATTCACCGTGCTCATTTCCATTCGAAACTTTGCTGGAGCCCGCCGATTCTCACGTCGAAGACCCCGGGCTCGACGACACGCTTATTGTCTGCGCCGATAAAGGACATGTCGTCGGGGGTCAATTCGAAAGAGACTTGGCGGCCCTCCCCGGGCTGGAGCAAGACTTTCGCGAATCGCTTGAGCCGCTTCAATGGCGGCGTCACGCTCGCAAAGCGTTCGTTCAGGTACAGTTGAACGACTTCCTTGCCGGCGCGGCCGCCGCTGTTCTTCACCGTTACGTCCACTCGCACCGTGTGGCCCGCCGAAGCCGCGGCCGGAGCAACGCGCAAATCGGAATACGAGAAAGTCGTATAGCTCAACCCCGATCCAAATTCGAATTGCGGCGCGCCCAGAACCTTCCCTTCTCCAGAATCTTCTCCTTCAAATACTTTGTGATCGTAGTTGAAGAGATGGTTCGTCGAGCGGGGATACGTAATGGGCAGCTTGCCGCTGGGATTCACGTCGCCGAAAAGAACATCGGCTATAGCCTGGCCGCCCTCATTGCTGGGGTTATAGGCCATCACGATCGCTCCTGCTGGATCCGCGATTCGGCTGATAATGCGCGGGCGCCCCTCGGTTAGCACCAGGATGACGGGTTTCTTCATTTCCATGATTTTCCGGGCGAGATCGAGCTGCGCGTCGGGTAGCGTGAGATCGGGGATATTGCCCGGCGTTTCCGCATAAGCCCATTCTCCGAGGCAAATCACTACGGCATCTGCCTTTGACGCCGCTTCCGCGGCCTTGGCGATGTCAACTTCCTTGTTGTAGGTGGCGCCCGGAACGTAGGTCACGTTGGCGGCGCCGATTTTTTCCTGGATGGCTTTTAGGATCGTCGCGCGATCCTTGGGATACGCGCTCGCGCGGTCACCCTGCCACGTATAACTCCAGCCGTTATTCAGCGGAATCAGGGAGTCGGCGTCCGGACCGGTCACGAGAACGTGCGCCGTCTTTGCAAGTGGCAGCGTGTGGTTTTCGTTTTTCAGAAGAGTGATGGACTCGCGCGCGGCTTCCAGACTGACCTGCCGTGATTCCGGCGAGCCGACTACCGTTTTCGAATCGATCCCGCGCAGCGGATCCTCGAAAAGCCCGAGTTGGTACTTCACCGCGAGGATCCTCCGCACCGCTTCATCGATGCGGCTCGTGGGCACCTTCCCTTCCTGCGCCAGCTCGAGCAACAGATTGCTGAAGCTGTAGTCGCTCGGCACCATGCTCATGTCGATCCCGGCAAGCACGGCTATGCGCGTGGCTTCCTTCTCATTTGCCGCGATATGGTGCACACCAACAAGTTTCTTGATGTCCACCCAGTCGGAAACAACGAATCCCTGCAAGCCGAGTTCGCCTCGCAAAACGTCTTTGAGCAAATAGCCGTTGGCATGGCCGGGGGTTCCGTTCACTTCGCTCGAATTCACCATCACGGTGTGGGCGCCCGCTTTCAAAGCAGCCGCAAACGCTGGAAGAAAGTATTCGCGCAAAGTATTCTCCGGGATGAGAGCAGGGCTGCGGTCACCGCCGGTGGTGGGATAGCTGTAGCCCACATAATGTTTCAGCGAAGCAGAAACGCTGCCGGGGCTCGAAAGATCGCTGCCTTCATAACCGCGAACAGTGGCCACACCCATCACCGTCGCGAGATAAGTATCCTCTCCGAGCGTCTCCCACAAACGCGACCACAGCGGCTGCCGCCCGGCGTCGAGCACGGGTGAAAAAGACCATGGAATTCCGGCTTTGCGCGTTTCGGCGGCGGCGATCTGGCTGCCGCGCAGCATCAGCTCCGGATTCCACGTCGCGGCCATCGCGAGCGGCTGTGGAAAAAGAGTGCTCCCGACAATGTAATTCGGTCCGTGGATAGTATCGATACCGTAGAGCACAGGAATCTGCAGCCGGGATTTCTTCGCTTCTTCCTGGATGGCGCGGATAATCTCATGCCACTTCTCCGTGGACAGTGCTTCGTCATTCACGTTGAGGATGGAACCCACTCCACATTCGCCAACGGCTTTGTGCAATTTATCGGAATTGATTCGAATCGCCTGGCCCTGTCCATCTGTGACCATGCCGATTTCCAGTTGCGTCATCTGGCCGATTTTTTCCTTGAGCGTCATCTGGCCAAGAAGTTTTTCGACCGCGGCGGCGGAAGCGCTGGCAGGCGGGCCCGCGGGAGTCATATTTTTCTTCAAAAATGTCTGGCTGTCCACGATGCTTGAAGCTGCGTCATCCGCGCCGGACGGAATTGCCGCGATAGTGCAAACAGCCAGTACAATAACGATATGCCACAGCTTTCTTTTCAGGGTGGACACGGGTATCTCCTTGCCGAGCATCCTACCTCTGCAGGCCGGATATATCCAAATTTTGGTTTCTTTAAATTCCAATTGTGGACCCCCAAAAGCTGGTACCTGGCAACCGGCGTTCCCGCGGACATTTGCAAATGGGACCACGAGTTGCTGCTCTGCGAACCGATCGCAAAAAGTGCGCGGAAGCGCGCGCGGGAGTGGCGGTGGCGTGGGACGAAACGCGCCAGCCTCAGTGCGGCGAAGAATACTGATAGCGCAGGCTCGGCGGCAGGCGTTCCGAGCGCGACCGCGTGTTGTACTCCAACTGGTAGCCCAGATGTTCCGCATCGGCCGGATAATCTCGGCCCTCGGGGTACGGATACGGCAGCAGCGAATGCCGCGGTAGCGGCTCGACGGTAAACGCGTGCGAGGCGTAGAAATCGAGATCCTTTTCGAAGCCGTCGGCATAAAAGAAATAATCGCGAACCCACCCGGCCGGCAGCGCGGGAAGTTGCTTGGGATCAAAATCAAGCTTCAGTCCCTCGCCGGAGCCGAAAACGACAAAGCGATCATCGGAGGCGCGCAGCAAATCGAACACATCGCCGTACCGCGTGTAATTCCCTGCGGCCCGCGCGTAGGGACCGGTCATGCTGCGGTGCGAATACGAATAGGTGGTGTCGCTTGCCGGCTTTAGCCGGATCTCGCGCGGATAGCCGACGAAGTCGAGCGCCGCCTTTGCGAGCGGCACCTGCGCCACGCGCAAATCCTGTTCGTCCCGTGTCTGGTCGATTCGAATCGCGTCCCAATAAATTTTCAGATTGTTAACGATGCGAATCCGCCGCGTTCCCGCAGGAAGCTTGCCGGTCAAGTCCGCAATCATAGTCCGTTCGAGCCCTGCCGGAAAACCCATATCTTCCACGACGCGTGTCCACTTGCCTTGCGCATCAAGGGCTTCGACATACGGCGGAATCACTTTGATTCCCGCTTGATCCGCCGCGTACATCGAAGTCGCGGTGAAGTAATCCGTGTAGCCATCGATGATCAGTCGCAATGGTTTTTGAGCATTCCATTCACCGAGATCGAGTTCGATCCAGTGCAGCTTCGCGAATCCCGAGAACGGCAACCCTTCGAAATTCGTGACGTACTTGCGGTCGCGCTTGGCGACCAGCGGTAGCACATCATTCCCGCGGTCGTCCCACGCACCGGCCGGTGCATGCGCGTCGCGGCTCGCGATCACCCGGAACTCCGGAAAGGGCGGCCCGCTGACGAATCGCTCATTCGGATAAACTTCGTACGCCGCTGGATGATCGATGGCCACCAGCCGCACCTGGTCGAGATACACCGTTTCTTCCATCGGCTCCATGAAGCGGAAGCTGAGCAGGCCGCTCCGGGCCTTCACGCTGCGCGCAGGCACCTTCAGGTACTCGTCCGGATCGGGAACGTCCCTTTCGCCGGGCGCGATCCAGTGGCCGACCACGCCGGGCCCGATCATGTCCGCGATGAATTCATACTCATGTCCATTCCACGAAAACAAAACGGGGCACGAGCTCCCGCGCCGATCGAGTTCTAAGATGCTTTGTACTTTCTTCGCGGCCAGGTTTATTTCGTCCTGTGGCACTCCGGTGGGCCACAGCAGCCGAACGACTTCGGCGTTGCGCTCCGAGCCGAGCCCAGCAAGAATCGGCGCGGCGCTCTGCCCCAGATAGCCAGAAGCACCGGCGACTTCCCACTTTTGATAAAGCGTGCCCGCGTAGAGTTCGACCTTCGTGCCGATCGCGCTCTTATTGTCATTGAGCGCCTTGAGGTCAATGCTCATCCAGTTATGCTGATTACCTCCCTCATTGCGCAGAACAAGCGGCGCGCCGCCGAGTTGCGTCACGACCAGATCAGCGTCACCATTTCCATCGATATCCGCAACGGCAATCGCGCGCGGTTGATTCAGCTTGAGCGCATCGAGATGCACATCCTTGGTGACGTCGGCCCAGCCCTTGCTCCCTAAATTTCTCAGCAGTCGCAATTCCCCGCCGCTGCTCGATTCTCCCGCCGCGACAAGATCGAGCCAGCCGTCATTGTCGTAATCGAACGCGGCAATTCCCCAGCCGCTCTGCCAGCCGAAAGCGGGGAGCGGAACGCGTTCCAGCCGTTTCCCTTCTACATTCCGCCACAGGCTGATACCGGGCGCGCCCGCATGCGTGAACGCCAGATCCATCCATCCGTCCTTATCAAAATCAAACGCCACCACGCCCACCGCCGGCGGCAACTTCTCCTTGTTGAAATCGATTCCGCCGAAGGGCATGAATTTTCCTTCGCGCGGATTGAGATAGATCGAAGCTCCTGCCTGCCCGCCTGCGATGACGAAGTCAATTGCCCTGTCGTTGTTAAAATCAGTGCTGACAACTCCAGCGCCCGTGGCTGCAAATCCAAGCGCGGTTTCCGCGGACACATCCGTGAATGTGCTATTGCCATTGTTGCGCCAAAGAACATTGTGAGGCGGCGCGCCCGTCGCAGCTGAATCGGGCGCCGTTGTGACGTACAGATCGAGGTCGCCATCGTGGTCGTAATCCACAAACGTCAGGCCTACGCAGCCTTTTTTCCTGCGGATTCCCACAGCTTGGGTCACGTCCTCGAACTTGCCATCACCCTTGTTGTGAAGCAACCGGACGCCGTCACTCAAACAAACCGCAAGATCTGTATGGCCATCATTGTCGAAATCGCCGGCCGCACAGCCGAGGCCGCTACCCTTTAGATTGATGCCCGCTACCTGGGTCACATCGCTGAATCGTCCATCGCCCAGGTTGTGAAGCAATCGGCTGGCGCCGTCCGCTGCTCCACTCACCAGGAAAAGATCTGGGTTGCCATCGCCGTCGTAGTCAAAGAAGCACGCGCCGGTGGCCGGCCCAATCTCGACGCTGCTTCCCCCCGCACTCTTCGACACGAAAGCATTCGCCTCCGCCGTAAATCGCACCGGAATCGCCGCCGGCACATCGACGACCGAGCTCAGCGGCAACTCTGCGAGCGAGTAACGCCCTTGATCGCCGTAGCCCGCGCCGAACGGCGCCCCGAGATGCTCCGTCGTGATTTTCTGGAAGCGCGCCAGATGTTCGCGCGCTGCAGCAGAATCTCCCTTCCTCTGCAGCGCGCGCGCCAGGCCGAATTCCGACGAAGCGTGAAACGGAGAAAGGGCCAGCCCCTTCTGAAACGCCGCGATCGCTTCGTCATACTTCTGCAGCTGCGCGTTCAGGTAGCCGACAAAATAATAGGCGTCCGGTTCGTTAGGCACGATCTGCGTGACGTGCTGAAATGCGGCGATGCCCTTCTCCGTCTCCCCGAGGTCTTTGTAGGCAAGTCCGAGGTTGTACCAGGCGTAAGCATCCTTAG
>WNFJ01348220.1_pt1 | contig 10221 bp, 10 predicted proteins | sample 5400461 | NCBI WGS metagenome assembly WNFJ01 (sample SAMN13153349, study PRJNA577476) | soil metagenome | isolation source: 115 cm saprolite on Douglas fir-dominated hillslope | place: USA:California | collected 2013-09-17
GACCAGCCACAGCACGCCGACACCCCCGATCATCCCCACCATCCCGAGCGCGTAGACCGCCTCGCGCGGGAAGAGATCCGACACGAAGCCGCCGCCCGTCTTGCCCAGGATGCTGGCCGCGCCCACCACGCTGATCACCGAGGCCGCGGTCATGGCAGGAAGCCCGTGATCGACGAAGAACGCGGCCTGGTGCACGTGCAGGGTCTGGCTGCAGATGCTGCCGAGAAATACCGCGATCGCGATGAAGCGGAACGACCCGCTCGCGAGCGCTTCCTCGAGCGAGAAGCCGCCCGCCGCGGCGACCTCGCCGGGCGACGGCGCGGCCGGTCGCGGCGCCGCCGGCACGTCGTGGACGAAGAGCGCGGTGGCGGGCAGGATCCAGAGAAAGGCGAGCGTGCCGAGGCCGCGAAAGGCCCAGCGCCAGCCGAAGGCGTCGATGAGCCCCTGGCACAACGGAACGACCAGGAAGATGCCGAGGCCCACGCCGGAGCCCGCGATGCCGAGCGCCAGCCCGAGCCGCGCGTGCCATTGCCGCTGCACCAGGACCACCGCGGGCGTCCACCCCGCGGTGGCCACGCCGATCGCGGTCATGAGGCCGAAGGCCAGGTAGAGGTGCCACGCGCGGGTGACGAAGCTGTCGGCCCAGAGCGAGGCCGCGAGCAACACGCCGCCGATCAGGATGAGCCGGCGCGGGCCGAAGCGATCCGCGAGCGCGCCCAGCACCGGGCCCGCCCCGCCGCTCACCAGGGTGAAGACCGAGAACGCGCCCGCGAGGACCGACCGGCTCCAGCCGAACTCACGCAGGAGGGCGACGAGGAAGACGCTGTAGGCGTACCAGACCCCGTAGGCCAGGGCGAGGGTGACGACGGTGACGGCGAGGGCGCGGTACGCCGGGAGGCGGGGCGCGGCCACGGGATCGGGGCGCATGGGCACCCCGTTACCTTTGGGACATTGGACGTGTTGTGTATCAGATCGTGGTACGGGAGGTCAACGGCTTAGCCCATTCGCGAGCCACTGCAGGCTGGTCAGCGCCTCCGACACCTCCCACAGCTTCCGCGAAGCCGCCTCGTCCCGCGCCGGCTTCGGAACCCCCGGGGCAGACGCGCCGCCGGTAGCGAAGACGGCCACGAGCCCGAGCGGCGCGACGGTCCTCTGTCGGGTCGCATCCTGAGCGGACGAGGGGTCAGCGGCTAGGACATCCCGCGCCAACATCTGCGGGGTCGTGGAGGCGGTCGGGTCAAGCGGGAGCGGGGCGGATGGGCGCCCCACTAGGCCGTCAGGTCACTCCGGTTGGAAGGCGCGCGGATCGGCGGCGACTCGCCGGCCGATGAGGTCTCGCTCCTCGGTAAGGCTCGGGTCGAGCCGGACCGCGGTCTGCAGCTCGCGCACGCCCTCGCCGTCGCGGCCCAGGCTCAGCAGGCTGCGGCCGAGGTACGCGTGGACGAAGGCGTCGTTCGGATTGATGGCGAGCGCGGCCTGGTAGGCGGGCACCGCCTCGTCGTACCGCCTGAGCGAATAGAGGGCGAGGCCCAGGTTCACCCAGGCGCGGAAGTGGTTGGGGTCGAGCCGGATCGCGGACTGCAGCCACTCGAGCCCCAGCTCGGCCTCGTCCATGTCCATGTAGAGGCGGCCCAGGTTGGCGTAGGGCCAGGAGAACTCCGAGTCGGCCGCGATGGCCCGCTGGTAGACGACCGCCGCGCCTCCGTGGTCGCCGAAGCGGTGGTGGAGGTTGTAGGCGGCGATGTTGAGGGACTCCGCGATCTTGGGCACGTCGCGGGCGGGGAGGCGCTCGCGCAGGAAGGCCAGCGCCTCGCGGCGCACCCGCGGGTCGGCCGAGTGGCGGCTCCGATCCAGCAGCACGAGCCGCGCCAGGCGGACCATGCCGCCGTCGGTCAGGCTGCGGCCCAGCGCCAGGAGGCAGTCGGTCTGCTCCGGCGCGGCCAGCATCCCGACCAGCGCGCGCGTCTCGGCCGCGTCGCCGCGGGCGCCCGCGCAGTAGTCGGCGCCGGCCCGGACCCAGCCGCGGGCCCGCGCCAGGTCGAGCGCGCGGGCCGGCTCGCCGGCCTCCATCAGCGAGGCGAAGAGCGTGCCCGCCACCACGTCGCGGTCGAGCGCGGCATTGAGGAGGACCACCTGGCCCACCGTGAGCGAGCGGAAGAGCCAGTCGGGCAGCATGCGGGAGAACCGCGAGCCGGCGAGGACCGCGGAGAGGCGCTCGATCCCGTGCCGGCCGGCCTGGGCCACTCGCTCGGGGCGGGTCGGCGCCGCGCTCAGGCTCGCGGTCAGGTAGTCGACGGCGAGCCCGTGGTTGCCCATGCGCTCGGCCATCGCCCCCGCCCGGTAGAAGGTGAGTGCGGAGGGCTCGAGGCGGGCGGCCCGGCCGTAGGCCTCGAGCGCCTCGTCGAACTCGCCGAGCGCCTCGGCCATCGCGCCGCGCCGCGTCTGGGCCTCGAGCGAGGCCGGCTCCGCCACCGCCGCCGTCCGGTAGTGGTTGAGCGCCTCGCGCAGTGCGTGCTGGCGGGCCGCGTCGTCGCCCGACTGGAGCGGGCCCCGCACCCGCGCGTCCGGCCCGCTGCAGCCCGCGAGCAGGACGCCGGCCACGAGGACGAAACTACCGAGCAGGTATCGTCGGTGGCGCCGCATCGCGCCTTCCACGCGGCAACATTCTTGCCACCCCGGTGACGGGGCTAAGTGCGTGGATTTGCGGCGGCGACTCCCGGGTATCGACGGCTGGTCATCCGTCGGTTGACAGACCTAGCGTCCGGTGTCGACCGGACACCGGTCGGAGCCGCCTACGGAGCGACCAGGCGGAACCGGATGCCGCAGATGAGCACGAGCCCTCGCCGCGCCGAGTCCGAGCAGTCCAGGTCGAGGCCGGCCAGCCCCTCGCCGCGCCCGTCGCCGGCCTCGGTGAACCGAAGCGTCGCGTCATCGAGGGCGATCGCGCGCTGCCCGTCCCGCATCACGACCGGGCGCTCGATGACCTGGCTCCAGCGCTGCGCGAGACGCTCCGGGTCCTCACTCTGCAGCTCGGCCGCGGTCATGGCCCGGATGAGACCGCCCCGCGCGGGGGGACGGGTCCCGTCGTACGCGGCCGGATGCCAGGGACCGCCCGGCGCGCGGGCCCCCTCCTGCCAGGAGAACGAGAGCATGGCCGCGCCGACGTCGCGCGGGTGCAGCTGCAGCTCGCGGTACTCGGGATAGCCGATCTCGTTAGCGATGCGGACTCCCACCGCCTCGCAGCGCGTCCGGCGGGCGGCCAGATCGTCGCACTGGGTGATCACCATGTAGCCGCCGTCGCCGCCGCGGCGCTCGAGGTACCGGCCGGCGGTGGTGCCGTCGCGCACCGGCGCGACCACTTCGAGATAACCGTCGCCCACCGGGAACAGGGCGTTCTCGAGCCCGAACTTGCCGACCCCGGGGTCGCGGTGGCACACCTCGAGGGCCAGCGCCGAGCGGATCTCGTCCACCACCGGGGCCAGGCTCCGCGCGACCAGGCAGATCTGCCGCATCCGCAGGCCGCTCATGCCGGGCGCTCCGCTTCCTTGGCCGCCATCTTGCGTTTCAGCTCCTCGGGGGTCAGGCGCACGATGTCCTCGTTCTGGTGGGAATAGAGCTTGTGGCCCTCGGTGTCGAGCTGCTCGAGCTCGAGGCGGCCGGCGAGGACGTCGTCCTTCCAGCGCTGGTGCTGGGCCTCGCGGGCGTGGAACTCGGGCATGACCTCGCGGGCGAACAGCTCGAGGCTGCCGCAGATGTCCTCGTGGCTCGTGCGCCCGGTCTGGTTGAGCAGGATGACCTGGTCCACGTTGGCCGCCTCGAACTCGGCGAGCCGGCGTCGGATGGTCTCCGGCGACCCGATGAGGCCGGCCTCGAGCGTCTCCTGGGCCTTGGGGGTGTGCCGCCACTCCTGGTAGAGCTTCCACATGTCACCCCGGCCGGGCTCGGCCATGCCGTGGCGGCCGTAGTGGGAGAGGCAGAACACGAAGAAGGTCCAGCCCGCCGCCTTCTCGCGCGCCTCCTCGTCGGTGGGGGCGCACATGAAAGCGCTCACCATCGCGATGTTGGCGTTGATCGGGTAGTCGGCGAGGCGCTTCAGATCCCGCGTGAGGCTCGTGTAGTAGCGGTTCACCCAGGCGCGCGCCGCCTCGGGCGAGACGAACTGGAAGCCGAGCGCGCCCATGCCCCACTGCCCCGCGCTGGCGATGGTGGCGATGTTCGAGCACGCCACCCAGAGCGGCGGGTGCGGCTTCTGCCGGGGCTTGGGAATGACGTTGCGGGCCGGGAAGTCGAAGAACTGGCCGTGGTACTCCACCGCATCCTGGGTGAAGCAGGGGACCAGCACCCGCACCGCCTCCTCCCAGACTTCACGCTTGTCTCGTACCCGGCGGCCGAAGGGGTGCAGCTCGATCGGCCCCTGTCCTTCTCCGAGCCCCAGCTCCACGCGGCCGCCGGACAGCAGATCGAGCGTGGACACGCGCTCCGCCACCCGGATCGGGTGATTGGTGGGAAGCTGGATGATCCCGTGGCCCAGCCGGATGCGGCTCGTGCGCTGGGTGGCCGCGCCGAGGAACACCTCCGGCGCGGAGGAGTGCGAGTACTCCTCGAGGAAGTGGTGCTCGACCTCCCACGCGTAGTCGTAGCCCAGGCGATCGGCCAGCTCGATCTGGGTGAGCGAGTCCTGGAGCAGGCGATACTCGCTGTCCGCGCCCCAGGGTCGCGGAAGCTGATGCTCGTAGAAGATGCCGAACTTCATGTCGCGCGCAGGACGTGCCCCGGGCCTCGCCCGTCGGAACGGTCCGGCCGGTCGGGCATGCGTCCCTCCTGGATGACCGGGTGGCCGTTGACGAACGACCACACGATCCCGCTCGCCCGTTGCACGAGCCGCGGGCCGCCGCCGGGCAGGTCGTGGACCAGCTCCGGCTCGTGGTCGGCGATGGTGCGCGGGTCGAACACCGTGATGTCGGCCGCGAGCCCGGCCCGGAGCCGCCCGCGGTCTCGCAGCCCGAACAGCTCGGCCGGCATGGAGGTGATGCGGCGCACGCCGTCTTCCAGCGAGAGCGCGCCCCGGTCGCGCACCCAGTGGCCGAGAAGCCGGCTCGTCTGGCCCGCCTCGCAGAAGAGCGTCAGGTGGGCGCCCGCGTCGGAGAGGCCGATGAGCGAGCGCGGGTGGGTGAAGATCTCGACCACCGAGGCCGCGTCGGTGTTCATCACCGCGACCGTGAACTGGGTCTGGAGATCGTCCTCGAGCGCCAGGTCGAAGAAGGCGTCGATGACGTCCTGGCCGCGCCGCCTCGCCGCCTCGCTGACCGGCAGGCCCACCAGGGCCTTGAAGCGCTCGGCGCCGACCTGGTGCACGCGGAGCGGCGCGGTGTCGCCCTGGAAGAGCGGGGTGCGCCCGACCGAGTCGCGGAACTCGGCGCGAAAACCCGCGTCGCGGAAGAGCGTGCGCCAGCCGGTGACCGGCGCGTCGAGCACGCGCTGCCAGACCGGGAAGCGGAAGAACACGAAGGCGCCCGACAGATCGAACGTCGCGGTGAGCGGAGACGTGGTCACCTGTGGATAGATGGCGACGCCGTCCCGGGCGAGCGCCTCGATGCGGGCGAGGATCGCGCGGTGCTCCTCGGGATGCGACGGGTTGTGGCGCAGGGAAACCAGCGTGACCGGCCGGTTGGCCGCGCGGGCCAGCTCGGCGAAGCGGTCGACCTCGGCCATCCGATCGGGCCGCGTCCCGCCGATGGTCAGCTCGAGGATGCCGCGCCCCGAGGCGCCCATGGTCCGCACCAGGCTCGTCAGCTCGTCGTCGTGGGCCAGGCGGCTCGGCACCGGGCGGCCGCGATCGCCCACGTGGTTCTTGTTCGTGGTCGACGACAGCCCGACCGCGCCCCGCGCCATCGCCTCGGTCACGAGCCCGCCCATGCGCGCGATCTCGTCGGGGGTGGCCTCGCGCTCCCAGGCCTCGTTGCCCATGACGTACTGGCGGATCGCCGAGTGGCCGATGAAGCAGCCCACGTTGGTCCACGGGCCCAGCCGCTCGACGCCGTCGAGGTACTGCCCGAACGTCTCCCAGCCCCAGCGGATGCCGCGGGTCAGCGCCTCGAGCGGCATGCCCTCCACGTAGGTGAGCATCCGCATCAGGGTCTCGCGGTCCCCCTCCCGGCACGGGGCGAGCGTGAACCCGCAGTTGCCCATCACCACGGTGGTCACGCCGTGCCACGACGAGCAGGAGGCGAACGGATCCCAGGTGAGCTGGGCGTCGTAGTGGGTGTGTGGGTCGATGAAACCGGGCGCGACCACTAGGCCGTCGGCTTCTATCTCGCGCGCGCCACGGCCGACCACCGTCCCGACCTCGGCCAGCCGTCCCTCCTGCACCGCCACGTCGCCGCGGCGGCCGGGGGCGCCGGTGCCGTCGACGATCAGTCCACCGCGGATCACGAGGTCGTGGGTAATAGTAGTCAATGAATTCGCCTTGTTACGCCAGTTGGCGTGTAGGCTGCCCTCTCCACTTGCATCGGTTCTTGCACCAGGGCAGACAACTTTCGGGCGGCGTCCCGCTCGGAGACGATGTTGTGCCGCTCGAAAACACTCCGGGTCTTGTGGCCGGATAAGGTCGTGGCGACCCGCTCAGGGATGCCACCTCGGACCATGTTGCGGATCGCCGTCCGACTCATATCGTGGGGGATTCTACCGGGAACGCCTACGGCCTTGCAGGCTTTCCCCCACACGTGGCGAACGTCCCTGATTGGCTTCCCGGCCCCCATTTGCGGCGGGTCGTGTCATCACGCCCTCGGGCCGTATCGCCGCCGAAGCAACCGAAGTCCACTGGGGGGCCGGCTCCAAAGGAAGCCCGACGCCCCCAGCGCGCGCCCATTTCAGGGCATCTGCCTTGCCAGCTCGTACTCGCAATATCCGTCGAGGATGTTCGGGCGCCACCATCCCCCGGTCCGCTCACACCTCGCCTTGAGTTCGTCCTGGCTATAGACCGGTGAGGCCGGCCAGGTGGCGCAGCCCGTCACCAGCACCACGGTCAGCACGATTATCGCAAGCCGCGTCAAGCCCTTCATTACGGGCACCTCCCACACCAAATGACGCGCGCAGTCGGCGGCGGGATGCACGCGTAGGTCTGGCGCGGGAGAGCCGACGTTGCCGTTACCGTTATGATTCTGAGCGATGCCACGCCCCTGAACGAGCGCGCCAATCCCTAGAACAGGAGCGAGCCGAGCTGCTCGGCCAGATCACGCAGATAGGAGCTAGGTCGGAGCTAGAAGCATAGGGCCGAAGGGACGGTCACAAGAAGGCGACCCGTCCCGTTCGAGCGATGGCCAGGCGAAGGGTCAACTGCGAGCTAAGTTCGCGCTATCTTACTCCCGTTTCGACTCCCGTTCCTTGCATGTCGCAAATCCCGAGGCTCTGCCGCCACCAGCCCCCGCCGCGCATGCACTGCTGTGCCTCGGTGAACATCGGATTGGTAGCTGTTGGAGCAGGCATATTCGAGGCACACCCGGCCAGAAGCCAAACCGCAACCCCGATTCCAATAGCCCCTCGCACCATGGTTCACCTCCATTGCGTGGCCGAAGTCTACCGAGCTGCGCCTCCGCGCACACCCGGGGGTAGCGCAGAGCGTCAGGCGCGGGCGGTGTCGCAGATCATCTCCCTCGAGCGAATGCCGGGTGTGCGCGTCACTGCTAGACCGGAGTGGGAGGCGTCGTAGCCGGGTGGACGATTTGCGCGCCGCCGACGCAAGCCAGATGTTGCCGCCGTCCAGGTCCCCGCAGCGCTGGTGCTCAGCGACAAAGGCCGCCAAGGCGTTGAGCACGTCCGGCATGGGGCCGGGAGATTGTCACAACCACACCCGCGACGGCAGCCCATATCCTGAAACCGAGCCTGCTCGGCCTGATCAACCGCCAAGGATGCGCAGCCGGTCAGGAGCGCGGCCATCGTGAACAACACGCCTGCGGCCAGGATCGCTCAGCTCGTCAATACCCACCAATCTCATGGTAGGGCCGCTCCTATTTCTCCGCCAAATGCTGTAGCGCGTGAATGTGCTTCGACAGCGACGAGGCGATGACGGTCGGGTCCGCACCCGTGCGCAGCGCGGTAGCCGCCTGGTGGAGCACGGCCGCCTTGACGGCCAGCTCGCCGCGGAGGGCGTTGGTGCGTTTCAGGGATTCGGTGACCTGCCTGAGTAGTGGATGCGTAGTTGTCATGTAGTGGGTATCCTCCCTTCCTTGACGACGAGTCGGGTGATTCCGCCGTGATCGAGGTACAGCGTGAGCGAGACTTCGCCCGTGAACTGCGAGCGCTCAAACCCGTCGATCCAGGCAGAGAGCCACTCGCCTTTCGTTGGCTCGCTCACCGCGGGGTCTTCGTCGTTTCGAGGTAGACCACCGCGAGCCGCCCCACTTCCGGGTCGGCGGCGACTATTCGGCCGAGTGTGGGAACCGCCCCGCTGGCGGGTCCGTCGTGCTGGCCGGACTTGCCGAGGCGGCGGCACTCGTCAAGGAACTGCTGGAACCCCCGGCCACGACGACCATGTAGCTCAACGTTCCTTCAAGCGTCGGGGGCTTCACCTTCCGTGTTGGCCGCTTCGTCTTCGCCATGTGAGCGTCTCCTCGGTGCTGCGGTCGAATGTTCCACGTGACACGATCTTATCTAGACCCCCTATAGTCTGTCAACCACAGACAAGAGGGGGTATAGACATCTGTCTACGCATATGCTTAGTCACGTGGTATCCTGCTGTCGGTTATGGCGAAAAGGAAAGCCCTGCCGGCAGACGTTCGACGCTATTTCGAGGCGCAAGGCCGCGAAGGTGGCAAGGTCGGTGGGAAACTGCGTTGGAAAGGCCGCACCGCGGCCGAGAAAGCCGCTCACGCCCGGCTCATGGTGGCCGCTCGAGAGGCGAAGAAACGCGCGAAGTAGACCGCGCCAATCTGGTATGAGCGACGAGCCGGCACCGCTAGCGGGCATGTTGGACCTGCGATCGGATGGCGTCTACTGCATCCCATGCCGTCGGCTCTTGCGCTCGATCGGAAGCCACCTGAAGAAACATGGCGTCCATGGGAAGCACAATCGTTCAACCCTCCAACGGTTGTTTGGTCTGCCGATGGGAACCCGGTTCGCCAGCCGTGCGGTCCGTCATGCGGGCGTCGGCCGCGCGACCCTGCCAGCCGCGCGAGCGCGCCATCGCGAACTGTCGCGCCTGAGAAACCACGCAGTCATCACTTGTGAATATTGTGCGTTCACAGTGGTGATCGGGCGACGTGCACCGTCGTTTCCGTGGTCTCGATTCTGCTCGCGACTGTGCGAGACAGCACATCGTGAAGCCCCGAGCATTTATCAGCGCATATCCGCGGCCGAACTGACAGACCACCAGCGGGAGCGATTAGCGTGGCTGATGGCCGACCAGCGACGCCGAGGTAGGCGAACGCAGCGAAAGGTTGAGCCGCTACGATAGGACTCGACGCCCAGGTCCGCCAGGCGCTCGGGGTGGTGCTACGGAGACAACGGCGCCGTCCGACTAGAACCGTCTAGACGGAGGGTGAAGAACCGAGGGGCGATCAGCAGAGAGCGGCCGGCCGCTGGGGGTGTACCATCCGCACCAGGGAGCAGGACCATCAGAACGCGAGCGTGGGCCCGGACGGCGTTCCTCAGTGCTGGTGCAGCGGCATGCCTGGTTGGCTGCATGACCGCCGCACCCATCCCGTCGACCTACACTCAGGACGAACTCAAGGCGAGGTGCGAGCGGACCGGGGGCCGGTGGCACCCGGATGACCTGACGGGCGGCTTCTGTGAGCGTAGTAGAGCGTAGGTGAACCCGCCCCCGCCTGACTGGAACAGGACGAACGCCCCCCGCCAAACGGGCTGCCGCGGCGAGCTGCCGGGCAGGGCGAAGAAGCACCGGCCGGGTTAGTCGGCCGAGGGTCGCCGGTAGGCCGTCGGTCCCCAGCCGGCGCCGTCGGGCTTGTCCGGTATCTGTTCCCATCCGGCCTCTCGCATACACTTGGCGAAGTGCGTGCGCAGCGTGATGCCGAAGTCAGGAATCGTCCCGTAGCCCGACGTGTCTTTCTGACATTGGATCCAGTCGCACGAGGCGGGGCCTGTGTCATAGAGCGCCGCGGTGTAGGTCGCACAGCCGCCGAGCAGCACTACGAGAGCGAGCGTTAGGGCCTTCATGGCTAAGCGTCGCATAGGGGCCTCCTGCGCCGTTCAAACGGGGCGGGACGC
>WNFJ01122461.1_pt1 | contig 10220 bp, 7 predicted proteins | sample 5400461 | NCBI WGS metagenome assembly WNFJ01 (sample SAMN13153349, study PRJNA577476) | soil metagenome | isolation source: 115 cm saprolite on Douglas fir-dominated hillslope | place: USA:California | collected 2013-09-17
ATTCGAGCCACCACGTCTGGGACCTGCAAAGCGCTAACGCGTACTCCTAGAACTCGGAAGCGGGAACGGATCCCAAAGGCTTGCGTTGATCGACTCTCCGGCGCCATAGCTAGCACAATCCCCTCGCCCTATACCACAGATCACGGTTGTTCGCCAAAGAGGCTGGAACCTGTTGAAAAGATAGGGCGACCAGTGAGTTGCTACCCCACGCCTGGTGGTTCCGCAAAAAAAGCCAGAAACCAATGAAAAGAAACCCGATACGTTTTTGAAAAGTGCAAAAGAGACTGGAAAAATATGAAAAGGAAAGAAGGCAGGTGGCGGCAGACGGCAAGTAACGAGCGGCGAGTTCTAAACCCGAATGGGAAACCATGCGCTCCGGGCATGAGAAGCGCACAAGTGGCGCGTTGCCAAAGGTGTCTACGCGGAGGCTCATGTCACATATATAGCATGATGGGAGAAGAACCAGAATTTGCCCGATCACGGAGGAGGAAGCTGAAGACTATCATTGCTAGATTGAGAGCCCTGTAGATCACACCTAGCCTCATCCCAATCCCACTTCGGCCATGGCTAACCACCGGTACGGCAAGCCTCATTCCCCATTTTTTGACGGGGACTAGTGAGTGTTTCACCTGCTTGAATCTCGGTTGAAATCATAGAGAATATCCGAGCAGGAAGAGAGGTGGTTCCTGATCATGGGAAACACGCCTGTCGCGAAATCGTTCTTCGTCCCCGGATATATACCTCAGTTTGATGGCCTCAGGGGGCTCGCCATTCTTTTGGTTCTCATTGGCCACTCCGGTTTTCTCGAAGCCTTGCCCCATGCGGGCATGCTGGAATATGCGCGATTTGGCGTGGACTTATTCTTTGTTTTGTCTGGGTTTCTCATCACCGGGATACTCACAGATTCAAAGGGGTCTGGGCATTTTTTTCGAAATTTCTACGCGCGCCGGGTGCTCCGCATTTGGCCGCTGTATTACGCGGTCCTTTTTGTGGCGTTTGTAATAGTGCCGCTGTTTGCGCCTTCCATGCGATCGACCGCCGCTGGCATTTGGCCTGCTTTCGTCTTCTACGTACAAAACATCGTTTTCGTCAAGCGCGACACTTATCCGTTTGGTCTGGGCGCAACTTGGTCCCTGGCCGTTGAGGAGCAGTTTTATCTGACTTGGCCCCTCCTGGTATTTCTATTCAAAAAACGCACACTCGCCATAATTTGCGCTTCGCTTGTCGTTGTGTCTTTGTCCCTGAGGCTCGCCGCCCGTTTTTATGGCGCGCCGTCCGGCTTTATTCACTTCTTTACGCTTTCTCGTTTGGATGCGATCGCATTTGGATCTTTGGCAGCGCTTTGGTTACGATCTCCGAGCTGCACATTGGTCCGATGGCGCATTCGCGCGTATCAGTTTTTGGGGCTTGGAGTCGCGGGCACAATACTGGCGCGCATCTTGATGCACAGAAATAGCTCCGTTGTAAGCTATACGTTTCTGGCCATCGCATTTACTGGCCTGTTAGGCACATCACTGACCTCTGACCCACGATCCTCTTTGCTTGGACGAAGCCTCTCGGCCGCCTGGTTACGCTATATAGGAAAGATCAGCTACGGAATTTATCTGTTGCACTATCCACTCTTCATTTTGTGGGCCCGTTTCATCGGCTCTCTTGGTTTCTACCGGTCGCGTTTGCCGCGCAGATCCCTTTGGCCACCATCGCTGCTTCAATTTCGTGGCACTTCTTTGAACAACCAATCCTGCGTCTTAAAGAGCGGTTCCCTTCTGGATCCGAGACGCATTGGCCCGTGACACTTCGATCGAAGCGACGAAAACTCGCTACGGCCAGCGACTCGCGCGCTGATCTGAAGAATGACGATTGAGAATTGCACCGTCCTGCATTCCGCGTGGGTTCGGGATTCCATGGAATAGGAGGGCATGAGGCTGAAACGTTCGGTGCGCAAGCTGCTGGTCGACCCGAAGCCTTGTGCCTTAAGACTTTTCAGAATTACGCCGCGCAATAATCTTGAAGCTTTCCAAAAGCCTAAGGCGATCATTCAAAAATCGAGCAACTGCTGTCCTTCCGGTCGCAAATCTTTGGTGCCTAACGATAGAGAAGCCATTCGCTTCCAGGATCCGCTGGATTTGCATGTCGTCCACACCCGTTCTGACATGAAATTCCGCTACGTCACCGGCGCTGGCCACCGCGCGACCGAACTCGGGGTCGCTCCCTGAGAAGAATTTTCGTAAGCGCCGTCGGATGCCCGGTAGAACGTCCGCTGGATCAAATAAAACCTTGGCAATCGTCGTATCCAACGCGTCGAACGCGCCAGCCCAAAAGGGGCTCTTCGGTGCGAGAGGGTCGTAGTTCGAATAGAAGATGCCACCAAGACTCAATTGTTTAGTGGCGCGTTCCACGATGGATAGATAGGAGTATAGGTGGTGAAGAACCGAGCTGAATGCGACGAGGTCGTAAGGCTCGGTGGCCTTCTCGAGGAATCGCTCGATGGGGCCCTGAATGAGGTTGGGAGAATGACCCTGAGCGCACGCTTTTTCTTGTAGCAAACCCAACATCTTTTCGGAAACGTCCACGACGGTAACGGCCCAGCCCCGAGCGCACATCTTCAAAGTCAAGTTCCCGGTGCCGCCGCCGCATTCGAGACAAGAAGGTGTCCGCCCCAGCGAGGAAAAATGGGAACCAATCATGTCGAGGTCATCTTCTAGAGTTTGCTGTAGATCGGGGTCAAAAAGATATGTTTCGTAGCTGTCGTACTTCTCCGCAATCTGGAGATAAAAGGCTACATTGGCCTCGATGACCCTGGTTTCGGCCGCGCTGGGCTCCTGAGTGGTTCCGCAAGAAGGTTGTTGAACGAAGGCCCGACCGAACGCTGGTCCAGATATCGCTTTCATAATGCCAATCTTCCTCGCCTATCCCGGACGTGAGTCAATTGCGGAAGGACATTCTCAACGGCGCTGTACACTTCATCCGTTGAAATCGCCCGGAGACAATAGGGCTGGTCAAAAATGCAGTAATCAGAGCACGGGCGGCACGAGAATTCCGGACGAATCACGACACGGTCATGCGGCCCGCGCGGACCGAACCACTCCGACCGTTGCGGCCCGAAGATTGCAACAACTGGGGTCTCCAAAAGGTTCGCAAGATGCATGGGACCGCTGTCATTGCACACAAGAAGCCGGCAGTTAGAAAGGACGCCTAAAAAAGAACGAAAGTTAAGGCTAACTGCATGACAGCGTTTCAACTGAGGCGCCTCGGACAAAGTCCCCGGCTCCGAGAACCACAGAACGTGCGCGTCGGTTTCCTCCAACAAGCGGCGAACAACTTCAGCGAAGCGCTCGTCGCCCCATCGTCGGGTCGCGATCCGGGCACCGGGGTGGACGCCAATGAGAGATACCTCAGAGGCAATTCCAAGCCCGGCAAGGAATGACCGGGCCGACGCCAACTCGGCATGTGTTAGATGGAAGCCATCCAGTTTGCGGTTCTGCAATGCATGTACTGCTTCGAGCAAATGCAGCCAAATGTCAGCGCGATGCGGGCGGGACAGGTCCGGCGTGACCTCATCGGTCAGAAAGGAAGCACCTCCGCCAATACCGTATCCGATTCGACGGCGTGCGCCGCTTAGCCAGAGAATAAAGTTGTCGCGCAGATCCATACGGCCGGAAAAAGCCCAGTCGAACCGACGCTTGCGTAGCGCCAGCATCGTACGAGCCAGTGAAATCCAGTCAAAGGAGAAAGGATTGTATTTCTTCAACCGATTGAAATGCCTCGCCCAAGGCACGCGCACGGGAATAAATTCATCAACAAGTCGCTGCCCTTCTAGAAAGGAAGCGAGAGCTGGGTTGACCAGGAGGGAGATTCGCGCTGAGTGAAAGCTTCGTCGCAGATTCCTGAGGAATGGCACAAGGATCGAGAGATCCCCCAAATTCCAGTACTCGACCACGAGGATGTCCACCGGCGCTTCCGTTAGACTTTTCACAGGCGGTAGCGGGGGCATTAGGAGTTTTAGGAATCGCGCCATGGCGTCGAACATACGGACGAGCCGCCATTTGCCTGGCGTCATAAGTAATAAGCTTGCTTGTGCCGAAGGATCCCTCAAGCTCGGGGCACTTGTGCCACTATCATCCCGCCGCATTGATGAGGGCTTTAGGCTCCTCTCTTTAGCTGCCTGCAGGCTGTGCTTCAACTAGATATCCTCCGGTGCGGTCGAGCGCGCATACAAACAATGGCGGTATGCAAAATTACAAGAGAAGCGCTGCGTCACTGTTTGCGCGTGGAAAATATGAAAGATTCTGCAAGGATCGTTCAAAATTAAGCTTCTGTATCATGCTCAGGCCGAGGCCCATCCCCACCCAAAAGAGGGAGGCCAGGTAAGGACTCTCAAGCACGGAATCGGCCCCGCCCCACACGCAGAAAGAGACTTGTGCCAAGATCAGTGCTTGCAAGAAGGAAACACGATGGTTCTCCGAATTGCGATGAACCGCTCGCACACAAAGCCCGAAGAAATAAGCAAGAAGAGCCAGCAGAGGAAGAAAACCTAGCAGGCCCATCTTATAGAGTACAGTCAGGAATGTATTGTGGGGCCGGGGATCGTTGTCCCAAATATCAAAGTTAAAAGGAATTCCAAATCCCTCCCCAGCTGGCGGGTATTCCTGGAAGCGCCACCAGGCCTCTTTCCAGGCCATGAGCCGGAACTGCCAATAGGGGTCGTCATTCGTATGGAGGATCCCCGAAGCGAAATTGTCGGCCACACGCGTTGCAAAGTCTCGGCCAGCCTGCAGATGAAGAAATAGGAGCACAAATGAGCACACTAGAGCAGCGGAGACGACAAGAGCGGTGACCAAGCGTGCAGAACGAAGCCTCCTTCGAAGCATCTTTGGGACAAATAGCGCTACCAGGGAAACGATGGCAAGTGATACAAAAAGGCTTCGCGCGTTAGCGAGCAGCAAGCCTAGCGAGAAGACTCCCACGAAGATCCAACCGACCCGCCTCCCGATAAGGCCGTTGGCCATCATGATTAGGACTCCAACTAGCGCAACCAAAACGTAAACTCCAGGAGCGACAAAGCGTCTTTGTTCGGGAGCAACAGCAAGCCAAGCCAATCCATTTAGAACGCTGAGCGCTGTGCCAAGCACAAACCAAACTGCTACTCTCCGAATCGCCAGCCAACTCCCGAAGAGATGATACCCAACCAGCAAGAAGAGCGAGTAACCGACCAGGGTGGAATCACGTAACACCAAGATAGGCTCGTGATGTCCCAAGAAACCCCGTGCGGCTGCCAGCACGCCAGCCGCAATGAAAAAAGCAAGCGGGATACTCAACACGAGAGGGCAGCGAGCGCAGCGCCGGCGCGGCACAATATAGATCGAAAGGAGCAGGACAGTCAGGACAACATCGGTGACGAAGAGGGGAGCGCCAGGCCAGCGAAGGTAGGAAAAATCCTTCATGTATGCAGTGGTGCAAAATACAAACCAAAGGAATAACCCCTCGGTCAGCGAAGCTCGTGCCCTTTTGGCGTAGGCAAACATAAGTGGTAGCGTCAGGCCCGCAAGCAGAAAAGCGGCATAATATGGTTCGTATTCCAAGGGTTGAGGGGGGGATAGTTCCAACTCTGGATTGGGGGTGCGTGTTAGACCGTCCGCGACGGCAATTACGGCTCCCAGGACCACAATGAGAACGAGCCAGCCGTTGACAATTCGAACCCGGGTCTGCTTGCCAATCAAGACAACGGGGCCCCCCGCGGCGTGACCAGAGTCTGGCGAATGATCAGTGGCGTTAGCTTCTAAATCTAGCGCTCCGTTCCCACTCAACAGATTCGGCGGAATACGAAGCGCAGGAAACTTCCGTTTCTGCAGTCCGGGCCGAAACATCAAACCACACCTCGCGAACTTCCTCTACTGCCCTTCTCCCGCCAAGACCGCAGGAATGGTCTTCAACAAAATCCTGCAGTCGAGCAATAGGCTCCATTTTTGGATATAAACAAGATCCAGCATCATGCAGATTTCAAAGGAAGGATTTGCGCGGGCCATGACCTGCCAAAGCCCGGTGACGCCCGGTGTCACGTCGAGGCGCCGACGATGTTCGGAACTGTATTGAGCACAGTCTTCTACCGGGTGTGGGCGCGGCCCAACCAGGCTCATGTCGCCCTTCAAAACGTTCCAAAGCTGCGGCAGTTCATCGAGACTGTATTTGCGAAGCAACGAGCCAAGGCGAGTGACACGAGGATCATCGACGATTTTGAAGAATGGACCGCGGCGCTGGTTCAGCCGATTCAGGCTTTCTTTCAGTCCGTCCGAGCCAGCAATCATCGTCCGAAACTTGTAGCAATTAAATTCACGGCCACCTTTGCCGACACGCAGCGAGCGATAAATCACAGGACCAGGCGACTGCAGCTTGATGGCAATGCCGATCACCAACATCAGCGGCCAGAGGAAAAGCAAAACAAGAGAGGACACGAATACGTCCACGATGCGCTTCAGAAGGCTTCCCATCCCAGTGATAGGCTCCGTGAGCCGTCCAGGGCCATCGCGATCCGAGACACATCCGACGAGAGATCCCCGGTCAGTTGCCGGGAAATAAGGGGCAGATACCCTAGCCCTCGCTAGAGGGGAGCGCTGGCCGACATTCAGTGCTTTGCAACGGGTCGGCTTGCGAAGCGGCCAAAGCAGCGCCCCTTCCGCGCGTTCATCGGAGGTTCGTGGCTTGACGGACATTTGAAGTCACCAGTACGAATTCCACTCTGAAGCAGCGTGACACCGTTGCCTTTTGCGCCTTGAGAAGCCTGCGGCACCACACCGCAGTGGGATACGGCGCTGACAATTGAAACGTAGAGGCACGGAAAGAATTCGTCGATGGGGCAGACTCCCTATTTAAAATACGGGTGAAAACCCTATAGGCTTGCGCGAGCTCTTTGATAAATTTACCGTGTCAGCCTTCCTGACATCCCAGCGGAGAGAAGATGGTCTTGAGTTCTAGCACGCGGCGGGAGAAGGGTAAAAGGCGAAGCGGAAGTTTGATTGTTCGTTTCCTCGACCTCTTTGTTTTGCTGCTGTGTTCAACGCCCGGTTACGCGCACGCTGTGCCGCAAGAACAACAGAAGGAATCCCTGGGATCGCTGAGCAGCATTGGGGAAGTATATGTGAACGATTCCGCGGCGCCGGTCAAGCGGGAAAGGCACGCTGAAAGTCTTACCGCGGAGCGAGGTGGTGTTCCCGGGCAACTACCAGTTCACGGCGGAACTGAAGAATGGAACGGTGGTGTTGAGTTCCGTCAGCGGACCGCGCGGAATTGCCTTGCGCGTCGAAAAGTTTGTCCTGGTCTCGTCGATTCGGGAGCAATCGGCGACGACGAAAATTGAGGGGGCGGCAAACGGTTCTTTCCACGTTGCGAGCTTAGAAGGCAGCGTGGGGGTCCTTACCGTGGAGGGGAAGTCCGGACAATTTCTCCAGGCAGGTCAGTCTGTAAGTATTTCCGCCGGGGAAATAATATCGCCGGTATCCCAGGCTGCAAAGACAGCCGGACACAGTCTCCATTCGGGCTGGCTCTATCTCGGTTTAGCGGGAGCCGCCGCCGCCGCAGGGGCGGCCGGATTGGCCCACGGCGGGGGAAAGCAACCGGTCAGTCCATCGGGGCCTTGAGCGGTCCAACCCGGCGGGGAAAAGGGACTCCCAATACACATTGTCATGGCACTTGGCAGTTGGCAGTTGCCAGTAAGAAAATGGTCTTCTGTCCATTCTCTATTCGTACGCTCGCCAAGTGAATCGCGCCAAGCCTGGGCAGATCAAGTTACTTCCTGGATGCCCCCGGATTGGAAAGCCGGAAAATGACATCAATGTCTTCCTCGGTTTCAACGGTTTGGCCAGCCAGCAAAGTTTCGGAAAAACGCCATTGCCGAACGGCATTCATGGCCGCTGCAACGAGAAGCGGGGGGCCATTGACAGACTGCAAGTTCTCCACAGACCCATGACGGTCGATTACTGCGTGCAGCTTGACAGTGCCCTGAAGGCCTTGCTGTTTCGCATCTTCGGGATAAACGGGCTCGACGCGGGATAGTAAGTGGCCGAGCTGGAGGCTCGTTCCCTGGCGTTGTTTTTTCGAACCCCCATTCGGTATCCGAAGAGAAGGATAGGGATCAGCGAGGACAGCAACCGCCCCCGTGATGTTCGCCGGAGTCGCCGGCTGCTTTGCCGCCGACACTGCTTTACTCTCGGGCTCAGGGGGCCGAACATCTTTCGAAGGAAGCGGCGCTGGAACCGCTAACCGCGCGATATTCGTCTCTAGCTGCGGAGGTGTTGGAGGCACGCTGGATGGAGCTTGCTGCGGTTTTTTCTCGACCGGGGAAATATTAGCGTTGATTGCCACGGGCGATGACGCGTTCGTTGCGGGGCCGCGCGTCAGCACAGTCTCCACGCGATGGCTCGGAGGTTTGACTCGAAACACCGGGGAAGGCTTTTTCACAGGATTTGCCGGTCTGGGAGAGTCTTTTGGCGAGATATCTTGAATGCTGTCGACTCTTTCAACAGGCATGGACTGGACAAGAGAAGTTTGTGCCTGCGTTTTGTTGGCCTGCGGATTGTGAACGCTCGGAGTTGTGATCAGGGGGGGAGGCGCTAGCGGCTTAACTGCTTCGCTCAATACCGCTGGCTTCTGCGCGACCGCGGTGATCATTTCACTGCGGGCATTACGCTGAATCGTCATCCACACCACAGTCAATGAGATGATTCCGAAAAGAAGACCTAGAATAAGAAACGTTGGCGACCTTCGACGCGGCACTCCAGGACTCCCCTGAGCACGTGCTAGTGTCCGTCGAAGCGGAAGGGCCCATTTGTTTGGCCATATTCCGGTTCGGGCGTGAGTTCTTGGCGCCGTGAGCGGCGGGTTGGCGCTAGTCAAGAAAGCGAAGCATCGCCATATTTATTGATGACCTCACCGGAAGTCGAACCTCCGGGGATTACGTTCTCCCATTGTGGAGGGCTCGGAACTTCCCGTGATGGGTTGTGTTTCTCGTAAAGCTCGTCTGCTTGTCCGGGAAGGTGATTGGCGGAGGTCTGTGCGGAAATCCAATTTCTGATATGCTGACGCGCCTCTTCCATCAAACCAACAAATTGTATTCCTACCTCTTTCTGGGATTCGCTTTTCCACGCGATCTTACAGCACGCTTCGAAGGGACGGGGAGATTCCAAAAATTGAACGTGCATGTCTTGAAGAGGAACGTCGGACAAAACAATGGGCGCCGACAGAGCCAATCCATCTTCACTAATGTTAACGACGGTGGCGTCATCTCCTCCGTTCAGGTTTATTGGGATCGGTGGAGTGGGGTACCAGCGTCCGCGAGCACGGCGTTCCGTGAATCGAACCGCGGCGTGCTCTTCCGTACATTCCTGAGCCAATTTTGCAACGCGCCGTCGAATTTTATCGAAGACTCGCTGATGAGTGTCGGGATCCTGGCCATAGGGATCCTCGATCTTCCAATCTTCGACCTTGGAATATTCGTAAAATGTGAGTTCCCGGGGGCGCCCACTCATGTTGATGATGATATCTACCTGCTCCCAAACTTTGGGCGAGATAACCTTGGACTCCAGACCTTCCACCCAACATCCGTTGGTCATCAGGGTTTGCTTGGTCAACTCGGTGACAAAGCCAGTCGGTGCCAAGCCTGCGCTGAACGCGTCGATGACATCGGAAGCATCAACGCGTGCGATTGCTTCCGCCATCGGGCTGCGGCAGGCATTCCCGATGCAAACGAACAAGACCCTTTTGCGGCGGTATTTGCTCATCCGGAGGTCTCTCTCAAACAATTATTTTTCCAGCGGCCGGGGCCTCGCGCCTCGCAGTGCGTTCACATGCTCTTGAACTGTTCTAGCCGCCTACAAGAGTCACCTTGAAGCCAAATCATAGGCTTGCCCTGCACCTCCTTCAATCAGGGAAATACCTGCATGAATCTGCTGTCAAGGTAGCGAAGGACGAGGGACGCACGCTCCCGTCGGCGGGTATTTTGGCGCAAAATCTATCGATTATCGATCACGGATTTACAGCTACTCCGAGGCAAGGCGAACATCATCGATCCACACGGTGCCCGCGATTTGGCTGTCCAACTTGGCACTAACAGGCCGGACCACTCTTATGAGCAGAAGGCGAGTATCGGCAGAGGTGGTGAATTCAGCCTGCTGTTCCGACCAGCCGGAGGTACCGACAAGGTTTTCCGATGATGCGAAGATATTGCC
>WNFJ01396895.1_pt1 | contig 10220 bp, 7 predicted proteins | sample 5400461 | NCBI WGS metagenome assembly WNFJ01 (sample SAMN13153349, study PRJNA577476) | soil metagenome | isolation source: 115 cm saprolite on Douglas fir-dominated hillslope | place: USA:California | collected 2013-09-17
TGGTCGTCACGAGGGGAATAAAAACCAGCCAATCGCCCGCTGACCCCAACACGCGAAAACCGCGCGTGTTGGGGACCCCCGGCAGAGTGCAACTCCCTCACTGCTGCCGGGCGCATTCTAAAATTACGCTAACGGCTTGCCCTAGCCGAAACCTCACACAGATAAAGACTGATAGCGCGGATCGCCGCGATCAGTTGAATCAGTGTTTATCAGTGGTAGAGTTTCTTGTGAAGTAGTTAAGCAAGCTCGGCGACTTTGCCGATTAAGTCTTTGAAAACACAGTCGCTTATTGGTTGATCTCCGAATAAGACGCGGTTGATACCGAATTACCTCCGGTGCATTGCCGGTTCGCGTCCATTCAACGATGCTGGGGCCCAGGAGGAACCACCATGCATCTTCATTTCACCAAAAGAATCTTCAATCACAAATCTGCTCGGCTCTCGACGCTGCTCTTTTCCATCATGATCGCGTCGCTGGCGCAAGCTCAATATCACGACCCAGCCGAGCCAGTAGCCCATCCGGACCGGCCCGACCAATCGGAACTCCTCAAAAACTCCAAGGACCACGACTTCATCTTGCGCAACTTCAGAACCATGTACATCGAAACCCGAGGCATCGATCTCTTTGGGCCAGCGCAGATCCGTGCCGAGTTGGCAAAGAACCCGGAGTTCCAGAAACTGAACATTGATATCGTCGACGATCGTAAGGTCGCCGATACGGTCCTGGTTGTGACCTACACCTTCGCCTGGGACTACCCGTTCGAGCTGCGTCATCAGAACACAACCATGGTCCTGCTGGGTGGCAAAGGTGAAGGGCCGTTCTCCGGACCGCTGGGCGCCTGGGACGTCGCGCGCCAGTTCGTGAATGCCGCGAAGAAGTGGCGGACCGCACCGGACAAGAAGGCATCGGCGGAACAAAAAGCGCCGCCGGCGGAGAAAAAGTAACTTGGCCGGGAACCTTATCACAGATGAACACTGATACCACGGATCGGCGCGATCAGTTGAATCAGTGTTTATCAGTGGTAAGGTTTCTCGGGATCGCAGCGCTCTGTTAGACTTTCTCTGCTGCAAGCTGAAACGTGCGAGGAACAAGTCGATGCCTTCAGATGTTGCTGCCCGTCCCGAAGTATCTTTGGCCGAATTTCAAGAAGCCGCGAAGTTCGTCTCCGCTCACGCCTACCACACGCCGCTGCTCACCTCACGCCTGCTCAGCGAGCGCACCGGCTTCGACATACGGCTGAAGGCGGAGATGTTCCAAAAAGGCGGATCGTACAAAGTCCGCGGGCCGCTCAACAAGTTCCGCCATCTCACGCCGGAGCAGCGCCAGCGCGGCGTGATTTGCTCGTCCGCCGGAAACCATGCGCAGGGCGTGGCTATTGCCGCCGCGGTCTACAAGATGAAGGCGGTAGTGGTGATGGCCAGCAACGCCACGCAGTCGAAGGTCGATGCTACGCGCGCCTACGGAGCGGAAGTCGTTCAGCATGGGACCATCTGGGACGAAGCCAACGAAAAATCCAAGCAGCTCTGCGAAGAGCGTGGCCTGACCTACATTCATCCCTTTGACGACATGCAGCTCATCACCGGACAGGGAACACTCGGCCTGGAGATCTACCAGGATTTTCCTCAACTGGAAGTTGCGGTGGTTCCCATCGGGGGTGGCGGTCTGATCTCCGGCGTCTCCATGGCGCTGAAGGCATCGAACCCCAAGATCAAGATTATCGGCGTGGAATCGTCCGACGGTCCGGCGATGAAGAAGAGCGTCGAAGCCGGGCGCCTGGTCACGCTAGAAGAGATCAAGACCATCATTGACGGCCTGCGCGTCAAGCGCGTGGGTGAGCATACGTTCTCCGTTGTGCAACGCTTCGTCGATGACATCGTCACCCTGCCCGACCGCGACATCTTCGACGCCATGATCTGGATCATGTCGCATTGCAAGCTGGTGGTGGAAGGCGCGGCGGCCGCTCCGGTCGCGGCGCTGCTGCATGGGCTGGTAAAAGCTCCGGCCGGTTCGAAGGTCGTTGCGGTGCTGAGCGGCGGCAACGTTAACCTGGATCAGCTCAAAGGACTGAAGTGGAATTGACCAAGAAAATTCATTACGCCGCGAATGCACGCGAAAATGCACGAATCAAAAAAGGCCTGGAACGAACTCGCGTTATTTGCGTTGATTCGCGGCTAAACTTTTCTGATCAGCGTTCCTCTGCGTTAAATCTGCGGCTCGGGCTTGTTCTAAGAGAATTGCCGCAGATCAACGCAGAATGACGCAGATTGAGCAAGAAAATTCAATACGCCGCGAATGAACACGAAAATGCGCGAATCAGAAAAGGCCGGGAACGGACTCGCGGCATTTGCGTTGATTCGCGGCTAAACTTTTTTGATCAGCGTTCCTCTGCGTAAATCTGCGGCTCGGGCTTCTCTTAAGAGAATTGCCGCAGATCAACGCAGAATAACGCAGATTGAGCAAGAAAATTCAATACGCCGCGAATGAACACGAAAATGCGCGAATCAGAAAAGGCCGAGAACGGACTCGTGTCATTCCTGTTGATTCGCGGCTAAATTTTCTGATCAGCGCTTCTCTGCGTAAATCTGCGGCTGGGCCCTTATACAAAAACCTTTGCTCCCACCATCATAATGCGGTAGCTTAAGCCGCATGGCCAACCCACAAGATCAGCTGGATTTACGCGCACTGCAGACCCAAGTCGCTGCGCTGACAGCGCGTGTCCACCAGCTGGAACAGCGGGCAGGACTCGCGCCACCCGCATTCCCGGCGCCAAGCGTTCAACACGTCGCACCTCCGCCGCCGCCACCACCTTCGACAATCGTTCCCGGATCCGATTTCCTGATGAAGCCGATCATCCCTTCCGGCCAGGACGTCAACGATCTGGAGGGCAAGATCGGCAAGCTGTGGCTGAACCGAATCGGAATCGTTGCGTTCCTGGCGGCTGTCGCGTACTTCATCAAGTACGCTTTCGACAGCGGCTGGATAGGTCCCGCTGGACGCGTGACTATGGGTTTGATCACAGGAATAGCCGTGATCCTTTGGAGTGAGCGCTTTCGCCAAAAAAACTACGCGGCGTTTTCTTACTCCCTCAAGGCGATTGGTGTTGGGACATTGTATCTGTCACTCTGGGGAGCCTTTCAGGTGTATCACCTGATTGGCTCGGACATCGCTTTCGTGGCCATGATTGTGGTAACGGCGTCCACCATCACATTGGCGCTAACCCAAGACGCAGAGATTCTTGCTCTCTACGCGGTCATCGGCGGCTTCAGTACCCCGGCGCTCCTTTCTACAGGAGAGAACCACGAGATCGTTCTATTCTCGTACGTCTGCGTACTCGATCTCGCCATCCTGGTCACCTCGATCTTCAAGCCCTGGCGTCGCCTGATGTGGGTCAGCTTCATCGGCACGGTGATCATGTTCGCCGGCTGGGCTGACCGCTTTTACTCGACCGACCAGCGAAGTGTTACCGTGCTTTTCGCCGCGCTCTTCGCCGCGATCTTTGCGGCTATCCCGCTGGTTACGCCCCTGGAGAAGTCCCGTTGGCACAAGGGCCCTTCCACCACGTTGATACTGGTGCCCATGATTAACGCGGCAACGTTCTTTCTCGCATTGTTTGCCATGTACGAGAGTGAGAAGGTCAAGCTTACCTGGTACGCGCTGGTGCTGGCGGCGATCTATCTGGGGCTGAGCTCGATGTTTCGTAAGCGTGCGGGAGCGGAGCCGGAGACGCTCAAACTCCTCAACATGCTTCACATCGCGATTGCAATAGCCTTCATCACCGTCGCCGTTCCCTTGAAGTTGAATGCGCACTGGATCACGATCGGCTGGCTGATCGAATCAGCAGTCCTGCTGTTCATTGCGGTAACCACGAACACTAACTTTCTGCGTTACTTTGCGGGTACCACGCTGGCGCTGGGAATCTTTCGCCTGCTGGTGTTCGACAACTTCCAAACCCAAACCCTCGTCTTCAACGCTCGCTTCGCTACGTACCTGGTCGCGATCGCGATCCTTGGCGCGGTCCTCTTCTTTGGGGAGCGCCTCGCTTCGAGTCGGGAGATATCGGTAATACGGCTGGCCGGAATCGCTTTGAACCTACTAGCGCTGTGGGGATTGACCCTGGAGGCACACGACTACTTCTCGCGGCGAATCTATGGCACTTTTGGGATCGACGGATCAAACGACCTACGCGGCGAGCTCAATCTGGCCTGGGATTTCAGCTACTCGGCCATCTGGCTGATTTATGGCGCAGGCATGATGGCCTTTGGCTTCTGGAAGCGCGATGCCTTCGTGCGCTGGCAGGCGCTGATGCTCATAGCTTTTACGATCGGCAAGGTCTTTACCTATGACGTCTGGTCGCTTACCAGGGGTTATCGCGTCTTGAGCTTCTTCGCTTTGAGTGTGGTTTTGCTGGCGATTTCCTTCATCTACCAGCGCGACTGGCTGAAACTTTCTCCGCGCTCTCCGGAGAACACGGCGAAAGGGACATCCGCATGAAAAACTTTCTCGGGCTTGCGCTGGTGGTGTTGGCTGGTCCTTCTATTGCTTACTTCAAGTATCAACGGCCGGTGCAGCCACCCGCCGCGGGACAGCATTACGTGGTCGTGGACGAGGTTCTTTGGCAGCACGCGCGGCCCGATCTTGCGGATCTGCGTTTCTACTCAGGGTCGACCGAGGTTCCCTACGCTCTCACCACCGAGCGCGGCACCCTGGAAAGCGATCACAAAGACGTGCGCGTGTTGCAGCAATCGACGGTCGGCGGAACGACCCAGTTTCTGATCGATATGTCCGACATCGTCGAGTACGACCACGTGGACCTGAAGCTCTCGACGCGAGACTTTGTCGCCCACGCGCGCGTTGAAGGTCAAGACGACCTTCACGGCCAGCGCTGGGCCAATCTTGGCGACAGCATTCTCTACGATCTCTCCAAGGAAAACCTCGGCGGCAATAGCATGTTGCGCCTGCCGCAGACGACATACCACTACCTGCGCGTGACCATTGATGGACCGGTGAAGCCGGGAGACGTCACCGGCGCCTCTTCCGAACATCGGCAGGTGGAGGCGCCCATTTGGCGCGACGTAAGCCGCGATATGACTCAAAAGCAAAATGGCCGCGATACCGTCCTTATCTTCGACGTTCCCCAAAACGTTCCGGTCGAGCGCCTGGTGTTCGCTATCGATCCAGCGCAGCCGAACTTCCGTCGCGAAGTGGAGCTTGAGAACGAGAAGAAGCTCGGCCTCGGCTCGGGCGAGATCAACCGCATTCACATGGTTCGCGCAGGGCAAAAGATCGATTCCGAAGTTCAGGCCATTGATTTTTCCGCGGTAGGACAAAAGACAATCCAAGTGATCATTCACAACGGCGACGATCCGCCGTTGAAGATCAGCGGGGCCCGGCTGCAACAACACGAGCGGCGAATTTATTTCGATGCCCCTGCATCAGGCCAGCTCGCGCTGTACTATGGCGACGAAAAACTGGCAAGCCCGCTCTACGATTATGCCAAACTCTTTCAGCAAGCGCCGGGGGTGACTGCGGTGCCTCTGGGCACAGAGAGTGCCAACGCCGCCTACACCGGCCGCCCCGACGATCGCGCCTGGTCCGATCGCCATCCGGCTGTCTTGTGGATCGCCATCATCGCCGCGGTAGCGGTTCTAGGCGCGCTGGCGCTGCGCTCGATGAAAACCGCAGCCGCGGCTCAGTGAAACACGCCGGTGGCCGCCTTGGCTTGCGGCAAGCTGGCCAGGTGGTTCAGATAGGTCTTGAGACTTTGCTCGCCATCTTTTTGTGAGAAGCCGTTGAACGCGATTCCCATGCCGACTCCAGGGTGCGAGCTGACAATCCTGCCGGTAACGTTGATCTCCACGCCGTTGGCTTTGATGGTTAGCCCGACGTCCTGGCCAAGCGGCAAGGGTGAGAACGTGTACACGTAGCAGCCGCCAAACGAGATGTCGGAAACCGTACCCCAGAACCCTCCGCTCCCTTCGCCAACCCGGATCTGCACACCGGTATCGCAGGGATAGCGCGGGAACATGCGCTTTTCGGTAAATTCGGCCATGAAACAACTCCTTAGTGGCTAGTACCCCGCATGCCACATAGTGTTGCACCTCGACGGACGGCCGGCGCATTACTTTGGAGCAACGTCCTAACGGCGGATGTACCCCTGCTCAAGAGCAATTGGCAATCAGCAATTAGCAAATGGCAATTAGCACAGCTAAAGCAGGACCGAGCGAGCCGCAGAATCGCCCCTCCTATTCGTGCCACCGTCGTGTGATTCTTGGAGTGAGCTGTTCGCGACGAATGGTCCTAAGGGCGGGGACGGAGTTTCTAGCGACTAATCCCAGCGCCGTTAGGCGCGACCAGAGGTTAGCCCACCCTGGAGGCGGAGTGGCGAAGCCGCGAGCCGGGAAGGGTGGGTAGCCCATTTCAAACAGGTCGAGCCCCGGCGGGGCGGCACCCGGCGGACGTGGTTTGGCCATATTCTTGAGGAGTGGGCCACCATAAAGACAATCGGCTTGTTGAGGAGCACTTTGAAAATCAGCCGAGAACTTGCCGCACAACACAAAAATCCATGCTGCGGGCCAGGTTCTGTGTCGCCCCGCTGGGGCTCAAGATAATGTTGGCCCTTGACCCACCCTTCCCGGCTAGCGGCGTTCGCCGCTATGCCTCCAGGGTGGGCTAACCTCTGGTCGCGCCGAACGGCGCTCAGAAGATTCAGAGTGCGAAACCCATCCCGCCTTGAGAACTTCGCGGGCCAGCAATGGTAAGTAGGCAGTGATTCCGTCTCGTCTGCGCTTATCTTTGGCCTATTGCTTTAGTACGACTTCCCTAGGAAACCTCGACTTACCGCAACGCCTCTTCGACCTCGCTCAACCAATCAGGACGTTTGAGCACCTCGCGTGGCTTTGGTCCATCGGCGGCGCTGACGATGCCATCCTTCTCCATCAGATCGATCAGGTGTGCGGCCCGGCCATAGCCAATGCGCAGCCGGCGCTGCAGCAGCGAAGTCGAGGCCTTGCCGAATTCGATCACCAGGCGAACGGCATCATGGTACAACTCATCGTGCTCATCGTCACCGTCCTCACCATCACCGGCGAGCGCACCCTCGGCTTTCTCTTCTTTGGGAGGCTCGAGGAACTTCTGTTCGTACTCGGCCTGCGCTTGGGAGCGCCAGAACTCCACCACCGCGTTGATTTCTTTTTCTGTCGTGTACGGCGCGTGCAGACGATGCACGCGAGCGGAGCCGGAAGGCAGATAGAGCATATCGCCCTTGCCCAGAAGAGATTCGGCGCCGTTGCAGTCGAGAATGGTGCGCGAATCGATCTTGGTGGCCACGCGGAAGGAGATGCGCGATGGGAAGTTCGCCTTGATCAAGCCGGTGATCACATCGACCGAAGGCCGCTGCGTAGCCAGCACCAGATGAATGCCGACGGCGCGCGCCATCTGCGCCAGCCGCGTGATCGATTCTTCCACGTTCGATTGGTCGAGCATCATCAAGTCGGCCAGTTCGTCGATGATGATCACGATGTTGGGCAGAGGCCTGTGCTCGTTTTCCGCATCGTCGAACAAGCCGGGCGTCTCTCGCTCAAAGAGCTTGTTGTACTGGTCGATGTTGCGCACGCCTTTTTCGGCCAGCAGCTTCAGGCGCCGCTCCATCTCGCGCACAGCGTTGCGCAGCGCGTTGGCCGCGAGCTTGGGCTCGGTGATGATCGGCACGTAGAGATGCGGTACGCCTTCGTAGATGCCGAGCTCGAGTCGCTTGGGGTCCACCAGGATCAGGCGCACTTGCTCCGGCGTGGACTTGTACAGGATGGACATGATCATGGCGTTGATGGCCACGCTCTTGCCCGATCCCGTTGATCCGGCGATAAGCAGATGCGGCATGGACGCGAGATCCGAAGTAACGATGCGCCCGTTGATGTCTTTGCCCATGGCCAGGGTGAGCTTCGACCGCGTGCCGGTGAACTCCTGGGATTCCACCACCTCGCGCAGCCAGATGGTCTCTCGTTCGTGGTTGGGAACCTGGATGCCGACGGTGGACTTCCCCGGCATCCGTTCGATCAAAATGCTTTCCGCGCGCATAGCCAGGCAGAGATCGTCGCTCAGGCTGGTGATGCGGCTGTATTTCACGCCGGCTTCGGGCTTGAACTCATAGGTGGTCACAACCGGGCCGGGATTAATTTGCGTGACCGAGCCGAGGACATCGAACTCGGCGCACTTTTCGGTCAGCACCTCGGCCAGAATCTTGACTTCTTCTTCATTGATGGACTGCTGGCCTTCGGCGCGATGCAACAGCGAAGTCGGCGGAAGCTTGTAGCCACCGTTGGCGACCCTCGGCAGGAGAGTCTTGCCCTTCTTGAAGGCAGCGGCATCAGCACGTGACCCGATGGCCGGCTCGGAGCCCGCTGCTGTTTCCAGGGAAGGCTCGCTCGCCGGTGGAGCTTGCGGCTGAACCATCCGCGAGTTGCGGTTGTCCACCGAGGCTGCGGCCTGCATAGGCTTGGTCAGATTGATCTGCGACGATAGAGATCTACGGTCGTCAGCCAGTGGCGACCTGCGGTCTTGGCCGCTGCGGCGGTCAAATAGCTTCTTAGCGCGTTTCTCGGCCAGCGCTCTCCGCCAGTCCTGGAAACTCTGCCACAGAGCAATGGCGAAGGCGAAGCGAGTTGCAAACCATATCTGCGCCGCGGCAAAGGAGAAAGCGGTGGAAAGATACACAGCGACCGCAATCACCGAGGCACAAACAATGTAAGCCCCGACGGTGTTGAAGTAACGTTGCAACAGGTCGCCCACCATCAATCCTACGATGCCTTCTATCGGCACCGCATGCTTCCATTGCCAGTGCCAGGGCAGCAGGGCCAGCAGGGCCGGCGAAAATATCAGCAGTGTCGCCGCACCCAGAGCCCTGGCGCCGGGTGAGCCAATCTCACGCGACCGGAACCAGCGCGCACCAAGCAGCGCCAGCATCAGAGGCACCAGAAAGCCGCAAATCCCGGCGCTCTGCAGCAGCAGATCGCTCACCCAGGCGCCGAACAGGCCGATCCAGTTGTGGGTGGATTGCGAAGCTAACGACGCCGCGGTGTTGAGCGAAGGATCCCGCGGCGAATAGCTGGCCAAGGCCAAAAACAAAACCGTGGCCGACACAACGAACAAGAACCCCACCAGTTCGTTGAGCCGGCGGTTCTTCGTAGGCGTGAAGAGACGCGAAAAAATCTTCATGTGGTGTTCCGCCCTCCATAAAGCCACAAAGCCCGCAGAAGGGCGAAATGGCGCTACGAAGGTTTCAGAGTACACCAGAGCTGGCTGTCATTATGCCAAAGACCAAAGAAAATTGCGGGGAAAATCGTAGTTCAAGGGAATTAAGGTTCCTTAGGTTCGAAGAAATTGCCAGGATCGCCGGAATTGCCAAAATTGCCAAAATTGTTGGGTTGACGGGGTTTTTCAATTCCGGCGATTTTGGCAATCCTGGCAATTCTGGCAATCTTCCTCTCGACTACCGCCTGCAAATCTCCCGCACTACCTCCAGCGTCCGCAGGCAATCTGCGCGGCTGACGTCGTGATGGGTGACGAAGCGCATGAGCTCGTTGTCGATTCCCGCAGCAAGGACGTTTTTCACGCGAAGCTTTTGGCTGAACTCCGTGGTCGTCATGCCGGTGCCGCGGATGTCGAAGACCAGAATGTTCGTTGGGGTGTTGCCGATCTTGATTCCCTTAATGCCGGCCAATCCTTCGGCTATTAGGCCCGCGTTCTCGTGATCTTCTTTAAGGCGTGCCGGCATCTTCTCGAGCGCGATAAGGCCTGCGGCGGCGAGCACTCCGGCCTGGCGCATCCCGCCGCCCAGGGCTTTCCGATAGACGCGGGCTTTGTCGATGAACGCCTTGCTGCCCAAGATCATCGAGCCCACGGGAGCGCATAGCCCCTTCGAGAGGCAGAACATGACGGAGTCAAACTTGCGCGTAATTTCGGCCACGGGTTTGCCCAGAGCCGCAGCGGCGTTGAAGATGCGCGCGCCGTCCAGATGCACGGGCAGGCCGAGCTGGTGAGCGCGATCACAGATCTCATCAGCCTGGGCCTGGGGAAAGATGGTGCCGCCGGCCAGGCTCAACGTGTTCTCCAGCCAGATCAACCCGGTCTGCGAGCGGTAATAAAACGGCGGCGCAATCTTTTTCTGGATCTGCGACCAAGTCAGGGCGCCGTCTTCACCGGAAATCGTTCGCGGCAGACAACCG
>WNFJ01610984.1_pt1 | contig 10216 bp, 11 predicted proteins | sample 5400461 | NCBI WGS metagenome assembly WNFJ01 (sample SAMN13153349, study PRJNA577476) | soil metagenome | isolation source: 115 cm saprolite on Douglas fir-dominated hillslope | place: USA:California | collected 2013-09-17
AGCGAGCGATGCCATTTGCTTAAGCTGGGCGTACCGGGCGGCGTCCATGGTCGGACGGAAAGGAACCTCTGCCTTTCCCGGCATGACAGCGGTGGCTTCGAAGGCATCCATCTGCTCTGGAGTTCGTTCGACGGCGGCAGGCACTTGGAGTCGCATGGTTGGCAGGATTTTCTTGCTCGTGTCCTGGGCTGGCGCAAGTGAAATCAGAGTTACGGCACACACACTGAGCGCCGCTGCAAACGCAAACTTCTTCATAATTTACCCTCTCAAAAAACCTGGTGATCTTGGTTGAAGTTGACTCCGCGCGGCGCGGAGGTCCTGGCTCTCGGTGAGACACACAAGGTTCCCATTGGGTCTGAAAAAACCGGTCACCAAGTTCGCTTGCGGACGGTTATTTCCCAAAATAGTCCCTTGCCTCCTGAGGAAGCCTGACTACGGATTATTAAGTGGGGAAGAGTCTGACTGTGCTACCACACTAGCGTCACCCATTATGGCTAGTTTGCGATAAGTGTCAAGAGAAATCGCACAGCGGATTCGAATTTTTCTCTGGCCGTTAACAATGCAGATGTAGTGCAAAAGTTTTCAGAGTCGCCGTCGCAAAGGGCCGCCGGACAGCCAACCCCGTAGTGGACTCCAATGTTTGGGAAAGGGCGCGACTTCACAGTCTGCGGAAAAGGTCGGCGTCGCACTTGATTTTGGGGGGCGCTGCGCCGGGGTCTCCAGCACGCCCGCTTTTGGCGTGATGAGCAGAGCGGTTCACCGCTGCGATCAGTGGCTTGTTTCTAGAGCCGGCTCTTAGCCGCTGCGGTGAGACTGCGACAGGGGAAGTACTTTCTCCGCAGCCTCTTCCGTGGTGTCGTAGGCCGTTGCAAATAGGCTCGCGCCCCTGAGCTTTGCTTTCAGCCGTGCCGTCGAGCGCCCCACGAAACTCCGGGCCTCAGCCCCTAAGCGCCGTACCTTCGCTACTTTTCTTTCGCCACATTCAGCCGGGTTTCCGCGCGCTGCAACGCGTCTTCCGCGCGAGTGTAATCAACCTGAGGATCGTTGCTTTTCAGCCGCTCTTCGGCCCGGTCTTTGGATTTTTGCGCGCGCTCTACGTCGATTTCCTGCGGATGCTCAGCGGTTTCGGCCAGAATCGTCACTTTGTCGGGCAGAACTTCCGCAAACCCCCAAGCCACCGACAGCGTGTGCGTCACTCCGCTCGCCTGGTAAGTAATCGCACCGACACCAAGCTCCGTAATCAACGGAGCATGGCCGGGAAGAATCCCCAGATACCCGCTCAACCCAGGGATCTGTGCTTCTTCCGCCGCGTCCTTCACAACCAGCTTGACGGGAGTAACGATTTCGAGTTGGAAAGTATTGGTCATCGGTCGTTAGTCGTTAGTCGTTGGTCGTTAGTCCCGTTAGCTAAAGAGCGTTAGCCGATGGTTCTTTCCAACGACTAACGACTAGCGACCAGCGACTGATCTTAAGCTGCCGCACCCTTCATCTTTTCCGCCGTCTCGACCACTTCGTCGATCGTTCCCTTCATATAAAACGCCTGCTCCGGAATGTCGTCATACTTCCCTTCCACGATGCCGCGGAAGCCCTTCACCGTGTCGGCGATCTTCACATAGCGTCCCGGAGTGCCCGTGAATTGCTCGGCCACAAAGAACGGCTGCGAAAGGAACTTCTGGATCTTGCGCGCCCGCGCCACCGTCACCTTCTGCTCCTCGCTTAGTTCGTCGATGCCCAGAATGGCGATAATGTCCTGGAGGTCTTTGTACGTCTGCAGCGTCTTTTTGACCATCTGCGCTACATCGTAATGTTCCTGCCCAACAATCCGAGGATCGAGAATGCGCGAAGTGGAAGCCAGCGGATCCACCGCCGGATAAATTCCAATCTCCGTAAGCGCGCGCGAAAGCACGGTCGTAGCGTCCAGGTGAGCGAACGTGGTAGCCGGCGCGGGATCGGTCAAGTCGTCAGCCGGCACATAAATCGCCTGCACCGAGGTTACAGAACCCTTCTTAGTCGAAGTAATACGCTCCTGTAACTCGCCCATTTCGGTAGCTAAGTTGGGTTGATAACCGACTGCGCTGGGCATCCGACCTAGTAGGGCGGATACTTCAGACCCGGCTTGAGTGAAACGGAAGATGTTGTCGATGAAGAGGAGGGTGTCGGAGCCTTCTTCATCGCGGAAATATTCGGCCACGGTTAGAGCGGTTAACGCTACACGGAGACGCGCTCCGGGGGGCTCAGTCATCTGGCCATAGATCAACGCGGCTTTGGATTCGGCGGGCTTGCCGGGCTTGATGACTCCCGACTCGCTCATTTCCAGCCAGAGGTCGTTGCCTTCACGGGTGCGCTCACCGACGCCGGCGAACACGGAGAATCCACCGTGCTGCTTGGCCACGTTGTTGATTTGCCGACGCCGGCACCGCCGAACAGGCCGATCTTCCCACCTTTCAGGAAGGGCTGGATGAGGTCCACCACCTTGACGCCGGTCTCGAACATTTCCGCGGTGGTCGACTGTTCATCGAATGCGGGCGCCAGGCGATGAATGGGCATCCTCTTTACGAATTCGATGGGACCGAGATTGTCGACGGGTTCACCGATCACGTTCATCACCCGGCCCAGCGTGCCGCGGCCGACGGGAGCGGCGATCGGTCCACCCTGGTCGATGGCCTGCATACCGCGCACCATACCGTCGGTGGCTTCCATGGCAACGCAGCGTACCCGGCCTTCGCCTAAATGCTGCTGCACTTCGAGAATGACGTTGATGGGCGAAGGCACGGTAAAGCCCTCGCTGACCACGCGAAGCGCCTGATAAATGGGAGGCATCGCCACTTCGGTAAACTGCACATCCACGGCGGGACCTGCGATTTGAATTACGTGTCCGATATTTTCTGACATAAGACCTCAGCTGCGAGCTTCGAGCTATGAGCTACGAGCAAGCAGAATCATCTAACTTGACCGCTACTACTGTCTCGGTTGCTGATAGCTCGTAGCTCGCAGCTCGTAGCTCGCAGCTTCCTCACTGCGCTGCCGCTCCGCTTACGATCTCGATAATTTCTTTCGTGATCTTGGCCTGGCGCGCGCGATTCATGACCAGCGTGAGCGAATCGATCATGTCGCTGGCGTTGTTGGTGGCCGCATCCATGGCCGTCATACGGGCGGCGTGCTCGGCGGCAACGGACTCCAGCAGCGCATGAAAAATCTGGATGCCGAGGTACTTCGGCAGAATGCCCCCGAAAAGTTGCTCGGGCGGCTGCTCGTAAATGTAATCGACGGGCGATGCCCCGAACTTGGCGGCGGCCTCATCTACGGCGCTCGTATCAATTGGACGCAGACCGACGTGGGCCGACTTCGCCGCTTCGATTCGCCGCTTGCGTTCCTCTTCCGAAGCCTCTTCCGCCATGAGGACGTCGACTTCGCCTATCTCCTTGATCGGCAGCAGACGCTCGGCGACAAGGCGTTGCGCGATGACCGACTTGAATTCGTTGAATAAAATATAGACGCCGTCAATCTCGCCCCGGGTGTAGCGGGCAATCACGCTTTCGCTCAGGGTGGCCGCAAAATTGTGTTCCACTTTGCCGAGAACTCCGACATATTCGCCGACGATCTGCACGCGACCGGCGCGGGGGGGAGGAGTTTCTGTACCCGACTGGACGAGCGAGACGCCCGTCGCTCCATCGGCGGAGACGTTGGCGGCTCCGCCGGCAGGAGCCCGCTCTGGCACCATCGGGTAGCGGCGGCGCATGAAGTCGCGGCCCTTGCGTCCGATGCACTCGACGTCGATATTTTGTTCCGGTTTCGACGCAATGAATTTCGAGACCATCTTCAGGATATTGGTGTTGAAAGCCCCGGCGAGGCCCTTATCTCCGGTAACGACGATGAGCAGGATACTTTTTTCGGGGCGCTCGGCAAGCAGCGGATGACGCGGCTCTCCGGTGACGGGATCGTAGATATCGGCTCGCGACACCAGCGACTTGAGGACGTTGGTGAGCATCTGCGAATAGGGACGCGCGGCCAGCGCGCCCTCTTGCGCGCGGCGCAACTTCGCCGCCGAGACGGTCTTCATGGCCTTGGTGATCTGCCGCGTGTTGACCACGCTGCGGATGCGCCGCCGGATGTCGAGAACGTTTGCCATAAATCAGGTGCCAGATCTTAGGTCTTAGGTGTTAGGTCTTAGGTGTCAGGTGTCAGGTGTCAGGTTCGGGAGGTTTTCCTAAGACCTAAGACCTTAGACCTAAGACCTTATTTCACTTCGCTACTGCTTGCCTTGCATCCACAAACTGCTGTTTCGCTTCTTTGATCACTCTGGACAGCTCCGCTTTCAGATTGTCGTCCAGAATCTTCTTTTCCATGATCGTGTTCAGCAAGCCCGGGTTCGCGGTTTCGACGTACTTGTACAGATCCTTCTCGAAGTCGCGCACCTGTTCTACCGGCATGTCGTCCAGCGCTCCGCTGGTGCCGGCGAAGATGATCAGAATTTGTTTTGCGAACGATAGGGGCGAGAACTGGTTCTGCTTCAGAAGTTCGACCAGCCGTTTCCCGCGATTGAGTTGCTGTTGGGTCGCTTTGTCAAGATCGCTGCCGAACTGGGCGAAGGCGGCGAGCTCGCGGTACTGGGCTAGTTCCAGCTTTAGGGTTCCAGCTACCTGGCGCATGGCCTTGATCTGGGCGCTGCCGCCGACGCGGCTTACGGAAAGTCCGACGTTCACGGCCGGGCGGACGCCCTGATTGAACAAGTCGGTTTCAAGATAGATCTGGCCATCGGTAATCGAAATCACGTTGGTCGGAATATAAGCGGAAACGTCGCCCGCCTGGGTTTCGATAACGGGAAGGGCGGTGAGGGATCCTCCACCGTTTTTGTCGCTGAGCTTGGCGGCGCGTTCGAGCAAACGCGAGTGGAGATAGAAAACATCTCCGGGATAGGCTTCGCGGCCGGGAGGGCGGCGGAGCAAAAGCGAAATTTCGCGATAAGAGGCGGCGTGTTTGGAAAGATCGTCGTAGATACAGAGGGCGTGGCGTCCGTTATCGCGGAAGAACTCGCCCATGGCGCATGCCGAGTAAGGAGAAATGTACTGCATGGGAGCGGGCTCGGAAGCCGACGCAGCGACGACGATGGTGTATTCCATGGCGCCGGCATCTTCGAGAATCTTGACCACCTGCGCAATCGACGATCGCTTCTGGCCGATGGCGTTATAGATGCAAATCAGGTCGTTGCCCTTGCTGTTGATGATGGTGTCGAGGGCAACGGCGGTCTTGCCGGTCTGGCGATCGCCAATGATGAGTTCGCGCTGTCCGCGGCCGATGGGGATCATGGAGTCGATGGCCTTGAGTCCTGTGGCCATGGGCTCGCGCACAGGCTGGCGGGCAATGACGCCGGGAGCCAGGCGCTCCAGCGGGATGAACTTGTCGGTCGCGATCGGGCCCTTGTCGTCAATCGGCTGCCCCAGCGAGTTGACGACGCGACCAATCAGGGCGTCGCCGACGGGCACGCTCATGATGCGGCCGGTACGCTTGACTTCGTCGCCTTCCTTGATCTCGGTGTATTCGCCGAGCAGGACCACGCCCACTTGATCTTCTTCCAGGTTCATGGCGATACCGGCGACGCTGTGCGGGAAGCTGAGTAGCTCTCCCGCCATGACCTTGTCGAGGCCGTAGACACGGGCGATGCCGTCGCCGAGGGTAATAACGGTGCCGACTTCGTCGACCGCGATCTTCGATTCGTAATTCTCGATTTGCTCGCGGATTAACTGGGTAATTTCGTCTGCTTTGATTTGTGCCATAAAGTCAGTTCTCAGCTCTCAGCTATCAGCTGTCAGTTTCAACCTACATATCAGCGCCTCAACTGAAAGCTGAGAGCTGATAGCTGACAGCTAACTCACCAATTGCTCCCGAATTTTTTCCAACTGGCCTTTTACAGAACCGTCGTAGATGGTGCTGCCTACCTGCACGACTGCTCCGCCTAGCAGCGAGGCATCTTGTTCGTATCTTGCTCGGACTTTCTTGCCGGTCATTCTCGCGATCTCGGCTTCCAACATCTGCTTTTCCGCGTCACCCAGTAGCCGAGCGGTGCTGACCTGCGCTTCCGCAAAGCCCTGGCGGTCGTTCAATTCCTGTTCCACCTGTTTGACTATCTCGCTGAATAGCGGCAACCTTCGGTTGTCGGTAAGTACGGCAACAAAATTCCTTAGCTGTCGTGTAGCACCCAGGCGCGCAGTGATGGCGTCCAGAACGGCGCGCTTGCGATCTCCGGGAATGGAAGGGTTTTCCAGCACGCGGCGCAGTTGATCGCTTTCTTTCAGCAGGGCGTCGACGCTGTGCAATTCCTGGAGGGCGCGCGCGGCATCAAGCTGGTTGCTGGCCTTCATGACCACATCGGCGAAGGCGCGGGCGTAGGTGCCGACAACGGAAGCCATGGTTAGCGGCCGTCCTTTCCGCCGTCATCGTCCTTATGTGAGGCGGGTTCATGCGGAGCGGGTTTGTACGGGGCGGGCGCAGCCAGCTTCGCGGCGAAGGTGCGGACCAGGACCTGGTCGGTATTGGAATCGACGTTGATCTGCTGGCGGGCGAGGGCGATGGCCAGGTTGGCGGTATGGGTGCTCAATTCTCGCCGGGCTTGCTTGGCGGCGGTGGCGATTTCCTGCTCGGCGGCCAGCACCACCTTGCGAATATCTTCTTCCGCGGCTTGCTGGATGCGAACTTCCTCGGCGTCGCCTTCTTTCGCAGCAGTGGCTTGCATGTGCCCGATTTCCACATCCAACTGGCGAAGACGATTCTCGATGTCCGCTAAACGGCGATTCGCATCCTGGCTGGCGGCGCGCGCTTCTTCCAAAGCCCGCTGGATGGCTGCGCTCCAGTTGCGCAACACGCCGGGTACGAATTTGCGCACGGCCCAGAAGACGACAACGACGATTATGGCGAAGTTCAGCCAGATCAGCAGGAGATGGGCCCCATGCACACTCAAGCCCGTCTTACGGGCCAGCCAACGGATGGGGGCGGCGTGCTTGAGGTCGGCGTGTTCTTCCTCTTCCGCTCCGGTCGCTTCGCGGGTCTCCTCGGCCAGTTGTCTAGCGATACCCTTGCGCTCGGGGGCGGCTTGCTGATCTTCTTTCTTTGCGGGTTCCGCAGATGTTGGGTGGGCAGACTGGGCGGGGGATGGTTCCTGCGCGTTAGCTAATTGCGCAGTAAGCAGCGACGCGAAGACTAACCACGCAACAACCAGCAACGGGCGGAGGAATCCCGCGATCTTTCGCCGGCCAGTCCGCTGGCCAGCCCCTAAAGGGGCGGTGAATCGTGGGCTTATGGCAGCGCTAAAACGATGCCCCGACACGAGGCCGAAAGAAGGCATTTTCATTGGCCACCAGCCTGATCGGGCGATGCCACCGGCCGCAGAACGGTGCGCACAATGTCGCTCGCAAGCCGGACCGCGTCCGATTGCAGCTTCGCCATGGCTTGCTGCATATCCGCTTCCATGCCGGCGCGCGCCTGCTTGACTTGTTCCTGGCCTCGGGCGCGGGCTTGATTCACGGCTTGGCTGCGGGACTGGATCGCTTGCTGGCGGCGGGCTTCCTGGTTCTTGAAAACTTTCTGGCGGGCCTCGCGCAGGCGTTGCTCGTAATCGGCGGTGCGGGCCTCAGCGGCGGCGATATCGGCCCGCGCTTTTTCCATGGCCCCCTGGGTCCGGCTGCGGCGCTCGGCGAGCACCCCGGTGAGCGGCCGATAGACCAGAAAAGTGTAGAGGATGTAAAGGGTCCCAAGAAGGATGACCGTGGGCACGGCTCCGAGCAGTAATCCGCCTAGTTGGTGGAGTGTCTGTTCCATTTCCAGATGATCGAACCGATGACCGAACCGACGATTCGAACCCACTATCGAACCGACGATCAAGTCCTTGCTGATTCTGCTGGCTGTTTCTGCCTTGAAGAAGAAGAGCCGTTTTGAAAACTAATAAACGTACACCGTGCCGAGGGGAAGTGTCAATGGTCGAAGCTCGATAATCGGAGCCCGACTGGGGGCTGATTTTCCCAAATTGGAGCCCACGGGGAATGGGAAGTTGGCTCTTGACAACTGAACCGGAGGGTCTACGATAGAAGTATCACCTCCGATCCCAGTCCGGATCGAATGGGCCGATAGCCAAGGAAACGTCACCGCTTCTTGGCTGGCGGCCCATTTTAAATTTTCGCGATCCGTCCCCCGGCAAAAATCACCCGGTTGAAAATATGACGACAAGGTGACACGGGTGTGACAACAGCTGCGCCCGGGACGACGAGAATGATGGTAGGTAGCCTGAGACTAGAAGTGGTCTGGCGGGGCCCTCTCTCTCTCCACCCCGCCAGACCTTTATGTTTTTGCGGCCAGAATGTCGGTCGGCGGTTAGTGCACGTCTGCGGGCTGAAGCAGGGCGGCAATGCGCTCGAGGATCAGGAACATACTCAGGTTGGAGTCGACGGCGGCATCCGCCTCGTGATGGTGGGTACCGGCATGCATGACCAAAACCTTTGTTCCCTCGTGGGCCTTCTTGACCATGTAGGGGAGGTGATGGCGATCGTCCCTGGACAAGGTGGCGCCGAGGATGACGAGATCAAAGGCATCGCGGCGCAGGGCGTCCTGCACGGCGTGGCGATTGAGAGCCGTAGTCACGCAATGTCCAGCCTTGCGCATTTCCTCAGCTTGGGCAGTGAGAATGGGTTCGTCCGACTCGGCGTAGAGAATCTTGATGGTTGATTGGGGAACGGATTGGCGAGTGGATTGGTGAACGGATTTCTGCGCAGACGCGGACAAGGGCCCTCCTGGAACTCCACTGCGAGGTTAGCAATTGGGGAGGAGCCTTCCGAGATCACGGAAGACCAGGACCGACCGGGGCGACTACGCCGTCAACTGGGATGCACCCGCAGCCTGCCGGGCGCACCAGAAGAAAAAGGCCCCGGGGACGAATACCCCGCGGCCTTTGCAAATCTGGTCTTCTAAGGGTTATAAGCAGCCCGAGAACTTGAATGATGCGATTCACGTGCTCCAATTAAACGTTCCGTTCGACTGTATGTACTCGTTGGTGTACCAAAAGGTGCAGTCGTCGCTGGGATCGATGGCCATGCTGCTGTAATCGCCCCAACGGTTCAGTCCGGTAGTTTGGGATCCGTTTCCTTGAATGATTGTGGCCTCGGATTCCATGGTTCCAAGAGCGTCGGTGGGAACGCGGCCGGTGTAGCGAATCGCGGGATGGATGGAGCCGCTCGACACGCTGTAACCGAGCGCAATGTCACCCAGCTTATCCGTGGCGATGCTGCCCATCCACCGCGAATTGCTGTCGGGAGAGAAGGTGCCCTGCTGAAACACGGCCGGAGTGCCATTGGGGCTTCGAAGTTCGTACCAGCGCACGCCGTCCACTTGACTATGCTTGCTGCCGCTAACTCGAACCGAGTGGGTTACAACCAGCGATTCGTGAGAGCCGCTGAAGTTGCGATACGCCAGCCGATACATCAGGCGGTCGCCCAGGGAATCGAGCTTCTCCGAAGTGCCGCTTTGCGGGATACAAGCGCCGCCGCCGCACGCCTTGCTGAAGGCCGCGACGGGGATGTTGGTGGGCCCGGTGAAGGTCGAGTTGCTCGGGGTGACGAAGTCGACGTGGAACTTCCACAAGTTCAGCGAATTGCTGCCGAAATTCACGTAGAAGTCAGGAGAGCCGGACGGTGGGGCAGTGGTCCCATCAAGATCCGAAGGCAGTAGACTTGCAAAACTCGAGCTGAGATTGAAGCACACCTGGGTAGCGGCGTTTCCCGCCAGCATGGCCGTGCGATCAAACGCGCAGGCGCGCGCGCCCAGGAACGAATTCCCGCTGAACTGATTGACGGATGCGTAGTAGGCATCGGGCCAAACTCCGAGTTTGGGATAGTCGGGGAAGTTTGGCTCGGTGAAGGCATAGCGATGGTAAGTGCCGGTTGCGTCCGAACCGGTGGACACAGCGATGCAGTAGGTATAGGGGCTTTCAAACACAGGTTGCGCCAGCACCCAGCGTCCGGCGGCTTTGTCATATTGGGCGATGGGATCGCCGTCGTTGTGAGCTTCGCACTGGCCTCCGAACCCCGACCACAAAGAATTTCCTGCCTTGGGGAAGCCCGCGGCCAGCGCGCCCGTGCTCTTATCGAACACCGCGAAATCCAGGTTCACCCACTGCACGAACTGGGTGCCGCCAACGGCGCCGTTGGTATCGGGAGGCGCACAGCAATCGCTA
>WNFJ01713889.1_pt1 | contig 10215 bp, 15 predicted proteins | sample 5400461 | NCBI WGS metagenome assembly WNFJ01 (sample SAMN13153349, study PRJNA577476) | soil metagenome | isolation source: 115 cm saprolite on Douglas fir-dominated hillslope | place: USA:California | collected 2013-09-17
CTCTGCTCCGTCCCCGCCCTGGCCTGCCCCAGCAATCTTCGCCGGTATTTCGTGACTACCCTGCTCCGCCGAACCCCCGGCTGATGCACGGTTCGGTCCTAGCTAACAACCGGTCGTTGCCGGTGGGACCTGAGAAGCACAATCTAATGGAACGGATCCACAAGCGGATGTGCGAGAGGCTGGCGCCATGCGTTCACCTGCGAAGTGGATAGGCTTAAGCGTTTCTCGAAGGGAGTCTGCCTGAACTGGCCATGTTTGGCGATGATTAGTTCTGATCACCCGGGTTGGCTGTGGTACTCAGGTCTTCTTCCAACGGAGGAGATACCGGTAGTAAAGACCGCGGCGAATGCGCGCCCCGGGGAGTTCGTGTTGGACGACCATTCGAATCTCACGAAGGCTATGTCGCGCAGCAGTTGTCACAACTCCGACGTCACGCGTCTCGTGGTGCATCCAGCTGCCCAGTCGCACAAGCGGAAGTTGGAGACCGGACACGACCCAATCGGCCGCCGCCTTGTTTGCCGACAGACCTACCACGATGATTTCCCCTCCAGGCCGCATCAATGATCGCGCTCTCTGGAGTGCTGCCGGCAGATTCAGATGATGAAGGCTCGCCACGAACGTCACGAGGTCGTAGCTCCTCTCTTTCGCGACGTATTCAAAGAATCCCGCCTCTTCGACTGTCACGTTAGGAAGACCACTGATGCGGCTCCGCGCTCGGGCCACCGCGGCGTTATCGGGGTCGATCCCGGTCACTGACGCCGAAATCGAAGACAGGCGCTGGATGAGTAGCCCTTCACCGCAGCCCACGTCGAGCACAGTCCCTCGGTGTTCCATGGCGATTGCAGAGATCCAATCGTGGTACGCCGAGTTGTGATTCCAGTAGGCCGTCACGCCGGTCAGTGTCCCGCATGCGCTCGTTTCCTGACTGCCTACGCACCCGCGACGTCGTTGTATCGACCTGACCAGTTCGGCCGCCCCGGGCCGGCCAGCATCAGGGCAGGGCGGCCCGCTGGATCGCCTCTCGGAAGCTGCCGAATCGGCGCCGGATTGTCTTCTCAGACGGCCGCATGGCGGCCTCCGTCCAGCTCTCGGAGGTCGGGATCGAGCCGTGCTCGGCGACGAACCTCCGAAGAGCCGCGACAGCCTCAGCGATTCGGGTATCGGCCATGTCGGGCAGTGGGACCGCCTCGCCGTCGAATACGCCGGGTGGGTTCGCATTGTGGGAACTTAGGTCCACCTCTCCGCGCGGACCCGCGCGCGTGTGCCTGAACGTCCTTCCAATCCGCCTTCAACCAATGGGTGTCGTGGGTTACCATTGGCGGTCGGCGCTGGAGGGCGCCCCCGGGTCCGCGGGCAGGACTGAGTCCACCTCCGATCGATGAATGTGATCCTGGCGATCTCCTTTAGGGCCTGGAGCGCGGACCGCAGGCTAAGCAAAGGAGACGTCATGCAAAACCTTCCGGCTCGACCCAACCTCGACCAACTTCGCCATCAGGCCAGGGAGCTGCTGCGCGCTGCCCGCGCGGGGGATGGTGCTTCGACCAAGCGCATCCATGCGGTGTCCGACCGGTTGACGCTCACAGCGGCTCAGCTTGTCGTGGCGCGCGACTATGGATTTTCCAGCTGGTCTCGGCTTAGGGCTGAAGTAGGAACCCGCAGCGCGGACCTCGCTCAGAAAGTGCAAACATTCTTGGAGGCGAGCATCCGCGACTCCACCGGTAGGGCTGCGCGAATGCTTGCCGCCAATCCCGAGATCGCTGACTACAACTTCGCTACCGCGGTGGTGCTCGGCAACGTTGACCGCGTGCGCGAGGAGATCGAGCGTGATCCGGAGTCGGTGACCCGGGCCGATGCCCGCTCCGGCTGGACACCGCTCCTAGCGGTCTGCGGCTCCCGGTGGCATAGCCTGGACCCGGCGCGGACGGACGGGCTGCTGGCTGTCGCCCGTCTTTTGCTCGACGCTGGCGCTGACGTGGCCAAAGCCGGCGCGAGGCGGGGCCAGTACGATGTCTGGAGACCGCTGCCCTGTGCAGCCGCCACCGCGAGCGCGGGTTTAGGCAACGAACATATCATCCGGCTGCTGCTGGAACGCGGTGCGGTTCCTGATGACAACGACTTGTACTTGGTCGGGTTTGCCCGCAACGCCCATCGGTGCCTCCGCTTGCTGCTTGACCACACGCCGAATGTGGCCGACGTTGTCAAGACTGCACTCTCCGCTCCGATCAGCATCGGCGACACAGAAGGTGCCCGGCTGCTGCTGGACGCTGGCGCCGACCCCCGGCAATATGTCGACGATCCGCCTTGTCCTGCGGTGTATGCAGCAGTCCGATCCGCCGGCTCGGCCGAGCTTGTCGAGCTGCTGCTGGCCCACGGCGCGGATCCGGACGCGCCCGGACCGGACGGCCGATCGCCGTACCGCCTTGCCGTAAGCCTGGGCAGAACCGACTTGGCCGAAGTGCTACGCCGCAACGGCGCCGGGGGCGAAGCCACCGTACACGAAAGGTTTCTGTCAGCCTGCCTGCGCGCCGACTCCCACGAGGCGCAGCGGCTGCTGCGGGAGCATCCCGGCCTCATCGACCAGCTGACGGAGGCGGAGCAAGGTGCCGCGGTGGTTCGGGCCGCCGAGCGCGGCAGCACGGCCTCGGTGGGCTTGATGCTCGACCTCGGTTTCCCCGTCGGGGCCCGCGGGGGCGACCACGGGAGCACCGCGCTGCATTCCGCCGCCTACGCCGGGAGTGCCGAGACTGTCCGGTTCCTCCTAGATCGCGGTGCCGACATCGAGGCCCGCGACACCTCCTGGGACAGTAGCCCTCTCGACTGGGCTGCCGTCGGTTCCGGGGAACGGCCCAAACTCAACCCCAGGCCGGACTGGGTCGCCACGGTGCGAGCCCTGATCGAGGCGGGCGCGTCGCGCGAAGGTATCACCATGTCCCCCGATGACCTCAAGCCACCTAGCCCCGAGGTTGCGCAGCTCCTCCGAGCCGACGTCGTCGGCGGAGATCACGGAGAGGAATGAAAGTGTGCTTCAAGACGAGTCAGGCGCGCGCGATCACCGGCGAGGGGCGCTCCAGGTGGTATCTAGGGATCGACCAGCGGGCTCGGCTTCGCTTGCAGAATCAACGGGGGCTGCCCTGCGCCTTTGAGGAGCCATCAAGGCCCTTGACGCGCTCGCCCCTGTCCCGGCCGCCCAGCGGACGGAGCTTGTCAGCCGGGCGATCGACCATGGGGTCGCGTTCCTGCTGTCGAGGGATCCCTCGGTTTTCGACTATCCCGCCGGTAGGCAATCCCGACTGGAAGAGCGGCCTGAGTCCGAATTGGTTCCAGCTGGGCTTCCCCTCTGGCTTCGTGGCCGACCTCCTTCAGAACCTGGAAGTGCTGGCCGAGCTAGGCCACGCGCGGGATCCCGGGCTGATCAACGCCATGGACTTCGTGCTGTCGCGTCAAATATGCGAACGGCCGTTGGAGGAATGACAACGCCTACCACCGATTCACGTGGGTCCCGTTCGATGCCAACAGGGCAAACAGCAAGTGGGTGACGCTCCAGGCGTGCACGGGTACTCAAAGCCGCGTTTGGCTGGCCGCGCGGATCCTCTCAGCTCGATTCGCTCCCCGCCGCCTCCAGCGCCAAGCGGAAGCTGCCGAACCGGCGGCGCATCGTTCGCTCAGACGGCCTCATCCTTGCGGCGGACCAGTTCTCCTCTGTCGGCAAGGATTCATGCTCGACCACGAACCTGGTGACCGCCTCGATGCCCTGCTCGACCTTGGCATCGGCTAGATCCGTGATCGGAACCGGCTCGCCGTCGAATACGCCGGGTGGGTTCGCATTGTGGGAACTTAGGTCCACCCAAACGGACTCGAACCATTGACTTGAATCCAAGCGCAGCACCCCTTCGAAGCTCTGGGGCCCCCGTTCCGGCGAACCTTTACGGCGGCGTCGGACCGGCCGTCGCATGCTTTAGGTCCTGGTCGCCTGGTGGCACCGCCGCGAACGGCGCCTTGAGATGGCGGACGATGTGGCCGAGCTTCGATGGTGGGGGACGTCACTAATCCGACCACGGTCGTAGTTTGAATCCCGTCGTGCGGTTTCTGCCGCGGTGGGGCTGCGCCGCTGTCGGCCGCGCTTGAACACAACGGCGAGGGGGGCGAAATCCGGCTCGACACGTGTCGCGCGTCGCCTCAGGTCGTAGCAGCTGGTGGGATGGCGAGTTCGGGTGCCCGAGAACCTGTAGAAGACCCGGCGAGCAAAGTTCTAATAACGTCCAGCGTGGCCGACCAAAATCCGAACTCAAAACCATCCTGCTGACGGAGCTAACGTAACAAGCCCGCCGTACTACTGCAGTAGTTCTGCTGTAGTTTGAGGACGCGTTTATGGATACGCCAACGCCAGCGTTGTTGGTGGGAATGGACGGAGTCCGGGCTGGCGACTGAGAGGACGCGATATGCAGGGTGCCCTGAGACGCAACTGGTTGGGACTGCTGGCCATCGTCCTGGCTGTGATGAGCATCTCGAGCTATGTCGGTGCAGTGCTGTGGAGCGCTTACGTTGGTTCCCACCCCAATGCGTCGGCTGGCAAAGCAGACGCCTTGGTGATTGGTATCGCCCCACCGACCGCCATCGCCTCGCTCGTGGTGGGAATCTTCGCCCTGCGGCGTGCCCGACGGGGGAACGGAGGTCTCACTGCGGCAATTGTCGGCGTGGTCCTCGGAGGCTTGCTCACGCTCGCGATCGCGGTCTGGATTGTGGTTCTGCTGCTAAGCCCTGGCCTTGGTGACTGACCCGTCGCGGACAGCGCCCTGCGCCTGGCTGGGATCTCCCAGAAGGCGGTCGATGAGACTGCAAACCGACTCGACGACATGCTGACCGGCGAGGGGCTGGCGCCTGTCGTGACTACGAACGCGCAAGACATTAAGCGAAACCAGAACCAGTTCCAGGTGCTCTACCTACTGCTCTATGCGGCGGCCGCGATCGACGCGTTAGTCGGCATCCTCGGCCTGTTCAACACGCTCACAACCTCGGTTCTCGAGCGGCGTCGGGAGATCGGCGTGCTGCGCTCGCTCGGCGGGAACGGGGCGCGGGTGGCCGCGGTCTTCTGGATCGAGGGGCTTGCCTTAGCGGGCATCGCCTGGGCATTGGCCGTGGTGCTCGGCCTCCCGGCCGCGTACGGCTTCATAAGCTTGATCGGAGCGGTTCTCATCCCAATCGGCTTTGCATTCAACCCGATCAACCTCCTGCCGATGCTGATCTTCACCTTCGTGATTGCCACCGTAGCCAGCGTGATCCCCGCGCTCAGCGCGGCGCGGCTACGGGTGGCGGAAACTACGAGTGAGCCGCGTTGGGCACTGAGTCGGGTTCTATCCACAGAGGCGGGCAATCCGTTCCGCTCAGCACTGAGACTCTCCTCCGCTGGCATTGGTTCTGCAGTCCAAGCAGTTGACGAGGTTGAGGGGTGCATGACGCACTATCCGCCGCGCAGTGTCGATGTAGTAGCTGAGCAGGCGCGATCGTTGTCGGCTCGGTCGAGCTCGAACCTGATGCGCTTTAGGTAAACACGGGGCACACGGCTTCGGGCTGCTCCATGACCGGCGGTGGATCCCAAAAGGCAGAATCGTCGGATGCGTATCGCAGCCTGATCGCTGGTTTTCGGCTTCGTTGTCGGGCTAGCTTCACTATTAGAAGACGCGCGAGGCCAGAAGGCCCGTTGAGAGACTGTTCCGCAACCTCAATTGCTGCCTGACGTACTTTCTGAATCCCGCAAGCTCGACTGGCTTTGCCCGATCTGGAACGCCTTCGTCGTGGTGGCGGTGCTGGGCCACGGTTTCGAACTCGTCTGGGCGGCTACTCGGCGCACGCATGTCCTGCGCCTATAGCCATCGGGCCGGGTCCCCGCAAACAGGTTTCCTAGGAAGCGCTGCTAGGCAGCGATTATTGGCAATAGCCGCTGCATTTGATCTCAGCGGAGCACCGATTGTGGTTTGGTCCACCAGGACTTCCTTGGTAAGGAGAAGGCCGGCGGTTCGAGTCCGCCCGTGGGCTCCCAATTCAATAGGACCGTTTCCTTGCATCTTCTCGGTGCCTCCATCTCCTCAGAAATGCGGCAAGGAAATGCTCTTCCGCAGGGGTTTTGTACTAGGTCTGGCCGGCCCCGCCACTGGCACCACGTTCATCGTAGTGGGGGAGACCGTCAGCGGCGATCAGTCGGTCCGCAGAGTCACCAGCTGGCTGTCGCACGGGTCAGGACCGTGACGCACCAGGGTTCGAAAATCGAAGGCAGATTGATCTCGCGCGTCCGATCTAAATGTGCCCGCGAAGGAGGGCGATTGATCACGATATGTACGCGCTTATACGGACCCCGGACCCCGCGGAAGAGACGAACAGGCCACCTATTCAACTGGGGCTACGGTCAGCGGCCTCCCGATGAGCCAGTGGTGCCCGAACGGATCCACTACCCGACCCTGCCGATAGCCGAATGGCTTGTCGGCCACAGGGAACACCTCCCGGGCGCCCGCGGCCACTGCCCGTTGCGCCACTGCATCGGGATCGGCAACAAAGAGCTCGATCCGGACTGAGCAGCCGCCGAGCGACTCCGGGCTGAGGTTGCCGTGCTCGGGAGACTCGTCGGCGAGGAAGAACCTTGCACCATCGATTGCCAGTTCAGCAACCACGTGACCGTCGGGGCTGGAGAGGCGCATTACCTCGGTCGCCCCGAATGCGCGCTGGTAGAAGTCGATTGCGCGCGCTCCGCCCCGCACAGTCAGGTTCACCGTGATTGCAGTGTCCATGCGCCAAACCGTATACCTGCGCAGGACCTTGGCGAAGACCTATTGGCCCGAATAGGGAGACGAGTACGAAGAGAGACCTCAAATGCCTGATTTACTCCATCGGCCAACCGCACTGCGGTATCTGGTCGCCATTGCACCGTCAGGGCCGTCTGTAGTTGGCCGCTCTGAATTCGTTGGCAAGCCGGCCGTTGCGGTCCAATGCTCCAGCCTGACGACACACGGGTCAGGACCAAGAGGCACCGAGTCACTCGTCTCGCAGTAGAGCTTATTAGCAAGGCCAACACTCGGCGTGACCGGCGGCGCATCGCGACCGCAAAGCAGTCGCAGCGTCCGCATTCAGAATGCTCCCCAGACTCCCGTCTTGCGGTAGCCGACCAGCATCGCCAGGGCGATGACAAACTGGATCAGGCCGACGACCGCCTGGAACGCCACGTACCAGCCCGGGCCATTTTCTGCCATCAGGCCGACGAGCTGCAGCGCGGCGGTGAGCACATGGAGGATCCCAGCGAGGAACGCGACGAGGATCAGCCAAAAGGTCCAGCGCCAGCCGCGGATGACGCCGGTGGACAGCAGCGCGAAGAGCGCGGTGAGCACCAGCAGAACGCCGACCTCAGCCAGCCGCTGATTGCCACCAGGCAGACTTACTGATAACAGTTGGTCGTAGACGTCGCGTGCGGCGACCAGGATCGTAACCACTGCGACCCAGTAGAAGGCGAATAGAGCGAGTACGAGAGTCTTGGTGCGGTTGATCATCAGACTTCCGTCACCTCATCGCACGATGATGCTGGGCCAAGTCCAGAGGTGGACTGAGGCGCTGCTCTGGCACCTCCTCTACCTGGGCAATTCGCCGGGGCATGAAGGCCAGCGCCATCAAGAGTCCGGCCGCCGCGATGCCAGCCGAGACCAGTAGGGCCGTATCCATGCCATAGACGAATGCCTCGCGCACGATGTGCAGCAAGGAGACCGAGTGCGTGCGCTGGGCGGCGGCCAGCCCGCCGAACACGCTTTCCCGAACAACGTCCGCGACCCCGGCCGGAAGAGCTAGCTGGAGCTGGGATTGGTAGGCCGAGTTGAGCGCGCTGCCCAGGATCGCCGCGCCAAACGGAGCTCCCAACTTCTGAACGGCCTGCATCAGGGCGGATCCGACACCACTTCGCTCTTTCGGAATCTCGACTAGCGCTGCTGATGCTGCGGTGGCCACCGCGAGGCCCATCCCGACTCCGACTACCGCCAACCAAGCTGCGACGAAGCCGTCACTGGCGCCGATGCGCGTGGTGGCTCCAAGGAGCATGCCCGCCGCCATCACGCCGAATCCGAGAGCGACCGTGATCTTCGCCCCGACCCGTGCCGCGACGCGATCGGCGGGCACCGCGCCCAGCACGAGCCCGATGATCACGGGGACAAGTCGCACGCCGGCGCCCTGCGCGTCAAAGCCCAGCACCCCCTGGAAGTACTGCGGCATCGTAAATATGACACCGAACATGGGCAGGATTGCCACGGCCGCCAGGATCACGCCCCAGGTGAAGGAGCCTGAGCTGAAGAGCTTCAGGTCGACGAGCGGCTGGCCGCCGGGAAGGCGGCTCAAGCGGCGCTCCCAGAGGATGAAGGTCACCATCGCGACCATGCCTAAGGTGAGCGGCAGCAGCGCGCTGGCGTCACCCCAGCCGTTCCGGCCCGCCTCGATCAGGCCGTAGGTCCAGGCGACCAGGCCCGCACTGGAGGCCAGCACCCCGACCCGGTCCAGCCGAGGACGCTCCGTCGCCCGCGACTCCGGCACCAGCGCCGAGACGGCGATCAGCCCGAGCATCGCGACCGGGACGTTCATGAGGAACACCCAGCCCCACCAGAAATGCGTCAGGAGCCAGCCGCCGATGATCGGGCCGATCGGGAGGGCGACGAAGTTGGCGGCCCCCCAGATCCCTACCGCGCGCGGACGTTCCGCCTTCGAGAAAAGCACCGTCAAAGCCGACAGGGCGATGACCACGAGTCCCGCTCCGGCTGCACCCAGTACCACGCGCGCCGCGATGAACGCAGCGGGCGAGGGCGCGTAGGCGCAGGCGATCGAACCGCCACCGAACAGGGCCAGGGCGATCAGCATCACTTTCTTACGGCCGTACCTGTCGCCGAGCAGGCCAGCGGGGAGCATTCCCGCTGCCAGGGCCAGCGCGTAGCCGGAGGCAAACCACTGGAGGTCCGACTCGGTCGCATGCAGTGAGGTGGCGAGGGTTGGCAACGCTACGCTCAGAACGGTCGCGTCCAAGCCAACGGCGAGGATGCCAAAGGTGATCGCAGCCATCGCCCACCAGCGCCCCACGCCGGCCGTATTCCGGTGGCTCGCTTCCGCTCCTGAGATCCTTGGCGTGATTCTCATGGCTGGGTGACCTCCTTGGCTTCGATCTCATCATTTGATGATGTCATCTGGTGTTGACCGTAATGCCTTTCGAAGCATTTGTCAACAGCTGATGAGATCGATAGAATCAGACCCCGTGGCTGCAACAGCAGGTCCGAACGGCAGGCGCACCGGACGGCCGTCCGGTTCCCCACCCAACCGGGAGGCTATCCTCGCCTCGGCGAGGCAGCAATTCATCGAGCACGGCTACGACGGAGCCACGATCCGCGGCATCGCGGCTGGGGCGGGCGTCGACGCGGCGCTCGTCCACCACTACTTCGGGACCAAGGAGCGGCTACTACTAACAGCGCTCCAGGAGGGAGGGCCGGCTCAGCAAGCTGTTGAGGGGCACCTGGAGAACTTCGTCACCGGAGGCACCGACGGGCTCGGCGAACGTCTGATCCGAGCCACCTTCGAGGTATACGGATCGCTCCTGGGGCCCGGGTGGGCATCGCTGGTGAGTCTGCTTCGGTCGGCTGCCACCCGCGAGGACGCCGCTGGCATGTTGCGCGAGGGTTTTGCCCGCGGTGGATTGGCGCAGTTGATCCGGGCGCTGCACGTACCTCAACCACAGGTTCGAATGGCGCTGGTTGGGTCTGAGCTCATTGGCATGGCGATGGCTCGCTTCGTCATCCGCCTGGAGCCAGTCGCCAGCGCCGACATCGACTCACTCGTGGCCTGGTTCGCGCCTACGCTACAAAGGTATCTGACCGAGCCACTTCCAGGAGACGAGACTTAGCGCTGGTCCGCCGGGGTGCACCGATCTCACGAGTGAGGATCTCATCGTGGAGCGCCATCGCCCCGGTCATCTCGGCATGGCCGCGGGCTGGCTCGCTCCCAATCGCGCACCGCCGGGCAAGACCTTGAAACTGAACCTGCCTGAAGTCCCCGTCCGACCTCTGATCGCTTACGCCTTGGAGAGGGTTCGATGATCGCGCCGGCGCCCGCTCTTGCGGCCGACTTGGTCGCCGGATTGCGTCGACTCAAGCTCGCTCGTGTCAGGGTCATCGCACCCGACCTCTGCCAGACCGCCAAGACTCAGCGCTG
>WNFJ01157273.1_pt1 | contig 10214 bp, 9 predicted proteins | sample 5400461 | NCBI WGS metagenome assembly WNFJ01 (sample SAMN13153349, study PRJNA577476) | soil metagenome | isolation source: 115 cm saprolite on Douglas fir-dominated hillslope | place: USA:California | collected 2013-09-17
TGTAAAGACGTGGATGCCCGGCATCGCAGACAAGTTTACGCGGTCTGCGCAAGGTAGACCGCTATGGCCGGGCATGACAAGAAAGGAAATTATCTCACTTCTTCACCTTGCTCGCATCCATCTTGATCGACGGGTCGAGCAGCCTGGTCGCAAACGCGGTTTCCACGGCAAACGGCTTTTCCATGCCGAGATAGTTCTGCACCAGTTCGTAATCCTTTTTCATCCGCTCGGCGTCGATCCAGCCCAGCGCCTTGGTGGTGGTGAACTCGTCGGTCATCAGGAATTTGATGCGTTCCCACTGCCGTTCCTGGTTCTCCTTGTCGAGACCGGACACCTGATCGAGCAGTGCCTTCAGGCACGGGGTGACATCGGCGACGCAGGCGGCAAACGCCTTCTGGCTGATCTTCACGAAATTCTCGGCCAGCTTTGGATTTTTCTCCAGGAACGCGCCGTTGACAATCAGTGAGTTACCGTAGGGATTGAGCCCGATGTCCTTCCAGTTCAGCGAACCGAGGTCGCTGCCGAACTCGATCACCTTCAAATCATGCTCATTGTAGAAATCGCTGATGATATCGACGGTGTGGCTTTTCAGCGCCGCGATCTTGGCAGTCGGCCCGACATTGACGAAGTTCACCGAGTCGGGCGCGATCCCCGCCGCCTTGGCGAAGGCCGGCCACATCACCCGCGAGGCATCGCCCGGCGGATTGCCGATCTTGTGGCCGGGGAAATCCTTGGCGCCGTTAACGCCGTAACTTTTCAGCCAGTAGAAGGTTTGCCCGGTATTGGCGTAGATGCTCATCAGCGCCACGACATCGGCGCCCTTGCCGCGCGCCACCAGCATGGTCGCGAGGTCGGCGATGCCGAACGGCGAGCCGCCGGAGCCTACCTTCAGCGAGGAAACGCCTGAGCCCTTGCCGACCTCGATGTTGAGATCGATGCCGGCCTTCTCGTACCAGCCTTGCGCCTTGGCGTAATAGAACGGCGAATGGTCCGCGGTCGGCGTCCAGTTCAAGATCAAGTTGACGGACTCCGCGGCATCGGCGGGAACAGCCGGCGCGGCAAGGGCGAGCGCCAGTCCGGCGATCCTCAGACCTCTCATGGCAACTCTCCTCGTTTGCGGCTGGCGGCCTTGTCGTTGCACGTTCGCGGGTCTACCAATGCAACAAGGGACGCGACGAATTGTCAACTGTCTGGTTGGAAATGCCCAAGCCACGATCAAACGGCACAAAACCGCAACGGCGCGACCCGGTCGCGACGCGCAAGAAGCTGTTGACGGCGGCGCGGCGGGAATTTGCGAGGAGTGGCCTCGCCGGCGCCAGGGTCGATGAAATCGCCGATCGCGCCGGCGTCAACAAGCAACTGGTGTATCATTATTTCGGTGACAAGGACGCGCTCTATCTTGCTGTGCTGGAATGGGTCTACGAGGAAATCCGCACCCAGGAGCGCAAGCTCAACCTGGAGGGGCTGCCTCCGGAACGGGCCATCAAAAAGCTGATCGAGAGTTCCTTCGACCACCTCGCGCTGCATCCCGACTTCATCGTGCTGCTCAACGACGAAAACCGCAACGGCGCCCGGCACGTGCGCGCCTCATCGAAGATCGAGGACATGCATTCGCCTTTGGTCAGCATGGTCTCCAAGATTCTAAGGGAGGGCGTGCGGACCGGAACCTTTCGCAAGGGCGTCAACCCGGTGCATCTCTACATTTCGATCGCGGGCTTGAGCTATTTCTTCTTCTCGAACACGCCAACCTTGTCGGCGATCTTCGGCAGGGACCTGTCGAGCGCCGCCGCCAGGCGCGCCCGCCGCAAGCATGTGGTCGACCTCGTGATGCAGGCGCTGCGGCCGTAGTTCTCGTCATTGCGAGGAGCAGCTTCCGTCATTCCGGGGCGATGCGAAGCATCGAACCCGGAATCTCGAGATTCCGGATCTGGTCCTTCGGACCATCCCGGAATGACGGCCTCAATGGATAGCGCTGGCCTGCTTCGCCAACTCCGCGCAAGCGGGGCGAGGGTGAAACATCCCAATCAACCGGATGGTTGAAAGGTGGATGGGACAAAGGTAGATTAGCATCACCTGCGCTCATTCTGGCAAGCGCTACAGGGAGAGCACATAGTGTCCAGCGACGGCATGCGATCGGCCCGGACTTTTGCGATCATCCTGATCGTGCATCTCGCCGTGATCGTGCTCTGGCAGCTTCTGGTCGACGCCTTTCATGTGCCGAAATTCATCCTGCCCTCGCCGCTTGCGACCGTCGCGACATTGTCATCGGCGAAATATGCGTGGGCGTCCAACCTCGCGGTCACCGCTGCGGAAATCCTCGGCGGCTTCGCGCTCGGCGCCTTCGTAGGCGTCACGCTGGCGGTGATGTTCTGCTGGTCGCCGCTGGTCAGCCTGTTGCTGCTGCCGCTGTTCGTCACGCTCAACATGATCCCGAAAGTGGCGCTCGGTCCGCTGTTCATCGTCTGGTTCAGCTACGGCATCTTTGCCAACATCCTGATTGCGTTCAGCATCTGCTTCTTTCCCATCCTGCTGACGACCGCGCGCGGCTTGAGCGAGGTCGAACCTGACCTCCTGGACCTCGTGAAATCGCTGCGCGGATCGCGCTGGACGCTGTTTCGCAAAATCCAGCTGCCCGGCGCGTTGCCCTATGTATTCTCCGGCATGAAGGTCGGCGCCATTCTGGCGGTCGCGGGCGCCATTGTCGGCGAGTTCATCGCCTCAGAACGCGGGCTCGGCTATCTCATGATCCAGGTGCAGTCCTCGCTCGACACGCCGGCGATGGTGATGGCGGTTGTGCTGCTGACCTTGCTGGGAGTTACGCTTTACGGCGTGGTGCTCGGCCTCGAACGGCTGTTCGTGGTCCGGGACATCAGGCTGCAATGAAAACAAATCAGGAAGAAACATGCTGCTGACGCGCGACAATCTGCCGAAGACGATTTCCGATATCGCGGCCCTTGACGAGTTGTTGTGCCTGCCGAGCCAGGCGCTGATCGACGACCTCGGCAAGGTCGATGGCGACATCATGATCCTTGGCGTCGCCGGCAAGATGGGGCCGACGCTTGCCGGCTTGGCAAAAGCCGCCCTGCCCGGCCGCCGCGTCATCGGGGTCGCCCGCTTCAGCGACGCCAGCGTGAAAGCGTGGCTGCAGGCGCGCGGCATCGAAACCATCAACTGCGATCTGCTTGACGAGGCCGCCATCAAGGCGCTGCCGAAAGTACAAAACATCATTTTCATGGCCGGCAGGAAATTCGGCGCGGAGGGCGATCTGTCGCTGACCTGGGCGATGAACGCCCACGTCCCCGCCCTGGTCGCGCAAGCCTTTTGTCAGTCGCGGATCGTGGCGTTCTCGACTGGGTGCGTCTATCCGTTCGTGCCGGTAAGCGGCAAAGGTGCCGACGAGAACCTTGCGCCCAATCCGCCTGGCGAATACGCGCAATCCTGCGTCGGACGCGAGCGCATGTTCGAATATTTCTCGCGCAAGTCCGCAACGCCCGGCCGGTTGTTCCGGCTGAACTACGCGATCGACATGCGCTACGGCGTGCTGCACGACATCGCGACAAAGGTCCTGACGGGAAAGCCGATCGATGTCAGCCTCGGCCATGTCAATTTCATCTGGCAGGGCGATGCCTCGGCGCAGGCGCTGCGCTGCCTCGCGCATTGCGACACGCCGACCTCGCCGATCAATGTCAGCGGCCACGAGATCCTCAGCGTGCGCGACCTTGCGGCCAAATTCGGCGCGCTGCTCGGCCGCGCGCCCATCATCGTCGGCAGCGAAGAGCCGACGGCCTGGCTCACCGACACCTCGCAGGCGATAAAGCTGTTCGGCCGGCCGATCGTCGATACCGAACAACTGATCGCCTGGACCGCGGACTGGGTCGCGCGCTCGATGCCGAGCCTCGGCAAGCCGACCAAATACGAGGTGCGCGATGGCCGATACTGATCATCTCGCAATTGTCAGGCTCAAGCCGGACGACGCACTGGCCGGACTTGCGCTGTCGGCTGAAGCGCAGTGGAATCAGAACGAGTCCGACTGGCGCTTTTTCTTGGGCCAAGGAACCGTGTTCGGCGTGCGCGACCATGACGGCCACCTCGTCGCCACTGCGGCGCTGCTGCCCTACGGGTCCGGCAACGCCTGGATCAGCATGGTGCTGGTGACCGCGAGCTGGCGCCGCCGCGGACTTGCGACCAGGCTGGTCGATGCCTGTCTTAATGCCGTGACGAAGCAAGGCCTTGTCAGTTGGCTCGATGCGACGCCGGCGGGCGCCAAGGTTTACGGCCCGCTGGGATTTCTGCCGACGCTGCAATTGCAGCGGTTGCGGCTTGACAATGCGATGTCGACGAAAGCCGAAGCGCCGCCGTCGCTGTCGCCTTTCGGTATCGAAAACTTCGCCGCGCAGGACCGTCTCGCCATGGGCTTTGATCGCTCTACCTTGCTCAGGGAGATCAGCGAACGTCCGGGCTCCCGGCTGCTGTCGAATGGCGAAGCGCTTGCGCTGGTCCGCGGCGGCCGCAAGGCGCGGCATATCGGTCCGCTGTTTGCGGACAGTCCGGGAGAAGCACTCGCCATGGTCAACGAGATCGTCCGGTCCGAGAACGGACCTTTGCTGATCGATGCCGTCGCCAGCCAGGAAGAATTTCTCAAGGGCCTCAGCGGCTCCGGCTGGACCGTCGAACGGCCGTTCCAGCGGATGCGGTTTGGCCGCGCCGACGCTGAAGCTATAAAACTGCCGTTCGCCGTTGCCGGCCCCGAATATGGATGAGGATGCGATGCATCATAGCCAAATGAAATCCGAGGTGCGGCGCTTGATCGCCGATGGCACGGTACTCCCGGCGCATCCGCTGGCGCTTGACTCGAGCCGCAAGCTCGACACCGTCCATCAGCGCGCGCTGACGCGCTATTACATCGACGCCGGCGCCGGGGGGCTAGCGGTCGGCGTCCACACCACGCAGTTCGCCATCCGCGACGTCGGTCTCTACAAGCCGGTGCTTGAACTTGCGGCCGAGACGGCGGCCAATTGGACCAAGCGTCCTCTCGCGATGGTCGCAGGCCTCGCCGGCCCGACGCGGCAGGCTATCGCGGAAGCCGAGACCGCGCGCGGCATCGGCTATCATGCGGGGCTGCTCAGTCTCGGCGCGATGAATTCCGCTTCGCAAGACCAGATCATCGCCCATTGCGAGGCGGTGGCGCGCGAAATTCCGCTGGTCGGATTTTATCTGCAGCCGGCGGTCGGCGGCGTGGTTCTCAGCGCGGAGTTCTGGCGGCGCTTTGCAGCAATCGACAATGTCGTCGCCATCAAGATCCGCTACCGCACCCTCGACGTGTTGCGCGGCGTCGCCGCCGCGGGCGCACTCGATCGCGTCGCGCTCTATACCGGCAACGACGACCACATCCTGCTCGACCTCACGCTGCCGTTCGATCTGCGTGATCGCGGCGTCACCACCAGGGCCTATTTCCGCGGCGGTCTGCTCGGTCACTGGTCGGTGTGGACCGCGAGCGCCATCAAGCAGTTCGAGATGTGCCGCGCCGCACGGCACAAGACGACGGTATCAGCCGATCTGCTGGCGCTCGATGCCCGCGTCACCGACTGCAACAGCGCGTTCTTCGACGTCGCCAACAATTTCCATGGCTGCATCGCCGGCTGTCACGAAGTCCTGCGGCGGCAAGGACTCTTGGAGGGAATCTGGTGTCTCGATCCGGCCGAGGGCTTGAGCCCCGGCCAGATGCAGGAGATCGACCGCGTCTGCAACGAGCATGCGGACCTTTCCGACGACGATTTCGTCGCCGCCAATTTGCAGAAATGGCTGGCATGAGCGAGCTGCAAGAGCCCTTCATCCAGCTGCGCAACGTCCGCAAGGTCTATCGCTCTAAGGGTGCCGAATTTCTCGCGGTCTCCGACGTCACCATGGATATCGGGGAAGGCGAGCTGATCTCGCTGGTCGGCCCGTCCGGCTGCGGCAAGACCACCGTGCTGAAGATGCTGGCCGGGCTGCAGGATGCCGACGGCGGCACCATCCGGATCGGCAATGCGCGTAACCCGTTCGATCCCGCGCGCGACATCGGCATGGTGTTTCAGCAGGCGCTGTTGTTGAAATGGCGAACCGTGCTCGACAATGTGCTGCTGCCGATCAAGGCCGCCCGCGCCCGCGCGCGTGACCTTCTCCACCTGGTTGGCCTCGCGGGCTACGAACAAAAATATCCGCAGCAATTGTCGGGCGGTATGCAGCAGCGCACCGCGATCGCGCGCGCCTTCATTCACGATCCAAAGCTGATCCTGATGGACGAGCCGTTCGGCGCGCTCGACGCGCTGACCCGGGAACAGATGAACCTCGAGATGCTGCGAATCTGGCGCGAAAGCGGCAAGACCATCATCTTCGTCACCCACAGCATCCAGGAAGCGGTGTTCCTCGCCTCGCACTGCGCCGTCCTCACCGCTGGCCCTGCGCGCATGGCGGAATATTTCCCGATTCTGCTGCCGTTTCCGCGCGCGCTGCCGATCAAGACCACCGACGAATTCGGCGCCTATGCACGACGGATCTATGCGAGCCTGGGGCTGGGTACCGGCAGTACTTAGCCGTCGCTATTCGAAATCGCGTGTTCCACTTATGGGTCAGGATTATTCGGTTGCGAAGAATGGCAGCCTCGTTGGATAGTGATGCAGGCAATCGACGCCGGCCTACGGCTTTGCGAAATCAACGCCCTTGCGAGGTAACGACATGACGAGACTCTCCGTCGCCATTGTTGGAGGCGGCATGGGCGGGCTCGCGACCGCTGCCGCACTGCACCGGGCCGGTATCGGCGTCGACGTTTACGAGCAGGCGTCGAAATTTACCCGGCTGGGTGCCGGTATTCAAATCGGCTGCAATGCCATGAAAGTATTGCGCGGGCTCGGCCTCGAGCCACTGATGCGCGCCAGCGCCGTTTATCCACGCTCCTGGAACAACCGGGAATACGACACCGGCGAAGTGCGCTTCGACATGATTTTCGGTGAACAGGCAGAACAGCGATACGGCGCGCCGTACCTGCTCGGCCACCGGGGCGACCTTCATTCCGCGCTTGCCAGCGCCGTGCCGAACGAGGCCATTCACCTCGACCACCGCGTCGTGGCCATTGACCAGCGGCCTGACCGCAGCGTCAAGCTGACATTTGCGAACGGAAATTCGGTCGAAGCCGACGCGGTCGTTGCGTCCGACGGCGTTCATTCGTTCGTCAAGGAACAACTGTTCGGCAAAGACAAACCGAACTTCACCGGCCGGATCGCCTACCGCACTGTATTTCCGACGGAGCTATTGAACGGTTATGAAATCGGCGATTGCACCAAATGGTGGGGACCGGATCGTCACATCGTGATCTACTACGTCAAGCCGGATCGCAGCGAAGTCTATTTCGTCACCAGCCAGCCCGAAGCAGGATTTACGGTGGAGTCATGGTCGGCCACCGGCGATGTAAACGAGCTCCGCAACGCCTTCGCCGATTTCCACCCGGAAGTTCGCCACGTGCTGGCCGCCTGCCCGTCGGTTCACAAATGGGCGCTGGTCGACCGCGACCCTCATCCGCATTGGAGCAAAGGCAACATCACCCTGCTCGGTGACGCCTGCCACCCGATGACGCCCTATATGGCACAAGGTGCGGCGATGGCGATCGAGGATGCCGCAGTGCTCTCGCGCTGCCTCAGGGATGTCGATCGCGATGGCGTGGCGGCCGCATTCCGCCGCTTCGAGGCAACCCGCAAGCCCCGCACATCGCGCATTCAATTGAGTTCGCGCACAAATACCTGGCTCAAGGAGCGGACCGATCCGGGTTGGGTCTATGGTTACGACGCCTGGAATGAGCCTCTCGCCGAACTTGAGGCGGCGTAACCTTCGCGGCTCCCGGGCTTTCATCGAGCCGAATGGTCCGGCCGCCTAACGCGCCGCCGCGGAGGCGGCTGCCATATCCGATCGCAGAATTTCCACGATGGCCTGACCGGTCGCAGCCGTGCCGAGATCGCCGCCGACATCTTTGGTGGCGCGGCCACTCTCCATGGCGAGGGCGACCGCGTTTTCGATCGATCGGGCGGCGGATTCATATCGCGCGGCGCCCCGGCGTTCCCCATGCCAGGCGAGCAGCAAGGCCGTCGACAGAATCAACGAGAATGGATTGGCGACGTCGCGCCCGGCAATATCGGGCGCGGAGCCGTGGGCGGCTTGCGCCATCGCATATTTCGCACCGACATTGAGCGAGCCGCCGAGGCCGAGGCTGCCCGACAGCTCGGCCGTCAGGTCCGAGAGAATATCGCCGAACATGTTCGTCGTAACGATGACGTCGAAGCGATCGGGTTGGCGCACGACATGGGCCATCATGGCATCGACAAGGACGTCATCGACGGCGAGGCCCGGATAGCCACGCGCCGCCTCCCGGCAGATGTCAAGGAACATGCCGTCGCCGATTTTGAGGACATTGGCCTTGTGAACGATGGTGAGATGCTTGCGCCTGATCATCGCGAGCTTGCACGCGGCTTGCGCGATTCTCTCGCAGCAGGCTCGCGTGATGCGGCGGAGCGAAACGACGACATCGGGCGTGACCAGTAGTTCGCTATTGCCCTGCTCCATATTGCGGTCGGAGTAAAAACCTTCGGTATTTTCCCGCACCACGACAAGGTCGAACGCACCAAACCGGTTGCGCGAGCCCGGATAGGTTCTCGCCGGCCGCAGATTCGCAAACAGATCGAGGTTCTTCCGGAAATATTTCGATGGATTGATCTCGCCGCTGCCCTCGTCCTTGAAATCGAAAGTAGCCGTAGGCCCGAGGATCAATCCGTCCGCGGATCGCACGATTTCCAGTAGTCCCGGCCGCACGGTCGCGCCGAACTGCTGCAGGCTTGCGTGGCCTACCGCGTGTTCTTCCAGTTGAATATTGAGCTGGAAATGCTCGGACGCCGCGCGCAGGACATTTGACGTCGCTGCCGCGATCTCCGGCCCAATGCCGTCACCCGGCAAAACGATTATACGCATGACGATTCCTTTTAGCGCCTGGCCTCGTGGTTCGAGACGCGCGGCGTTGCCGCGCTCCTCACCATGAGGGTCTAACACCTCATCCTGAGAGGCTGTGAAGAAATCTCCGACCTCATCCTGAGGAGCGGCCTCTTGGCCGCGTCTCGAAGGATGACCGCGAGTCCATGCGTTGCGTCCTTCCTTCGAGACGCCGCTTCGCGGCTCCTCAGGATGAGGGGGCGCGAAGCGGCGTCTCGAAGGATGAAGCCACCGAACTGGAAAATGTCCTAATCGTACGACGATGGTCCGGTATCGCGATAGGCCCAGCAACCCTCCCGTGGCAGGGAAACCGACGTCTCGACCCCGACCTGATGACGGGCCGCGGTGCCGAGCTCGAGCGCCTCCAGCCGCCGGCCGAACAGATCGATGTCGTAGACGGTCTGGGTGCCCTGATAGCGGCGATCGACGACGCGCGCCGGGAAGATGTTGGCGCCAACCTGCCCGCCAATCGCGATATTTTCCGGCCGCAATGCGATGCGCACCTTTTCCCCCGGATTAAGCGCGTGCAGCAGCGCCGCTTCGCCGCGCCGCCCATCGCCGAAATCGACCACGCCGAACTCGCCATTGCGCGCGACCAGGGTGCCGGTGAGTTCATTGGTGGCGCCGGTGAAATTGGCGACGAACAGATCGGCCGGCCGGTTATAGATCTGGTCCGGTGTGCCGATCTGCAGCAGCTTGCCGTCGCGCATGACGCCGATGCGATCGCCGAGCACGACCGCCTCGGCCTGGTCGTGGGTGACGTAGAGCGCGGTCATGCCGGTCTGCTTGAGGATGACGCGGAGATCGTCGCGCAGCCGCAAGCGCAGTTTGGCATCGAGGTTGGACAAGGGTTCATCGAGCAGCAACAGCTGCGGCCGATAGACGATGCTGCGCGCCAGCGCGACGCGCTGCATCTGACCGCCCGACAACGCCACCACGGGCCGGTCGGCATATTCCGACAGGCCGACCAGTTCCAGCACCTCGTCGACTTTGCGGCCGGCCTCGGCGCGCGCGATCTTGCGGTGCTTTAGCGGATAGATCACGTTCTGCCGCACCGTCATGTGCGGCCACACCGCGTAGGACTGAAACGCCATGCCGAGATCGCGCAATCGCGGCGGCACCAGAATGCCGCGGGCGGGCGACGATACCAGATGCCCGGCGATGCTGATTTCACCTGAGGTCGGATGCTCGAGGCCTGCGACGCA
>WNFJ01634225.1_pt1 | contig 10214 bp, 7 predicted proteins | sample 5400461 | NCBI WGS metagenome assembly WNFJ01 (sample SAMN13153349, study PRJNA577476) | soil metagenome | isolation source: 115 cm saprolite on Douglas fir-dominated hillslope | place: USA:California | collected 2013-09-17
GTAAATATGGATGGCTGGGCCAATGGGTCTGTGAATAATGATTGACGAACAAGCTATGGCATGTTACTATCATGCATACGTAGAGACATAACCAGCCTGGGGCGGTGGCGAAATGGTAGACGCAGGGGACTTAAAATCCCCGGGGGCAACCCATGAGGGTTCGATTCCCTCCCGCCCTACTTCCTCTTTTAAAGCCAATTCAGAAGCCATTCTACAAGGTTGCTAGTCACAACACAATGGGTCAAGGTAAAATGGCTTGCAAGGGGTTTTCCGGTAGACGTGCAAGGACCTGAAGAAGCAGGTCTCTCTGCTGATCGAATTTGATGTGAAGGTCTAAGATATCTTGCTTGGCATCGGTTATCTGCTGATTCAGCGTGTCAAAGCGCTGGTCTATCTGTACTTTGATCGTTGCCAGTCGCTTAACTGCGTCTTCGGTTAATCCTTTGACCATCGTTACTTCAAAGGCCATTTCCTGGTAGGCTTTGAGGGTTTCAGTCCTGAACTGTCTGAGGCCATATTCTACCGTTTCCAATCGCTCTTCTTGCGTTGGCATAGGAATTCCTTTCACTCAGAGAGCAGTGTTAGACATCCGATTTAAAGGTCGGTTCTATTATATCATAGGTTGGCTATGCTGACGAGGTAAAATGGCTTGACATTCAGAGCAATCGTATCTAAATGAGGAAGTGGTAAACTAATCTAAAGGCATCACATCATATAATCCCTCAAAAATAGGGTGTTTTAAAAATGCATAACCCTATGGACTATAAGAAAGGCTTCGAATGTTACATCAGCATAAATATGCTTATACCATTAAGGGGGGGCAGCCGGTTGTAGGGGAAATTAGATGCCTGGGGGCAAAGAATTTCACTACGAAAGCGATGATTGCGGCTTTACTCGGAGATAAACCAACAGTACTCACGAACGTTCCTCCTATCGGTGACGTGACGATCACTAAAGAAATGCTTACTTCTATCGGTGTCAATGTTGAGTTCACGACAAGTGGAGAGCTGACCATTGACCCGTCTTCTATGAATTTATCGGATGTGCCTACACCTCACTCTGGCAGCAATCGTATCCCTATTCTCTTACTGGGAACGTTACTACATCACTTTGACAAAGTCGCTGTTCCTTTTGTAGGGGGAGATCAGATTGGTGCACGGACTGTTGATTTTCACCTGGATGCTATTCGTCAATTTGGTGGCAAAGTGCGTGAAACACCAGACGGTTTTATAGCAGAGCATACGGGTGCATTGATAGGAACACACATCAAGTTACCCTATCCAAGCGTGGGCGCTACAGAGACGTGCTTATACCTGGGTGTGCTGGCGGAGGGACGCACAACGATATCCAATGCCGCAATTGAGCCAGAAATTTTTGAATTAATCACGATGTTACGAACGATGGGCGCGATTATTTTCACCTCTTCAGAGCGAGAGATTCGCATAGAGGGTGTGAAACGGCTCACCGGGACGCATATGAAAGTACTTGGGGATCGTATTGAAGCTGCCTCGTGGGCCTGCCTGGCCTGCGCATCCGATGGTGAAATTACGGTTGATGGTATCCGCCCAGAAACGCTGGGTAATTTTCTCTCCTATTTCCAGCAAGCGGGAGGAGGAGTAGAGTTGGTGAATTCAAACACGATACGCTTTTTCCGCAAGGAGCCACTACGCCCTGCAATTATCGAGACGGATGTGTATCCTGGTTTTTCAACTGACTGGCAACAACCTTTTGCAATTCTGCTCTCGCAGGCTAATGGGATCTCGATTATCCACGAGACTGTACACGAAAATCGTTTTGGCTATCTGAAAGCGCTTGACAAGTTGGGGGCAAAAACGCAGTTGACAACATATTGCCTGGGCGGGACGACGTGTCGTTATCGCGAATCCAACTTTGAACATAGTGCACTTATTATGGGGCCAACACCTTTTACGGCAGTTGATGAGATTTCTACTCCTGATTTACGTGCTGGATTGGCCTATGTGATAGCGGCAGCAGTCGCTCGTGGCACGACAACGGTGACCGGTATTGAGTTACTTGAACGGGGATATGGCAATATTGTTCCCAGGCTGGCGGCGATGAATCTGAATATCGAGCGAGTTGTAATGAGAGAGTAAGCTGAGATCTTTTATGGCTTCCCCTGTGTCTGCTATAGTTGTATTAGAATAACTGAACAGAAGGATGCCCATAGATGACTCGTATACTTTCCTATAATATATTGGCAGGTGGGAAACGTCGTGTTGACCAGTTAACGAAAATCATGAGTTCTGCTCTTCCCGATATCGTTGGCCTGGTCGAAGCCACCAGCCTTCAAGCTATCGAGGAGATGGCGGATCGACTCGGCATGCAATATCGGATGAGTGGAAGCTATACACAAGGAGATGATTGGCAAACTGCACTACTCAGCCGCTTGCCAATTGTAGAGACACGTGTCCATACGCATTCTGATAGACTCACACACCCTCTTTTAGAGATATGCATAGAGGAGGAAGATGGACATAAGCTCACGGTGTTCGTAACACACCTGGCGGCCGCTTTCAATCAGGGAAGAGGGGGTGATAGCATTCGACGTCGTGAGATGCGAGAAATCTTGCGCATTATGGCGTCAAAGCGAGGAACGCCGCACCTGTTGATAGGTGATTTCAATGCGATTGCCCCAGGTGATCGCTTGAAAGCAAGCGCGCTGGTGCGCTATCTGGTAGCAATGGATCTCCGGCGCCAACAAAATCTTCATGCTGCTTTTGGAAACCCAAACCTGGACTTCGTAGTGCCAGGACCTCTGCGCTTTCTCGATCCACTTTTGCGAGTAATTCCGCGCAACAAAGTGCTGTGCGCTCTTTTTGACTGGGCTGTTTCGCTCTATGCTCCTCGCGGTAGCATTAGCATACTCCGCAAAGCGGGTTATGTCGATTGTTTTCGATCTAAGAATCCAAATGACCCGGGATTTACCTGTCCAGCAGCCGCTCCTGCAGGCCGCATCGATTACATTTTTGCCAGCCCGGAACTTGCCGAACGTCTTTCAGTATGTTGTGTGGTCACAAAAGGGAATGGATTACGTGGTGACGAGGCGAGCGATCATTTGCCCGTTGTTGCAGAATTTGGGGAGAGAGCAGAGGTAGTCGAAGGACCTGTGTGTGGAGTAGCCACACACAAGTCCTTCGATTTGTTTGACCACGCATAAAACTGCCACGATTTTATTGGAAAACGTCTTTGGTTTTCTCAAAGAGGTTACGGAATATATTCTTATCATTTTGCTCTGCCTGTTCGCGTTCGAGACGAGCAAAGTCTTCGAGTAAATGTTTTTGTTCTGAGGTCAAATTGGTTGGGGTGACCACTTTCACAATCACGTGCTGGTCGCCCCGAGCGCTGCTATGCACAACGGGAACGCCCATGCTTTTGAGGCGGAACGAACGGTTACTTTGTGTGCCAGCGGGAATCTTGAGCATCGTTGTTTTGCCATCAACAGTAGGAATCTCAACCTCGTCGCCAAGCGCAGCTTGTGTAAAGCTGATAGGCATTTCATAAAGAATATCGTTGCCGGAACGCTTAAAGAACGGGTGGGACTTAACTGTCAGTATGACGTACAAATTGCCTGGCGTACCACCACGAGAGCTTACCTCACCTTCACCGGTGACACGTACATTAATGCCGTCGTCCACACCAGCAGGAATATTAACGACTACACGGCGGTTGTTACGCACGCGACCTTGTCCACGACATTTTTCACAAGGAGTAGTAATCACACGACCTTCACCACGACAGCGCTCGCACATTGTGACATTTACGAATTGCCCAAAGATGGACTGCTGAACGCGGCGAATTTCGCCTGTTCCCTGGCAGGAGGAACAACGAGTGGTTGATGTGCCAGGCTGCGCACCATTACCCTTGCAATTGGGGCAGGTCTCCCATCGTGGTAGTTCGATTTCTTTCTGGCAACCAAAGACAGCTTCCTCAAAGGTGATAGTAAGATCGTAGCGAAGATCTGCGCCTCGCTGTGTTCCCGTACGGCGCTGCGTACCGGTAGCCCCGGCAAAGAACGTTTCAAAGAGATCATTAATTGAACTAAATCCCGCAAAGTCACCAAAGCCAGCGCCAGAGCCATTACCGACTCCTGCATGCCCGTAGCGATCGTAGGCAGCACGTTTCTGCGGATCGCTCAGCACCTCGTATGCTTCATTGATCTCAACAAAGCGAGCTTCCGCTCCTTGTTCTTTGTTGGCGTCAGGGTGATATTGCTTGGCAAGACGACGAAATGCTTTTTTCAGTTCGTCATCGCTCGCGCTATTTGATACGCCAAGTACCTCATAATAATCTCGTTTGTTGCTGGCCATCAACAGGTCCTTTACCTACCGACATTAACAGGATGCAGTCTGATTTGCGCTTCCTAAATGCAGTACTGATTAATTGTATGTTCTGTAATATTACGTTTTTTATAAGTTCTGTGCAAGTGCTTAGCCATGGAGGGTAGAGTTTATAAAGATCTTATTCTCACCCCAATGAGGTAAGAATAAGATCTTTATAAACTCTACATTTCTTTGTATTCGCCTTCGATGGTATCATCGTTGGGACCACCCTGGTCGGATAGTGGTGTTTCTTCCTGCGTTGTACCACCGAAGTCTGCGCCAGGGCCACTGGAGGCACCAGCCTGACTATAAATCGCTTCGCTGATCTTATGGAAAGATTGCTCTAAAGACTCACGAGCTGATTTAATGCGCTCTACATCATCGGTCGAGAGCGCTGCGCGAATATCGGCAATCCTGGCCTCCAATTCGCCCTTTTGTTCTGAAGTGAGCTTATCACCCAGTTCAGTAATGCTCTTTTCCGCACGATAGGCTGCGCTATCAGCGAGGTTACGCTCTTCAACTTCTTCCTTGCGGCGCTTATCCTCGGCTGCGTGCTCCTCTGCATCATGCACCATATTATTGATCTGATCCTTCGAAAGGCCGCTCGACGCCACAATGGTAATTTTCTGTTCGCGTCCGGTACCTTTATCTCGCGCTGACACGTTAACGATGCCGTTAGCGTCGATATCGAATGTCACCTCGACCTGAGGAATGCCGCGTGGAGCAGGTGGAATACCATCGAGAATAAAACTCCCCAGGGAACGATTGTCCTTAGCAAACTCACGCTCACCTTGCAACACATTGATCTCGACACTTGGCTGGTTATCGCTAGCAGTAGAGAAAACCTGGCCCTTTTGGGTTGGGATTGTGGTGTTGCGCTCAATCAGACGTGTAAAGACTCCACCCAGGGTCTCGATACCCAGGGAGAGGGGTGTGACATCGAGCAAGAGCACATCTTTCACATCTCCTGTCAAGACACCAGCCTGGATAGCAGCGCCAACTGCCACCACTTCATCAGCGTTTACACCACGATGTGGATCGCGATCGAAGATACGCCGGACCAGGGTTTGAACAGCAGGCATACGAGTCTGACCACCAACAAGTACCACCTCGTTGATCTCGCTGGGACGTATACCGGCATCGGAGAGCGCCTTCATGACGGGGCCGCGGGATTTCTCAATCAAGTCCTCGACCAACTGCTCAAGCTTTGCACGGGTAAGGGTCATGTTCAAGTGCTTTGGGCCACTGGCATCTGCTGTAATAAAGGGTAGATTGATCTCCGTCTGCATTGAGCTAGAAAGCTCTTTCTTGGCTTTCTCAGACGCTTCTTTCAAGCGTTGCAACGCCATGCGATCCTGTCGCAGGTCGATGCCGCTTTCACGACGGAACTCATCGGCCAGCCAGTTGATAATGCGCTGATCGAAATCGTCACCACCGAGGTGAGTGTCACCACTGGTACTTTTGACTTCAAAGACACCATCGCCTAACTCAAGAATAGAAATGTCGAAGGTACCGCCACCAAGGTCATAGACGCCGATACGTTCGTCTTTTTTCTTATCCAGCCCATACGCCAGGGATGCAGCGGTTGGCTCGTTAATGATACGGAGCACATCCAAACCGGCAATCTTGCCAGAATCTCTTGTAGCCTGGCGCTGCGCATCGTTGAAGTAAGCTGGTACAGTAATCACGGCCTGAGTTACACGCTCACCAAGGTAAGCTTCGGCATCGGTTTTCAGTTTTTGCAAGATCATCGCAGAGATTTCTGGCGGACTATATTGTTTGCCCTGAACCTCAACCCAGGCATCACCATTACTGGCCCTGATAACCTTATAGGGCACCAGGCGCCTGTCACGATCCACTTCGGGATCATCGTATTTACGACCCATAAAACGCTTGATAGAGTAGACCGTATTTTCAGGATTGGTAACAGCCTGACGTTTCGCTACTTCACCAACAAGTCGCTCACCACTTTTGTTCATAGCTACAATCGAAGGAGTGGTGCGCGCGCCTTCCGCATTAGGAATTACGACAGGCTCTCCGCCTTCCATGACAGCGACACAAGAGTTAGTCGTTCCCAGATCGATTCCAATAACCTTTGGCACAATTGCCTCCTATTTTGAATATTTATTTAGTCGTTTGAGTAGAGGCAGATACCCGCCTCTACTCTTCGAATCCGTATACTTCAGCAAGCAGCTCATTCATTACCTGTGTCATATAGCGCACCACAGCGATGGCACGCCCGTATTGCATGCGTGTCGGGCCAATCACACCCAGTAATCCACCAATTTTGCCTTCATGGCCATATCGCGCCACTACCAGGCTAACATCTTTCATGTCATCCCACTGGTTCTCGCCGCCAATGAGCACCTGGACACCATCGATTTCGCGTAAGTGAGATGCAAGTGCCGGCAGGAACCGATTCTGTTCCAGGACCTCCATCACCTTACGTACACGCTCACTACGCTCTTCTTCCGGTCCCATACGACTATACTCTGGCTGTTCGAGTATATTTACCAAGCCTTCGCGATAAAAAACATCACCCAGGGGATCTCCGTGTTGCTCCAGGATGCGAAGGATAGTGGTACAGATCAAATGCTCTATTATCGAAAAATCGTACTGCTCAAGGAGATCTTCCACCTGCTTCGCATTTCTACCCTGTAAGAGTTTATTTAACCGCGTCGACGAGACACTTAGCTCTTCCTGATCGATGGGAGTTTCCAATAGCAATCGCTGCTGCTTTACCGAGCCATCTGCCAACACCAGTACCAGGTGCGCAGAGAGATCTGTTACTGATAGAACCTCAAAGTGCTTTAGTCGGCCTACATCAGCACGCGGAGAAGTCATTACTGCCGCACTATGGAGCAATCGCGCCATAACAGAAGCCGTCAGTCGTACCCATTGATCTAGTTGATCCTGTACCTGGTAGAACTGGTGGCGAATTAGACGCTGTTCGTCGAGTGAGAGCGCTGACTCTTGCATGAGGTGCTCTACAAAGAAGCGATACCCCAGGTCGGTAGGTACTCGCCCAGCAGACGTATGAGGCTGATAAATTAAATGTGCCTCTTCCAGTCCAGCCAGTTCGTGACGAACGGTTGCGGAACTGAAATTCATCGCATATTTGCGCACCAGAGTTTCGGATGCAACTGGTGTTGCACTGTGAATATATTCTTCAACGAGCGCACGCAGTATTTGCTGTTTGCGCTGGCTCAATGGTATCATTTACTGATACATCCTCAGAACATAGAGCTATGTTTGTATGATACTTCACTTGTCAATGATGATTGCTAGCAGTCTCCGCTTGAGACTGCAAATACAGGATATCACTGTCGAATTGTCAGTGGATAGAGGAATTTTGCTAACATCCACTCCTTTTACCCATCTCCGCCGCTGAAAGCTCTGGTTTCAACCATGGGGAGTAGTCACTCATAAGTCTCTTCGAATTGCATAGTGTGTCACCTTCTCTTTATTGGCTCGTTTAAATAAAACGTAGGGAGGTGTGTTGATAAAGACACATCCTATATTTTGTGCTTTTTTCATTTAGATAGACGCTCAGTTATGGTTCTGTCTAAACTCGACGCAAGTGTGCAACCGATTGTCCTGGAACTGCATGGGGGCATATATAATATAAACTATTCTATTCAGTATTTGACGTGGAGGTTTTAATGAATCAATCAAACACCCAGGCGCTTTCAAATCCAGCAAAAGTAGCGCAATTCCTATCATGGCTGCGTGACGAGACACCCAAAAAGCTATTTATCAATGATCCCCGCGCAAGAATTTTACTTGTCTCCTTCTCAATGCTTTTTTTCGAATTACTATGTATTCGCTGGGTTCCGTCTTATGTCCGCTACCTGAGCTATTTTAATAACTTCATCCTACTGGCCTCTTTCCTGGGTATTGGTCTTGGCATGCTTTCAGCTCGTCGCCAGCGTTTCTGGTATCCGCCTTTCCCGCTGCTGGTACTGCTGATGGTCATCATTGTCGGATTGAATAGATTCGAACTGCGCATCACTACGACCGATGTCATCTATTACGTACCAGGCGCCAATCAAAGCGGGAGTACAGAAAACTTCTTCGTTCTGCCTCTCATATTCGGCATGATCGCTGCCTGCTTCATCCCTCTCGGTCGCTCGCTGGGCCAGTTGTTTTCGCAGGTAAAACCTCTTACTGCTTACACTTTTGACATCATTGGCAGCCTGATAGGGATTGCCAGTTTCTCCATTATCGCTTTCCTTTCTTTGCCACCGCTTGTCTGGTTTGCTCTTTTGAGCATACCTATCATGCTGCTGAGTTCCAGAATGACAATCGCGTTGGTTGGGCTGACCTTTTTTGTGACTGTAATCATTACATGGCGACTCGGTCTTGGCGCCTACTGGTCCCCGTACTACAAAATCGTGCTTTATCCCACCCAGCCAGCCGGATATATCGTCGACGTGAATAACGCTGGTGGTCACCAGGCGATGATTCCCTGGCAGAATAAAGAACCTTTCTACAAGCTTGTGTACAATATCTTCCCTGGCAGCTCGTTTAAGCATGCGCTGATACTCGGTGCAGGGACCGGATCCGACGTCGATATCGCACTACACTATGGAGTCCAATCGGTCACAGCAGTGGAGATCGACCCCACGATCCTGCAACTTGGTGTGCGCCTTAACCCTGACCATCCCTACAGCAACCCACGCGTACACACCGTGATCAACGATGGTCGCTCCTTTCTAGAGAATACGACAGATAAGTACGACCTGATCATCTTTGCGTTACCTGACTCGCTCACACTCACCTCGAGTAACACAAGTTTGCGCCTGGAGAGTTTTCTACTGACACAGGACTCGTTCAAGACAGCACGGTCGCGATTGACCAGCAACGGTGTTATGGTGATGTATAACTACTACCGCGAGTCATGGCTGGTGGAAAAACTGGCTGATATGGCAGGACACGCCTTCAACAACCAGCAACCACTCGTCACTACTTACGCGGGCTGGGGACATGCGGCTGTGATCATGGAAGGTCCACGTCTGGCAACTCTCCCACAAGGCACATTCGGGACTTATCGGGAGCACACCCCCACTGGGAATGAGAAGCTGAAGGTTATCGGTCAAGGATACTATCCGCTAACCAATGCTACTCCTGCTACCGATGACTGGCCGTTCCTGTATCTGGTTGATCGGAGCTTTCCACTGTTGTATGTCGCCGGTCTTGCCATGGTCGCCATCTTTGCTGTGGGCGGCACCTTGATATTCGCTCCTCGCAAAGTTCTGCGCCGCTTCGACTGGCACATGTTCTTCCTGGGGGTCGCTTTCATGCTACTCGAGGTGAAGAGCCTGACTACCTTCTCGCTGCTATTCGGCAGCACCTGGCTGGTTAACTCGCTGGTCTTCTTCGCCATCCTGACCAGTGTATTCCTGGCAATACTCGTAAACAGACGTTTCAAAATCAAGCATATCGGCTTGTTTTACGTGCTCTTGTTTAGCATACTCGTCCTCAATATCCTGCTGCCACCAGAAACACTGCTACTGGGAAACCTGGCTGCCAGGTATCTCCTCGCAAGTGTGCTGGCCTTCGCCCCGGTATTCCTGGCTAACATCATCTTCACCAATTCATTCAGGGATAGTGAAGCCTCGGATATCGCCTTTGCCTCGAATCTACTGGGTATTATGGTCGGAGGCGGGCTGGAGTACTTCAGCATGCTGTTTGGCTACCGGATGCTCCTTGTGCTGGTGATTGGGTTCTACACTCTCGCCTTCCTGCTCCGGCATCGTCGAAAAGGGGGCGTAGAGGAGTCGGAGGTACAGCAAGAGATAGCGGAGCCAACGTTAACAACGTAATCCACGCTATTCTTCCTCCTTCCGTTCACTCACGCCTGCTTCCTCGAAA
>WNFJ01145536.1_pt1 | contig 10213 bp, 5 predicted proteins | sample 5400461 | NCBI WGS metagenome assembly WNFJ01 (sample SAMN13153349, study PRJNA577476) | soil metagenome | isolation source: 115 cm saprolite on Douglas fir-dominated hillslope | place: USA:California | collected 2013-09-17
CTCAGGATGACCTTGGTGGCTCGTTTCGGCATGTCCGGTTCTCCCTTGGTTTTTTCCTCCTATTCTATCATGGATTTTGCTCAGCCTCCCTGTACTAGTTGGAACACTGTCATTACTCGAACGAGCCAGGGTGCCACCGATGCACTCTCAGTTATCGGCTACAATGGCGATGTAGATAAGCATCCAGCTTGTCAGGAGATTCGCACATATATCGGTGGTTCAGGGAAAAAAGGGAGCGAAATCCGCAAACATTTCATGGGTGCTGGCTACGGCTGGCCCCAGGATGCAGTTGAAGGTGCATTGCTTTGTCTCGTTGCTGGTGGCTTCGTGCGTGCCACAAAAAACAATCAAGCCATAAGTGTCAAGCAGATAACAGTACCACAGATCGGTATGACCGGTTTCTACAGCGAAGGAATCACGGTTAGTGGCATTCAACGTATCGGTATTCGAAAGCTGATCAGCGACATGGGGCTCACGAATAAACCAGGCGAAGAGGCAGAGGCTACTGTAAAGGTGCTGAATCGCCTTGTTGAACTTGCTACAACTGCTGGTGGTGATCCACCCCTACCTGAACGACCCTCAGTTGTTTCCATCGAACAGTTGCAATCCTTGAGTGGCAATGAACAATTAGTCACAGCGTATGAACGACGTGAGGAGCTATTGGACTGCTTCAAAGCCTGGACGCAAGCACGTGATAAAATTGCACTGCGTTTACCTCGTTGGCAGATGTTGCAACGTTTGCTCTTTCACGCCCGTAATCTATCAGTTGCTAATGAGGTTGACTCGCAAATAACAGCCATCAAAGATTCCCGCTCGCTGTTGGATGATCCTAACCCGGTAACACCGTTGACCAACAAAGTAACGGCAACGTTACGTGCGGAATTGTTAGCGGCGCGTAAGCGGCTGATCGAAGCCCAGGAAAGAGAAGTGAAAACGCTTGAAGCCTCTCAGGAATGGCGGAGTCTGACAGAGACGGAACGCCAGCGTATTTTAAGCCAAAACGCTCTTGGTTCCGTACCTCAACTCAATATTGGGACTGATGAAGAATTACTGACCACTCTCGATGCCACCCCCATCGCTAGTTGGGAAGATAAGATAGCGGCACCATCAGGGCGAGTGAAGAAAGTACGCGAAGAGGCAGCGAAGCTACTTTTGCCGGAGGCGATTCGCATATCCCCTCGTCAAGCCACTTTAAAATCGGTTGACGAGGTGGATGCTTACCTCGCGACTCTCCGTGCTGAAATAGTAACGCACATCGAAGCCGGGAATCCGGTCATTATATAGGATGGATGGGAGGAGATTAATGTCACCGCTCTCAAATGAACTACGGAGTTTGTTGGAGCGAGCAATCATCAAGGCACGAGAAGTTTCTGAAGAGGCCGCCCATGCAGCGTTGACGACGCTAGCCGTGATACGTGATGAACCATTCGCATCATTAGATAAAGGACAACGACGCTTACGCAATGCGCTGCGGGCGAAAGCGCGACAACTAGGGGATGGAAGTCTCTCTAAGGGCTTTCAACCTCTGATTGAAGAAGTGGCCTACGAGCAATGGCATCGCAGGCTCTTTGCCCGCTTCCTGGCAGAAAATAACTTGCTCATGCATCCAGATAATGTTCCCGTTACATTAAAAGAATGTGAAGAACTGGCTCAAGCAGAGGGAGAAACTGATGGGTGGCAACTAGCTGCACACTATGCCAGTGCTATGCTCCCCGGTATCTTTCGAGCCGATGACCCTGCTGTGCAGGTGCAGTTTTCTCCCGAGGGACGGCATAAGCTTGAGCGCATTATTACTGACCTACCTGCTTTGCTTTTTACTGCTGATGATACTCTGGGCTGGGTCTACCAATTTTGGCAAACGAAAAAGAAAAAGGAAGTGAACGATAGCGGGCGGAAGATAGGTGATGGGGATATAGCACCTGTTACCCAGCTTTTTACTGAGCACTATATGGTACAGTTTCTGCTCGAAAACTCTCTGGGCGCGTGGTGGGTAGCCCGCCATCCTACTAGCCCCCTATTGAAGCAGTTCTCCTACCTCCGCTTTAAAGATGATGGTACGCCTGCTGCCGGTACCTTCCCAGGTTGGCCCGAAAGAGCAGCAAAAGTAACTGTGATGGATCCTTGTTGTGGCTCAGGACACTTCCTTGTAGCGGCCTTTGAGATGCTGCGCAAAATGCGAATGGAAGAGGAAGGTCTATCTAGCTGGCAGGCTACTAATACAGTGCTCCGAGACAATCTCTTCGGTCTCGAAATAGACCCACGTTGCACTCAGATTGCAGCCTTTGCCCTGGCTTTTGCCGCATGGAAAGTAGGAGGCTACCGACAGTTACCTATGCCGAATATTGCTTGTTCTGGCATAGCAGTGACGGGTCAATTGGAGACATGGACGAGGCTCGCAGGTGATGACACTAATCTGCGTATGAGTCTCGAGCGTCATTATCACCTCTTTCGCAATGCCCCTGATCTTGGTAGCCTGATCAATCCCAACGATGTTCTCCTACAAGACCGCATGTTTTCTGCTGATTATGCTCAGGTAGAGCCGCTTTTGAAACAGGCTTTAGCAAAGGAACGAATCCAAGATGATCCTGTCTCCGCCATCTTTGGGGCTACAGCTGAAAGTGTAGCACGAGCAGCAAAACTATTAGCAAATACTTATACTCTTGTTGCAACCAATGTACCCTATTTGAAGCGGGGCAAACAAGACGAAACATTGAAAAAGTTCTGTGAAATACATTATCCTGAAGCAAAAGCAGAACTGGCAACGGCCTTTATTGAGCGTTGCCGTACATTTACATCCTCTGATTGCACATACGCTCTTGTTACCCCTCAGAATTGGCTTTTCCTAGGAGCATATAAAAAATTACGTACCCGCTTACTTAGGGAAATAATCCTGAATCATATCAGTCTTTTGGGATCTAGAGCATTTGAGACAATCACCGGCGAGGTTGTTAATGTTATACTTTTAATCCTTATTAACAAGTTCCCACCGAACGACCAGATAACGACAGGTATTGATGCCTCCATACCAAAGACAGCTCACGAAAAAGCGATTCTGCTTCAAGAGGAGCCTCTGCAAAGGGTTGAGCAGGCTGCCCAGATCCGAAACCCAGATGCACGGATTACCTTAACTGAGAGTAATCGTAGAATTCTTTTGGAAGAGTTTGCACATGCATACAAAGGTATTACAACCGGTGATGATCCTTGGCTCAGAAGGAAGTTTTGGGAACTGCCATCAATATTGCCAGGTTGGCTATATCTACAAAGCACCGTACATTCGACTAATGCTTTCGATGGCCGTGAATCAGTGCTTTGGTTCGATGCTTTAAATAGTCCGACTAATACAGGTGCCTACATACGAGGCACACAGATATGGGGTAAGAAGGGCATACTTGTAAGCATGATGGGTTCCCTTCCTGTCACGCTCTATACTGGAGAAGCCTTTGACACAAATTGCTCACCTATTATTCCTAAGAATTTATCTCAATTCTCAGCGATCTGGGCTTTCTGCCAATCAAAAGAATTTAACGAAGCCGTCCGTCGTATTGATCAGGCATTGAAAGTTACCAACGCATCACTAGTGAAAGTCCCATTTGACTTGGAACACTGGCAGAAGGTAGCAGATGAATCTGGGCCTCTACCCGAGCCGTTCTCGAACGATCCGACCCAATGGCTCTTTAATGGATATCCAGTAGATTCAACACAACCTCTACAGGTGGCAGCTGCACGGCTACTCGGATACTGTTGGCCACAACAAAAGCCTGATACCCTCAATACCTACGCTGTGAAAGATGGTATCATTTGCTTGCCATCCGCAGCTGGAGAAGAGCGAGCAATTGAACGATTACGCACATTACTCGCTACAGCATATGGAGAGGTATGGTCACCGACACAACAAGATCGTTTATTAACAGAGGTAGGTTTTGGGGGCAAGAGCCTTGATGTCTGGCTACGCGATGGCTTCTTTGCACAACACTGCAACCTGTTTCATAATCGTCCTTTCACCTGGCACATATGGGATGGACTTAAAGACGGCTTTTCCGCCCTTGTCAACTATCATCGGCTTGACGCCGCCTGTCTTGATCGCTTGATCTACACCTATCTCGGCTCATGGATTGCGACTCAGAGGGCAGAACGAGATGCAGGTGTTTCCGGTGCAGAGGCACGGCTCGTTGCTGCTATCAACTTACAAAAGAAGCTGGAAGCGATACGCGATGGTGAACCTCCTTATGATATTTATGTCCGCTGGAAATCGCTGCATGCACAACCTATGGGCTGGAATCCTGATCTAAATGATGGGGTACGAGTTAACATTCGACCATTCGTCACTGCAGGGGTGCTACGCAATCGGTTTACGATCAACTGGAATAAAGATCGGGGTACAAATCCTGATGGCAGCGAACGTCTCAATGATCTTCACTATACGCTTGCCCAGAAGCGTGAAGCAAGGCAGATGGCTATTCGGTGAGTTGGAGAGTGGAGTTATTATCCAGGGAAATATCTATGAATGATCAGGTTACTTTCCTCGATACATTGGTAGAGGCAATACAACGTGCAGGCAGATACAACAAAAATGACCAGGTACCACCTGTTGTCGTACTTTGGACAGACAAAGATAGGCAATGGGAGGCTCTGTTACCTTTGCTGCGAGAACGCCTTCCTCTACTGACATTTGGACCATACAAGCCTTTGGAGTGGACAGGGCCAGCATACTGGTTACGCTGTGTTATCGCTCGTACTCTTCCAGACCACCTGCTCTCGGCAGATGTTACGCCTATTATCTACCTTCCAGGTGTTAGTAAGCAAGAAATACGAGCCGTCGAAGAAACACCAAAAATGCTCCAACCGCTCGCTGAACTCCAATATCGGGGAGTACTCTGGACGCACAAAAATGGGCGTGACTGGACAGTTGCAGGGTTCCTTCAATCTACTGTTGGGTATTGAAGTCGGTTCTGATATTTCTACAAAGGAGGCGCTGCTACGCGCTCTGCTCAAGCTAGCTGATGAACCGGTTGCCCGCCTGAAAAAAGAAGCGCCATTGCGTGCGCCATTTTTTGATGCTCTCCTGAATCCGGATGAAGTTCGCAGTCTCCTGCTCTGGTTGAATGATCCTCTGGGATATCCAAAGCGTTGCAGTGCTGAAGAGTGGGCATCGTTCTGTGGCGTATGTCAAAGAAAATATGGCTTTCATCCTGTAAAGGATGGCGTGATGACTGCTATGGTTCTCTTTGGAAAACATCAAGGCGATTGGGAGAACGTTTGGAACCGATTTAAGGAAGCTTCACATGCTTACCCGAACCTACCAGAGCTTCTTCGCCGTGCTAAGCCCCAGCAAATGTCACTTTTTACTCCTATTTCAGAATCATGGCCCCAGGATAATGAGGCCGCTGAACTCACACTTCGAGAGAATCTTACAGCACTTCGCGATGGATCACCTCATGAAGTACGTACCGCCATTGGCGACCTGGAAAAGGAGCATGCGCCACGTCGATCATGGGTTTGGACGACGCTCGGGGGATCGCCATTAGTAACTGCTCTTCAGCATCTTATGAAACTAGCTAGGGAAACAGAACATACGCTTGGCGGAACAACGGTGATGGAAATTGGCAAGGCTTATGCAGAGTCGGGATGGAAGGCTGATGCTGCTGTGATTGATGCACTGGCCGCCGTCGAGCAAACGGAGGATGCGGCTGCTGTGAAAGCAGTCATGACTGCTCTCTATCGCCCCTGGCTTGAAACGGCTACACAGACAATGCAGAAGGCTGTTTATGCAGGTCATCCATCGCAAAACTATCGTGTAGAGCACATCACTGAACTAGGAAACGGCACCAGCATACTTTTTTGTGATGGTTTGCGCTATGATATTGGTCAGCGTCTCGTTGCAGCACTAGAGACTCATGAATTGACGTGTAAAGTTGAATCACACCTTGTACCTTTACCGAGTGTTACCCCAACGGCGAAACCCGCTATATCTCCTGTTGCTGGAATGCTGTCAGGGAAAGCGAGCCAGGGCTTAGAACCTGTAGTTACAGCAGGTGGAACGAAAGTTACTGCGGAAACATTGCGTAAATTGCTTGTTCAGAACGGCTATCAGGTACTCAGAGGTGAAGAGCTAGGTGACCCTTCTGGAAAAGCCTGGACTGAATCAGGTACGATAGATAGCTATGGACATCAATATAGCTGGAAACTGGCTCATCATCTTGCTGGAGAGGTTCGCTCTCTGGGAAGGCGTATTGAAGAATTGCTCAGTTGGGGCTGGAAACAGGTTCTAGTTGTCACTGATCACGGCTGGTTATTGCTTCCAGAAGGACTGCCAAAAGTTGATTTGCCCGAACATCTCACTCTCATTCGCAAAGGGCGTTGTGCTCGACTCAAAGAGATGGCGAATACCGATCAGGAGACAATGCCCTGGTACTGGGATAACGATGTACGTATTGCCCTGGCCCCTGGTATCAGTTGTTATGAGGCGGGAAAAGAATATGAACATGGAGGACTGAGCCCACAAGAGTGCTTTGTACCTCTGATCACGGTCTCTCGGCAGGACGATACACGATCTCAGCCCATCACTATCGAGAACGTGGCCTGGAGAGGTCTACGTTGTACAATGAATGTAGCTGGAGCAACTTCAAGCATGAAAATAGATATCCGCACCAAGGCGGGCGATCCAACAACATCGCTCGCTATCGCTTCAAAGTCTCCTAACCCAGATGGCACTGTCTCGGTGCTTGTACAGGATGAAGATCGGATGGGAGAGGCAGCAATGATCGTTGTTTTTAACAGCGATGGAACAGTCAGGAAACAAATCCTGACAACAATAGGAGGCTGAAGCGGTGGAACTCGATACACTTGATAGGCTCGCAGCGAAAGCGTTCGACGGGTATATTGTTCGTAAGGACCTGGCTCTCCGCTTCAAAGGTCAATATCCAGTGCCAACCTATGTCGGTGAATTTCTCCTTGGGAGATACTGTGCGAGCACGAATGAAGAAGAAATTGCAGAAGGCCTTGAGGTTGTCGAGCGGCAGATGCGTGAACGAACGGTACGTTCTGGTGAGGAAGAACTTTTTAAGTCTCGCGCAAGAGAACAAGGATCGGTGAAACTCATTGACCTGGTGACTGCACGACTGGACGCTGCTACAGACTCTTATCTCATCACTTTACCAAGCTTGCGACTCAACGATGTCCGTGTTGAACCTGCGATGGTTGCCTCAAACGAGCGCATGTTAACAGGAGGATTTTATGCTGAGATTCAACTCGAATATGATGCCGCTATTGCGCAAGAGAAAGCTGGACGGCCATTCGGCATAACCTCCTTACGCCCTATTCAATTATCCAAACGTGGGATACTTGACGATCTAGCACGTGGCCGTGAATACTTTACGACTCAAGATTGGAAACAATTTCTTTTGCGTAGTGTCGGCTTTGAACCAGATCGTTTGTCCGAGCGAGCTCAAGACGTCCTTCTGCTGCGGATGGTTCCATTCGTTGAGCGTAACTACAATATGGTTGAGCTTGGTCCTCGTGGTACCGGTAAATCTCATCTTTTCCAACAAGTTTCTCCTTATTCTCATCTTGTGTCTGGAGGAAAAGCGACCGTTGCTCGTATGTTTGTCAACAACAGCAATGGACAACGAGGTCTGGTTTGCCAATATGATGTTGTATGCTTTGATGAAGTATCCGGAATATCCTTCGATCAGAAGGATGGGATCAACATCATGAAAGGCTATATGGAATCCGGTGAGTTCAGCAGGGGACGAGAGAGTATTCGAGCGAGTGGCAGTATCGTGATGGTTGGAAACTTCGAAGTTGATATAGAACACCAACAACGTATTGGTCACCTTCTTGGGCCAATGCCGCCGGAAATGCGTAACGATACGGCATTTATGGATCGCATTCATGCTTATCTACCGGGGTGGGATGCGCCCAAACTGGATGCTTCTCTTTTTACCGCTCACTTTGGCCTAGTCAGCGATTTTCTTTCTGAAGTTTGGGCACAACTACGAGGTGACAGTCGTCTTACGGCTATTCAAGGTCGGGTCAACTATGGCGGCGCATTGAGTGGCCGTGATACGACAGCGGTGAATCGAACCGTGAATGGCTTGTTGAAGTTGCTCTACCCGAATCGAGATCAGCTCATCAGCGAGGAAGATCTGGAATGGGCAGTTCGTTTAGCCATGGAATGTCGACGGAGAGTAAAGGAACAACAGAAGCGCATCGGCAGTGCAGAGTTTAGAAACACCCACTTTAGTTATCAACTGGGCAACGACGGAGTCGAGGTCTTCGTCGTTACACCTGAGCTACAGAGCGAGAATTCGATTGGTACCGATCCACTACCCCCTGGACAAGTCTGGGCGATTAGCCCAGGGGGCCCTGATGAATATGCGGGGCTCTACCGTATTGATGTGAATACAGGACCAGGTGCGGGAGTCAAAATCATCAATGTACCGGTGCCCGGTCCCTTTAGAGAGAGCATTAAATATGGAGAGCAAAATTTGATTACCCGGGCAAAAGAGCTTGTGGGAGATCGAGATCCCCGTCATCATGAGTTCATCGTCCAACTGCGTGCATTCGATACAGCAAAAAGTGGCGCAAACCTGGGACTACCAGCATTACTGGCATTTTGCAGTGTGCTCCTCAACAAAAGCCTGAAGGGTGGCTTGATAGCAGTTGGCGGCCTCAATCTTGGCGGAGGTCTTGATCCAGTATACAACGCTGTAAATGTTGCTGAGCTTGCTATTGAGAAAGGTACGACGACCCTCCTCATCCCAATCTCTGCCAGAAGACAACTCAATGAACTGTCAGATGATATGGCAATGAAGATCAGTATTCTCTATTACGCGGATGCAAGGGAAGCTCTTTTTAAAGCGTTGGGCGATTAATTCGTTTATTTGGTTTTATCGCTAGTTTGTTGATTGAGAGTTAGAGGGGAGTGATAACAAAGAATGGCTAAAGCAACATGATTTGACCACTGGTTATCTTATGGGAGCAAATGAATAAAATAAAGAATAGAGCAGAAGCGGCCTTAAGGAAATTTCTTCCAAATCCCTCATTAAGACTTCTCGTCCCCGAATCATCAAAAGCGCGCAAGACCCGACATGATTTGCACATACTGTTAGTGTCCGTTGCAACAAAATCCGTAGTTTTGCTAAGTTTGTGGGGAGTAGACAAAGGGGGATATCTGTCATCTGACTTGATCAGCGACTCATCTCACATCATTTGGCAACAGGTATCTCTCGTTGGTTTGCTCACAGAGATGCACTGAAAAAGAAGGTGCCAGCTACCTACTTTGCTCGACAACTCACATATGCTATACTCACCTCGAAAGAGCGTATACAAATCTCCTCCAGTTCCTATTCTCGAAGGAAAGGATTGTAGGATGCACGATGAGCACCGGGTTACGGACCACCAGGCGCGGGAAATGGCCGAGGGCAATCTTCACACCTTAGTCAATACCTTCACGGAAGGGTTGCGCGATCTGCCAACGGACTACGCGACTCGCGTGAAACATTTTCTCGCCGAATACCTGGGCAGTCCCCGGCATCCTGTGCCCTTTGGCGGCCGCGCCAGGGACTTTGCGCACCTGGATGACTGGCTCGCTGATCAAGATGCGCCCCCCTACCTGCTCCTGGCCGCGCCTGCGGGTCGTGGTAAATCAGCCCTGCTCCTGCGTTGGTGTCAAAGGTTACTCGCCCGGCCTGACCCCGCCGTCGTCTACTTCCCGGTGAGTATTCGTTTTCGTACCAACCTGGCCGGAGTGGTCTTCCCCGCTCTGGCGGCCCTCCTTGCTAATCTCCACGGGGAGAAGCTTCCCGCGGATCCTAACATGCACGAAGAGGTCTGGCGCGGCCTGCTCGTTGACTACATGACCCGTCCCCTGCCGGATGGACGCTCCCTTGTCCTGGTCCTGGATGGCGTGGACGAAGCGGCTGACTGGGTGGCGGGGCCTGGCCTCTTCCCACCGGATCCTCCTCGGGGTCTGCGCGTGGTGCTCTCCGCGCGCTACCTTGCCAATGACCGGGATGTCACCGCCTGGTTGCAGCGTCTGGACTGGACTCGTCCGGGCCTGGCACACACGCTGGAATTGTATCCGCTGGACCGGACAGGCATCGCCAGTGTTCTGATACAGATGGGCTTCCCCCTGGATCTGCTGGGCGCGCGTGTCAATATCGTCTCCGAACTCCATCGCCTGAGCGAAGGCGATCCCTTGCTCGTCCGCCTG
>WNFJ01320135.1_pt3 | contig 10213 bp, 6 predicted proteins | sample 5400461 | NCBI WGS metagenome assembly WNFJ01 (sample SAMN13153349, study PRJNA577476) | soil metagenome | isolation source: 115 cm saprolite on Douglas fir-dominated hillslope | place: USA:California | collected 2013-09-17
CTTATGGTCAATCGTCTGCTGCGCTGTTCCGGCTGTCTTCGGCCGACCCGCTGAGAACCTGGATCGCTTCAGCGAATACCGTTTCTGCCGCGAGATCGGTGAGGTCGGGCTTGGTCAAAACGCGAACCAGGCCGCCGCGCGGAGCGCAACGGCTGGGTTCTGATGCGCGCGAGAATAGCACCACGAGCGGGTTGCCGCCAGCAGCCGCCATATGAGTAGCGCCGGTATCATTGCCGACGGTGAACGCCGCGCGCGTGGCGAGGTCGGCCAATGTAATGAGGTCGGTTTGGCCTACGAGATCGACCGCCTCGGGACAAGTCGCTCGAATTGCCGCGGCGATGTGCTGCTCATCCGGTGCCCCAACAATGACCGGTAGATAGCCCGCGACATAAAGCCGCCGAGAAAGCTCCGCATACTGTGTGACCGGCCAGCGCTTATCGAGGTGACGCGGAGACGAGCCCGGGATGAGCAGAACAAACCGACAATCCTCCAATCCGACCGGGAGGTCACGTGCCGCTACCGGACAAGCGGGTAACGGTACCGGATAGATCCCCGCCATGAGCAGCTGCTCGGCTTGTTTGTCGATAGTGTGCTGCGGGTAGCGGTCCAGATTGGCATGAGGGTGAGAGCAATGCGACGCAATCCCCGACCATTGCGGCCTTCGTTTCGGCCAGAACAGCCAGGAATAAAAGCTCGATCGGTCGGATGTCTGCAGATCGTAAACGCGATCGAACTGGCTGGCGCACAGCAAACGGCGCAGCTCTAGCCAGCCCTTGATATTCAAGCCCTTGGGACGGCGGTCGACGGCAATGTCGTCGAAAAGGTCGGTTTGCTCGGCGAGCTCCACGTAAGGGCGGGTTGTCAGCAGCGTAATCCGGTCGCTCGCATGGTATCGGCGAATCGCGGCCGCCGGACCCAAAGCCTGAATGAAATCACCGAGCGCGCTCAGCTTGATGATGAGTATGTTGCGCCGCGACGTCGACGGCGCCGACGCTTGCCGCCGAGGCCGTACGCCGGCAAGTGCATCGATATCGACGACCGCTTCCAGGGTCTCGAACGCATGAAAGACTGCGGCATGCGCTGCAACATACTTCGATCCGATGCTGGCGAGGAGGCACTCGACAACCTGCCGCGCGGCGGCTACGGCCGGCAAGGCTCCGAACCGCTCAACCAGTGCTCGAGCCGCATGAGCACGCGCGGTCGACACGATCATATGCCGCCGCCAGCGCCAAAGGATCACAGGACTGATTGCCAGATGCGCGACGCAGATATGGTGCGCATCAGCATTGCTGCGGAAGCGGGTAAACAGCTCATAAATGTCGCACGCAACGGTGAAGCGCCGATCATGGAACAGGCGTACTTCGTTCCACGCAAAGAAAGCATTGAGCGGCGTGGCTTCCGGAAAGTGCCCGGCGCTGAGTCGCGACGCAGCGCTCTCCTTCCGCCAAGTCGGTCCCATACTCTGGACCAGCCTTACCCGGTTGGGCTCTTCCAAAGCCGTTCCTCTCGTCGTCCATTCTCGCGAAATAGCAACCTCACGTCCAATGCCGGAAGAGAGGCGCGTGCTCGTAAGCCGCCCTGTGGTGAGACCTCGAGCAAGAGATTGCCGCCGTGGCTAAGCATGACGTCGCGAGCGATGGTAAGACCGAGGCCAATTCCGCCAGTTGACGGATTGCGAGAGTTGTCGAGCCGGAAGAAGGGCTGGAATACGGCCTCGCGCATGGGCTCGGGAATCCCCGGCCCGTCGTCGTCGATGATGATATCGATTGACGCATGGCTGGGCAGGATCGTGACCCACATATGGTTGCTGTAGCGCGCTGCATTGGTGATCAGGTTTGTCACGCAGCGTTTCAAGGCGTCGCGTCGAACGGGCAACTCAAGTTCGTCCGGCCCTGTCAGCGCGATCTGAGCGCCCTCACGCCGCGCCTCGGCGACCACGTCGCCCAAGAGCTTCATGATATCCGTGAGTTGCGCTGTCTCGTCCCCCTCACCGCGGGCGAAGCTGAGGTAGGCGTCGATCATCTTCTGCATCTCGATGATGTCGGTTTCCAGAGCCCGGATATCCTTGCTGTCACGCAAGATTTCCAGCTCGAGTCTCATTCGGGTCAGAGGCGTGCGCAGATCGTGCGAAATCCCTGCCAACATCTCGGTGCGCTGCTTGACCTGACGTTGGATGCGCTGCCGCATCGTCTGGAAGGCGGCCGCCGCTTGGCGCATCTCGGTCGTGCCTTGGGGCTCGAAATGCGGCACATCCAACCCACGGCCGAATGCGTCGGCGGCAATTGCGAGGCGTTGGAGGGCACCTACCTGAGCTCGCAGAAACAGCATCGCTATGGCGAGCGTGACCAGCGCTGTGCCTACCATCCACATGAGGAAGACATAGATCATGGAGGTGTACAGCCGATCCCGAGGTACGGAGATCCGCTCCAGACCATCGCTATCTCGGACGCGGACGAGAAGCTGGCGCGGCAACTCGCTCGCATCGATCTCAAAGGGACCGATATTCCGTTCCCTGAGCGCCGCCGCGAGATATTGCTCGACAGTGCCTTTGGCCGCGTCCGGGCTCGACTTGAGAGCCGAACCGGCGGGTAGGAATGTAGAGCGTATCCCGGAGTTGCGGTCGACCAGTTCGAGAAAGACTTTCTCATCAGGGCTTCCGTGGAAGGCGCGTCGTCCCTCTGTTACCAAAGCAATGTCGTTGGCTGCTGAGTCCGATAGCCGGCGCATGACCGTGGACCACAGGCGGTCGTAGAACACCCACGTGCCGACCACCTGGCTTATGATGATAGGGGCCGCGAGCAGCAGCGCGGACTGACCGAACAAACCGCGCGGCACGAGGCCCTTCATGCGCGCAAAAAGCGCGTAGGGGTACCGCAATAAACCCAGTGTCATCTGCCGGCCGGCCGTGTCAACCGGGTTTGGCATCTGGTGCATCCTCCTCGGCCGGCAGGCTTCGCTTCCGGGTCGCGACTATGCCTGTTATCGCCTATGGTCTCGTGTGCCGACCAGGATTCATATTAGTCTAGCATGAGGCAAGCCAGCCATCAGCGCGAGGGCAATCAGTCGTCGGCGTCCCGGTGGGCGAAGGGCGGTCGCCACCCCGGTTCAATAACCGACGCATGCGGCATTGTAGCAAGCCGCGTGCGGCCGCGCACGAGGCGTTAATCCATATCGCGCCACATTCGATACTCAAAGATGAACCTTTCAAGAGCTTGGTCATCCGGAAAACCCGCGACTTCGGCTCACCGAGAGCAGCACCTCTTCGAGGAGGCGTGAATGAGCGACCGCACTGAAGCGTTCAGCAGCCCTCTGCCGTGCCATCTCGCTCATGGCGCGTCGTGCCTCCGGATCGCCAACCAGCCGCTTGATGGCGGCCGCGATCGCCTCCGAATCGCCGGGCGGCACGAGCAGACCGGTTCGCTCATGCTCGACGGCCTCGCCGATGCCGGCGTGCCGTGAGCCGATTACCGGCGCGCGTTCGGACATGGCCTCAATGATGACGTTGGGCAATCCCTCCTCATCGCCCGACGGCGCCGTTACACTTGGCACGCAGACCGCGATGGCGCCGCGCATCCACCGTCGGACCTCCCCGTTTGGCAGCCAACCCAAGAAATTCACGTTCCCGATCGACCGTGCCTGTTCTTTCAGGTTCTCGGCCAGGGGCCCGTCTCCAATTAGCGCCAACGGCACATCTGCGCCTCGGCTCTTAAGAAGTCGCATCGCCTCGATGAGGTGATTTATCCCCTTCTTCTCGACGAACCGTCCGACGAAAAGCACATAAGGCTGCTTCGGCGGAGGTGCCGATGAATCAGGCTCGTTCAGATCTACGCCATACCGGATGACGCGCAGTTTGTCGGACGGAAAGCCCCGCTCGATCAGCCGACCGTGGACGTGGTCCGACACACAAATGATCATGCTGGCTTCCCGCTTAAGCGCTGCGAGTCGTCGCTGGTAGATCGTTGGCGGCAGCCGGCGGCGGTAGTGTTTTTCCTTCGTGGCATCACCGCCGTGGAACGTCACTACCAGTGGCACATTGAGGGCGCGAGCAATCGGCAATGCGAGCGCGCCACCCCGGCCAAAATGCGCGTGAATAACGCGCGGGCGCAATGTTTTGAGGTCCGGCCGCGGGGGAAGAATTCCGAATTGCTTGAAGAGGGCGCGGTCAAGTGCGCCCAAGGCGCCACCCCGTCCCAATATTAGCGGTTGTACGCCGAGATCCCTGACGCCATCGTCTGTCCGACAGCCGACCCAGACCGGCGCAAGATACTCAAACCCTACATATTGCAAACGCAGAAAGTTCGCCTCAGACCGTGGCACGATGCGATCCCGATACACCAGAACGGTCTCACGCATGCCCAGCCGCTCGTCGGACCGCGACATGGTTCAACCTCTGCTACGGAGTACGCAATCTTGCTCCCGGTCGTCGACGATGCTCATCACCGCACCCTGGAAACCATGACAGAGAAGGCTTTCATTAACCTTACGTCCACCGTCGGCGGGCGCTGCAGTGCTTGTCGGTACGCTTTGGAAAGCCGCCCAGGGACGCCCGACATCGATGAACGTAGTTCGGCTGTCGCGAGCTAGCAATGGCCACGAAACCGCGGCTGTCATTCTCGTGAAAGCGTGGCGTAAGGACCACGCCAGCTAGGCTCGGTATATCGATAGCCACCGACCAGCACGGCGGCACCTGCTGGCGCCGTCGCTTGTCGTTTGGGGAGATGATTTGTGCCCGACACCTTGCCGTCGATATGGCGCGCCGCAGGCAGTCGTATGCCCCTGCGGCTTCAGCTCGGTATCCTGGGCGGGCTGGCCGTGCTGGCGGTGCTGGCGCTTGTGATCGTGCCGATCGTTCGCAGCCATTTCACGGCGCGCGAGGTGACCGAAGCTGCAACCCCGGCACTGGCGCCGGGCACGTTCCGTCCGACGGACGCGCAATGGGCGAGCCTCAAATTCGCGCCGGTCGAGCAGATGATCTTCCGCGCCGAGCGGGTGACGGACGGCAAGATCGCCAACAATGACGATACGACAACGCCGGTATTCTCGCCGTATTCCGGGCGCGTCACCAAGCTCTTTGTCAAGGCGGGCGATCACGTGAACAAAGGCGATCCGCTGCTCGCCCTCGCCGCTGCGGAATTCGTGCAGGGCCAGAATGACCTGATCAGCGCGATCGCCGCCCTCAACACGGCGCGCTCTCAAGTCAGGCTGACGACGATCAACGAGAAGCGCCAGCACGAGCTGTACGAGGCAAAGGCCGGAGCGCTCAAGGATTGGCAGCAGGCCCAGGCCGATCTCGAAAGCGCCAAGAACAATCTTCGCACGGCCGAGATCGCGCTTGCTGCGGTGCGCAACCGACTCCATATCCTCGGCAACGCCGACGACGAGATCAGCGCCCTCGAGACCGCGCAGAAGATGGGGGCGGAGGCGATCGTCGCCGCGCCGATCAACGGCACGGTGATCCAGCGCCAGGTCGGGCTTGGCCAGTACATCAACAGCGCCTCGAACGGCGGCGCCAATCCGATCTTCTCGATCGGCAACCTGTCGACGGTTTGGCTGCTCGCCAATGTGCGCGAGACGGATGCACCGCTGATGCGCCTGGGCGAGCCGGTCGAAGTGCATGTGCTGGCCTACCCGGGACGGGTGTTCAAGGCGAAGATCAGTTATGTCGCGCCCTCGGTCGATCCCAACACGCATCGCTTGCCGGTGCGGGCAGAGGTCGAGAACCCCGACGGCGCGCTGAAGCCGGAGATGTTCGCGAGATTCAGCATCATCACCGGCGACGACGCCACCGCGCCGGCGGTGCCCGAGGATGCCGTCGTCTATGAAGGCGAGACGGCGCGGGTCTGGGTCGCGCGAGACGACAAGTCGCTGGCCGTGCGCGACATCCGCGTGGGTCGGATCAGCGACGGCAAAGTCGAGGTGCGCGCCGGGCTCGAGCCCGGCGAGAAGGTCGTGACCAGCGGCACGCTGTTCATCGATCGCGCCGCCAAGGGCGATTGACCGGCGCGGCAGCGGCGAGGCAGCGAACCATGAACCAAATCGTGGCATTCGCCCTGAGACAGCGGGTCCTCATGGTCGTCCTGCTGGTGTTTCTGTTCGGCGCCGGGATCGTCAGCTTCAGCAAGCTCAACATCGAAGCCTATCCCGATCCGGTGCCGCCGCTGGTCGACATCATCACCCAGAGCACGGGTCAGTCGGCCGAGGAGATCGAGCGCTACATCACCATCCCGATCGAGATCCAGATGGCCGGTATCCCGCATGTCACGGCGGTGCGAACCATCTCGCTCTTCGGCCTTTCGGACGTGAAAGTGCAGTTCACCTACGACTTCACCTATCAGCAGGCCGAGCAGTGGGTGATCAATCGGCTCTCCCAGCTCTCGCCCCTGCCCAACGGCGCGACACCGCAGATCTCGCCGTGGAGCCCGATCGGCGAGATCTACCGCTACCGCGTGGTCGGTCCGCCCGGCTATTCGGTCATGGACCTCAAGACCATCCAGGACTGGATCCTCGAGCGCCGCTTCAAGGCGGTGCCGGGCGTCATCGACGTCAACGGCTGGGGCGGCAAGACCAAGACCTATGACGTCACCGTCGATCTCGACAAGCTCGTCGACTACGGCCTCACCCTGCAGCAAGTGCTGCAGGTCCTCAACAACAGCAACATCAACGTCGGCGGTCAGACCGTGAACTTCGGGGAGCAGTCGGCGGTGGTGCGCGGTGTCGGTCTCGTGCATGCGATGAACGACATCCGCAACACCATGCTGACCGCGAACAACGGCTCGCCGGTGCTGCTGAGCGACGTCGCCACTATCGCCGTGGGTCACAAGCCGCGTCTCGGCATTGCCGGCCAGGACGGGAACGACGACATCGTTCAGGGCATCGTCCTCATGCGGCGCGGCGAGCAAAGCAAGCCCACCATAGAGCGCGTCCAGGCGGAGGTGGCGAAGATCAACGGCTCGGACATCCTGCCGCCCGGGGTGCATATCGAAAAGATCTACGACCGCAGCGAGTTGATCAATATCACCACGCGCACCGTGCTGCACAACATGATCTTCGGCATCGTGCTGATATTCGTGGTGCAGTTTGTCTTCCTTGGCAATCTGCGCAGCGCCATCATCGTCGCCGCGACCATCCCGTTCGCGCTGTTCTTCGCCATCTGCATCATGCTGCTGCGCGGCGAGTCGGCGAACCTGCTGTCGGTGGGTGCGATCGATTTCGGGCTCATCGTCGACGCTACCGTGATTATGGTCGAGAACGTGTTTCGACATCTCTCGGGCGGGGTCGTCGCACGGCCCCAACGCAGCACACGTCTCGCCGCGGCGAGGGGTGCCGGGTTTCCTGGTAGGCTCGGCTCGATCTTGGTCGCGGGCCAGGAGGTGAACCGCTCGATCTTCTTCTCCGCCGCGATCATCATCGCGGGCTTCGTGCCGCTCTTCACCCTCTCGGGCGTCGAGGGCCACATCTTCGCGCCGATGGCCAAGACCTACGCCTATGCGATCGCCGGCGGCCTCATCGCTACTTTCACCATCTCGCCGGCCCTGAGCGCGCTGTTGCTGCCGGACCAGGTCAGCGAGACCGAGACGTTCGCGGTGCGCGGGTTGCGCCGGATCTATTCGCCGGCGGTCAAGTTCGCGCTCGCCAATCGCGTGCTGATCCTGGGCGGCGCCGGCTTGCTGATTGTGATGGCGCTGCTCGCGGTGCGCGCGCTCGGCCTCGAGTTCCTGCCGCATCTCGAGGAGGGCAATCTGTGGATCCGCGCGACGATGCCGCCCTCCATTTCGCTCGAGAAGGGCAATGGCTACGTCAACCGCATGCGGGAGATCATCAAGAGATTCCCCGAAGTCGAGACCGTCGTTTCCCAGCATGGCCGGCCCGACGACGGCACCGATGCCACCGGCTTCTTCAATGCCGAATTCTTCGTTCCGCTGAAGCCCGCCGACACGTGGCCCGAGGGTGTCGACAAGGACAAGCTGACCGAGCAGGTCAACCAGGCGCTGGAATCGCAATTCCCCGGAGTCGAGTTCAATTTCTCGCAATACATCGAGGACAACGTCGAAGAGGCGGCATCGGGCGTCAAGGGCGAGAACTCGATCAAGCTCTTCGGCAACGACCTCGCGGTGCTCGAGAAGACAGCCGCCCAGATCAGGGACGTGATGAAGACGGTGCCGGGCATTGCCGACCTCGCGGTCTTCAATTCGCTCGGCCAGCCGACCGTCCGGATCGATATCGACCGGGCGCGCGCCGCGCGCTACGGCCTGGCGCCCGGCGACGTCAACGCGACGGTTCAAGCGGCGATCGGCGGCCAGGTTGCCGGCAACCTCTACGAAGAGGGCAGCGACCGCAACTTTCCGATGATCGTCCGGCTTGCGCCGGAGTACCGGCAGAGCCTCGATGCCATCCAGCGCATCACCGTCGGAGCGCAGAATCCGAACGGCAGCGGCATCGTCCAGATCCCGCTGAGCGACGTCGCCAAGGCGAGCCTGGTCTCGGGCGCGTCCTTCATCTACCGCGAGAACCAGCAGCGCTACCTGCCCATCAAGTTCAGCGTCCGCGGGCGCGACCTCGGCGGCGCGGTGCTTGAAGCGCAACAGAAGGTCGCCGAGCAGGTCAAGCTGCCCGGCGGCTACCGCCTGGAGTGGGTGGGCGAGTTCGGCGACCTGCAGCAGGCGATCGAGCGCCTCAAGGTGGTGGTGCCCTTGAGCCTTGCCTTGATCTTGCTGCTCCTGTTCGTCAACTTCTCGTCGCTCACCGACACCCTGCTGGCCGCAAGCGTCATGCCGATGGCCCTCATCGGCGGCATCTTCGCCCTCTACGCCACCGGCACGCCGTTCAGCGTCTCGGCGGCAATCGGCTTCATCGGCCTCTTCGGCGTCTCGGTCATGGAGGGGATCATCGTCCTTTCCTATTTCAACCAGCTCATCGATGCCGGACTGGACACGTCCCAAGCCATACTCCGCGCCTGCCAGACCCGTCTGCGCCCGGTGATGATGACCTGCTTCGCGGCCTGCGTCGGCCTGCTGCCCGCGGCGGTCTCGACCGGCATTGGCGCGCAGGTGCAGAAGCCGCTGGCGCTCGTGGTCGTCGGCGGCATCCTGCTCGCGCCGGTGCTCATCCTCATCATCCTGCCGGTGTTGATCGAGCTGTTCTCGCGCCGCGAACGCGCGGCCGAGAAATCGAAGATGCAGCCCGAGGCGGCCGAGTAGGCGACGATGCGCTCGACTGACCGACATGCTGGGCTGGAACGTCGCGCAAAGCAGCTCATGGCAATGGCGGTCGCGGCGGCGGCGGCGCTGCTGTCCGCCTGTGCGGTGGGTCCGGATTTTCGCCGGCCATCGCCGCCGCCGGTCGAAGGCTACACGCCGGAGCCGCTTGCCGCCGAGACCGCTGCGGCGGACGTCTCGGGTGGCGCGGCGCAGCGCTTCGTGCAAGGCCTCGACCTCCCGGGACAATGGTGGACGCTGTTTCAATCGGAGCAGCTCAACCGGCTGATCGAACAGGCGCTCAGGGCCAATCCGAACCTGCAAGCGGCGCAGGCCGCCCTGCGCGTCGCCCAGGAGAACGTCTACGCCCAGGAGGGCGCCTACTTTCCCACCGTAGCCGGCAATTTCACGCCGAGCCGGCAGAAGACCGCGACCGGCAGCGTCTCGCCCGCGTCCGCCTCAGGCACCCCGATCTTCAGCCTCTATACGGCGCAGCTGAGCATCATCTATGTGCCGGACGTGTTCGGCCTGAACCGCCGCACGGTCGAGTCGCTCCAGGCGCTAGCGGAGGCGCAACGGTTCCAGCTCGAGGCCACTTATGTCACCTTGACCTCGAATGTCGTCGCCGCGGCGGTGCAAGAAGCATCCCTGCGCGGACAGATCGCGGCGACGCAGGACATCATCAGGATCGAGACCGATCTCGTGGATCTGTTCCGGCGCCAGCTGGCGCTGGGCCAGATAGCCGAAGTCGACCTGGTGGCACAGGAAGCGGCCCTCGCTCAGGCCGAGGCAACGCTGCCGCCCCTGCAGAAGCAGTTGTCGCAGCAGCGCGATCTCCTGACGGCGCTTACCGGCCACTTTCCCAGCGAGCAACCGGCGGCGACATTCGAGCTGTCGAGCTTGCAACTGCCGGAAGACCTGCCGGTCAGCTTGCCGGCCCGGTTGGTGGAGCAGCGCCCGGATGTCCGCTCGGCCGAGGCCGGTGTGCACTCGGCGAGCGCGCAGATCGGCGTGGCCAT
>WNFJ01442825.1_pt1 | contig 10213 bp, 10 predicted proteins | sample 5400461 | NCBI WGS metagenome assembly WNFJ01 (sample SAMN13153349, study PRJNA577476) | soil metagenome | isolation source: 115 cm saprolite on Douglas fir-dominated hillslope | place: USA:California | collected 2013-09-17
TTCGTCCGTGCGATCAGTCGAGCAATCGGATGCGACGATTATTTCCAGAAGTTCGCGCGGATAGTCCAGCGTCAAGGTATTTTCAAGCTTTGCGGCGAGGTCGCGCTCTTCGTTGTAAGCCGTTACGATCACGGTGACCGATGACGCGAAATCGGCGCGTCGCACTTCGCGCGGGCGCAGCCGGCTCACAATCAGAAGCAGCCAAGGATAACCGGCATACGTATAACCGAGCGCCGCCGCGCTTAACCAGAACATTATTTCTGCCGTTAACTTCATGCTCACGTCGCTGCTACTCCGCGGTTGTGATCGAGCGCGGTCGGAAAGCTCACCGGGCTCTTCTTTGTTTGCTTCTCAAGCACGACTGCCTTGCCAGTCTCGGACTCATACAGTCGGCTCAGACAGACCGCATAACCGACCAGGTAATAGACGTACCAGAGGTATGCGACCGAGGCGAAGAAGCTGCAAACCAGGTAACCAACCAGCGATGCCTGCAGCCCAACCGCCGAAGGTTTCGCGTGCAACCTGTCCGAGTTTCCTGAGCGGTGTAACGACGAACATGGTGTAGCAAACCAGCGCCGCCGCGCCCATCTCAGCCGCAACCTGCGTGTAAGAGTTGTGGGTGACCAAGCCCCGGTAAGACATTTCGGGCGCGTAGTTACCCATTCCAATTCCCAGCACGGGATGACGAATCGCGACATACAAGGATCGTAAGAGTTCTCCGCTACGCGCCTCAGACGATCCGACGGGGTCCAAACTTGGAATCAGAATTGAGGCGAGTCGAAGTGCGTAGCTTGGCACCAACGCCAGAAATGCCCCGACGATCAACAGGCCGGCGATGACAATTTCAACCCGATGGCGGCGACCGGCCTTCCAGGCAAAGAAGCCAAGCGCAATCAGCAAGCCGATGAAGCCTCCGCGCGAATAGGTGAGTACTATCCCGGCGATCATCAGGATCGCGCAGCCGCCGAAGAGAAATTTGCGCGCGAGACTTCGCGAGCCGAGCACGAGCGCAATCGCGATCGGGACAATCGTTACCAGAAACAGCGCCATATCGTTCGAGTTACCGAAGATGCCGCCGCCCCTGCCGCCGGCGCGATAGCCTTCGACGGTCATCAATCCGAGGCGATAGTCGTTAATTGCTCCCAAGCTCAACCAAACGCCGGTAACAAGCGCGAGCAGCAGCAGTCCCTTTAGTCGCTTCTCGGTGCGAGCGACGTTAACCAGTACTACAAAGATCACGATGCAGCGAATGAACGTGTCGCTGAACTCGTGCCAGGCTTGGCCGGGATCAATCGCCAATGGAATTGAAAGCAAGCCGGCCAGACAGAAGAGAAGCACCAGAATGACTTCGCGGGGACGCGCCGTCAGGCTCCCTTCCAAAGCGAATTGCGAAGGGATGAAGACGGCGAGAGTCAACACGCCTACAATCAACGCGATCGAAGCGGTCAAGGCTGACGGATAAATCTCTGCTGGACGCGCGTAGAGGACAATCGTAAAAAGAAAAAGCGCAGCGTACGAGAAAACATGACCGCGCTTAAGAAAAGTATTCGCCTTCTCTCTCAGATCCGAACTCTCAAGGTATTGGCGCGTCTCAGTGCCGTCGCTCACAGTAGGAACTTTCGCCGGCCAGTCCGCCGCGATCACACGTTCATCTTTGCGCGCGCTCACCCGCCCTGAACGCCTCACGGGCTGGTAATCTTTCCTTTGACGAAGCTTTATCATGTCTGAATATTCGGACCGTTTGCCTTTCCCCGGACCCATCAAAAACGCCAAGAAGCGCAGAATGCCTGCGCTTCTTGAGATTTGGATTGCTTTCGCAAAGTTCCGAGTTGGCGATGAAGAGCTAAACCGCGATGGCCTCCTCGTCGCTCACCTCAACCAGAGTACGCACGCGCTCACGCAGGGCCAGTTCGAACATGCGGGCCTCTTCAACTTCCTTAAAGGAGAGCGCTCGCAACTCCTGTTCAATTCGGCGCCGATAGTCGGACACCAAAGAATCAGAAACGCCCAATGTAGCGGCAACTTTGATCGGCGCTCAAGTAGCAATGCCACAACACGCCTAGCATGCGGTCATACTGCTTCATTTTGCCGCGCACGTTCGCGCGCAAGTTCTTCAGGAACCTGTCGACTGAGCCTGCGGCTTCCTGCTCGGTTTCGTGGCGCAACAAGGCTTGCTCCGGGTTTTCCCGCAAGTCGGCCGGATCGTAATGCGGGCCGTCTGAATCTGGGTCGTCACCGCCCAACGGCACGAGATAGATGTCCATCACCGGTAGACGTGACATGACCAGGCTGCGCAAGGTGCGTACATCAGCGGGCGCATCAATGGCGTCGAGCACGGAAATAATCAGATCTTCAAGATCAGAATTGCTGATCACTATTTGCGCATCGCCCGTGCAGCCGACCATACGGGTGTCGCGCTGTCGGACGGGAATCATATGTGCGCGCTGTTCCAGTTCATGCGAACCGCGTCCGGGCTTGCTCGCCGGCCATTCGCTCAATCCATAGACTCGGTCGGCCAGACGCCGGTGTTGTTCTTCGGAATGGCCGTTCGAATCAAAGCGGCGGAAGTTCGCGCTGGACTGGATCAAGGTAGAGATGCGGCGCGCCAGCCGGTAACTCTCAGGGTGGCGTTTGCGCAGTTCCGCCGTGAGCAAATTCGTCAACTCTATCTGGCCTATCTCACACTCAATCTCAGCATCGGTCATCGCGGTGTCGAGGTAATGCTGAAACCGCGACTTCGTCAACAATTGGACGAACAGCTCCTGCGTAAGATCGGTATAAGCGCTGGAGGCACCTTCTTCGAACAGCAGACCGGCGCTCCGTGACGCGCGTACGAGCGGATGATTGCTAACAATGCGGTGCAGTTCGGCCCACAAGCGATTGACATCCGAGTTCCGCAGACTCTCGACCCAGTGAGCAGCCCTTGAGCTCCTCTGTGGGCGGCCGGTTCGCGGCACTTCCTGAGCCACATTGATTGTGGAATCTGGCGTCGTCTTTTGTGTAGTTGATTTCACGGCGTTTGGGTTGCTGATCCCGATCGGATGCGCGATGGTCTATGCACGAATGCTTACTGCGTTCTCGAATGAGCCGAGGTAAGGTTTTGGTGAGACTTGAAGGGCAAAGTCCTAGCTCCATCGAAACAATGTCACAGCAGCAGCTTCATTGAGTCGCGCACGGCTATTCCTTTTAGTTTTTCAATCCCGAAAAGTTGGTCCTTGTTTCCCGGTCCTTGCGTGCCGGGTATCGCGGGAGTTCGTGGATCGATCATGGCCTTGCGGCCTCCTCGTTCCACCGTCGAAGGGAATCGAGAGGCGGCAAGCTCTCGATCAACCTGGAGCCATCTTATCAGCTCTTTCAATATTGAGCAACATTTTTTTACACTGAGTTTAAGTAGTTGACACAATTGAGGAAAGGTCGTGTCGACGAGGCGACCCAAAATGGAAACCAGCGGGCATTAGATCTTTCACGCAGCTGACCGGACCAGAAGTAGCTTCCGGGAAGCTTGTTCGAACTGTAACGAATATGGCCACCGCATTTGCTAGCTTGTTCAACAAGAAGGTTGGGTGTCCTTCGTCTCAAGACCTGCTTGATTATGACCAGGCAGGTCTCGCCTCCGCACACTCGTTACGCATCGAAGCTCATCTGGCAGACTGCGACTTCTGCAATGCTGAGTTGCAATTGCTAAACCGGTACCAGAATACCCAGGATGAATACTCGTTTGTAGAGATGCCGTTGCAACTGCGCGGACTAGCCGAACGCCTACTGCATCGCACTGCTACTCCCTTTTATGCCTTCCGGCTCCTCGAGGAGAATCGCAGAACCTGATTATTTGTTATCGGCAGTTCTAGGCGGAATCGTGCCGGACGAGGACGGCTCGTCGTGCGTGGTCACGTCGCCGGGTAGCTCGATTGTAAAGCTCGTTCCTTCGCCGAAACGCGACTCGACCGTCACCTCGCCGTCGTGCGCTCTTGCCAGATGCTTGACGATTGCCAATCCTAAGCCGGTTCCGCCAAGCTCACGCGAGCGGGCGCGGTCCACACGGTAGAATCTTTCAAACAAACGATCCAGGTGGTGTGTGGGAATTCCTTCACCGGTATCTTCCACAGTGATTTTGTTCCGAACTCCATCCTCGTACTTAATTGAGACCACGCCGCCCTCTCGATTGAACTTGATTGCGTTATCGATCAGATTCGTAAGCATCTGAACCAGTCGGTGGGGATCCGCGAAAACCTTAGCCTCCGGCGACACGAGGTTTTGCAATGTGATCGCTTGGATTGACGCAGCCGCAGACAAACTGCCAATGACGTCTTCCGCCAACGGATGCAGTTGAACGACCTCCTGCTCAACCTTCACGTTTCCGGCTTCAATTGCGCTGAGTTCCAGAATGTCATCGATGAGCCGGTGCATCCGGGCAGCGTTCTTCTGAATGATGGTAAGGAAGCGGCGATTGTGTTCACGGTTATCGATCGCGCCGGTTTCAAGGGTCTCGGCCAGGGCAATGATCGAAGTCAAAGGAGTGCGCAACTCATGCGAAACGTTCGAGAGAAACTCCTGGCGAATCAGCTCCAATCGTTCCAGCCGCGTGATGTCAAAGAAGACGCCACGGCGCCGTGCGAGGCCTTACCATTAGCCGACTGCAAGGGCACGACCCGCAGATCGAAACCTCGTCTTTCGCCGCCGTAGGTTTCGACCTTCACGCCGGCGCGCTCCTTGCCGCGAACACCATCGAGAAACGCATCATAGATCGCCGGATTGCGCGTGAGTTCGGTTAACCGGCGAGCGCCGATCCGATCCTCAACATTTGAAAACAGACTGCGGGCAGCGCGGTTAGAGGCGACCACGCGCATTTCCTGGTCGATCACCAACAGTCCCTCACGCATCTCGTTGATGGTGGCGTCAAGCAAGTTGGCCGAGAAGTCAATGATCCCCGCATCACTCAAGAGGGCTTTCTGATTTGCGTGCGGCGCGTGCGTTCTTCTCGCGTGCCTTCCGAACAGCAGGCCAACGACCAGTCCGGTTAAGAGCGCTGCTCCCGCGGCTGCGAACCAGCGCGACGTTCCCAAAGAATATGCGATCGTGATAAGCGACGCCACGAGCGCGACGCTGAGGATTCCGACCAGAAATCCGAACCTAGTCATCGGCGGAATCCCTGGCGCTTCCGGGTTGCGAAGCACACCCCACGAAGCGATAACCGACTCCCACGACCGTCTCAATGCAATCGCCGCACGCGTCTAATTTTTGGCGCAACCGGCGAATGTGCACGTCGAGCGTTCGCGCCTCACCGTAATAACTGTACCCCCAAACCTGATCCAACAATTGCTGCCGCGTAACGACCCGGCCCGAACGCTTCGCCAACACCGAGAGCAAGGTGAATTCTTTGTTGGTCAGCTTGACGTTCGTGCCGTCGCAGAGGACGCGTATATCGCCAAAATCTATGGCGAGCCGGCCGTCGTCGTATCGAGCCGCGGCGTCGTCATCAACTCGGCGCAGCACGGCGCGCACGCGCGCCACCAACTCACGCACTGAAAACGGCTTGGCGATGTAGTCGTCAGCGCCCAGGTCGAGTCCCGCAACCCGATCCGCCTCCGAAGTCTTCGCGGTCAGCATGATGATGGGGTTTGGCTCTCGCGACGCAGGCGGCGACACAACTCAGTTCCGCTGATACCAGGAAGCATCAGGTCCAGAATGATGACCATCGGCGGATTCTGCGTATCCAGAGCCAGCTCAAGTCCTCGCTCGCCCGTAACGGCAACAATCGCGGCGAAGCCTTCGGACTCGAGATTGTATCGCACACTCTCTGCGATGTCCGGATCGTCTTCGATGATTAGAGCGGGTCTGGGCATGAACGCATGTACGCCTTGAATCCCTTGCCGGACTTGCGGGTCAGAGCTTCGGATCGCGAGTGAACTCTAGTGAATGCTCCTAACAATCGTGTCGATCAGCCTAATGAGCAGGAATACAATCGCCGCGAAGGTAGCGGCAGCCGGAATCGTCAAGACCCAGGCCCAAACAATCCGGCCGGCCACGCGCCACTTCACTGCCGACAGGCGGGTCGTTGATCCAACTCCGGCGATTGCGCCCGTGATCGTGTGCGTTGTTGATACGGGAATGCCAAACATTGTGGCGCCGAACAAAGTAACCGCGCCCGCGGTCTCAGCACAAAAGCCGCCGACCGGCCGCAGCTTGGTAATCTTCGAACCCATGGTGTGTACGATGCGCCAGCCCCCGGAAAGCGTTCCCAGAGCGATCGCACCATGCGCCGCAAGCACGACATACAGCGGAATCGCCGGCAGCGAGCCTTTGGAGCCGAGTTGCAAATTGAACATTCCGGCCGTAGCCAGCACTGCGGTAATGATTCCCATGGTTTTCTGCGCGTCGTTACCGCCGTGGCCCAAAGAATACGCGGCGGCCGACAGAAGCTGGCCGCGGCGGAATGTCTTGTCCACGCGCGCCGGCGTCGTGCGCTGAAAAATCCAGAAGACTGCGAGCATTAGAATGAATCCGAGGATGAATCCGATCACCGGCGACGCGACAATAAAAATCAGGGTCTTAATCCATCCTTCGGGTTTCAGCAAACCCCTAAATCCTTGAAAGGCGACGATGGCCGCGCCGGCATAGCCCCCGACCAGGGCGTGCGAGCTGGACGTGGGCAGTCCGAGATACCACGTCACCAGGTTCCAGGCGATCGCTCCCATCAATCCGGCGCACAAGACATAAAGGCGAAGGTCCTGGCTGATCAGATCGATGCGCACCAAATCGCCGCCGATCGTTTTGGCGACGCGCGTGCCAAAAACCATGAAAGCCACAAAATTGAAAAGCGCCGCCCAGATTACCGCCGCGCGCGGCGAAAGCACACGGGTGGAAACGACGGTGGCGATCGAATTGGCGGCGTCGTGAAAACCGTTGGTGAAGTCGAAGATCAGGGCAACGAGGACGATCGCGAGCGCAATGGCAACTGTCGTGGTCATCACTATTGGTCGAACATTGTTTGGAGAATGCTAATGAACGCTGCCATTCAACCACAATTCGGAAGTGACTGGCTAGTAACTCAACGCTAAATCTCAAGGTTCGGCACGATCAGGACGAGATGCCCAAGAAGCAGCTCAGTGCATGTGCTTAATGATCGCGGCTTCGGCCATGTAAACGGTTAACTCGCAGATGTCGGTCACGTAGTCACCGATGCGCTCGAGATGTTTGGCGACAAACAGCAGGCGGGCGTCACGCGTCGCCGTCGCCGGTTCTTTGGCCATCATTTCGATCAGGTCATGAAAGATCTGGTTATAGAGATCGTTGATCTCAGCATCTCGCTGGATTACTGCGCGCGCCGCCCCGGCGTCATTCTTCGTGAAAGCGTCGAGCGCGCCACTCAACATCGCCGAGGCAATTGCGCCCATATGACGAAGACGAGAATGATCTTTCAGTTCCGGCTCAGCGCTGAGGTCGATCGCCCCGCGCGCAATGTTGCAAGCATGATCGGCGATCCGTTCCAGCACCGGGGCCATTTTGGCTACTGACATCACAAACCTCAGGTCGCGCGCCGCCGGTTGGCGCAGCGCGAAGATGTCGACACATTGGCGATCAACTTCTACCTCCAGCTGATCTATATCGTCGTCATGTGCAAGCACTTCGCGGGCCGCCGCGGTGTCGCGCTCTGTCAGCGCGTGCATTGCGCGCACAAGCGCGGCCTCCGCCTCGCCCCCCAAACGCAAGACGGTGACGCGCAACGTATCGAGCTCTTCGTCAAGATGCCGGTGAACTTCCATGTTTAGCCAAAACGTCCGGTGATATAGTCTTCAGTCAATTTCTCAACAGGCGCGGTGAATACCTTTTCAGTAGCGTTTACTTCGATCAATTTGCCAAGCAGAAAGAACGCGGTCAAGTCAGACACGCGCGCCGCTTGTTGCATATTATGCGTCACGATGACGATCGTGTATTGCTCCTTGAGATCGACGATCAGCTCTTCGATCTTGGACGTGGCAATCGGATCGAGCGCCGAGGCCGGCTCATCCATCAGGATCACTTCCGGCCTGATGGCCAGCGCGCGCGCGATACAGAGTCGCTGTTGCTGTCCCCCGGACAACCCAAGCGCCGATGACTTTAGACGATCCTTGACCTCCGACCAAAGCGCCGCGTCATTTAGAGCTTCTTCAACGCGGCCTTCAAGCTCCGACTTGCTGGACGTGAGCCGATTGATCTTCAGGCCGTAAGCCACGTTATCGAAGATCGACTTGGGAAACGGATTCGACTTTTGAAACACCATACCAACCTTGCGGCGCAACTCGACCACGTCCGCTCCGGCCGCATAGATGTCCTGGCCGTCGATCGAAATGTTTCCTTCGACCCATGTGCCCGGGATCACATCGTTCATTCGATTCAGCGTGCGCAGGAAAGTAGTCTTCCCACAACCTGAAGGCCCGATGAAAGCCATCACCATTCGTTCGGGAATTTCGAGCGAGATATTCTGCAATGCCTGGGCTCGGCCGTAATAAAAGCTGAGTCCTGCCACAGCAATCTTCGTCGCCCGCTCGGGCAACGCCCCTTTGTGCGGAACCGCAAACCTGGCCGTCAATGTCGCTGTTGGCGTGGACATGTCAGTAAATCAAAATTTCTTGCGCGTCAAAAAGCGCACCACCAGATTGATGCTCAGAATCAGCGTCATCAAGACGAGCGTGGCCGCCCAAGCCTGAGCGTGCCACTCGTCGTACGGAGAGATCGCGTAGTTGTAAATCTGCACGGTCAACGAAGCGATCGGTTCGTTCAAGTTTCTGGGGAAGAAACGGCTGCCAAAAGCGGTGAACAGCAGTGGAGCGGTTTCGCCAGAGACGCGCGCGATCGCCAACATTGCGCCCGTAGCAATGCCCGACGCGGCCGCCGGAATCACCACGCCCATCGTGACTCGCCATTGCGGCGCACCCAGCGCCCACGCGCCTTCGCGCAGGCTGTGCGGCACCAACTTGATCATCTCCTCGGTCGTGCTCGCGGCGTTAGGAATCATGACGAGAAGTGACTCATCCTCAGCACGACTATCGCGTAAACGAATACGCCCGTCACGATCGAGGGAATGCCGGTGAGCGTGTCGACCAGAAAACGAACAACACTGGCAAAATGCCCGCCGCCAAACTCGGAAAGGAAAACGCCGGTTGAAATACCCAGCGGTAAGCCCACCACGCACGAAAGCAAAAGCAACAGCGCCGACCCTACGATTGCGTTGCCGATGCCGCCGCCTTCGCCGACGGGGTGAGGAGTATCAATCAGAAAGCGCAGACTGAGCGCACTGATCCCGCGCATGGCGATATATGAAAGAATGATCATCAGAATGCCGACGGCGACAAGCGTGCAAAGCGCCGTTAGACTAGTAATCAACCAGCTCGTTGCTCGGCGCGATCGATCTGCTCGGGAAAGAAGATCCGTCATGCTGCCATTCCCACGCCGGCCGTCTGGCGCGTAACTCTCCAGACCAGCAGACGCGCGATCGCGTTCACCACGAAGGTGACCAGAAAAAGGATCAGGCCCAGCTCAACCAGCGAGCTCAGGTAAATGTCCGCGGTCGCTTCCGTAAATTCATTCGCGATCACGGAAGCGAGCGTGTACGAAGGCTTAAATAACGACGCGCTGATTTCCGGGCGGTTGCCGATCACCATCGTCACGGCCATCGTTTCGCCGAGGGCGCGACCCAGACCCAGAATCACCGCGCCCGCAATCCCTGGCGCGCCGTTCCCCAAAACAACCAACGTCGTCTCCCACTTGGTCGCGCCCAGAGCGAGCGCCGCTTCGCGCTGTGTATTGGGGACGGCAGAGAGCACGTCGCGCACCACGGCAGAGATGATCGGGGTCACCATGATCGCGAGAATGACTCCGCCGGTTAGCAATCCGATTCCGGTAATCGTTCCCTGGAAGAGCGGAGCCCAGCCAAACCAACGCGCCAGTGGCGGTTCGACGTGCACGCGCAGAAATGGCGCGAGCACAAAGATGCCCCACAACCCGTAAACCACCGAGGGAATCGCCGCCAGCAACTCAACCAGGAATGTGATCGGCCGCGAAAGGAAGGGCGGCGCTTGCTCGACCAGAAAGATTGCGATGCCGAGCGACAACGGCACGCTGATCAGCAAAGCGATCAGCGACGACGCCACCGTTCCGTAGATGAATGCCAGCGCGGCAAATTGGCCCTTGACCGGATTCCACTCGCGACCTGTAAGGAAGCCAAAACTAAACT
>WNFJ01752415.1_pt1 | contig 10213 bp, 9 predicted proteins | sample 5400461 | NCBI WGS metagenome assembly WNFJ01 (sample SAMN13153349, study PRJNA577476) | soil metagenome | isolation source: 115 cm saprolite on Douglas fir-dominated hillslope | place: USA:California | collected 2013-09-17
CTAAAAGCTGTATGCTTTACTCTTGAAAAAGGTAATGCGAACCCGCACGAACTCCTTGGGCTGGGTGGTGATTGGGACGTAATGGTCGCGGGCCGTATCGCTGTGCGAGACGCCGTCCTTGAGCGAATCGAGCTGCTCGGCTGCTGCGGGAGAGCGAAAATATGAAGTTCGAAATGAAAATGCCGGACCTCGCGACGACCGATTCGGCCGTCAACGTCCTTCATTGGCTTGTTGAAATTGGCAGCCCGGTTCGGCGCGGTCAGGCCGTGATTGAAGTCGAGACCGATAAGGCCACCATGGAAGTTGAGGCAACCGTGAACGGTACACTTGTGGAAAAGAAATGCGAGCCGAGTGCCCAAGTTGGTGTTGGCGAAGTGATCGCCATTATCGAAATCGAGGACGCCAGTGAGAACACGAGCTCGCCTGCGCCGAAGGTTGCCCCAGCCGTCCAGGTCGAGAACATGCCAGCACCCGCGCCGCCACCTGCTCCCAAAAAAAGTGGGAGTATGTTTGCTCGTAACCGTGCTGTGCGCAAACCTTCCGCTTAAAATTTGGCCGAAGAACGCCGTCAGGCTATCTTCGGCGCATCTCTTTGGACAAAATTAACCACCGATGAGCAAGCATATTCCCAGCGAACCTGAATCGCGCATCGAAAAATACGATCGCGATTTCCTCTTGAAGCTCTATGAGAGTATGCGCTTGATTCGTCAGTTCGAGGATGAGGTGAAGTTCCTCTTCCTCGAAGGGACGATGCCGGGCACAATTCATCAGTGCCACGGGCAGGAAGCCACGGCAGTAGGCGTCTGCGCAGCTCTGCACAACGATGACTTTATTACCTCGACTTTTCGGGGCCACGGACATGCGTTGGCGAAAGGACTCACCGCGCGGGAGATGCTCGATGAACTGTTTGGCGCAGCGACCGGCTGCTGTAAAGGGAAAGGCGGCTCAATGCACATGGGCAATATTGAGAAGGGGATGATTCCCGGAATAGCGATCGTCGGCGGCGGTATTCCGATCGCTGCAGGCATTGGGCTCGCTTTCAAGATGCGCAGGACGCCTCAGGTTGTCGCGTGTTTTTTTGGCGACGGTGCAGTGGCTGAAGGCGCTTTCCATGAGGGCTTGAATATGGCCGCGATTTGGGATCTGCCGGTGCTGTTTGTGTGCGAAAACAATCTTTACGGGGCGTCCACACGGATCGACAAGGTAATGAAGAATATCAAAATTTCCGATCGTGCTGCCGGATATGGTTTCCGCGGTGAGACGGTGGACGGGAACGATCTCCTTGCGGTCTACGAAGCTTCGACGCGCGCCGCGGAGGAATGTCGCAAGGGCCAAGGTCCTGTGCTGCTTGAGCTTTTGACTTATCGTCGCACCGGCCATTCGCGCCGCGACCCTTGCCATTACCAGACGACGGACGAACGCGAAGCGTGGTTTTCGAATGACCCGATTGAGCGGTTCATCAAGATCCTGCTTACGCGCAGCGACATTGGTCAGACCGATCTCGACCGGATAGAGGCTAAAGTTAGCCGCGAAATAATTGACGCTGTCGAACAGGCTCGCAATGCGTCCCAGCCTGCAGCAGATGATCTTTTAACTGACGTTTACGCCTGAAAATCTAGTTCGAAAAATGAAACGCCAAGGAATTGCAGAATCGCTCCGTGACGCTATTGCCGAAGAAATGGAGCGCGACGAGACGGTATTTTGCATCGGCGAGGACATCGCGGTGCCAGGCGGTTGGGGCGGAGCCTTCACGGTTACGCTTGGGTTGGAGAACAAATTTCCCGATCGTATGATCAATACGCCGATCGCCGAGCTCGGTTTTTTCGGTGTAGCGATAGGCGCTGCGATGATGGGAATGCGTCCCATCGTCGACGTGCAGTACGGCGATTTTCTTTTTCTCGCCAGCGACCAGATCATCAACAACGCTGCCAAGATGCGTTATATGTCGGGAGGCAAGTGCAAAGTACCGTTGGTCGTTCGTGTACCAGTAGGTGCGACGGGACGAGGTTCGCAGCATGCCCAGAACATGGAACGGTATTTTATTGGTGTTCCCGGGCTGAAAGCCGTCGCAGTATCTAACGCTTACGATGCCAAGGGAATTTTAAAATCCGCCGTACGCGATGACAATCCGGTTATGATTTTTGAGCATAAACTGCTTTACGGCTCGAAAGGGACGCGTGCAGAATCGGGAGGCGTGGATGCGACGAGCGACATCCCCGAGGAGGAGTTCATGGTACCGCTTGATAGAGCCGTGATACGACGCGAAGGCTCTGATGTAACCGTTCTCAGCTGGCTGCTGATGGCCCACTTCAGCATATTCGCCGCCGAGAGCCTCGCATCGGACGACATTCATGCCGAGATCATCGATGTGCGCAGTCTCTCGCCGATCGACTACGAAACAATCGGTCAGTCCGTTCAGAAGACAGGCCGTGTTGTGATTGTCGAGGAAGGTCCAAAAACAGGCGGCGTCAGCGCAGAAATCGCGGCCGGTCTCCTTGAGCGGTTTGGCGATTACCTCCAAGCACCGATTGTGCGCGTTGCTTCGCCGGATGTTCCTGTGCCCTTCTCGCCGGTCCTGGAAAACGCCTATCGGCCCGACATTCCGCGCATCGCGGAGGCGGTGAGGCATCAAATGCTTTGATCCGTAGCGGGATCAAAAATGTGGATCGAGTCGCTGGCGACTGAGAGCGCCAGGACCGATCCCGGCTCAGGTTCCACCTGTTCGTTGATCAGTGCGATAAGACGAATATCTACACCGACGCTTAGCTGAATAATCGTCGTCGAGCCTTGTGGCTCGACCACTTCAACTCGACCATTAATCACATTCTTAGCGATTGCCGCATTGTCCCGTTGGATCTTCAGATGTTCCGGACGGACGCCAACCCATACCTCGCCGAGACCCAGCCGACCAACCTTTTCGGTTTGCGAGTCTGGTAGAAATAGCTGAATATCCTGTCCGGCAGAAACAGTGCCATCCTTGGATACGCGCGCGCGCACAAAGTTCATGGCAGGACTGCCGATAAAGCCGGCAACGAACCGGTTGATTGGCTTGTTGTATAGTTCTTTGGGAGCACCCACCTGTTGAACTCGCCCATCCAGCATCACAACGACTCGATCACCCATGCTAAGGGCCTCGACCTGATCGTGTGTCACGTAAAACGTGGTAACACCGAGGCGTCGTTGCAATTTAATAATCTCTGCGCGCATCTCGACGCGAAGCTTTGCGTCGATATTGGATAAGGGTTCATCCATCAGGAATACCCGCGGTTCTCTGACAATGGCGCGTCCGAGGGCCACGCGCTGGCGTTGCCCGCCAGATAGCTCTTTAGGTCTGCGATTTAGAAGGCTCTCAATGCCCAGGATTTTCGCCGCCCGGTTAACCTGCTCCTTAATCTGTTGTTTCGGAAGCTTTCGAAGCCGCAGGCCAAACGCCATGTTCCCGAATACATTCATATGGGGAAACAACGCATAGTTCTGGAATACCATTGCGACATCCCGCTCCCTGGGTATCATCCCAACCACATCCCGCCCGCCGATTCTAATTGACCCCGCAGTAATCGCTTCGAGTCCCGCTATCATGCGCATGGTCGTGGTCTTCCCACAGCCTGATGGTCCAACGAGGACAACGAACTCGCCGTCCGTCGTGTTCAGCGTAAAATCCTCCGTTTTGATACTTTCTCAAGTTCAACTATAGCCATGCGTTTGTCAGAAAGGTAATTGCCTTTTATTGATCATCCTTTGACCGCTCCGAAGGATAGCCCGCGCGCCAGGTACCGCTGCACAAAAAACGACATGATTACCGGCGGGGCTATGGCAATAATCGTATTGACGGCGGCTGTGTTGAAATTGACGCCGCGCGTGCTCCGCGACGCCAGGATATAGGCCGGAAGGGTGGACGCATGTTGGGAGGTGAGCGCCGAGGGAAACAATGCTTCGTTCCAGGAAAATGCGAAAACAATGATGGCGCTCACGATAAGTCCGTCCAATGACAAGGGCAGAGCGATCATCCAGAAAATCTGCCAAAGATTCGCACCCTCGATTCTGGCCGCTTCTTCAACCTCCTTGCTGACGTCCCGAAAAATGTCCCGCATGATGACGACGCAGAACGCCAGGTTGAACGTCGAGTAAAGGAGTATTAGCCCCGTCCACGTGTCGATCAGGCGTAATTGCACCATGACGATATAAAAAGGTACCAGCACCACGACTGGAGGCATCACCCGCTGAGAGAGAAACCAGAGAGCGATGTCCTTGCTCTGCCACGGAAACTCGAATCGGGCCAAGCTGTAAGCCGCCGGCGTGCCCAGAACCATCACTAGCAACGTCGTCCCGGCAGCGACAATCGCGCTGCTCATGAGGGAGTTAATGGACTGAGGATCGCCAAGAACCTCCTTCCACGAATCCAGAGTGGGCTGAAAGTTAAGAAATGGAACAATGGCGCCTGCGGTAAATGTCGCGTCCAAGGTCTTGAACGAATTAATTATTGCCCAGAGAAAAGGAAGCAGAACCCAGATCGCCGCAAGGATTGCGATCAAATAGACGACGACTTTTCCGCCGCGTTTCGAATGGGTCCACATCAGATTATCCATAATTTTCTCCGGTTAACTAATCGATGCGTTTTCTCATTTGCTGGAAGAAGACCGTAATGAAGACAGATACTATAACCAGATAGAGGATGCCCATCGCCGAGCCACGACCAAAGTCGAAGAACTGGATCGTAATCAGATAGTTCATGATGCTGAAGAGCTGGGTGCTTGTGCCAGGGCCGCCACTCGTTAGTGCGAAGGGCAAGCCAAACGATTTAAGCCCCTCAATCACTCTCAGCAGGATTGCTACGGTCAGGACGGGCCACGCCAATGGGAGTCCGACATGCCGCAGGACCTGCCAATGACTCGAGGCTTCCAGGATGGCGGCGTCATAGATTTCATCCGGTATAGAACCCAAAGCGGCTAACGCCATTAGGAAAACAAACGGGGTCCATTGCCAGACGTCGAGCAAAATTGCAGCGGCCAATCCTCCCTCCCCAGTTGACATCCAGGGAATTTGAATATGGATCAGATTCAGGAGAGCACTGACTAACCCCCCTTCAGAAGTAAATAGCGTGACTCCGAGATAGCCGATAGCTACCTCCATCGTAAACAAAGGAGCTGTCAGGACAGACCGAAAGAATCCTTTACCGGGAAGACCGACCGTTATGATCCAGGCAAACAGAAACCCGATACAGACTTCAAGCGGTACCGCTATTCCCACGTAAACCAGGGTTATTAATAAACTATGCCAAAATCCTCCGTCGGTCAGAGCATTATAATAGTTTTTGAATCCTACATAGCTCGTAATGCCTCGCCCGAGGACATAGGTCGTAAAACTATAGTTGAGCGCGGAAAAAATTGGGAAGAACGTAAATGCGATCACCCAGAGGACGGCGGGGCTAAGCATCGCGTACTTAAAGGCCCGCTCACCTCTTACCTGTGCTTTACTAGTCGGCTCCATGTTCTTACGCTGTGCTTACTCGATTATTCGAGAAAGGCATAACGTCCCGGCCTGAAGGCCCGGCGATCTACTGCCAGGCCTCCAGAGTAGCGGGATACGTTGCGTCACTTGGGGACCCCTTCCAGAGACACCACTGCGCCAAAACAATGCCTTTTCGCCGAGGTGTACCAGAAAGATTGATGGTTTTCGTCAGGACCTGTCGCTCCCAAATCCGTTAAGCAACTGACTCGGCATACAACTTCTTCTGACTATCCCGACCGTAACGATCCGTGATCTGCTCCCAGGCTTTGGCGCAATCATCGAGCGCGGCTTTCGGTTCGGTTTGGCCCGCCAGCACGGCCGATACCCGGACGTCAAGCTCGTGCCAATACTCTGCAGCACCGGGAATACGAAGATAAACCTCCTGGTCCGGCAATGCCAGGTTGTTGTAGTAGCCCTCGAGGTACGAAGTGGCGTCAACCTTATCCCATCCCAATTTCAGATATTCTTCGATGCTCGCAGTGCCAGCCGGTGGCAGGTACTCGTACTTCATTCCCGGCTGAACGCCGGTAAATCCATTCACGCTGTTCCAAAAGGCATTCTTCTTGTTGGCCATGAAGGCGAGAAAATCATAGGTCGCCTCTTTTTTCTTCGACAGATTCGAAATCACACAGTGCCAGCTGCCTCCGTTGGTGTTGCCAGCCAGGTTCAGCTCAAACTTCTCCCATTTGCCGGTGATTGGATTGAATGCCTCTTGAGTGCCGGGAATCACCGTCGCGCCGATCTTCCCTTTCACTTTGGACATTTTCTCGTCCTGGGCGAATGTCGGCAGATCCCCCCACGTCGGTTCCATGACCGCGTGCCCGGCAAGGAACAAATTCCATCCCTGCCCGAGCGTCCAGCTGATCTGCTCCTTGGGACCATTGGCTAAGAATTTCGAATATTCTTCCAGCGCCCGGAGATGACCCTCAGAGTTAATTAGAGGCTTCATCGTATCCGGATTGAAGAAGTAATATTTGTTGTTCGGCGAGATGACGTAGGGCGCAGAGAGAGTGAGGAAGTGGAAGAATCCCTGTTCATTCACTTTTGCATGAAGCGAGATCCCCCAGTCATTTTGTCCATCACCGTTCCAATCCCAACCAGTAAAAAACGTCGCGACATCGTGCATCTCCTTTGTGGACTTCGGAGGATTCGGCAGGTCATAGCCCAGCTTGTCTTTAAACTTCTTTCCGTGGTCCGGGTTGCTGAGGATATCTCTCCGGTAATACAGAATCTGGGCATCCGCATCGAACAAGACCCCGTAGAGCTTGCCCTGCCAAGTGTAGAGTTTTTTCATGGCAGGCAAAAATTCATTCGGATCCCAATAGGGAGTCTTGGGGTCTTTGAGGAATGGTTCGATTTCGACAATGTACGGTTCTTTACCGGTGAAGAAATCTCCGTAAAACCATGCGCCCGTCATGTAGGCGTCATAACGACCGAGCCCAGTCGTGAGATCCGAAAAAATCTGCTGGTGCAGCGTGTCGATGGGGACTTCCGCTACGTTGACCTTGCCGCCAGTCTGCTTCTCCCAGCGCGGTGCATGGTATTTCAATCCGTCACCGACGGTCGCCTTCAGAACCATGACGTTGATCGTCGTGCCTTTGTACGGCTTAGATTTCAAGAACTCAACGCGTTCCTTCCTAATAGGAGCTTCGTCGGGTACCTCGGGTGAAGAGTCAAGTAAGTTAGCATCGGCCGCGAAAGCGGACGGTGCGATCCGGCTCAGCAGGGTAGCGGAAATTCCAAGTTTCGTGGCCTGCTGAATAAATCTACGCCGAGTGATTCTTCCTTGAAAATACCCAGCTGCTAGTTCTCTGAACTCGTCCTCGTGATGTTTGGACATAAGGGGGGCAATCTGTCGTGTGGTTAATCGTTCCCCCCGAAGCCCGTTTGCTCTGGTTTCCGAACCTCCGCCTCTGTTCAACAGCGCGGGGATTCGTGAGAACCAATTGGTTCACGTCGGATTCGCCGACGCGGAGCGAGTCAAGCATTTCTGGGGGAGAGCCACAAGCTATCACGCCCCAGAGCGTTGCGTCAAGAAGGAGCGCGTTCGCAAAGCTCTCTCAATCAAAAACCACGGTCTTGTTCTTGTACACGAGCACGCGATGTTCCAGATGCGAGCGAACAGCTTGTGCGAAAACTGTCTGCTCCAGGTCCTGTCCTTTGCGAATCAGGTCTTCGACTGTATGCCGGTGACTTATCCGCACGACGTCCTGGGCGATAATCGGACCCTGATCAAGCGCGGCAGAAACATAGTGCGCTGTCGCCCCGATAATCTTGACGCCCCGAGCATAAGCCTGGTGGTAAGGCCGGCCTCCCGCGAAGGCCGGCAAAAAACTGTGATGAATATTGATGATCGGAACTCCGGCGTCCGTGAGAAATTGTCCGCTTAGAATCTGCATGTAGCGCGCCAGAACGATTAGATCGACTTTATACTTTTTAAAAATCCCGAGCTGCGTCTCCTCCGCCGCAGTCTTGCGGTTTGCGCGCACATCAACCTGATGGAATGGCAAGCTCATTGACTCACAGAAGTTGCGAAGCTCCGGATGATTCGAAACCACGCAAACCAGCTCTCCACGCATTTCACCCCGTCGAAAGCGCAAAGCGAGGTCCTGCAGACAATGCGGAATCCTCGAAACCAGCATTCCGACCCGTGCCCGCTCGTTTGAAATGGTGGTCTGGCAGTTCATGCCGAGCTCCAGACGTGCCATCGCTTTGAAGGATGCCGCGATCTGAGGGACGTCCGGTGCGCGGCCCGGTTGCGACCATTCCACCCTTTGGAAAAAAACGTTCTCCTCCGCATCTCGGTGCTGGTCGGCGTGAAGGATATTGCCACCGTGCTCGAATATCCAGCCGGCAACCCGCGCCACCAGTCCGGGTCTGTCCGGTCCGTGAAGCAGAGCAACAATCGACAGAGTCCCCATTTAGGTGCACGGAACATCCCAGACCAAGTTGGTTCTCGCAAATACGACTAGCCTGCATCGCTCACAAATCCTTAGAGATTTGTGAGCGATGCAGGCTCAGGCAGCAGAATTCTCCGGCTGCGCCGGAAACTACGTACTCCCAGCGCTGCGACAATAAGGAAGACTTCCGGCGCATTCGTCTTCCACGTGGGCTTTGATAATCTCCTCAAAGCTCGTCTCTGCCCGGAAACCGAGCGCCTGCGCCCGCGACGCGTTTAGGCGCTGTGGCCAGCCATCAACGATCCTCTGAATGTTTGGGTCAGGCTCGCGTTGAATCAATTTTACGTACTCGACTCCTGCAATCTTTTCAAGGCTCTCGATCATCTCGCCCACCGTAGTCGATAGTCCCGGCATGTTAAGCGTCCGGCGCGAACCAAGTCGATTCAGATCAAGAGCACCGGCGTGGAATAAGAAGTTCACGGCTGCGCGCGGAGACGCGAACCAGTGCCTGACATTATCGGTCACCGGCAAGACTGCGGGTTCCCCTTTCAATGGTTCGCGAATAATGCTCGAAAAGAACCCGGATGCAGCCTTGTTCGGCTTCCCTGGTCGAACACAAATGGTTGGGAGTCGGATTCCGATCCCGTCGAAGAAACCGCGGCGACTAAAGTCGGCAAGCAATAGTTCTCCGATCGCTTTCTGTGTACCATAAGAAGTCAGCGGCGCCGGCGCAAAATCTTCGGGTATTGTCTCAGGGAAAGGAGTGCCAAAGACCGCGATCGAACTGGCAAACACGAGCCTTGGTCGATAATTAGCGCGCCGGACAGCCTCGAAGAGCCGCTGGATACCACTCAGATTCACCCGGTACCCCTTGTCAAAATCGGCTTCCGCCTCACCGGAGACGACTGCAGCCAAATGATAGATTATATCGGGTCGATCTGCGGCGAGAGATTCAGCAAAAGAAGCATCAGATATATCGCCCTGGAGAGTGCTAACGGAAAACGGAACTCCGGCCGGCGGATCAGGCGTTATCGTATCGGCCATCGTCAACCGGTCCACCGAGCTGCTTCCGATGGTCCTGTGTTTTACAAGCGCCTCGCAAAATTTGCGGCCGACCATTCCGGCTGCGCCGGTCACCAGGACTTTCATACCTGAACGATGAATGATTGACCCGCTCCGCACAAGAAAACGATTAAAGGTGAATTGCTCATTGATGCCGAAATTCGAACTCCGCGGTGATCGTTCTTTCTTGCCGTTCGGATTCCGATCATGGATAAACTCTGTACATCGCGGCCGCGACGACGCCTCCCTCCAGGCGCAGATCACGCGGGCGGGGAAAAGAGAGGAATATATGAGCACACTCAAGCTTCGTCGTCGCAATTTCCTCATTGGGATTGCGGTTTTCGTTCTCGGAACAGTTTCGTTTGGCGGTTCTACTTACGCGCAGGAAGTATTGAAAATTGGAGTCCTTGGAGTAATGAGCGGCTCCGCTGCTTCCTGGGGGCTCGTCAACAAGTACTGCGCCGAGACTTCGGCTCAGCTATACAATGAGCAAGGCGGATTCGAGATCGGAGGCAAGAAATACAAGATTGAAATTGTGCCGATCGACGATAAGAACGATCCGAAACTTGCGGTCTCAGGTGCCGAACGCCTAACCAAACAAGAGGGGATCCACTACATCATCGGCCCGAACGTAGATACAACAGCCGCGAGCGTCCAACCTGTTGCCGAGGCCGCCGGCGCCATCTATTTCCCGTATGCCTTTCAGAAAACGCTCTATTCGCCGCCGCACGGCAACGCGATCC
>WNFJ01695865.1_pt1 | contig 10212 bp, 16 predicted proteins | sample 5400461 | NCBI WGS metagenome assembly WNFJ01 (sample SAMN13153349, study PRJNA577476) | soil metagenome | isolation source: 115 cm saprolite on Douglas fir-dominated hillslope | place: USA:California | collected 2013-09-17
AAGCGGGTGCAGGCGGCAGCATGCCTCGCCACTCCATTACGCGGCAGCGGCGCAGGCAGGCCAACGCAAAGGGTGTGAAATGTTGTAAAGAGCTCGGGTCCCACTCACCTGCAGCTTGGTCAAATCGCCGCTGCGAAACCAAGCGTCGGACTGGCACCAACTTGGAGAAGTAATCTTGCGGTCCGAACATTTCGGACGCTGAAGTTTGAAATGGCTGGCGGGCCGAGCGTTTGGATTAGCGGCGTGTCCAGCTCAATTGCGCAAGAGGAAGCGATCAATGATGGTGAAGACGGTGCCCAGCATCCTGCCGTTTAACGGCCAACGTGTGCGCTACGAGAGCAAGCGCGCTTTTGACGACGTCCTGGCTGATCTGCGGTCGCAGTAAAGTCGCGACCCAGCAAGGGACTGGGCCATCCGGCGCAGGAACCGTTGGCAGGATCCCCGTCTACGATGTTACGCTAACGGATGCGCGTTTTTTTCGGCCACGCGCGTCTTTGCGGCGTTGGCGCTACCCCAAAGGGATCCGGGATTGATGCGATCGGGATAGAGTGCCAGCATCCGATCGTAGAGCTCTCGGGCGGTGGTTGTTTCCGCGTCGAGACGCATGAAGTTCCGAATGTAGCGGCGCGTTTCTCCGATATGACGCGGCGCGTTGTCGGGATCGAGCGGGCCATGCCCAACTACGACCGCTCGTGGTTTCAGCGACTCGATTTTATCGATGGCGGCAAGCCAGGCGAGCAGCCCCTCGTGGTCAGACTCCACGAGGTAGGGATGAGTGCTGTTGTAGATGGCATCACCTGCGATGACCAGAGCGATCGACGGTACGTGGAGACAGGTTGTATGATCGGTATCGGTATGGCCGATATCGACAGGAATGATCTCGTTGCCTTCAAGTTTGAAGGCGGGCTGATCGAGTCTTTCGGCAACGGCCAAGCTTTCCGATATCAGACCCGGGAAGCGGCGGCGCCAGTTCTCGACCGACTCTGGTCGAAGTGCGGCTTGCATGGCATTCACCACCCGGGGCATGGCGAGCGCACGGGCCTCGGGGAAGCGATCACGCAGCAGTTTCAGGCCAAAAAATGGTCCGGGTGCCCATGCGTAATATAGATGGTTGAGAGACGCCTTTCCGAGCGGCAATCCATTCGGCAAGCTCCGCGGTTTGCTCATCTGAGAGAAAGGTATCGACCAGCAATGCCTCGCGCTCGCCGTAAACCAGCGTTGTCGTATTAGCGACCCATTTCAAATCATCATTGCCCGGCGGTGTGCCCTGGGTCGCGCTTGCACGGCGGCGGATGAATAGCTTGTATTGAAGTAAAGAATTCTCTCCGGCGCGGGAAGTCATCGGTACGCCCTCTTCCTATCTAGCGATCAGGAATTCCGTGAATGGAAAGTGTGGCCGCGGATTCACCCTGGGGCCTCAACCGCCAACGGCGGGCACACTGGCGTCCTGCGTTCGGAAGAGCGGCAGGTCGTCGAAGAACGCCCACGTCGGTCGGTTTCCGAGAGGGATTGTGCAAGGCGATCTTGGCGAGCGGGCCGTCGAAGGTGAGAGAGAGCCGCGGCATGGTGATGTCTTCAAATATTCGCCGCAACGGCTTCTGTAGGCATGTCCGCGCCCAGATGTTGGCCAAACCAGGAAACCGCAGCGGTGCTCGAGCGGCCAAATTGCGCGAGATACGGATCGAAATGTCCGCCATCGATGGTCACGAGCTTCTTGGGCTCGAGCGCTTGCTCATAGGCCCGCAGTTGAAGATCGGTTTGGGTAATGCGATCGGCCAAGGCGACGATCATCAGCAACGGTGTGGGCGACACGCGGGCTACCCAATTTCCGGGGTCATACATCCTCGAAAGGCGACCTGAACGCACGGTGACATCATTTTCCCAAACACCTTGTGGAAGGGGCTGGAGATAGAAGGCGATGGCGTCCTTGGCGCGATAAGCCGCCGGGATCGCGGGATCGTCGTTGACGATTTGCTGGCGACGCGGAGGCTCACCGCGAAATTGCGCCCGCTCATCCTCTTCGAACTGTCGTTCCAGTGCATCTAACGCGTCTGACGGCACACGGCGCAGGCCTTGCTGGTAGCCGCTGATCGTCGGCACTTGGGAGACGACCGCGCGGATACGACGATCCGTGGCGCTGAGAACCAAGACGTGCCCGCCGGCGTAACTGGTGCCCCAGATGCCGATGCGGTCGGGGTCGACATCCGGTCGGGATTCCAGGAATGAGATCGCACGTCGCCAATCAGCAATCTGGCGCCACGGGTCGATATCGTGGCGGACAACCCCGTCGCTCGCCCCGAAATTGCGATGATCGTGCACGAGCACCACGAAACCGGCGGCGGCGAACGCTTGAGCGAAGCGCTTCAGGCCGTGCTCTTTCACACCCGCATAGCCGTGAGCCATAGAGATAGCGGGATACCGCTTCAGCGCCGTGGTGGGCGTGAACAGCCAACCGCGCAAGCGGTCACCGCCCTCAACCTCGAATTCAATGTCGCGTGGCTCGACCATGATTCGTTCCTAACGAAGGTCACCGTTCGTTGCAGTGGCCTCAGCATCGAGCCACTTCCTGATGTTCTCCACCGTATCCTGGTAGAAGCGCTGGTATAGGCTGCGCGACACGTAGCCTATATGCGGTGTTGCCAACACGTTCGGGAGTTGGCGGAACGGGTGATTGGATGGGAGCGGCTCCTGGTCGAAAACGTCGATGGCCGCCTCGCCAAGTTCGCCTTTTCGCAAGGCGTCAACGAGAGCGGCCTCATCGACGATTGGCCCGCGCGACGTATTCACAAGGCGCGCCGTCCGCTTCATGAGGCCAAGCTCGGGCGCTCCGATAAGACCACGCGTCCGGCGGCTGAGCACCAGGTGAATGCTGACGACGTCGGCTTGCCGAAAAAGCTCCTCCTTGGGCACCAGGACCGCGTCTGCCGCAGCCGCGCGTTCCGCGGTAAGGTTTTGGCTCCAGGCGATGAGATTCATGCCGAACGCCTTGCCGATCCGAGCCACGGCACTGCCAATATTGCCGAGGCCGAGAAGTCCCAGCGTCCGGCCGTTGAGGTCTTCGCCAACGGATTGCTGCCAACCGCCGCCGCGCACAGCCGCAGTCTCGGTCACGAGATGACGGGCATCCGCCAGGATCAAGGCCCAAGTCAGCTCGACCGTCGGCGCCGACCAATAGCCGGTATGGACCACCTGGACACCGCGCTCCCCGGCCGCCGCAAGATCGATCGAGGCATTGGCGGGGCCCGTCGACGCAATTAAACGCAAGTTGGGCAACCGTTCGATAATGGCGCGCGCCATCGGCGTGCGCTCGCGCATCACGCAGATGATTTCGAAAGGCTGGAGGCGCGCCACGACCGCATCGGGATCGGCGACATGGTCGTTAAAGACAGTGATCGCAGCACGTCCATCGAGCGCTGACCAATCCGCCATCGAAAGCGCGACATTTTGGTAGTCGTCGAGAACAGCGATTTTAAACTGCTCTCCGGCCGGCACGAATTCCTCCAATTCACTCGAGCAGCGTCTACGCCGATCATAAGACGGCAAGGTTGGTCGCCAACGATTTCCGTTTCCATATCGATTTGCTCCCGATCTTTGGCTCGCCTCAGGCATCGTTAGAGAGTTTTATCGTACTCCTGTGCGCGCACGACCGCGTTGGCGCGCTGCGCCTCGCCTCGTCCAAATGAGATATTCTCGCCGGGAACTTCGTAGAGGGTGATCAGCATGTCGTCCGGCGAAACGCCAGCGGCCGCCGCAATGCGCGTATTGATGTCCTTCAAGAGTGTGAGGCGCGTCTCCTTCGGTCGTCCTTGGATGAAAGTGATATCGAGAATAATCAGATCGTCAGTGTAATGCATCCCAACGAACGACGGCGTATGGAGAAACCGGGTTTTCGGCAACTCGAAGATCAGTTGGTAGAAATCTTCGGGCGGCACATGCAACGTATTCATCAAGGCCGCCTGCACAGCGTCGGACACCTTACCTATACGGGCTTCGTCGTAACGACCTTCGACGACGTGGATCTTGGCGAGCGGCATGGTAGGACTCCAGTCTTGTTCGTCGTTTTCAATGCAGCACTTCAATGGCAAGCGCGACGCCCTGGCCGCCGCCTATGCAAAGCGTAACGAGGCCGCGCGTGAGCCCGTCGCGGCGCATCGAGTGGATCAGCTTGGTCGTCAGCACGGCACCCGTGGCGCCGATCGGATGACCATGGGCGACGGCGCCGCCTTCGACATTGACGATGTCCTCGGTGAGCCCCAGTTCGCGCGCGACAACGATGGCGATGGCTGCGAAGGCTTCGTTGATCTCGGCGCGCTCAATCGAACGAATGTCCCAGCCGGCCCGCTGCAATGCTAGAGCGGATTCCGGTCATGTTCGAACGTAGCCGGTGTGACGAAAGAAGTTTTTGCATTCTTGTGCGCTGAAATCGGTAACGACGCGACCGATCCGCCGCAAGAGGCGCGGGACTGTGTGTTCGGCCGCCTTACGTAGATGCGCCTTGAGTTTGCTAAAGGCCAACTCGATGGGGTTGAGGTCCGGCGAATATTTCGGGAGATAAATGAGCGTCGCGCCCGCCGCTTCGATCGCCTCCGCGACGCCTGCCACCTTATGTACCGGCAGATTATCCATGAGCACGATGTCGCCCCGTTTGAGAGTTGGGACAAGACATTGTTTGACATAAGCAAGAAACATCGGCCCGTTCATGGCGCCTTCGATCACAAAGGGGGCGGTCATTCCACGTTGCCGCAGGCCGCCTACGAAGGTGATTGTTTTCCACGCTCCTTGCGGTGCGTAGTCGACGAGCCGCTCGCCGCGCAGTGCCCGTCCGCGCAGCCGCACCATCGCGGTATTCGTACAGGTTTCGTCGATGAACACCAGTCGCGCCGGGTCAAACATGCCTTGTTCGCGCATCCAGCGCCGACGCGCGCGAGCCACGTCCGCGCGCTTCTGCTCCGCCGCGCACAGAGTTTTTTTTGAAGCTGATGTTACGCCGATTGAAGAACCGCCATACTGCGCTGCGGCTGCCGGCAATTCTTCGTTTGCGCATCGCTGCGACGATCTCGTCCAGCGTCAGATCCGGCTTTTGCTTAATCAAATCCAGCAGAAACTGCGCATGCGCCTCCAGCCGCGAGGTGCTGCCGCCACTTGGTTTTGCCGCAACGCTTCCTGTCTCCTCGAAGCGTTGCATCCAAATCACCACCACACTGGGGCTTATGCCATAGCGTTCCGCCGCTTCACGCCGTGAGGCACCGGTCTCAACATCGTTAATCACACGGCCACGAAAGTCGACAGAATACGGTTTCGGCATCACTCGCTCCCAAGAACGAATCAATGCCAAAGACTCGCTCATTGACAACGCCCTGGGAATCCTCCCGATTCAAGCACAGCGAAATTTGCTCTAGCTGGACTGCCGGCACCGGTCCGAGTCCGAACATGCCCGGTTCGACCGCAGCGATGCCGTAAGCGACGAGGCGTGCCGTCGGGGCAAGACCGCGTTTCTCGGCCCACGCGCCATCGGCGAGCACCATGGCCGAGGCAGCGTCATTCAGTCCGGGGGCGTTGCCGGCCGTGATGGTGCCGTTCGGACGGAAGGCCGGCTGGAGCCGCGCCAGTGTTTCGAGCGTGGTGTCGGGCCGGTTGTGCTCGTCCTTGTCGAATAGCGTGGGTCCCTTTTTGCCGGGCACCTCCGCCGGTACGATCTGCGATTTGAAACGACCTTCAGCCTGTGCCGCGGCAAAGCGCTGCTGCGATCTCAATGCCCAAGTATCCTGCGCCTCGCGCGTGACCTGATACTTCTCGACCAGGTCCTCGGTGTGCCAGCCAGAATGCGCGTCCGAGAAAGCGTCATTCAGCCCGTCGCGCAGCACGCTGTCATACAGCGCGCCGTCGCCCATGCGGTAGCCCCACCGAGCGCGTGCGAGGAGATAAGGCGCCTGGTCCATGTTCTCCATGCCGCCTGCCACCGCGACATTGATGTTGCCGAGGGCAATCTCCAGCGCGGCGGAGACGATCGCTTGCGCCCCCGAGCCGCAGACACGGTTGACCGTGAGTGCCGGAACCGTGACCGGCAGCCCGGCATGAACCGCTGCCTGCCGGGCGGGATTCATCTTCGTGCCGGCTTGAACGACGTTGCCCATGACGACGGTTTCTACCTCCTCGGGGCGAAGCTTCGCGCGCGCCACTGCGGCGCCAATCGCCACCGCACCGAGCGTGGGAGCGGGTACGTCCCTGAGCGAGCCTCCAAAGGTGCCGATCGCCGTCCGAACCGGCTCCGCGAAAACAACCGAATGCTGCGGTGTCATGGCAGACCTCCCGGGAGTAACGTTGATGTCGCACTTTTCCAGACTTGGCCGAGGTCCGGGATCATGCCTTGTCGAGCCTTGACCGTTCGGCTTATGTCATCGACCAGCACTTCGTTGCGACCAGCTTCGATTGCGCTGAGCACATGGCGAACTAAATCCAGCGGCTTGACTTTGGGAAGCGTGAGCTCACCCGCCATGTCTCCCTTCGCAAACATCAAGCCGAGACCTCAGTTTTGCGCCCGTTATGAACGCATGAATCGTGGACTCTCATCGGTCGGCCCTACTTACGACCATAAGTGCACGTGCATCGATATGTGTGCATATGCGCGTTTCGTCAAGAGTCAGGCCAAAAACAACAGTCACTGCTGCTGACGGCCCGAGCTTAGTGCATGTTCCGCCAGCCGACTCGTGCACCCGTGACGATGCTGGCTTTTCGCGGGCGTCCACCCCTTTAGCCCGCTGGTCAGGAGTACCGGACCTGGACGGCCGCGCAGACCCGGCTACGTTTAGACCGCAATTGCTGAGCGCGGCAGAAATCGAACCTGACCGTCCGCGCGTCGCAGAACCCGAGTATTGACATGGGCGCATATGCACCAAAAATACCTTGTTGGAGAGGTGAAGATGTACCGATTGGATCACTGATGGCTAACACATCGACGGACGCTTCTGCCGAGTGCAACTGCCTCGCTGTGCGTCAGGCGGCGCGCTACATCACGCAGTTCTATGATCAGCATCTGGCAGCCGCCGGCTTGCGGACGACGCAGTACGGCATTCTCGCGAAGCTCAAGCGTCATGGGCCGATGTCGATCAATGCTTTGGCGGCCGAGCTGGTGATGGACCGCACCACGCTAGGCCGCAATGTCCAGCCACTGGAACGCGATAGCCTGATTGTGATCGAATCCGATCCCGAGGATCGACGCAGCAGGATCTTGCGTCTCACCAGAACCGGTGAGCGTCGCCTTGAGCGGGCCCAAAAAGGATGGGCCGAGGCGCAAAGGCGCTTCGAGGACGCGTACGGGGGAAAGCAGGCCTCTGAATTGCGTCGAAGCCTGCGCGCCGTGGTCGCGAGCGGACTGGGCCCCTTCGACTCCGCCGGTTAGTTCGCCACGAGAAATCGGGCGTGCTCGCACCGCACACCTGAAGGCTTTTCGATAAATGAGCGTATACGGTTGGGGAGACGGCCTTCTGGCGCAGCGTCGGGCCGTCGCACAACGTGTTCGTGACCGAAAGCTTCATGGACGAGCTGGCGGCGGCGAAGCAAGATCCAGTAGCCTACCGGCGGGCCCTGCTCGATAAGTCGCCCCGCGCCAAGGCCGTCCTCGAGCTTGCCATTGCCGTAAGGTTTCGGCCGCGGCGTCACCCTACAATTCGTCTTCGCGACCTACATGGCCAAATAGCCGAAGTCGAGGTGGCGAGGGACGGAACGGTTCGCGTCCACCGGATCGTCTGGGCGGTTGATTGCGGCATTGCTGTCAATCCCGATACCATCCAGGCTCAGATCCAAAGCGCGGTCATGTTCGGCATCACGGCGGCACTCTATGGCGAGATCAACCTCAAGGACGGGCGCGTCGAGCAGAGCAACTTCCATGATTATCAGATCCTGCGCATGAACCAGGCGCCGGCCGTCGAGGTTCATATCGTGCAGAGTCGGGAGTCGCCCGGCGGAATGGGCGAAGCAGGGACTTCGGCCATCGTTCCGGCGGTAGCCAACGCGATCTTTGCCGCAACTGGCAAACGCCTGCGTAAGATGCCAATCGACACCACCGTGTTGAAGCGGCCGGTGTGACGGGTCAAGACCGAAAGTTAATCTGAAACAACCTTTTAGCTCAGTGAGAGAAAATGGCCGGAAAGGCGATCATCTCAACCAAACCATTCCAAGGCATACGGATCGAAGTCGACACCACGGTCTCATTCGATGAGGTACTGAGCCGGCTGCGACGACTAATGGGCGACGCGAGCGTGCCAGAGGTCGTGACCCTCGCGAAGGAGGCGACTACCGAGGCCGAATTTATCCAGAGAGTCCAAGAACGCCTCGTCGGCGAGAGCGGATTCATGCTCTTCCATGCTCTTCCATGAGATCGATCATGGCGGATGGCTGCCGAGGTTCGGCATCAACCGGCGCGTCGTGCGCTGGATTCTCGGCAATCCGCTGATCGCCATCACGATGATCCGCCACGACATCACGGCGGGCTTATTCGCCCCCGTGGAGATTCTGGTGACGGAGAAGGAGCGTGGCCGGGGCACGACAATCATCTACGTGCGCCCATCGTCGCTTATCTTTGTTGAGGTGAACCCCCCGCTCCAGGCAGCGGCCAAAGCGCTCGATGAGAAGCTGGAGGCTCTGATCGCCAAGGCGACCGCCGATTGCCCCAATTCCGTCCCGCGATCGTCCCCAATCTTCTGATCCGTGGTCTACGCCGAAGCCAATTTCGCGCGAGGCCATCCCCGATCCGGTGACGAGCTTTCTAAGGGGCACCTCCCATTTGCGGTTCGGCCTGATTTTGCCAGACCAACAGTTGGACGGCCATCGCTGCGGCTGTAACCGCCATACTTGACGTGAGCCCAGCGAGAAACCCCAGGACATCGCCCGTGTTGGTTCCCCACCATCTAACGCCTACGATGGCAATCCAGTAGCTGGCGCCCAACGCGTGCGCCTCCTTGCCCCTCAGCCCCAGCATCGCAGCCAACAAGGCCGTCGCCGAGGCGACCGAGATGAGCACACCGATCTCCGGCGTCGGAAACGCGCGCATCAGACCATCCCCAATGATCGTTCCTAATGTTCCCGCTGTCAGCATGGTGAACCAGTAGACTCCGTTCGTGGACGGCCGACCCGTTTTTGAGGGCTTGGCGACGTCATTGAAGATGAGCAAGAAGGCCATCAACACGGCCAAGGCGCCGCCCACCCCAACGAAGCCGAGATAGGCTTTTTCGATGGAGAAGTCCGCGATGGCCGTGGCGGCGGCGCGAACGACCAAAATGGTCGTCCAGTAGAGCGCCTCGCCGCCCCGAGGGGACAACCTGTCGACGAGCGGGCGGACCTGCGCGCAAGATCGGCGCCGCCGCGTCGGTTCTGTTCGCCCGGTTTGACCCTGGTTGGTCCAACCAGCCACCCGGTGTGATCAGGAGATTTCCTGCGGCGCGCCAAAATGGCGCCGAATTGGCCGGCTTTCGCGCCCGCGCACAATCTCTGCCCAACGCGATCAACTTATTGCGCTCGCTTCGCGTTATAAACTCCCGGCCAGTTATTTCTTTCGGGACTTCGTGGCGGCCGGTGGGCTGATGAGCTATGGCGCCAACCTATTGGAAAATCTTCGCCAGGTGGGCGTTTATGCGGGTCGCATACTAAAAGGCGAGAAACCCGCCGATCTTCCCGTGATGCTGCCGACCTGGTTCGAGTTGGCTTTTAACCGCAAGACCGCGAAACGCATTGGGCCCGGAAATTCCGACGACACTGCTCGCCCCGTCTCCCGTATCGCGAACACGAGGACAAAGACCGGGATTTCGGCGTCTGTCTCCAAGGGCCAATTTTGGGCTCTCGTTTTCATCAGCGCCGTAACGCGAGCAAGCGGCGCCATCAGGCCACAATAGCCCATCATCATTTGTGAAGTCGCGCTGCTCCCCAGAAACTCAGTGAGCAAATCCGAATGCGATGCGCTGCTCAGCCCAAACGCAAGGAACGCCTTGGAGCAACCGCTTGACGATCATGCATCGGGGCTGGCGACCTTCGGCGATCGCCTCAACGATATCCGGTGCCAGATAGCCGAACCGCAAAACCCGGCGGACATGAGCCTCATTGAGTTGGAAACTTCCTGAGAGATGTTGCGCCGGTTGCGAGGCTGGCGGTGCCTCATTCGCACGCGAAGGATGGCAGAACTCACGCCATTCCTTCGCGCTCCAGTAGTCGACGATGCCG
>WNFJ01068198.1_pt2 | contig 10211 bp, 8 predicted proteins | sample 5400461 | NCBI WGS metagenome assembly WNFJ01 (sample SAMN13153349, study PRJNA577476) | soil metagenome | isolation source: 115 cm saprolite on Douglas fir-dominated hillslope | place: USA:California | collected 2013-09-17
CGCCGCAGAAGAAAGACGCGGACTATGTGTTCTACGAGTTGACCCGAAGCATCTGTCCCGAGTGTCGTAAGGTCATTGACGCGAAGATACTGCTTCGAGACAACAAGGTCTACATGGTGAAACGCTGTCCGGATCACGGGTTATTCGAGGCCTTGGTCTATGGCGACGCCGAGATGTACATGAGCTTCAGCAAGTACAACAAGCCTGGAACGATTCCGCTTGCCTTCGGGACGGAGATCAAGGATGGCTGTCCGCTGGACTGTGGTCTCTGCCCGGATCATCAGCAACACGCCTGCCTCGGCATCATCGAGGTCAACAGCAATTGCAATATGAACTGCCCACTCTGCTTCGCATCTGCCCGGCCCGGATTCAGCCTCACGATGGAAGAGGTTGAGGCGATGCTCGACGACTTCATCCGTACCGAAGGTTCACCCGAGGTCATCCAGTTCTCTGGTGGCGAGCCCACGATCCACCCACAGATCCTCGACTTCGTCCGCGCAGCGAAGCAACGAGGCATTCCCTTTACGATGATCAACACCAACGGGAAGAGGATCGCTCACGACGACCGATTTCTAGCCGAGCTAAACGAGGTCCGCCCCTCCCTCTACTTCCAGTTCGACGGTTTCGATTCGGAGACCTACCGAATTATCCGGGGCGAACCGGATATCCTCGCCGAGAAACTTCTCGCGCTGGATCGTCTGGCGGCCATCGGCCTTGTGGTCACGCTCGTGCCCGCCATCGAACGCGGTGTCAATGAACATGAGATTGGCAAGATCATCGATTTTGCCATCAAGCATCCGGCCGTCCGGGGCATCAACTTCCAGCCGGCATTCCACGCCGGAAGGCATATGCAGCACGATCCGATGCAACGCATCACGATTCCGGACATCGTGAAGATGATCGAAGAGCAGACAGATAAGACTTTCATGGTCTCTGACTTCATTCCGGTTCCGTGCTGCTTCCCGACCTGCAACTCTGTCACCTATGCCTTCCTTGATGGCGAAAAGGTCACGCCGCTATCGCGCATTGTGAATGTTTACGAATACCTCGACTACATCACAAACCGCGTCATGCCGGACTTCAGCCTTGAGATCAAGAAGGCGCTGGAGGGGCTCTGGTCTTCTTCAGCAGTGTCGGGATCACAGAAGTCCGCGGAGCAGTTCTCGGTTTCCTGCCAGGCATGCGGGCTCCCAGAAAGCCTGACTGTCGGTGACATCGCCGAAAACATGCTGATGATTATGCTGACGGACTTCATGGACCCGTGGACGTTCAACCAGAAGAACCTCATGAAGTGCTGTAAGGAATTTCTTCTGCCTGGTGGAAAGCAAGTTCCATTCTGCTCTTACAACACCATCGGCTACCGAGAGCAGGCGCGGGCACAGTTGGATGCGATGGAGCCCGAGCGGCGCCGGTCACGGCACGCAAACACGCCTTATACCGTCAAGCCCGTCGAATTCGACATGACATCCAATGGCAGACCGCTTTTGACTACGATCGATACGGTGAGCTCGAATGACTAAGCTCGTCGTCCCATCCGATTCTGCTGGCATCAAGCAGTGTTGCGCCAATGTTTACGGCAGCGATGCGGCCAAATATCTGCTCGGCGATAGCTTTCATCCTGGAGGCTTACAGCTCACTGAAGAACTGTCCTCTTTGCTTGCACTAGGCCCAAACACTACGGTTCTCGACGTTGCGGCGGGCAAAGGGACGACTGCTCATTTCCTGGCAGAGACGTTCGGATGCCATGTGATCGGAATCGATCTCAGCGAACAGAACGTTCTGGACGCGCGCATTGAGACGTCGGCGCGTGGTCTGAGCAATTTGGTTGAGTTTCACTTAGCGGATGCAGAAGCTCTGCCGTTTGAGGCCGAGGAATTTGACGCCATCATCTGCGAGTGTGCGTTCTGCACATTCCCGAGCAAACAAACTGCGGCAGCCGAGTTTGCACGGGTGCTAAAGCCCGGCGGGCGGGTTGTTGACGCCATCATCTGCGAGTGTGCATTCTGCACTTTTCCCAGCAAACTAACTGCGGCAGCCGAGTTTGCACGCGTGCTAAAGCCCGGCGGGCGGGTTGGGATAAGCGACATCACAAGAGACTCCATGTCTCTTCCGGACTTAGACGGATTCCTTGCCTGGATTGCCTGCATCGGTGACGCTCAGCCATTGGAGAGCTATACACGGTGGTTCTTGGACGCGGGGATGAGTATCTCAACCGCGGAATACCGGAGCCACTACCTCCAGGAGATGGTCCAGGGCATACGTAGCAAGATCCTGATGGCCGAGATCATGGTCGGTCTAAAAAAGTTGGAACTACCGGGACTGGATTTCACCCAAGCCAAGACCTTCTCAAAAGCTGCGCAAGACGCCATCGCTGCCAATCATCTTGGCTACGGCATCATTGTCGCCGTTAAGGAGCAAGCGAAGTGACTTCTGTCCCATCGGTGAGGTTCGATGAATCACAGCTTATCCCAAAGAGCGGTCGCCGAATTCGTCTGAACGTTGCTGTTGCTGGCGACCGTTGTTGGAATCATGGGCGACCGGCTGTCCGGCGGTAACCAAGCCATCGCTCCCGTTGGTCGAATTGGACGATTCGCCGTTCGAACTCCTAATAGCTTGCTGTCATCAGGCATTGACGCTACGGGCCGACGCGGTGCGGGCGTATGGAAAAGCGGGACGATCGGCTATCGCACCGAAACTCATAGCTCGCCCTCTTCGGGAGCTTGGAGCATCAGGCTCCACTCGTGGAGTTTCTGCTGCAATACGGCCTTCGGGATCATCTGAGTCTCGTATTGGGCAACGAGGGCGGGCGAGAGGTGGCGGTTCATGGCATATTCCACCACCTCATCATCCTTGGTACGACAGAGCAGGACGCCAATGCTGGGATTCTGGTGAGGACGTCTGCGGTCCCGGTCCAGAGCCTCCAGATAGAAAGCAAGCTTGCCCATATGTTCGGGCTCAAAGCGGCCCGTCTTCAACTCGAACGGAACCAGGCATTGCAGGTCGCGGTGGTAGAAAAGCAGGTCCAGTTCAAAGTCTTGATTGCCCACTTGCACGCGGATCTTCTCGCCGACAAATGCGAAGCCATCGCCAAGCTCCATCAGAAATTTCCGTAGATTCCTTAACAGGCCGGTTTGCAGATCGGCTTCACTGTGGCGCTCCGGCAGGTCAAGGAAGTCGAGAAGATAGCTGTCTTTAAAGACGCCGGTGGCGTCCTGCGGCAAAACTCGCACCGCTGGTGCGAGTTTTCGGTCCGACAGCATGGTCCGTTCAAAAACCGCACTCTTGAGCTGGCGTTCCAGCTCGCGCTTGCTCCATCGTGTTTTGACTGCGAGGTTGAGATAGAACGCTCGCTCCTCCGGTCGTTTGGACTGGCCGAGAATGAGGAGATTATGGGTCCAGGGCAATTCTCGCACCAGGGGTGCGAGAATTTTGTCGTCCCGGTACACCTCATAGAACTGCTTCATCCGCCAAAGATTGGAGGCCGAAAAGCCCTTCAGTTCGGGAGCCTGCGCAGCCAGCCAATTCGCCAACTCCTGCACAACCCCTTTGCCCCAGCCAGCGTTCGCGGCCTTACTCGACAGATGCGCCCCCACCGTCCAGTAGGTGTCGATCATCGCGACATTGACGGCTTCGAAAGCCTTGGCGCGGCCAGCGCGGATAATTCCGAGGACTTCCGCAAATTCTCCGAAGTGTTTTTCAGGTTTCAAGCTCATTGATAGACCGCCGATCATATTGAGGATAAGGTCTGTCTCGGGAACATTTCTAAATGAAGTCGGGCTGCTCCCACGGGGCAGCCCGTCCCTGCTCGGTTAGGATTTTTGGTAGCAAATTGGTAGCATCTAGCGCCGATTGGGCCGTTTTGACCGACTGTGCCGACTCATAAGTCCTTTACCGTGAACAAAACGCCTACATCGTCGTTCGATGGCATGGAAGAGGTCATCGGTTCGATCCAACATGGGTGTACTCCGTATTACCCTTTGCACACGTGAATGCCAATAGCCAAGCGAAGCACATCTGAATATGCAGGTTAGGCAGCCTTAGCTTTTGATTTCACTCCGATCCGTCTAGCAGCAGCTGGTTTTTTCTCGTTCTTTTTCCATGCGAGCTTCACGGCCGCGGCAAGCTGTCGCGCTTTGCAGAAAGGCGCATAGTGCCGTTCCGTGATCTTCACACTGGAATGTCCCAGCAGCAAGGAAACCTGATCCAGAGGCACACCCGCCAGCAGCAGTTCCACGGCGAAGGTATCGCGGAACATATGAGGATGGCACCGCTTCGGTGTCCCATCAGGCTTCTGTATCTTCGCCAGCTTGAAGAGCTTCCAGTACGACCGCTGAAATGCCTTCGCTGCGCTGCGAGGGTCGCCGTTGCCCGACCAGAAGAAGTAGCCGGGATGCGAATTGGGCAGCGCCCGCAGCTCCTCGCCGACTTCATTCGGGATGACGACGAAGACCGGCACGCCGGTCTTGGCCCGATACAGGAAGATTTGATCGTCGCCATTCTCATTCTTCGAGAGCCGCTCTCGCTCGAGCGAGGTGGCGTCGAGAATTGCGAGTCCCGACCAACGCATCAGCAGCGTTAATGCCCGCATCCGTTGAGCACGGTGCTTGCTATCGTTACCACCACCGTATTCGTACCTGTCCGTCGCAGCAACAATCGTCTCGAACTCTTCGGGCAGGAAGTAATCGGTCGGCACGATATCCGGTGTCTTCGGCTTCTTGAGCGCGTCCATCGGATTCTTGCGGAGCATGTCATTCGCCACGCAGAAGGCGAAGAAGGATTGCATCCGCTCGTGCTTGCGATGCGTGGTCACATCACCGTTGTTCCAGGTGGAGCGGAACTCGGTCAGGTCAATAGGAAGGATCTGGTCGATGTGAACGAACTTCCGCGCCTCGCAGAAGGGAAGGAACTGGCGCTCCAGAAGCGTCCGTGATTTCTTGCGAGAGGAATGCTCCAGACCGCGAGCCTCCTCATCTTCGCGACACATGCGGATAGCATCTTTGACAGTTGCACGGCGAGGCTTCACCTGGTCGACGCGAGTAGGATCGGCCTCGGCTTCTTTTTTCCGGGCATTTCTCTCCGCCTGTTCCCAGCTTCGCGTGCCGGCGGATTCGCGGACTGCTTCGCCGTTGGGTAAAACGCCACGGAGCCATTTAGGGCAGCGGCAGCGCCTCCACTGGATGTTGTCAGCGTGATCGCAATCGGCGGAATGACGGGTGTAGACATGGAGCATGGGAGCCAACCTCCGTATAAAGAGGTTAACTCTGGTGGCGGTACAAAGTTGGTACAGTTCGCCTGTACCAACTCTAAATATCAGATTTATAAAGGAATAAAATGGTGGCCAGAGACGGGATCGGTTCCCCGCGCCGCTAATAGAATCTGTAACTTACAGATTCTAAAAGGTGCAGAAAGTGCCAGAAGTGTCAGAATGTCCAAACGCTCTTGCAAATCTCTTGCAAAGTTTATCTTGGCCCTCGAATCTTGCGATAGGAGGGCGAGCCTTGCGCGAGCAAGGCCACGAAGTGAGACTGATCCCCAGAATCCGCTACGCGCCTCTAGCGAGTTTCGGACTCCTGCCCCAATTCCACATAATCAACAAAGTCATCCTCATCGGCCGCCTCGGACAGAACGCCGAGGCCAAAACCGCTCAGAACAATCGTGAGTACGTCATCCTCAACATCGCAACCCAGGAGAGCTGGAAGAACGACAAAGGCGACTACGAAAGGAGAGCGTGCGTCCGAAGGGCGGGGGTGCTTTGAGCGCGGCACGCTGAACGCAGATAGAAAGGCAAACAGGAAGGAAGCGGCCCTGTTCAACGGCTTTCCTTCATGGCGCCGGTTGCAAAAGCCAGCTCAGAAACTAGAAGTGTCACTCACAAAGATGGAGGAAGAATGCAAAAGCGAAGCGCAGCAACGATGCTATCGCTCGGCCCATCTCCCCGCCTTCTCAATAGTTCTCCGGATGTAGGCAGTTCGCTTTGAAGTGCCGGGATCGCGGGAGAGATAGTCGTCTTCAGACTGCGCGTCAACATCTCGGATCATCCAAGTTGCGAACAGGCCTGTTGGCGACAAAAACGTAGGGCTCGTACGGTGACTGCGCGAAAGGCGGCGCGTAGGTGAAGAAAGTACTGAACAACGCTTTCGTCGTTACCGTAACAATTCGGAACCAAGCACCTCATTTGCCAAGAGGTTTGGTCCGTGTTGATTATCACTAAGTTTGACGACATAGAGTCTTTCGTCGTTTCCTCGTACAAGGATGCTTTGGGATCCTCCATGCATTTTTCGAATTAGCTGTGTAGCGTGAACACTATGAGGGGAAGTATCGGGCACACCGATCCCTTCCGGCTTCGTCTCCGGTATTGCGAACAAAACATTTTCCCTCGGCGGGTGCATACCAGCACGGCAGACGTGGAATTTCCAAGCGTGATCGGACCAGCATTCCAAAGTGAAAACCAGTATTAAAATTGGATTACCAGAAGTGCTACAGAGAAATAAGACGGGAAGTCTCGATAGACGTCAATGATATTTACGGGCCAATCGCTGCCCAGACCTCAATTGGTATCCCTTCCAGGGATTGATAGCGGTCCTACTTCGCGTTCTTGGCAGGACTTGGGTATGGCTTTGGCACAAAGGGCATTTGGACGGCACGTCATTGGAATATCTATTTTCAGTTCGAGATCGCGCTACCGGAAGGCGCAAGACCAATTAGGGACTATTCACAAATCAGGAAGGATGTGCTTTAACGAGATAAGAAAGGTGCCCCCAGTGCCGCTGTCTCGACATTTCAGAAGGTTTGCCGTCTAATAGAAACGTATTCATGCGCGTGGGCCGTTGTCGAACCGGCGCGGCCCACATTTTTTTCCTTCCGCTCCGTGCTGGAGGCAAAACAAAAGTCCCCGACTAGGATGAGTTATTGAACATTCGAGGCATCATTTACGCACATGACGGAAACATCAGCAGCGTCCATGTCACCTCCTGAAAAGTAGGACAGAGATTGAGACTGCGATTATTGACCGTGCATTCATCCTCGCTGTTCTTCAAAAAGACCATTTGACCCCTCCATCGGGAAATCTTGGCATCTGTTCTTGAGCAAGCACACCAGCATCTGGAAAACCTTTAAGGCGCGGCCGCCATTCATTGGAGTAGAAGTTGTTTGTCCCTAAAGCATTCTCCAGCCCGATATGCCACGTGAAAATTCCTCGTCGTACGGGATAACTCTGTTCCAGCCGAAAGTCGAGCCGGCGATATGCTGCTGCCCTCAACGCGTTGATCCTGGAACGATCATAGACGTCTCGATTTTGTGATGTACTCAACCCTAAGTTGTCCGGCGTGTAAGGCTTGCCGGACGCTCCACTGTATCGAAGGGACAGGAACATCGTTCCCTTCAAACGCAAATTGCCTGCGACGTTGGCGACCACTGGAAGGTCGAAGTTTCCCCGACGCAGCACACCATCCAATCCTGAGTACCAGCTTCTTGAGTAGGTCACAGCACTCGTCAGGGTAAGCCGGGAAAATGGTTTATAGTCAAGCGAGAGTTCAGCGCCCCTCGACAGTCCGGATCCCTTGCTTGTCATGGGGAACATAAGAAAGGCCTGGCCGAATGTGTTGGCGATATTTGCCAGAGATAGCTGCGGGAAGTTTACAGCGACTGGATAGTCCATATAGCGTTTTTGATATGCCTCGACAGAGAGGCGTGCATGGTGCGACTGCAAAACATTAAGCCCCCACGTCAGGTGCTGAGAGCGGATAGGTCCTAATGAATTTTGATTTCTGAACGCCAGGAGATAAAGAGACGGGGGAAGCTGTGCGTACTCCGCATATCCCACATGCATCGTTCTACCGAGAATCGGAAACATGACCAGAGCCTTCGGCGTCCAGATCGTGCTTCCCACAATCGCCCACTGTGAAAACCTCTGGCCAACCACTACTTTCGTCCCATGGGGAAGCAGGAATGAAGCCTGAATGTATTCGGCAGACGAAAAAGCAGAAAACTTACGATTGAGAGACATCGCGTCGGTCGGTGACTCGTTCTCGCTATAAGGGTTTTGCAATCCCAGTGGCTGTTCGACCCTGTAGTTCAACCGGTCTATCGACGTCCGGGCACCAGCGGTAATGGTCAGCCAAGGCTTCGCCTGCAGCGTCTCGTCATACTTCGCCGTCGTGATTCCGTTCCTTGTGTCTTCCGAATAGATTGAAGCGTTGTCCAGCAATTGTGCATTTTCACATAACGACTGCGATTGCTCCGAGTTGGATACAGTCGCAACTCCGAATGACCTGCTTGAAAAGATGTGTTGCCAGTTAATTCCAGACGTGTTTCGCCATCCTTTGTATTGGATGTCGTAGGGGTTTGTCTCCCAGCCATCTGTAGGGCTTGGATGGATGCTGATCGAGTCGACACCTGTCAACGATAGCCCCCAGAAGCTATTGCGATCGTCCACGCGCTTGTCTGCTCTAAACAGGTTATTGCTGTAGATGGGGACGCCATTCATTCCAATATCATTTGTCATCAAATGGAGAATGCTTTGCCGCCCGGAAAGGAACATCGACCCATTCGTGCCCCAGGGCCGGGTTATGGAGCCCCCTGCTCCAGCCAGTCCGATCTCCGACTCAGAATAGACAACATCCTGCTGTACTTTTTGGGTCGAGATCTCTACGACGGACGACAGGCGTTGATCATATTTGCTGTCATATGCATCCGTGTGTAAAGTTATCCGTTGAATCGCTGCATTGTCGATCATTGATACAAAACCACCGGTCGTATCGGAAAGGGCCAATTGATTGATCGATGGGATCTCAATATTGTCGACAACAAAAAGAGTCTCCTGCGGGTTTCCTCCGCGGACGATAAAATCATTAAATTTGTCGTTGTCCGACACTACTCCAGGCAACATCTGCATAAACCGCGCTGGGTCGCCAAATGTCCCCGCTGAGGTCTCGATTTCTCTTGGGTCTATCTTCCGCTCATAACCCTCGGTTGTATCCGTCTCAGTCGGTGCGGCAACGACCCTGATTGCCGTTCTCACCATAGCAATTCCCCGTTCGGGGCCGTGCTCATTCCCTTCAGTTGCCGGTGTCTCGCCCCGCAGCACTTCATTTACTGGCTCCACTTTCACCGGAGCAGCTAGCAGCGCTATAGAGGAGGGTGATGCAGTCGCTGCCAAGTTTTCACAGTTTTCCGCTCTGGCTTCCCGCATCGTGCTGTCTTCAGTGTGATTTCCACCTGCTGCTGCGCATCTCCGGTCAGAATCTCCACTCAAGGAAGCAGTCCAAGCTAGCAGACTAGTTGATTGGAAGTTGGCTGCCAATAAACACGAAAGCAGGATGATTTTCTGAGTAGAGCGCATGAGACCCCTTTAGATATGCAGTGATCTGCATATCGGCTCTCGAATGGGGCACCATTAACTGATTCTGCTTGTATCGAGCAGCAGTCGTTTGCTATCCATAGAGTTTTGATCCATACCAACTTCCCAATTTCCCGTTAGTCGTGGTCCTACCGCAGAAAGTTGGGGCCGTTCGGCCTATTGGAAGCCCGCTTTAGCAGATATTTTTGGGAACTTTCATTTCCGAGGACGGCCGGCCACAATGCGAACAATATTGAACTGTTTGGCGATAGTTATGCGCAGCTTTATTGAGCGTTTGATGAAGCCATTTCCTCCCCTGGTTTCGGATCGCAGGTACGCCTGATCGCAACGCCGACATCGCGGTTGCAGAACAAGATGTCCTTCGTCATTGTCCACAAGCGCTTTCGCACAATTGGCTAGCTGCCTTAGGTGTTCGCTGCGTCTTGTTTTTGCTGATATCTACGACGATGCTGTGCCGACTGGTTGGGATGGTGGGCATGGGAATTGGATCTCACCCGCATGCGGTGTGGTAAATCCCGTGACGAACCGGACCTATGTGGCCATTCCAGGCAGCAATAGCACGTCACCGGCAACGGCCCTGTAGTTACGGTCGTGTAGATCAGTGTCGAGGTCGTTACCTGAATAGCTGGCCCACAAGTGGGATAGCTCCCGCAGCCTGACTCTTTAGAACCGGGCGTAGCGATGTCAGCGAGTGTACCCGTCTTTTGGCTGCCTTAGTGTAAGCGTCTTGTGTTGCTTTCAATTACCCACATCTTTGGTAAGCGTGGAACGCTGGCCGTCTTGACTCTCTCATGAAGAGTGGTTGTGTCCACGTCGCTGAAGTGGACACAACCTGTGTGGGAGCAAGAGCGGC
>WNFJ01262292.1_pt1 | contig 10211 bp, 12 predicted proteins | sample 5400461 | NCBI WGS metagenome assembly WNFJ01 (sample SAMN13153349, study PRJNA577476) | soil metagenome | isolation source: 115 cm saprolite on Douglas fir-dominated hillslope | place: USA:California | collected 2013-09-17
GCAAAGGCCAGGCTTCTGGAAGTGCGTCGGCACCGGGCATCGGTTTGCTCCATCGCTTTATTCTCGGTCTGTTCGCTGCGACGAGCTAAATTTCCGATCGTCTACCCCGACCTTCGGCTCGACTGCTAAGTTGCAACACATCCGAGGCAATCGGTAGGGATGGGCTCCTGCGCGTCCGCTGTGCGTTTATATCCCAGCCAAATTACAGCGGCGTGGCTGAGACGCGTCGGAAGCCCTGGAGTGCATCCCTACCGATCACAATGAATGCGCAAACGGACCGCCGGATGCCGATGCCGGTCCCCTACCGATTGCACAATTTGTCATTTGTCATCTGTCATTTATCATTGCTAACTCCCTCCATGGCGTTACGGCGAGTTTGCGCAAAATCGGAGTTGGCTCCAGGTAAAGTGAAACGAATCGAAGATCCACCTATTGCCGTATTCAACGTCGAGGGAACACTGTTAGCCGTCAGCGATACCTGTACCCACGCCGAGGCTTCGCTGTCTGAAGGCCGCGTCGACGGTGAAACCGTGGAGTGCCCATTGCATGGCGCCTGTTTCGATTTGCGTACCGGTGAAGCGCTCACACCCCCGGCGATTGAGCCGGTACAAACCTTCCGGGTACTTGCGCAGGAAGATAATATTTACGTCGAAATCGGGTGAGGGCCGGCCGAAGCGTCTAAATCGGAACACTAATAAGCGCGAATTAAATCCCGTTATCCGCCTCAGTTAGGGCTTCCCCTGTCGGTCGTTATTCGTCCGTGATACGGGCTCGCTCCTCTCCGCCATCACTTTGTTGAAGGGTGAATACGTAAAGCAGTGTTACCGATGTCCTGACCCCACCACCGAATTTCCTCTCACCTCTCACCTCTCACTCTCGCCTTTTCCCCTTTGCGTCTACAGCCTCGCATGATTTGGCCGCTCGGTTCGAATTCGCGCGGCTCACACAGAACTCGGGTTGTTCGGAGGGAAAGGAAACGAGACAAGCTTGGTGGCAGCCTGATAGTCGGTTCCCACCGTTCTCGGCAATGATGGCATTCCCGGCGCTATTTCCCATTCCGCCAGTTGGAATCGTGTGCTAATATTCGGCATACAACCAGCTAACCCGGAGTTTTCTATGCAAAGGTTTCCCCTGAAGAACGGTGTTTACCCAAACCAAGCCCACGTACGAGTTCCTGAGGGCACTTACGAGATGGAGTATGGTCGCCAAGGATTTTTCGGCGAAGCAACCCATCTCTACACGCGCGAGATGCCTTCTGCTTGGAAACGCATCGAGGGACCCCTGAAACCGATGGCACTCGATTGCCGTCAGATGGCTACGGAAGACAGCGTCGATCCGCGTGGCACCCCGATGTTGCTGATGCAATCGATGGCAGCCTGCGCCAAAAAATCGATGTCAATCTTTTTGACCCGCCGGCGCGAACCAATGCCTTACCTATACCGGTCCGTCGATGGCGATGAACTCTACTTCTTTCATCAAGGCGAAGGCGTTTTTGAGACCGAATTTGGAATCCTTCCCTACCGGTCGGGTGATTACATCATCATTCCAAAAGGATCCATCTATCGTCTGGTACCGCATTCGGATGACACGCTGGCGTTTATTGCGGAATCCCGCACTCCTTACGGTATTCCTGATCGAGGGATTCTCGGGATGCATGCCCTGTTTGATCCTGGCGTGATCCAGTATCCTGACTTCGATCAAAAACGGTCGGATTTAAGGGGCGAAGAGTTTGAGTTGCAAATTAAACGGACCGGTTTTCGTACCCGGCTTTTCTTCGACTACAACCCGATCGAAAACGTGGTGGGTTACAAAGGAACCGTTCTTCCCAGTAAGCTCAATGTTCGCGATTTCCGCCCGGTAGCGAGCATGCGTTATCATGTTCCACCAACCGCGGGCGCAACTTTCTCGAGCGACGAGGTGTTTGTTGGGACGTTTGCCCCCCGATTGCTCGGCGACGACGAGGTGCTCCGCCTCCCCTATTATCATCGGAACATTGATTACGATGAAGTGATCTTCTATCACGAAGGGACGTTCTTCTCTCGTGGCGGAATCGAGCCAGGCATGTTGACATTACATCCAATGGGTATCGATCACGGCCCACATCCCCAGGCTTGGGAGCGCGATCGCCAAGGCCTCACTAAGCAGACGAACGAATACGCAATCGCTCTAGACACGGTTGAACCGTTGTTTATTACACCGGAAGCGTTAAAGGGTGCGGTCGAGGCCTACTCAACCTCCTGGTATCATCCGATCCAGACTCGGCAAATGGCCGGGGTGTGAGCCGCTAGGGACGCACTCCTGTTCTTTACCGATTAGTTTCGACCGAGCCAACGAACCGCGGCCCGGCAAGAGCCGGGCCTTACCGGATCCCATGCCCAAGAAACGCGAATCAGACGCTACCGGTACGCTTAAGAAACTCAGCCGCATTCTCGAGCAGTTTGATCTCGAGCATCCGGTACGCTCGTTGGCAGAACTGACCCGCCTTTCCGGATTGCCCAAGACGTCGGTGTTCCGAGTGGTGAAGGTTGGGGTGGAATGCGATCTTCTGTCCGCTGCACCCGATGGTTATCGGCCCAGCCTACGCCTTTTTGAGCTCGGGATGATCGCCAGAGAAGGCTTTTCTTTTGGCGACCATCTCAACCGGTCGGTCGAAGCCTTGGCCGAGAAACTAGGCGAAACCGTCCTGGCAGCAACGGTCGATGGTAAACAATTGCTCTACTTAGCCGTAGCGGAGCCACGGCGAGCGCTGCGCGTCGCCGCGCGAGCCGGTTTTCGCCGCGAACTGCTTTTTGGAGCGACCGGGCTCACGCTGCTGGCAAATCTTCCGGTTGAAAGCTGGCCTGGTTATCTGCCAAAAAAGCTCCCCAAATACACCAGGCGCACAATCGTGGATCGCGCAAAATTTCTGCGCCGGCTTCATCAGGTTCGCCAGGCGGGACACATGATCGAGCATGGCGAATATACCGAAGAACTCGTCGGCATGGCGGTGCCAGTCAGCTGGAAAGATAGTCTTCACCGGCGAGCGCCATTGGTCTTGGTCGCAGTTGCGCCGGAGACCAGAGTAGATCGCAAGAAAGCGCTCAAGATCATATCCGCCCTCCAGCGAACGGCGGAAGAACTGGTTCGATAGGCTCGCTCTGGTGAATCTAATCGGTTTTCGTTAGGGATGCGCTCTTGCGCGTCCTGTTTGGTCCCTCCCCCGATCTCGTTCCGGAACGTCATTCCACCAATCGGAATGTCTACTGAGCAGCTTTTCATTTGCTTCCGGGGCCGATCGGATTGTATCTTGTTTATTGCGCCTGGCGCCACTCGGTCATGCGACCCATAGCCGTAACCCCTCCAATATCATGAGTTCTGATCCTCTCGAATTCCAAAGCATCGATTACGTCGAGTTTTACGTATCCAACGCTCGGCAAGCAGCGCATTTCTATCGGACTGCTCTCGGTCTCGTTCCGCTCGCTTATTCCGGACTGGAAACCGGAGTCCGCGATCGAGCTTCGTGGCTCGTTGGCAGAGGGCAGGTGCAGTTTCTTCTCACCTCCCCACTCGCACCGGATGCGGCCCCCGCAATATCTCGTCACATCGCGGCCCATGGCGATGGCGTTCGCGACATCGCACTGCGCGTGCACGACACGCGAGCAGCATTTGACGAAGCGGTCCGCCGCGGCGGCAAAGTCGTGCAAGAACCGCAAGAATTCGAAGACGGCTTTGGACGGTTCGTCCGAGCAACGATCGCTACCTACGGCGACACCGTGCACAGCTTCATCGAGCGGGACAACTATCGCGGTATCTTGCCCGGTTTTAAAAAGATCGAGAATCCGCCACCCGCTCCCGATACCGGAATCGCAGCGATCGACCATATCGTCGGCAACGTAGAACTCGGCAAAATGAATGAATGGGTCGCCTTTTACCGCGACGTAATGGGCTTTAGCCAACTCACCCACTTCGACGATAAGGATATCAGTACGGACTACTCGGCCCTGATGAGCAAGGTGATGCAGAACGGCTCGGGTCGAATCAAATTTCCCATCAATGAACCGGCGGAGGGAAAGCGCCGCAGTCAAATCGACGAATATCTCATCCATCACGGGGGACCGGGCGTGCAGCATATCGCGCTGGCGACCAAAGATATTATCGCGACCGTGGATGCACTTACCGCGTCCGGCGTCGATTTTCTGCGTATACCGCCGACCTACTACGAAGAATTATCGACTCGGGTCGGTCCGATCGACGAGGAGATCAGCGAGTTAGCAAAGCGCGGTATTCTGGTAGATCGCGACGACGAAGGTTATTTGCTGCAGATCTTCAGTCAACCGGTCCAGGATCGTCCGACCGTATTTTACGAAGTGATACGACGACACGGCAGCCAGGGATTTGGTGTCGGCAATTTCAAAGCGTTATTTGAAGCACTCGAAAGAGAACAAGCTCGCCGCGGGAATCTGTAGGAATAGTACGGCGCTTCACCAGCCAATCATTTTTCCGCAGACTTCGGCGACTCCGCCATTTTGTCGTCCATGCCAGCCTGGCGGAGCCGCTTGGATGATTTTCACCCTAACGCCTGAAAGTCTAGATCAGCCACTATTTTTTGGGGCACAGTCTCTAGTCGATCGAATACCCAAAGATTGCCGTTCGATGTCGTCGCAACCACCTTGCCATCGTGATACAAATGGATGAGCACTCGCGTCGCGCCACTCGTACACCAAACTTCCCAATACCCCTCTTTGAGCAAAGGTGTTCCGGAGACGTGTATCCCAAAGCAAAGCCGGATTTTTTGGCCAAGAAGGAGAGGACCCATATTTTTCTGTTGTTCGCTTATTCGGCTAGATCGGCTCATTTCTTAAACGAATTCCGTTACTCCAATTCTTCGATTTCCGTAGTTTTTATAACCTCTCAGAGCCTGGGCGTAATATGTTGCCTTTCGCAAGCCAACGACGGGTTTGGTGTGGCCGACTTCAAGCGTTATTTGAAGGATTGAAGTGTGAACCAGCACGGCGCGGCAATTCTTAGAATAGCCGGTAGCCAATGACCAATAGCCGACATTGGGCATTTGCTATTGGTCATTTTGTGCTGTAACTATCCAACCTTTCTCAGGTGGGGGTATAGCTCAGCTGGTAGAGCGTCTCGTTCGCAATGAGAAGGCCAGGGGTTCGAGTCCCCTTACCTCCAAGTAGCTCGTAAGGTACCTAATCCGTTTCGAATTCTCTCCTCGAATTCCCAAAGCTTGTCCGCAACGCTTTAAGGCAAAGGTAGACTTTGCTTTTATGTCGATCGAATGAGTTTCGTTCCAACGAACTTTCGGTGTACCCTAGGATATGAAAGCAGCCTCCAGAACCGCCACTATTGCGAATCCCGGCAGTTCCGAAACCCATGCTGTAAAGCTAATCAACCTGACCCGCACCGATCGCGCCGTGCTCAAATCGATGGCCACACGTCACCGGGTCAATAAACTGACCCATTTCCTAGAAGGCATCCTAGCCACCGAAGACCAGAACGCGAACCCGGATAGACCGGTATTGTTTCGGGTTAACGAGCAGTGATGCTCTAAAACGATTACCCCCAGGACATGAAAGCCAAGCCCACTCTCAAAACATCTCCGATCGGAGAACTACCCCGAATCGTTGGAACCCGAAGCAACAAGCCGGATAAGACAGCGAAAGCTCGGTCTTTCAATAGTTTCGGCGCCACCGAAACCCACCGAGTTAGTGTTATAGAATTAGAACCCAATGACCGGGCCAAGCTCGAGGTAATGGCCAAGCAGTACCGGGTCAAATCGTTGATCCATTTTTTGGAAGGCTGCTTATCTGCCGAGGAAAAGCGCACCTACCGAGGCAGCCAAGTCTTGTTCCGGGTGTACGAGGATTGACGTCCCCCGATCGGTTTCTGTTTGAAGACAGATTTTCAAAAAGCCGCGGCTGAAGTCTGATTGTCGCGATTCGTTGAATTTGTTTAAGGCTATCCCCCAACGCCGCCTAGAAAGTAAACGTCGGAAGCTGCAGGGCTATTCTGGCCCTCCTTCACTGTCGATTGGATTCGACGTTGGGAATCCGCATCGCTCCATGAATTGGCGTCGGTGGAACTTTGCGTCCTGATGGAATTCTTCCGCAACATCCAAAGCTAGTCTGTAGCGACCGATAATAGAGAAGGAGCGGATGACGTACGCAAGCCGACTGAAGTCGTTTTTTGACATGATAAGAGCAATCAGCCGGGTGGGAACGAATCGGCTGATTAGTGTATCGGTTAATCTCGCTCTTTCTTGAGGTATTTGTCACAGCGGGAACAATTTGTCTCGCACCCAAGGCGCAATCCAGCGATGGGTCATATGCTCGATTTTTTCGAGGGCCTCCCTCGCCGAGAGGCTGTAGAGGACGAACTCCTGCGCCTTCCTGGTGTCCCTCGCGCTTCGGTCGAGTCGCAACCGGCGTTTTGGGCAAGCGTCCTGGAAATCGTTTCTCTCGACCGACTGAGTCTTGTCCTACGCTTTCGGTCGGAAGGCATGCAGCCCAGCGACACCAGGTGCCAGCCATCGAGACAAGGATTGCGACGGACTTTCTGTTGCCGCCGACCTCATAGAAGAATCCCTGGGTGTCACCAAGGAGGCCGGCTGGGCGAGTGTCAGGTGTAGCGTTGAACACTCCAAATCGGACACCAAAAGATAGCGTCAATTGCGCGCGCCCATACCGGCCGACATGTTCAAAATCGACAACTTGAACAAGGCGACGGCACGATTGGAAGCTCGAACGAGCTCGGCGCTATCGAAAGCGAAACCGCAAACTCATCGCGCGCCGGCAGAGGCAATGGACATCTCGCAAGCGAGTGACCGATCCGACTTACAGGGTTCGCGTCGCACTGCGAATTAATTGGGCCCGTCGTTGCAGTGAGGAATTCAAAGCGGTTTGATACTTTCCGCGATGGCTTGCAGATCTTTGTCGTATTTTTTCTTCCCTTCCGGCGACCCCCAATAAGTCAGCAAAAGGCCTTTTTTGGCCGTCACAACCACTATGCTGAGACTCACTTCGCAAGCTCCATCGGAGTCTTTGCCGTCCCACCTAATATCCACCACTTCCATGCCATTGACTTTGGCGTTGGTTTGTTTCACGGAGTCGGAGTTCACCGTGACTCCTTTTTTGGTGAGATACTTAAGCGATTCAATCATCGCGCTTGAGACGTCTTCAGAGCTAGAGATATCGGCAGCCTCAATAGCGATATAAATCGAACCGTCGTCCGAGGTAGCCTCGACTCCATCTTCATACTGAGACGGACTCCAGGAAGCGGGAATAGTGAAAGAAGCAACTGGATTGTCATCGGGCAGCTTGAAATCGCCGGCTCGTACCGAAACTGCTAGTGCAGCTCCAAGAATCATGAAAAATATGAATTGTCGCACGTTGCGCTTTTTATCAGGGCCGCTCACGAAGCGTCAAGCCGGGGCCTGGGTGATATGGCAGTCCTCGGATTGCTGATCGATCGGTCAAGGAGCCGATTGCGATCACACCGTCATTTTGTGTGGGGTGCTAATGATAAAACTGGCAATGGCAGAATGCAGGTAAGCCCATAAATCATTGAAACAACTGATTTCCATGGCTGAGGCCAGTACGGCGTTTTTCCGGCAAATTGCGATATAAAAAAATTAGCCAGATGGAGAAAAATGAAAACGCCCAGATCCCAGCCATGAACCAGCAAAGCTTGGTTGTGGCCGCGGCACCGATCCAATTAGCGAAGTGTTTAGCTTTCCAGAATGTCCAAAAGACCAGAAACACGATGAGTATGGCCGTCATTTTCACCGTTAGCGTTTAATGTCGCGGCCGGCTCTGCGATTGGTGACGATGCTTTTCGGCAGAACGGTCTTTTTGCGCTATTTGCGGCCATTTTAATCGTATGGAATGGATCCATGCGGGGCGATTCCTGCAAGGCGATGATCTCCGGCACGATAGATAAATCGCGGACATAGGCTTCCATAACCGTCCCTTCGCTCGGAAGCGCGGATTTGGGCTTCCTTAGAAAGCCGCTTGTTCTCACCGGTCTTTTTCGTTTAAATTCTCCGGCTGCGCTTTGATCAATGCCGCCTGCGATGTCCCAAGACAAACGCTCAAAGAGAAGCTGTTGGACCAGAGACGCAGACCCACGAAGAACGAAGGTAAGCTATGGCTCTATACACCAACTGCAGTATTCGGGTTAAACTACCTGCGAACTATTCGAAGAAAGGTGAGCTGACCAAAGCTCTTGAATCCGAATTCGTGGGTTGCGAAATGAATTTCGAAGAATCCGCCACCGACAACGAACCATACGTTGAGGAGGTTATCGTCCCCGAAAGTACTCAGCTGGGTGGTCTCCGGCCCAGCGAATGGGCACCTTTAAGTGGTACAGCACCTACGGAGAATATCTCCGGGGAGTACCTAGCTCGCTCTGCGTCGGAAACGATTCGGAAATTCCTCGAAAGTTCCAGCGGAACGGACAGGCGTGAAGGATGATGGCAAAAGATCTGGTGGCCGATCAGACTCAAGGCTGCGGCACCGAGCTGAAGAAGTGCGGCTGGGAAGCATAGGAATGTCGCTCACACCACACCAGCGCTTTCCGGATCACTTCGGTCTCATCAGTGTCGGCGAAATGCCGCAGGAGCCGCTCTCCTGCTTTTTCGTAAACAAAGGTTGCAAACGTCGACTGATCCGCCCTCTGCCAAAGATGCAAATCGATTAGGTAAGAGCAATGCTCGATACGTCGCTGGAACGACGGAGAACTTTTCAATTCTTTCCTCCGGAGCGGTATCCTAGATCTGGACGAGCCGAATGGCGAGCGAACTCTAAACAGAAAGCATAGGGAACGCCCCCGTTTTGGGTATCAGGGCGGTTCGCTATTCAGTGAACAACAATGAACGACAACGAACATCAACGCCGATTGGCGTTCGCTGACGTGGGTTGGCGATTATGCGGGTCGATTCCGGACTTTTTCCTTCCGCGATTCGCATTCTTCCCGAAGCCGGCGCAGTTCCGTCGCTAATTGCTGCTGGAGCGGTTCAACCTCATTGAAATGCCCGGCCTGAATTTCTTTCTTGATTTGATCCTTTAGCAGGAGCTCTTTCTCCGCGATTTTTGCCTTGTACGTGGAATCAATCTCCGCGATCTCCGCTCGCTGTGTGTCGGTCAGTGCAACGACTGGCGCCCCCTTCTGTAAACGTTCCATCGCGAGTTCGTAGGCCGATTTCATGGGTATAAAGAAAGTTCAAAACTGGGTCAGCCGCAAAAGCATTTTCGCGGGCGCTGAGGACGGAACGTTCGTGTCCATTCGTGGTTCATTTCTTGTGGAAAACCAGCTCTCCTGCCTCGACGTCGGCACGTATGCGATCGCCCGGCATGAACTTTCCTTCCAGCAGCGCGAGACTCAACGGGTCGAGCAAGCGGCGTTGAACCACCCGCTTGAGCGGTCGCGCACCGTATACCGGGTCGTATCCTTCTTCGGCCAGCAATCGTTTGGCACCTTCACTAAGAGTCAGCTCGAGATGCTGTTGTTCCAGCCGCCGCAACACGCGCGCCAACTGAATTTCAACGATCTTGGTCAGGTCCTTATCAGTTAGTCGATCGAAGATGATTATCTCGTCTACTCGGTTCAGGAATTCAGGCCGGAAATGGTTCCGGAGCGCTTCCATGACTCGACGGTTTCTTTCCGCGCGTTCGCTCGCATCAACAATGAATTGGCTACCGATATTACTGGTCATGATGATGACCGTGTTTTTGAAGTCGACGGTTCTTCCCTGCCCATCCGTGATTCGTCCATCGTCTAACACCTGCAGCAGAACATTGAAGACGTCGGGATGCGCCTTCTCGATTTCGTCAAACAACACGACACAGTACGGTTTCCGCCGCACCGCCTCGCTGAGCTGTCCACCCTCTTCGTACCCGATGTAGCCAGGAGGCGCGCCGATCAACCGGGCGACGGTGTGTTTCTCCATGTACTCGCTCATGTCGAGGCGAATCATTGCGTTTTCGTCGTCGAAAAGGAATTCAGCCAACGCGCGGCTCAATTCAGTTTTCCCCACTCCAGTTGGGCCGAGGAAAATAAACGAACCTATCGGTCGATTCTCATCTTGCAGGCCAGCTCGGGCACGGCGGACCGCGTTAGAAACCGCGGTGATCGCTTCGCGTTGTCCGATCACGCGCTCACTGAGACGCTCTTCCATGTGGATCAATTTCTCTTTTTGACTCTCCTGCAGCCGTGCCAGC
>WNFJ01320467.1_pt2 | contig 10211 bp, 9 predicted proteins | sample 5400461 | NCBI WGS metagenome assembly WNFJ01 (sample SAMN13153349, study PRJNA577476) | soil metagenome | isolation source: 115 cm saprolite on Douglas fir-dominated hillslope | place: USA:California | collected 2013-09-17
CGCTCAAGTCCTGGGAGACCCCGCGACGTTTTCGAACCGGGCGTACGAACGCAATATCGGTATCAGTTTCGGCCGCAGCATCTCGACGATGGACGCGCCCGAGCACCCGCGGTACCGGCGCATTTTCCAGAAGGCCTTCATGCCGAATACGGTGGCGGCGTGGGGCGATACGCTGGTCGATCCGGTTGTGAACGACCTGATGACGAAATTCACCGATCGCGGCCATGCCGACCTCGCGCAGGAATTCACGCTGCACTATCCGTTCAACATCATTTACCGTCAGCTTGCGTTGCCGCCGGAAGACGTCAAGGTGTTTCATAAGCTCGCCATCGCGCAGACGCTCGTCTCCGTCGATATCGAGCACGGCGTCGAAGCGTCGACCAAGCTGGGCAGCTATTTTGGGTGGCTTGTCGCAGAGCGGCGAGAGAATCCCGGCGACGATCTGGTGAGCATGCTGGCTACGGCCGAAGTCGACGGTGAGCGCCTGCCCGAAGAGGTCGTCATTTCGTTTCTGAGGCAACTGGTGAACGCCGGCGGCGACACCACGTACCGCGCCACCAGCGTGTTGCTGGTCGGTTTGCTACGCAATCCGGACCAACTCGACGCGGTGCGCCGCGACCGCTCGCTCGTGCCGCGTGCCATCGAGGAAGCACTGCGCTGGGACGGTCCGGTGGTCATGCAGTCACGGATGGCGAGTTGCGCGGTGACGCTGGGCTGCGTCGATATCCCGGCGGGTGCGTTCATCGACGTGGTGGCGGGCAGCGCCAATCGTGACCCCAGCCGTTTCGCCGACCCCGACAAGTTCGATATCTCGCGCACCACCACGCATCGCCATTTCGCGTTCGCTTACGGGCCGCACGTGTGCATCGGCCAGCATCTGGCGCGCGTGGAGATGACGCGCGCACTTAACGCGATCCTGGACCGTTTGCCGAATGTACGGCTCGACCCGGCCGCGCCGCCGCCGCAGATCAACGGCATCATGATGCGCGTCCCGCATTCTATCCCGGTCGTGTTCGGCTAAAGGGCCGCACAGGCGAACAGGTGTCTCGCAAACCACGACAACACGCCGCCGCGAATGCCGCTCACCGGAGGCGAGCCGGTGTGCAGGGCCGTCGGAGACTGAACGAATGACCGAGTTCGACTATATCGTCGTGGGTGCGGGGGCCGCAGGCTGCGTGCTGGCGAACCGGCTGTCCGAAAGCGGGCGCCACGCGGTGCTGCTGATCGAGGCGGGACCGGACGACACCAACCCGTTGATCCGGATGCCGAAGGGTTTCGGCAAGCTGTTGAGCGACCCCGCTCATGCGTGGTTCATTCCGGTCCAACCCGATAACGGCAACGGCCACCGCAACGAAGTCTGGCTGCGCGGCAAGATGTTGGGCGGATCGAGCAGTATCAACGGCATGGTCTACATGCGTGGCCATCCGCAGGACTACGACGGCTGGGCGGCGCTCGGGGTCGAGGGCTGGGGGTGGCAGGACATGGCGCCGTGCTTTCGGCGGATCGAAGACCACGCGCTCGGCGCCGACGAACTGCGCGGTGCGGGCGGCCCGCTGAAGGTGTCGCCGTATGCGCAACGCAACCGCCTCGGCGAAGCCGTGCTGGATGCCTGTCAGTCGCTTGGCGTGCGACGGTTGGAAGACATCAACCGGCTCGATCACGAAGGCGTTGCGTACCTGACCTACACGATCCGCCACGGCCGCCGCCAGAGTTCGGCCGAAGCGTTTTTGAAGCCCGCGAGGAAGCGCCCGAACCTGACTGTCATGACGAACACGGAAGTCAGTTGCGTCGTATTCGAAGGCACACGGGCCGTGGGCGTGCAATGCAGCCGTGGCGGCGTCGAAACCACTTACCGGGCAAAACGCGAAATCGTTTTTTCAGCGGGTGCACTGGAGTCGCCGCGGCTTCTGCAACTGTCGGGTGTCGGCGATCCCGGGCATCTGCTGTCGCTCGGCATTCGGGTCGTCGCCGCGAATCCCGGCGTCGGGCTGAACATGCGGGAACATTTGCTGGTCATGGTCCAGGCGCGTCTCAGGCAATGGCGCGATTCGCAGAACCGGCAGTTCAGCGGCATGCGTCTGTGGCGCAATGCGTTGCAGTACTTTCTGTTTCATCGCGGCGTGATGGCGCTGGGCTCGTATCAGGTCGGCGGTTTCGTCAAGACGGCGCCCGATGCCACGCGGCCCGACGTGCAACTGATGATGGCGCCGTATTCGATGGATTTCGCCTCGCCCGGCTACGGCTTCGAGCCGTTCCCCGGCATGCAGCTTTTTAGCTATCCGCTCAGGCCCGAAAGCCAGGGGCATGTGCGAATAGTGTCTTCCGACCGCCGCGCGCCGCCCGAGGTAGTGGCCAACTATCTCGCCAAGCCGTACGACCGGCAGATGGCCATCAACGCGTTCCGGTTGATGCGCAACGTGTTTGCCGCCAAACCGCTCGCCAGCCTGCTGGAGGGAGAAACGCGTCCCGGCGATGCGCTTCAGTCCGACGACGAAATCGTCGACCTGTACCGGCGCGAAGGCCAGTCGGGATACCACGCGTGCGGCACTTGCAAAATGGGCTCCGACCGCCTGGCCGCGCTCGATTCGCGGTTGCGCGTGCGGGGCGTCGACGGGCTGCGCGTAATGGATTTGTCCATCACGCCGACGATGATTTCCGGCAACACGAACGGGCCGATGATGGCGATGGCGTGGCGGGCCGCCGACCTGATTCTGGAGGACGCACGATGACCCGGCACGCCACACTTTGATCATGGAGAGACAGCATGAGCCTATCGGTGCGGGCATCGAACGATGCGCCAATCGTCCAGCAGGCGCTGGATTACGCCACTCGCGAGGGCGGCGAGATCGGCGTGCAGGTGGCGGCGTATCTGGACGGCAAGCTGGTGGTGGACGCCTGGAGCGGCGTGGCCGATCCTACGACGGGGCGCATGGTGGACGGCGAGACGCTATTCAACGTGTATTCGGTCACCAAGGCCGTCGCGGCGACCGCGCTGCACATCCTGGCCGATCGCGGCCACATCGAGTACGGCATGCCCGTGGCGCACTACTGGCCTGAATACGCCGCGCACGGCAAGGAACGCACGACGGTTCGCGACGTGCTGACCCATCGTGCATGCGTGCCGCAGATGCCTGATGGCGTGACGCCTGAGCGTATGTGCGACTGGCAGTGGATGACAGGCGCAATCGCTGGCCTGACGCCCCTCGCCGAACCCGGCACGAAGACGCTGTATCTGTCGATGACCTTTGGCTGGATCGTCGGCGAACTGGTGCGGCGCGCCGATCCGAAAGGGCGCTCGCTGGGGCGCTTCGTGCGTGAAGAAATCGCCCAGCCGCTCGGCATCACCGACCTGTGGATCGGCATTCCCGACGCGGTCGAGCCACGTATAGCCAAGCTCACCGACGCCATGGTGCCGGTGCCCGCGCAATATCTGCCGCCGTTGTTCGTGGCGTCGATGCCCGAGGCGGTCGCGCTGAACCCGGCGGTGTTCGAGCGGCCCGATGTGCGTCGTGCGGAAGTGGCGGGCGTTGGCGGCATCTTCAACGCGCGCAGCGAGGCGCGCTTCTGGGCGATGCTCGCTGGCGGCGGCGAAATCGACGGCGTGCGTTTGCTGTCGAAAGAACTTGTCGCGACATTGAACACGCCGCGCGTGAGGAGCGAGGAGCCGGACCCGGTGATGTTCGGGTTCCCGATTCCGATCAGCATCGGCGGCTTCTGGTTCGGCGGCACTTATCCGCCGGTGACTGCCGTCCAGTCGCCGCGCGCGTTGTGTCATCCGGGGCAGGGCAATTCGATCGGCTGGGCCGATCCGGATACCGGCCTGGCTATTGCGATATGCCACAACAAGCTGTTCAATCCGACTACTCCGGAAGAAGATCCGCTGCTGCCCATTGCGCGGGCGATCCGCGAAGCTTTGCAACAAAGGTGAACCACGCCATGCCCATCGACCTCGCTTATTTACAGCAGTGGATCGGCCGGAGCGAGCGCGTTTCCGACACGCTTTCGCTGACACCGATGGCCGCGCTTGCCGCCACGCTCGACCGCGACGATCCGCCGGTCGCGTCCGGCGACGCGTTGCAGCCGCTTTGGCACTGGCTTTATTTTTTACCCGTGCACCGGCAGTCGCTGGTGGGCGCGGACGGGCATCCTAAGCGCGGCGCTTTCCTGCCGCCGGTTGAATTGCCCCGGCGGATGTGGGCAGGCAGCCAGCTCACGTTTTCGCGCGCGCTGAAGGCGGGTGACGCGATCACTCGCGTCTCCACGATCGAGGATGTGACCCACAAGCGCGGCCGCAGCGGTGACCTCGTGTTTGTGAGGGTGCTGCATCAGATCAGCGACGCCACGGGTGTTGCGGGTGCTGCGGGTGTTGCTATTACTGAGCGCCAGGACATCGTCTATCGCGATCATCCCGCTGCCGGCGAAACGCCGCCCGCACCGCAACTCGCCCCGGACGGCGCACGGTGGACGCGTGAGATCCATCCTGACCCGGTGCTGCTGTTTCGCTATTCGGCGTTGACGCTGAACGGTCATCGCATCCATTACGACCGTCCGTATGCAATCGAACATGAAGGTTATAAGGGCCTCGTTGTGCACGGCCCGCTGCTGGCGACGCTGCTGCTCGATCTGTTGCGACGTGAACGGCCCGAGGCGACGGTCGCAGCGTTCTCGTTCCGCGCGATGAGTCCTGTGATCGATACTGCGCTGTTTTTTGTGTGCGGGCGTCCCGAAGGCGACGATGGTAAAACGGTCAAGCTGTGGATCGCGGGCAGCGACGGCACGTCGCGCATGGAAGCGAGCGCCGTTCTCGCCTAGGTGGCGGATCAGCCGCGCGGTATGGACGGCTACCGGGTTTTCATGGGACGATCATTTTTTGCTGGAGCGTCATGCGTTCTTTTCTGTTTGTTCCCGGCATCCGCCCTGAGCGCTTCAACAAGGCGCTGGCCTCAGGTGCCGATGCAGTAATACTTGACCTTGAAGATGCTGTAGGCGAACCCGACAAGGCTCAGGCTCGCCAGCACGTCGCCGATGCGGTGGCTGGATTCGTTGCTTCAACCGTGCGGGTTTTGCTGCGCGTCAACGGATTCGGCACGCCGTGGTTCGACGACGATCTTTCGCTGCTGGCGCTCGATGGCATCGACGGCGTCGTGTTACCGAAAGCCGAGAGCGCTGCCGCGCTCGAAGCCGTTGCGCACGTGACAGCCAAGCCGATTTTTCCGCTCATCGAATCTGCTCTTGGTGTGTGGCAGGTGCTTGAAGTGGCACAGGCGCCGGGCGTCGAGCGGCTGGTATTCGGCTCGGTGGATTTCGAACTCGATCTGGATTGCGCGGGCTCTTGGGAGGCGCTGCTTTATGCGCGTTCGCGGATCGTGCTGGCGTCTCGGGTGGCGGGTTTGTCGCCGCCTGTGGACGGCGTCACCGTGACGCTCGACGACGCCGGTCAACTCGCTGCCGACGCAGCTAAAGCGCGGGATCTGGGCTTCGGCGGCAAGCTTTGCATCCATCCGAAACAGATCGTGCAAATCAATGCCGCGTTCAGCCCGAGCGAAGATGAACTGGCGAAGGCGCGGGTGGTGGTCGAAGCATTCGCGCGGTCTGGGGGCGGGGCGGTTTCGGTAGACGGGCGGATGGTGGACTTGCCGGTTCTGCTCAAGGCGAAGCGACTGCTGGCGATGAACGCGGATGGGGGTTCTTTCGCATTCGGTCGGCGGGGGTAGGTGCTGGCGCTCGGTGGTCGGTGGCCTAAACCCAAGACCACCCGCCCCGGCAGACTCCCAAACCCCGTCCACCGGCGCGAGCAAACCCCCCGCCGGGCACGCATTCTTAAACCGGATCCCAGGGCGTCAGCGTGAGCGACGGCACGTTCGGGAAGAAGCTGGATTCGAACGCGGGCATGACTTGATCGGCGATCGATTCCGGCGTCCAGCCAGCGTCGCGGTGCAACGAACGCACCATGCGGATCTGGTTGAAAAAATAGATCTCGTTGGCGCGCACGCCGAAGATCTGCCCCGATACCTTGGCGGCGCGGTCCGACCCAAGATACACGGCGAGCGGTGCAACCTTGCGCGACTCCATCTTCTTCATGATCTCTACCCGGGCTTTTTGCTCCGGGGTGTCCGAAGGAATCGATGCGGTCATCGCAGTCCACGCCCACGGCGCGATGCAGTTCGAGCGCACGTTGAATTTCGCCATGTCGAGCGCGATCGATTTCGACAGGCCCACCACGCCCATTTTGGCGGCCGAGTAATTGGCCTGGCCGATGTTGCCGATCAGGCCCGAGGTGGACGTCATGTGAATATAGCTGCCGCCGTTCTGGGCCTTGAAGTGCGGCGCGGCTGCGCGGGCTACAAAAAACGAACCGTTCAGATGCACGTCGACGACGGCTTTCCATTCGTCCAGGCTCATGTTGAAGAACATCCGGTCGCGCACGATACCGGCGTTGTTCACCACGCAATCGATCCGCCCGAAGGTGTCCAGCGCGGCTTGCACGATCTTGTGCGCTGAATCCCACTCGGCGACGCTATCCGTACTGGCAACCGCCTGACCCCCTGCTTCCTTGATTTCCGCCACTACGCGATGCGCGGCGAACTCGCCGCTTTCGGCATTGCGGCCCAGGTCGTTGACCACCACTTTCGCGCCGCCCGCCGCGAACTGAAGGGCGAAATCGCGGCCGATACCGGCACCCGCTCCTGTCACCACCACAACCTTGTCTTTTACGATATCGCTCACTGTCGTCTCCGTTCGATACAGGCGTTGATGTGCAAAGTCCGTCCACCTATAATAACAAAACTGAACGGCGTTGCATATTATGAACGGTCGGGCATGAAGACGCGAACCTGCGAGGAGACCGAAAATTGGACTACCCAGCGAGCCTGATTCTGTCCGCTCTCTCCGCTCAACCCCATACAGAACGACAACTATGAAACAGTGGCAATGCATTTTCTGCGGGTTTTTCTACGACGAAGCAATCGGGCTTCCGGCTGAAGGTTTTCCGCCGGGTACGCGATGGGAAGACATTCCGGACGACTGGTGCTGCCCGGAATGCGGCGCTGCGAAGGCGGAGTTCCTGATGATCGAAGTCTGACGGCCGTGCCGCGCGGCGCATGTAGCAATCGCCGCGCGGCATGTCTTTCGAAGTGCTGCTCAGGCTCGCTCGAATACCGCGGCGAGACCCTGGCCACCGCCGATACACATCGCTTCGAGACCATAGCGGCCTTGGCGCCGCTGCAGTTCGTACAGCAGGGTGGTCATCATCCGCACGCCGGTAGCGCCGATCGGATGACCCAGCGAGATGCCGGAACCGTTCACGTTCAGCCGGTCCGGGTCGTTCCAGCCCCAGCCTTTGAGCACCGCAAGCACCTGGCAAGCGAACGCTTCGTTCAGTTCGACGAGGTCCATCTGGTCGAGTGACAGACCCGTGCGCGCCATCAGTTTCTGCACGGCGGGCACGGGGCCGATTCCCATGCGTGCCGGATCGCAACCGGCTGCGGCCCAACCGTTGAGATAGGCCATGGGCTCCAGACCGAGTTCTTCAAGTTTGTCCTCCGCGACGATCAGGCACGCGGCGGCCGCGTCGTTTTGCTGGCTCGAATTGCCCGCGGTGACCGTGCCTGCGTCGATCAACGCGCGCAGCCGGCCGAGGCTCTCCATGCTGGCGTCCGCGCGAAAACCTTCGTCCCTGGAGAAGAGCAGGGGGGCGCCTTTCTTCTGCGGCACGTTGACTGCTACGGTTTCATCGGCCATGCGGCCCGAGGCCCAGGCAACGGCTGCGCGGTGATGGCTGCGGCACGCGTACTCGTCCGCGGCTTCACGGCTGATGTTGTGTTCTCGCGCCAAGGTTTCGGCTGTCTCGATCATTCCCGAGATATAGCCGAAGCGTTCTTCGGGCTGCGAACGCTCGCGGCCCCGCGCGAGCCGGTCGTGAAACTGGACAGAACCCGCACGTGCGCCCCAGCGCATGTCGGTGCTGTAGTACTCGATGTTGCTCATGCTCTCTACGCCGCCCGCCAGTACGACATCGGCGGCACCGGTCTGGATCATCATCGCCGCTGTCGCAATGGCCTGCAGCCCGCCGCCGCAGCGCCGGTCGAGCTGCATGCCGGGCACCTCGACCGGCAAGCCGGCCTGCAACGCAATCCAGCGCCCGACGCAGGGCGTTTCGCTGTTCGCGTACGACTGCGCGAAAACGACGTCGTCAATGCGCGCCGGATCGAGTCCGGTGCGCTTCAGTACCTCTTTGGCGACCAATGCTCCCAGGTCTTCGACCGGCACGCTGCGCAAACTGCCGCCGAAGGTACCGACCGGGGTGCGTACGGGGGAGACGATCGCTGCGCGTTTCATGAGAGTTCCTTCGAGTAGGGCGGAAAACGCCGGACGGGATTGAGCATCCAACCGCTGGCGGCATGCTGGCTGAACCCTGTCAGCCGATCCCGCCGAGGGTGTCCCGGTAGTCGGGATGGGTGATTGCCAGAAGGCGTTCGCGTCGCTGCCTGAGCGTGAGCCCGCGCAAATCCGCGACGCCGTATTCGGTGACGATGATGCCGGCGTCGCTGCGCGGCGTGCTGACTGGCCCGCTGAGCGTCGCGACGATGCGGCTGGCGCCTTTGGCTGCGGTCGACGGCAGAGCAACCACCGGCAGGCCGCCACGGGCGCGCCGCGCGCCGCGCAGAAAGTCGAGCGCACCGCCGACCGCACCGACGTAGCTGTCGCCCGTCGCTTCCGCGTTGATCTGGCCGCTCAGGTCGACTTCGAGCGCCGAATTGAGTGCGACGAAGCGATCGATACGGGCCAGCACGTCCGGATCGTGGGTGTAGGTGGTCGAGCGAAACTGCACAGCGCGATTGCGATGCGCAAAGTCGTGAATGCGCCGGCTGCCCATCATCACGCCCGCGACGCTCACCCCGGGATCGATGCTCTTGCGCAGATTGTTGATGACGCCGGCTTCCATCAGGTCGGCGACCTTATCTCCGATCGCGCCCGAATGCACGCCTAGATCGCGCCGGTCCGACAGGCTGGCGAGCACGGCTTCGGGAATCGCGCCGAGACCGAACTGGAGCGTCGCGCCATCGTCGATCAGCCCGGCGACGTGACCGGCAATCGCCAGTTCGATTGCCCCGGTAGTAGCGGGCGGGGTTTCGAGCGGAGCGCGCGAGCTCGGCAGGATGAAGTCGAGATCGTCGTCTCGCAGATAACGCTCGCCGTAAGTCCACGGCGCTTGCTCATTGATCTCCGCGACGATCACGCGCGCCGTGTCGAGCGCCGCAATCAGGTACTCGTGCGCGATCGACAGGCTGTAGCGGCCCTCGGCATCCGGCGGTGCGAGTTGCAACAGCAGCACATCCACTTTGAGCTGGCCCGCGCGGATCATCTGCGGAAACTGCGAGTAGTGGCACGGCAGTACATCGAGCGCGCCTGCCCGCGCGAGAGCGCGATTCGCGCCAGTGCCGCAGTAGGAAACGAAGTCGATGCAATCGGCGTGTTCGGGCCGGCAAGTGTCGGTGCTGCTCACGCCCAGAAACACGCGAAACGCGCCGATATCGTGGCGTTGCGCAACAAGCGCCTGAGTAAGAGGCAGCGGTTCTGCATTCGCCTGGCCCCACATCACGGTGTCGCCGGAACGAACGATGGAAGCGAAGTCGATGGAGCCGGGTTGCAGGAGCGTGGGCATGAGCCTGACGGGAAGCAAAGGGTGGCGGCCGGCGTGGCCCTAATGGGGCACTACGTCATGCCTTCGCGCTTCATCGCTCGCGCAGAGCACGCCAGCAGAACGAAGTGCGGCGATGTGTTCCGCGGCATAACCGAGCGTGTCGAGAATCGCGTCCGTATGCTCGCCGAGCGCCGGGATCGACAAATCGGGTTGCGCCGGATCGTGCCGGAATTTGATCGCACTGCCGACATGCTGCCGACCGGCGTCATCGACTCTCACCATCTGGCGCGCATGCGCGTGCGGATGAGCGAGCGCGTCGCGTAACGGCAGCACCGGCGCCACGCTGACCCGGCGGCCTTCGAACCAGGCGAGCCAGCCGGCAAGCGTGCGCGTCAGGAAAATCTCCGTGAGGAACGCGCGTAGGCTCGCCTGCGCATCGCCTGCCGGACCGATCGCTACGGCAATGAGGTCGGGTCTGCCAAGCGGCTCCAGCAGATTCGTCGCGAAGTCCAGCTCGCGGCCACCCAGGCAGAGCCATTGCAAATCGGCGGTCTGGTAAGCCGCGAGC
>WNFJ01381602.1_pt1 | contig 10210 bp, 12 predicted proteins | sample 5400461 | NCBI WGS metagenome assembly WNFJ01 (sample SAMN13153349, study PRJNA577476) | soil metagenome | isolation source: 115 cm saprolite on Douglas fir-dominated hillslope | place: USA:California | collected 2013-09-17
TTGCGCCAATCGCAGATTCAGCTTCTCGAATAGCTCGGGTGTGGTTTTTCCGCGCCGGTCAAGTTCGGCGAGCATCAATGCATGAAATGTGTCGTGAACCGTTGACGCAATCTTGGCTGAGATGATGCCGTGCCCCTGGGCATCCACGAGTAGCACACCCGCGGTCGTGTAAAGCTCTTCCAAGTCCTCTGCCACCCGCACCTGTTCCGAACTCCGCGCCGTCCTGTATTCGGTTTCCATTTCGGATCTGAATCCCGGTCAGGACTTTAACCATTCGACATGATCGTCAACCGAATTACGCGGAGGCTCATCTGCTCGTAACGGTTCAAAAAACTCCTTCGACAGTTTTACGGCCCGCTGGATGCGAGCATCGATGTCATAGCGCTGCTGGAAATTTATGTACTCGAAAAGGTCTCCGCCGACGGTTCCCGCTGGAATGGAATTCCCGTACATCTCGATGCCAGGCAGATGCACGGGAAGCGCAATCTTCCACTTTTTCATTTTCATGTCTCCTCGGAGATGAGAATCCTGGATCCGCGCTGCTCGATATCCGTCGTGGACATGCAACTGGAATCCCGCACCTTGTTCCAACACCACTACCAAATTATGTGAGTGTTCGACCGCATCTGCTCGGGATAGCAGAAGCACGAGAGTAACCAAACGAAGAGGTAGGATGCCGATTGATCGGTGCTCCTAATTTCTGCATTAACTTCAGATTGCGAGATCAGTCGCGTAGGGCGGCCCAGTTCGCAATGTCGATATAGAAGCACCGAGTCTCCATAACAACAGGAGACGTCTGCTGGACATTAGTACTGACATGGGTCATGACTCCTCCTGCTGATTCGACTGCCTGACGTGATCACGTGCGGAGTTTTCGACATTGGCCCAGGTCGTGCAGTGAACTGGGAGAGCCTCGCCCGTGGCCCGAACGTGACTTTTTGAAAGAATGGCTGTGGTCCCCTCCCACATGGCGCAAATCGGAAGCTTCGTTCTTCTACTCGCGCTCGCCCTCAGCGTTTATTCGTTCCTGGCGGGACTCGTAGCCCTGTCTCGCAGCGATCACGGCTCAGAGCGACTGGGAGAAACTGCTCGCCGCGCCGGCATCGCCGTCTTCGGTACCGTGCTGCTCGCCGTCGTTGTCCTTGTCATCTGCGCATTTCAAGACAACTTCCCGATCGCCTACATCTTTCACCACAGCAATCGCGACTTGCCCGCTCCGTACAAATTTGCCACGCTGTGGTCGGGTCAGGAAGGCTCCCTGCTGTTCTGGTCTCTGCTGCTCGCGGCGTATGGCTTCGTGTTGCGTCTGCGCTACAAGACCGATCCGCGCCTTTTCGCCTACGCCTCGGTCGTGATTGCGGGTGTACAGGTTTTCTTTTTGCTGTTGATGAATTTTGCGGCGCATCCCTTCGCCGTCATGCAAGGCTCGCTTCCCGACGACGGCGCCGGACTCAACCCACTGTTGCAATATCCGGAAATGGTAATTCATCCGCCCATGCTGTACCTGGGCTACGTGGGATTCACGGTGCCTTTCGCATTCGCGCTGGGCGCACTGATCATGAAATATCCCGGCGAAAAATGGATTCACATCACCCGCCGCTGGACCATGGTTACCTGGGGATTTCTTACCTGCGGAATCTTTCTCGGCGCCCACTGGGCGTATTCCGTCCTTGGCTGGGGAGGCTACTGGGGATGGGACCCCGTCGAAAATGCTTCACTGATGCCCTGGCTCACCGGCACAGCTTTTCTTCACTCAGTGATGATGCAGGAAAAACGCGGCATGCTGAAGGTCTGGAATATGTGGTTGGTCTTCGCCACCTTCTGGCTCGCCATACTGGGCACATTCCTCACTCGCAGCGGAATCATTAGTTCAGTGCATGCCTTTGCGCAATCGTCGATCGGTGAGTGGTTCGGCTGGTTTTTGATCATCACCTTCGCCGCCTTCCTCTATTTTTTTCTCAAGAACAAATCGCACCTGCGCAGCGAACATAAACTCGAATCCCTGGTTTCGCGCGAGTCAAGTTTCTTGTTCAACAATCTGCTGTTCGTGCTCGCGTGCTTCACCATCCTATGGGGCACATGGTTCCCGAAAATCTCCGAGTTGGCACAGGGCCATCAAGTAACGGTCGGCCCGCCTTTCTATAACAACGTCGCCGTCCCCGTCGCGCTGTTGCTTGTACTGCTGACAGCGCTCGGTCCGCTGCTCGCGTGGCGAAAGACCTCGCTGGAAAGCCTGAAGCGGAATTTCCTGTGGCCGGCGCTTGGCGCGATTGCCGTCGGGATCGTGATGATGATCCTAGGCGTCCGCCCCTGGGAAGATATTTCCTACTTCTATGCGCTGATGGCCGCCATGCTCGCCGCGATGGTCGGGCTCACCGTGATTTCGGAATTCATCCGCGGCGGTCGCGTCATTTCACGCCACACCGATCAAAACCTGTTCGCATCGATGGTGCATTTGCTGCATCGCAACACGCGCCGTTACGGCGGCTACATCGTCCATTTCGGCGTAGCCGTCCTGGTTATAGGAATTCTGGGCACGCCCTTCAATCGTGAAGCAGAAAAAGAAATGGGCTTCGGCGACAAGATGACGCTTGGCCCCTACACGCTGGTCTGCCAGTCTTACACTCAGGAATACAACGACAACTACAGCAGCGAGTGGGCCATCATCAATGTCTTCAAGGGCGACAAGCAGATCACCACGATGTATCCCGAGCGGCGCTTCTACAAGGCCAGCCGGCAGGCGCAGACGATCCCTCGGATCCGTTCCACTCCGGCCGAAGACCTTTACCTGGTCTACGAAGGCCTGAATCCCGACACCGGACGCCCCATCATCAAAGCCCACATCAATCCGCTGGTGATGTGGATCTGGGTAGGCGTCTGGATCGTAATTATGGGCACGGCTGTCGCCTTGCTTCCCAACGCACAAGCAGCAGTCCGCGTCCCCGCGCCAAAGTTGATCGAGAACGCAGCCGCCCCGACGGAGCCGGAAATTAATTATGTTGGCGATCGATCGCGTGCAATCGATTCGTGTAGAGGATGAAGCATGGAGATGGATCGCGTAGAAATTAGTTCATGAGGGGACAGCCGCCCTCGGCTGTCCAGCCGGGCAAAGCCCCCGGAGTTCTCCCCATGGCCCAGGTGAGAGTTCGAAGCTAAAAGCTCGTTGACCTGAACACCTTGACCCGAACGAAATGCTGACTTCAAAACCAATCCGGCGCACTTTGCTGAGCGCACTCCTCTGCCTCGCCGTCTTCATCTTCCTCGGCGCGGGAGACGAGGCCGCACGCTTCGAGCAACTCGGCCATCAGTTCATGTGTATCTGCGGATGCCATCAAATTCTGCTGGAGTGCAACCACGTTGGCTGTGCCGACTCCAACGGCATGCGCAATGAGCTGATGGCGGCCGTGTCGCGCGGCGAGAGCCATAGCTTGGTCTCACAAGCATTCGTCCAAAAGTACGGCCCAACAGTCCTGGCCGCGCCCACCACTATCGGCTTCAATCGCACCGCATGGATGGCGCCTTTCGTAGCGCTCGCGTTCGGCCTGATGACAATCGTCTTCATCGTCCGCTCGTGGAGGAACCGTCCCGCGCCCGCACTCGCCGATGGCCTGCGTCTGGTACGCGGTGCCGAACTCGCACAGTTCCGCAACCAGGCCCGCAAGGAGACTGAGTTATGACGCTCCTCATTTGTGCCGCCATCACCCTGCTGACGCTGATGTACGTTTTCTATCTTCCCAGCAAGCTCTACCTTGGTCCGGAGAAAACTCGCGCTGCCTTTCTCCGAGAACGCAAAGACGCAGTTTACGAAAACCTTCGCGACCTGAACTTCGAATACAACGCCGGCAAGCTGCCCGACGCCGACTATCAATCGCTTAAGGCTTCTCTCGAGGATGAGGCGGCAACGCTTCTCGCCGAAATCGACCGGCTCGAAAAAGCCCGCCTCGAAAAGAATTCCGCGCCCACGCCGCGGAGGACAAGGGCTTGAAAGGACTCCGGATTTTGAAACGTCTATCCAACGCGAGACTTCAACTCGCACTCACGATCCCTCTCCTCACCTTCTCTGCTTTCGCCGCCGACACGCTCACGGGTACGGTGAAGAACAACACCACCGGAAAACCCTCCGCCGGGGACGAAGTCGTCCTGCTCAAGCTCGGCCAGAGCATGGAAGAAGCCGGCCACACAAAAACCGACGCCAAAGGCAAGGTCAGTTTCTCCCTCGACGACGCGCAATCTCCGCATCTGGTCAGCGCCATTCATGAGGGCGTCACCTACCACCGCATCGCGCCTCCGGGAACCACTTCCGTTGAACTCGAAGTCTACGACGTTGCCAAGAAGCTCGACGATCTCACCGTGGTCGCCGACATCATGCGGGTTCAAGCCGAGAAAGGAGCGCTCGACGTTGTGCGCATGTTCGCCGTGCAAAATTCGTCCAAGCCGCCACGCACGCAGATGAACGAACACAATCTCGAGTTCTTTGTCCCTGAAGGCGCGCAAATCCTAGGAGGATCGGCCGTGACAGCTGGCGGCCAGCCCGTTAGTTCCGCGCCTGTTCCAGAGGACAATAAGAAGTCGCGCTACGCGTTCATCTTTCCTCTGCGTCCCGGCCTCACTCAGTTCCAGGTCGCCTACCAGCTTCCATACGCTGGACACGACAACCTCGATCCCAAAACACTCTATCCTCTGCACTACTTCGTCGCCATTTTGCCCAAATCGATTCAGTTCACGACTGCGCCCGGCGTGCCCTTCCAGCCGATGAACGATCCCAATCAGCCCGACGCCATCATGCAAGTTGCCGCTAATACAAAAGTCGGTCAGCCGCTCGCCTTCACAATCTCCGGCGAAGGAATTCTGCAAGAGCGCGGCGAAGGCGGCAACGCGCTGGGTTCCTCCGGCGAAGAAGTATTTCCACCGGGACAAAGCCAAAGCCAGGCGCAAGCACAAGGACGCGATGCCGGTCCCGGGGGCGGACTCGGCCCGCCCGTCGACGCCCCCGATCCTCTCCAGAAATATCGCTGGTACATTCTCGGAGGCTTCGCCGCCGTGTTAGCGATCGGCGCCGTGTTCGTGGTTTCGGTGCAGCAACCCGCAGACCGCGCCGTAACTTGTGCCCGCCTTCCCCGCGGCGCAGACGGTTCAGTCAATGCAGATTGAATAACCGGCGCACCACGTCGATCACAGTCGTGGCTTCCGCCTCGCGAGCTACGCTTTTTATCGTGGTGATCGGAGTGTGCATGACTTTATTGATGATGCCCCGAGTCAGAGCTTCGACGGCAAATTCCTGCTCGGGCGAAAGCGGACCGAGACGGCCGCGTACGCGATCAATCTCCGCCTGACGAATGGTTTCGAGATGATCTTGCAGCGAGACAATGGTTGGGACGACGTCGAGTGTGTGCAGTCGGGATTCGAAACGGGCTTTAAAGTTTTCGACCTCGCTCGCGATGATTGCTTCGGCGCGCTGGGCTTCCTTTCTGCGATTGGCGACGTGTGAGGAGACCGCCTGCTGCAGGTTGTCGGTGTCGTAGGTGAAGATGCCATCGAGTTTTCCCATTTCCGGGGCCACATCTCGAGGCACGGCTATGTCAATGAAGAACATGGGCCGGTTCTTGCGGCGAGCCAGAAATTGCTCACCGTGCTCGCGGCGAAAAATCGCGTGCGGTGCGCCAGTGGATGTGATGACGATGTCGGCTCGGTCGCAGGTTTCGTAGAGATCATCAAACCTGATGGCTTCGCCTTTGAATCGCTCGGCCAGTCCAACCGCCCGTTCGTAGGTGCGGTTGGAAACAAAAATTGCTGCGCAGCCATGCGCCATCAGGTGACGAGCAGCAAGTTCGCTCATCTTTCCCGCACCGACGATGAAAACGGTCTTGCCCTGCAACGTCCCGAAAATCTTCTTTGCCAGTTCGACCGCCACCGATGCGATAGAAACGGAGGCCGACCCCACGGCGGTCTCCGTGCGCACGCGCTTGGCCACGGCGAAAGCACGCACAAACAGCTGTTCGAGTTGGGAGCGCACGGCACCGACAGCGCGGGCAGTGGCATAAGCCTCTTTCACCTGACCGAGAATCTGCGCTTCGCCCACAACCATGGAATCCAAGCTCGAGGCCACGCGGAAGACGTGACGGACGGCATCTTCCTCGCGATATTCGTAGAGATGAGGCTCCAACTCCCCCGTTTGCATCCGAAAGTGCTCGCGCAAAAATCCACGCAGGTTAGCAGCCCCGTTCGTGGTATGAGTCACGAACTCCACGCGGTTGCAGGTCGAGATGACCATGCCTTCTTCAATTCCGGGATGCGCGGCGAGATCACGGCAAGCATCGGGCAGGCTTGATTCGGGGATGGCGAGACGCTCACGCATCTCAACCGGAGCGCTATTGTGATTCACGCCGATGAGCTGAAATCTCATGAGGCGGCAAACCTGTGCATGGCGCTGAAATAGTTGACAAACCGCCCGACGATGGCGGCCACGAAGGCGAAGGTGGCAAGGAAAACAGCCGGGCGTCCGCGCCAGCCCGAGTTCCAGCGCGTAAAAACCATAACCATATAAACGGCCCACATCAAGAGCGACAGCACAATCTTGGGATCAAGAAAATCCACGCTTTCGTAAGTTGAGATTGCGAGCACCGAACCACTGAGCAGGCCGAGTGTCATAAACGGAAACCCGCGGAGCAGCGAGCGGTATCCGATCTGATCGATGACTTCAAGGCTGAAATATACGAAAACAGGCTGCTCGGCTTCTTGGCTTTCAGCCTGCTCTCCCGCACCCACAACTCCGGGTGAAGTCGTCTCGTAGATCGCATAGATAACCATGAAGTTCATCGAAAGGCAGGGCTCCGCGTTTTCCCGCGACCTCCTTGATCGATGCAACAATGGAGTCGGTATCAGGTGACGTGAAGACTTCTCAGAGCACGCTAGCGCTAAGCATGACGTAGCCTGCATGCGCTGGCTCATGTCTGCTGCCCGCCGCCCGAAATTACCGCTACCTGTTTATCGCGGACCTGTTCCGCATCCGCACGAAACATAACCTTGCGGCCCCGGTAATCGCATCACACCCGGACTGAGCACAGCCAGCCCTTGCAGCATTTCCTCTACGGCATTCTCGGGACGGTTTAAGAACTTGTTCACTGTCGAGTCTCCCCTTCGAATTGAAGAATGGGAAGGTTTATTCTTATGTTTTGAACAGATCCATGCGAGAACGTCGAAACTGATCGCGCATTTTCAGGTATTTTGCTGGCTCGAAGTCCAGGCCGACGTCTGGCCGCTCATCAAACTACCCTGCAAACGTTTGCCAGACAGGGACGCTCTCACCACGTCCTGCTTCAGCAGATAGAACGACACAGCGAACAGAACGAGGTCCTTCATCAGGAATGCCGCTTTTTCGGTCATGGCCGGGAATCCGCCGGCGGAAGCGGCCCAACCGTCCGGCATAAACGGAATGATCGTCGTGGTCGCGATGAATGTGAAACATGAGCCAAGAGCTCCGAGAATCCCCAATCTTTTGTTCCAATATCCGGCGAACAAAAGCGCCCCAAACAGCCACTCTGCAACTCCGAGGAAATAAGTTGCCCCCCGAACGCCAAAGACTGCGTACATCCAAAAGATGAGGGGGCCGTGACCGATATAGGGGAGCAGAGCCTGCGCCTCATAGTCGAACCATTTCTGATAACCAAAGAAGAGAAAAATGATGACCATCGATGCACGAAGCAAGTGGTAATCGAAATCATTCTTGGGAATACCCAGCTTAATCAAAGCTCTTACGATGAAGGTCACATGCACTCCCTTGCTTGACGACTTACGCCATCGTCTTCACGCATTCGTGGCTGAATGCGTGAAGAACACTCAGTCATCAGTTTTGTGAGCTTGTCTGCTTCGACCACGTCAGCAATTGATTAGCAACTGCTGTTCCAACGCTTGAAGCCTCGGGAGGCGTTCAGCCCTCGTCGTTGTGCCAGTGGATTCAACACCGTGAGAACGGCCGTTCAGGAATTACAATGACGCTCTCAGTGAGCTCCTGCTTGTGCTCGTTGAGATGTAGACGCCGTGACGCTATTTCGACTGCACTCGTCTCGAGAGCATGCTGGAAGTGGGCAGTTCTTAGATTCTGTGACGACATTGATTGGAAGCTCGATTGCTGTCTTTTTCGACGGTTCGGAACGCAGCATCAAACTACGTCAGTCGCTGAGTAGGAGGTCCCATGGCTATCATCTCGCGAGGTTTTGCCGGTCGACGCAGCGCAGCGGAAGCCAAACTCCCGCCTGGTCAATACCTCACTACGAATTTTCCGGTGTTGTCTGCGGGACCGACGCCACACATACCCCTCGACCGCTGGGAATTTACCATCGATGACGGCAGCAAAGTTTTGAAGCGATGGGATTGGAAGTCGTTCCGCGAGTTGCCGACCGAGACCATCACGGTTGATATCCATTGCGTAACGCGATGGTCGAAACTCGGTACATCGTGGGAAGGCGTTTCGCTCGATGTTCTCCTTGCAGACGTAAAGACGGATTTGCCGTACGCAATGTTCCGTTCGTATGGCGACTACACGACAAACCTTCCTCTGAAGGATGTTACGAACAAGCAGGCCTGGATCGCGTTCACATACGACGGTGCCGATCTTGAGCCAGAACACGGCGGCCCCGCGCGACTTCTCGTCCCTCATCTTTATTTCTGGAAGAGCGCCAAATGGGTGAAGGGCTTGACGCTGATGTCACACGACAAGCCGGGCTTCTGGGAAAACCTCGGCTATCACATCTATGGGGACCCATGGCTGGAACAGCGGTACTCCGACCAATGACGTGGCGTAGCGCTAGGGTTGTCGAGCTGCGTGATGAAACAGCGACCGCGCGGACGATCGCCCTGGCAGTTCGCGATTGGCCGGGTCACATCGCCGGTCAGCACGTTGATGTGCGTTTGACAGCTCCAGACGGATACTCTGCGGTCCGGTCCTACTCAATTGCGTCCGCTCCGAACTCGGATGGCCGAATCGAAATCACCGTTGAGCGACTGGCGAACGGCGAAGTTTCACCCTACCTGACGAAGGAACTCTTGGTCGGCGATGATCTGGAATTGCGAGGCCCGATTGGCGGCTGGTTCGTGTGGCGCCGAGACCAAACGGAGCCGATCCAGCTCGTCGCAGGTGGCTCGGGCATCGTTCCCCTCATGGCCATGATTCGCTCGCGTGCTTCGGCCGGCAGCACTGCTCCATTTCGATTGTTGTACTCCCTAAGGGAACCGGGAGCAGTTTTTTACCGCGATGAACTACGGGCGTTATCAGCTCAGGACCATTCTGTGATTGTCACCTACGCGTACACGCGAGTTGCTCCCAAGGATTCGCCGCGCCCGCCCGGCCACATCGACGCAACACTGATCGCGTCCGGTACATGGCCCTCGGACCTTGGCCCCACCAGCTACGTTTGCGGACCGACATCCTTCGTTGAAAATGCGACCGACCTCCTGATCGCAGCCGGCCACGGTCGCGAAAACATCAGGACAGAGCGCTTCGGCGCGACAGGAGAACGGAAATGAGTGCACCTATGAACTACCTTGACGGAAATGCAGCCGGGGGTGAATTGAGCCGGATATTCGCAATGGATATTACAAGCGCGGAAGGCCAGTGCGCAAATTGCGGCGCAAAGAGGCGCTTTGCCGAGGCGCATTTATACGTGCAGTGTCCCGGACTCGTGGCACGGTGTGCCCTTTGCGGGCATGTACTGCTCCGCCTCGTTAATACTAAGCAGCACGTATTCCTCGATCTCCGGGGTATGACGTACCTGGCCCTCGCCACAACACAGCTGCAGGAGGCGGGCAGCTAGGCCCATTGGCCATTTGTCTGCTTCAGAAAAAGGGGCCTACTTCTCCGATGAAACCGCTTGCGTTGACAATCGTTTTCCTGATGCTCGCCCTGATTGCTTTCGGGGGCTCGCTTTCGAGAAAACACATCGGCCAGGTATCTCCGGAGGCGAATGATTACCGCAAGGTCGAACTTTTTCGCGGCTCAGAGGTTGGAAATACGCTGGCACGGGCCTGCGGAGACTGCCATTCGAACCAGACGAGTTTGCCCTGGTATGGCCATGTCGCCCCGATCTCGTGGTGGATCAAGAGCCATGTCCGCGAGGGCCGGGAAGAACTGAACTTCTCCGAGTGGACGAGGTATTCGGCACGCCAGCGGCGCGACGAACTGGAATCGATCTGCGGAGTTATTTCGAACGGGAGA